>JGI24025J20009_10000718_pt1 | contig 25669 bp, 19 predicted proteins | sample Cruoilmetagenom3_FD_20009 | JGI IMG/M metagenome (IMG submission 20009) | reverse complement strand
AAAAGTTAAATTAATCTCGGTGTTTGACATTTGACAATTTAATCTCCTTTTGCTCTCTCTTGGATAGGTGGCAAGATGATGGATATTCTATCAATTCTTCATTCATTAGCCCTGCATTATCTTTCAGTGAATTAAATGGTTTTTCTCCATATATCTTAATAATATCACTAATTCATACAATGTCAAATGGTAGTGCCAAAATGTTTACCCCACCTGTCCAATGTAATGTTTACTATTACATCGGGATGGAATGTGCAACTATTCCCTATGAGGCCAACCCCCGTATTTTCTACATATTCCCTTCACACATCTTCCTTACTTGCTGCGGTTTTACCTTTTCACCAATATGCTGATAGGTAAATAACTTCGCCACGGACTTTTATCCATTTGTTCCAATTTTGGTTCAACATGTGTGCAAATCAATCGATCCGCGGATGATGATAGCACTCAATCTTAAACACATAAGCATACTGCCCCTTCTTCTCCGGAGTCTTGATTATCAAGCCCTGCCGGGTCATCACCCATTCAAGTTCTTTATTATCTCCAAGCATGGTGATGCGCTTGATCTCCTTTTGATAAAAACCCGGGTAATTGGGAGTATTACCTCCCACAAGCGTAAATGCCTTACCGTCATACTGCCCTGTCCATTTAAAGCCGCCTATTGCCAGATAGACCTTTTTTCCGACTTGCTCGTATGTTCCTTTAATGCCTTCACCGGCATCACCTCCGGCAACCATGAATTTTCCATCCTTGTAGAATTCGTACTTATATACAGGTTCATTTGGATAAGCCTCCTTGATCTCCCATTTGGTACCGGCAAGAGGGATGGACTTCTCTGCTTGAGCCCATTTTGGCAGGTCTTCATTCTTTACTTTAACAGTGGCATCGCGAAGCGAATGGATGATAGCCCGTTCCCCAGGCCAATCAAGATACGTGGCGTAGAGATTATCGCCTTTAACTGTAAAACGGATATCTTCAGGAGTATAAACGACGTTGGATTCGTTGAAACCCTGGCGCTCAATGCTCCCGAGGTTGGTCGGACCTTCGGCGGCAACAAACCAGGGGGTTGTACCATAAATCGCTTCACCATTTGTCTTCAGCCAGGCTCCCATCTCAAGCAGGACCTTTTTTGCACCTTCAGGAATGGTTCCGTCTGGCTTGGGACCTACATTGAGAAGCAAGTAACCATTCTTGCTGACCCGGTCGACCAGGTTGTCAACCAATCTATTGGGAGTTTTGAAAGTCAAGTCTGTAGCATAGCCCCAGGCGCCTCTGTCATCGACCGAAGTATCGGTGATCCAGTCATGATAAGTCACATTCGGTTCCTGGCCAAGCTCAAGATCTCTAACTGCGGCACCGGGTATAATATCATGGTCTTTATACGTTACTACTACCTCTTTTCCTTCTTTCTGCGCATGATTGTAGTAGTAGGCGAGAAAATCCTTTACATAACCTTCAGGGATATTATCAAGGGCAAAGTCAAACCAGATAAAGTCAGGGCTGTATTTGTCAATCACCTCAATGATCTTGCCGTACCACTCGTCAATGAACGCCTGATTACGTTTGGCGTCCGGTTTATGGGGCTGACCATAAAGACCAGAGTATTCGGGATTACCTGTATCATACCGCTTATCCCAGACTGGAAAAAAGTCCCAATTTTCCGCATGATGGAAGGCTGTCACAAATTTCATTCCTCTTTTTGTGATGGCTTTTTTAAGTTCACCTACTACATCACGCTTGGGACCCATTTTGGCTGCATTCCAATTGGAATACTTGGTATCCCACATGGCGAAGCCATCATGATGTTCGGCAACGGGACCGGCAAATTTTGCTCCCGCTTTCTGGAACAATTCCGCCCATTCATCGGCATTAAATTTACTAGCTGTGAACTTGGGAATCAAATCCTTATAACCGAATTCCGGTGTCACCTTACCGAAAGTTTTTTCAAAGTGCTTTCGAGCGTCTGAATTAGGAAACATATACATAGCGTTTGAATACCATGTGGTGTTGGTTCCGTGAGCATGGACTGCAAAAATCCCCCAATGAGTATAGATACCAAATTTTCCATCTTTCAGCCATTGAGGCGTTTGATGATTTGTAAGCGATTCCCATGTAGGCTCGTATTTTTTACCACCACCAAGGGAACTGCATTGCAATGTCATAAACAGGGCAGCCAAAACTTTTAGTGTTGATTTCATGGTAACCTCCTCGATTTAAAGTTGAATAGAATTTTTAATTCTCCCAGGTAATCCCTATGATACATGATAAGAAAACGAAGTGAATCTACGCAACCTGAGAATTTTGTGGAACAGTGCTTCTTTGACATTTTCATCTTCCTTCTTACGATCCTTTTATGAAAAATCTTCTCACGACTAACATATCTCCTCCTTTTGTTTTACCTCTTCAGCATAAACTCATAAACCTTGAATAAAATAGCAAAACTACACATTTCATTTTCCTATCCATTTTTCCCCCTCATGTCAAGCCCAATAATTATAAAATATGGCTCTCATCCAAATTAGTTGCAAAAATAAAAAGGAAATATAGACATCATGCACCCTTTAGGTTATCATAAAGATAAAACCTAACCCAAGGAGGTTTACATGATGTCTAAAATTGATATTAAACCATTTTTTAGATTTAGTCAAGTGAGAATTGTAAATCAAAGAGTTTTGGATGACCTCAGTATGGTGTGGATTAAAGCAGTCCCTGATAAAAGGTATATTCCTATCTGCTCTGAATGTGGGACAAAGTCCCGTAGCATTCATTCCTATGAGAGAAGAATTGTAAGAGATATGAATATGTTCAAAACAAAGGTTTATATCGAATATACATACAGAAAGATAAGATGCAAAAAGTGTTCTAACATAAAGGTAGAAGACCTTGGTCTTGTTGACCCGTATAAGAGGATAACCCGTAGGTTTGCCCAATATATCGTTGATCTTTGCAAATATATGACTGTAGAAGATGTAGCAAATCTGCTTGAGGTGGATAGAAAGTTGGTAAAGAAACTTCATAAGGAATATCTTCAATCTAATTTTGGCAAAGATGTCTATTCCGGACTAGGATCATTGCTATTGATGAGATATCACTCAAGAAGGGACATAAGTATCTTACCATAATGATTGATTATGAAACGGGAAGGATTGTTCATGTGGGAAGAGGAAGAAAGTACAAAACACTCAAGGGATTCTTTAAGAAGATTCCGAAAAGAGATAGGAAGAAGATTGAGGCAGCTTGTATGGATATGTGGGATCCTTATATTAAGGCTGTTAGGAAATGGTGCCCCAATGCGTCCATAGTCTTTTGATCTCTTTCATGTTGTCCAGGCATTTGGCAGGGTCATAAATAAAGTCAGAAATATAGAATACAAAAGGGCATCTAATAGATTTAAAGAAGTCATAAAAGGGACCAAATACATACTGCTTAAAAACAGAGGAAACCTTAAGAGAAGGGAGTCCCAAAGACTTAGAGAACTTCTGGAGATAAACAAGAATCTCTCTATTGTTTATATACTTAAAGACCAGATTAAAAGACTTTGGAATTACAGATATAAAGGATGGGTGATAAAAGGGATAAGGAGCTTTGTAGAGATGGCAAAGGAAAGTGGAATTAGACCACTCATTAGCTTTGCTAAAACTATAAGCAAGTATGCCTATGGTATTATTAATCATTGTAAATATCCTATCCATACTTCTCGTCTTGAGGGGATTAATAACAAAATCAAGGTTATTAAACGAAAGGCTTACGGTTTCCATGATATTGAATATTTCTCACTGATTATTAAAAGTTCGTTTGTTCCATTGCAACTGATTCGGACATGAACCATAATTAATAAAATCCAAAGAAGAAAGGCATAAATGGGAAGAAAAAGCAAATGGAGTCCGAAGGTGATGGGCAGGTGCAAGACTTTCCCCTACAATTTGCAACATTACCGATGTTGCACTGCAAAAAATCGAGGCTGGAAAGTCTCTCCCACATAGAAAATGGGGACGTGCTAATTTTATCAAACACTTGAAATTAATTAATATCTATATAAATTTTGGGGATCCAAAGGAAAGGGGGGAGAATGGAATTTTTAGAACTGGTGAAAAAGAGAAGGAGTATAAGAGCGTATAGCGACAAATCTCTAAAAAGAGAGGATATACTCAAATGTCTTGAGGCTGCACGGTTAGCACCATCCGCCTGTAATGCTCAACCATGGAAATTTGTTATTGTTGTTGATAAAGATTTGATTTCAAAGATAGCCAAAAAAACGCTCCACTCCATTTATTCTTTTAATAGGTTCATTGAAAATGCTGGAGCACTTATTTGTGTTGTTTCCGAAAAGGAAGGGTTGAAACGGTATGTGGGAAAACGGATAATGGGAACGGATTATTATTTAATTGACATAGGAATTGCCTGTGAACATTTGGTTCTTCAGGCAACGGAACTTGGAATTGGTTCCTGCTGGATTGGTTGGTTTGATGAAAGAAGATTGAAGGATATACTGAATGTGCCCGAGAAGAAAAGAGTTGCTGTAATTATCGCACTGGGGTATACTAAAAAGCCTTCTACTACTTGCTCTTCCCGCAAGAAACTTGAGCGGATAATTTCTTTTAATGAATACTAAACCCTCAATTTAGGCTCGATACTTCTTTGAAAAGTGTTAAGGGGCTATTGCTTTGCATAGGTAGGACGAGATCTAAAACTCGCCCTGTAGATTAGGCAAACAATGGCTTTTAGTATTGGAGAAAAATTGGGGGGTTGGCAAGAGAAGAGAACTTCAAATAAAAATTAACCCTTGACTGAATTACATTAGCACCGGGCCAAATTATGAGCGTTTAACTTGACAACCAATCCTTCCATCCTATATTTTCAACTGGAGAAGTTATGTTTATAGGCATAGATGTCGGCTCCGTTAGTGTCAATGTAGCAGTCTTAAATGATGCCAGGGAAGTTGTGAAGGATTACTATGTGAGGATAGAAGGGGAACCTCTGAGGAAAGCTTATAAGACTCTGAAAGAGGCAATTAAGCTCTATCCAAAAATAGAAGGAATGGCATCCACAGGCTCAGGGGGAAAACTCATCTCTAAAATACTTGATATACCATTTTTGAATGAAATAGTCGCACAATCGTCTTCAACCTCCCTCTTCTATCCTGAAGTGAGGACAATAATCGAAATAGGAGGAGAAGACTCAAAATTTATACTCCTCGAATACAATGAATCTCTTTCCACTCATATCATAAAAGATTTCTCAATGAATACAATCTGTGCTGCTGGAACAGGGTCATTCCTGGATGAACAGGCCTTGAGGCTTGGACTACGTATAGAGGAATTCGGTAAACTTGCCCTCCAATCAAAGACCACTCCGAGGATTGCTGGTAGATGCAGTGTATTTGCTAAGACAGATATGATACATCTCCAACAAGAAGCAACACCGGACGAGGATATAGCAAGAGGTCTCTGTTGTGCTCTTGCAAGAAACTTCAAAAGCACAATAGCAAAAGGCAAGAAATACATAAAGCCCATATCCTTTCAAGGGGGCGTTGCTGCAAATAAGGGAATGATCAAAGCATTCGAGGATGTGCTTAATACAGAACTTCTCATCCCAAAATACTTCGCATCTATGGGTGCCATTGGTGCAGCTTTGAGTGCTATGAATAATCCAAATGGATTTAAAGAGATAGAAGAATTAGAAAGATATAGAAAAACCATTAAAGATGAAGCAAAACCTCTGGCACCTCTTGAAAAACCTAAACAGAGAAAGAAATTTTATATCTGGAGAGAAATCCCAAAATTGACCGAAAGAATTGACACCTACATCGGCATAGATGTCGGTTCAGTTTCCACAAACGTTGTTGCAATAGATGGAAAGAAAAGACTCCTTGCAAGGTCGTATCTTCCAACAGCTGGAAAGCCTATTGAGGCCGTGAAAAAAGGTATCGCAGAGATAGGCAAAAAAATCAGCAAATTTGTAGAGGTAAAAGGCGCTGCAACTACAGGCTCAGGAAGATATATGATTGGGGATATTGTTGGAGCTGATATAGTGAAGAATGAAATTACGGCTCAGGCAAGAGCTGCTTTGGAGATAGATAAATCTGTGGATACAGTATTTGAGATAGGGGGTCAGGACTCAAAATATATATCTTTGGAAAATGGAGCTATAGTAGACTTCGAAATGAATAAAGTCTGCGCAGCTGGAACTGGTTCGTTCTTAGAGGAACAGGCAGACAGGTTAAAAATAAATATAAAGGAAGAGTTTGGAAACTGTGCACTCTCTTCAAACCACCCATTAAATCTTGGAGAGAGATGCACGGTTTTTATGCAGTCACAGCTTGTTGAACATCAGCAAAGGGGAGCCAAAAAAGAAGATTTAGCCGCAGGGCTCTCATACTCCATTGTCTATAATTATCTCAATAGAGTTGTTGGTAACAAAAGATTAGGTAAAAACATATTCTTTCAGGGCGCTGTTGCGAATAATAAGGGGGTTGTATCCGCCTTTGAGAAGGTACTTGGTAAGCCCATTACCATTCCACCCCATAATGACGTCACAGGCGCAATAGGTGTCGCAATAATAGCTCTTGAATCTGTGAAGGGTAAGAGCAAATTCAAAGGTTTTGATTTAAGTAAGAAAACCTACACTATTGAAACATTTGAGTGTAAAGATTGTCCAAATAGGTGTGAGATAAAGAAGGTTTTAGTTGAAGGCGAAAAGCCTATCTACTATGGCTCAAGATGTGGAAAATACGATATTGAGAAAAAATCTAGATCAAGTTTACCTGATCTCTTTGTTGAAAGGGAAAAACTCCTCCTGAAAAATTATTCTACGAAAGAGAAAGAGATTAAGATAGGTATCCCAAGGGCACTCCTATTCCAGGAATTACTGCCATTCTTTCTGACATTCTTTCAAGAGCTCGGTTGTCAGGTAATTCTATCAGATAAGACGAACAAGAAAACTATCCATAATGGTGTTGAATCTGTTATCTCAGAACATTGCTTCCCAATCAAGGTGACCCATGGACATATTCTGAATCTGATGGAGAAGAAGGTGGATTACATCTTCTTACCGAGTATTATAAATATGGAAAGAGAAGAGTATGGAATAAAGCAGAGTTACACCTGTCCATTTGTTCAAGCAGTCCCCTATGTCATAAAGGCAGCCCTTTCTCCGGAGAGGCTTCTCACACCCATTCTATATTTTAAAAGAGGAAGGAAGCACATTGAGGATATATTGAGTAAGATGGCAAAAAGATTAGGATGCAGAAACGCAAAGAAGGCTGTAAGCAAAGCCTATGAGGCTCAAGAGGAATTTTATCGAAGGTTAAGGGAAAGGGGAAAAGAAATACTGGATAATTTAAAAGAGAGAGCCATTGTAGTTGTTGGAAGACCTTACAATACATGTGATAAGGGTTTAAACTTAGGGATCCCGAAGATACTTTCGGAAATGGGTGTTCTTCCAATTCCTATGGATTATTTAGATACAAGGGGTGTAGAGCTTGGCAGGGATTGGCCAAATATGTACTGGATTTACGGCCAGAGAATTCTTTCTGCTCTCAGGATAATAAGAGCTCATCCCAAACTCTTCCCTCTCTATATAACGAATTTTGAATGCGGCCCTGACTCTTTTATATTAAACTATCTCAGAGAGGAGATGGGGGGAAAGCCCTGTTTAGTAATAGAAGTGGATGAGCACTCCGCCCCTGCCGGTATTATAACTCGATGTGAGGCATTCTTTGATAGCCTTAAGAATGCAAGTGATATCGGTTACCCCAGAGAAAGGCAACCCTCTTACAGAACTACAAGCTTAAAAGAGAAAAAAATATACATACCGTTTATGGGAAACCAGGCTCAAGCTCTGGCAGCGGCTTTTAAGTCCTGTGATATTGATGCAGAGGTTATTCCATTAGCAAATGAGGAGACCCTCGAGTTCGGAAGAAAGTTTACAATAGGAAAGGAGTGCTTCCCCTGTATCATAACAACAGGGGATATGATAAAGACAACAAAGAGACCCGATTTTGATAGAAAGAGAGCCGTTTTCTTTATGCCCGAGGCGAGTGGTCCATGCAGATTTGGACAATACAATAAACTTCAAAGAATGATACTTGATGAAATTGGATATTCTGACGTCCCGATAATCTCCCCAAACCAGGCAGACAAATTCTATCAGACAATCCAAGAAGAATATGGTTCAGATTTTGATAAAGTGGCTTGGAAGGGTATTTGTGCAGTTGATATCCTGGACAAACTTCTACGCGAAACCAGACCCTATGAAGTGAATAGAGGTGAGACAGATAGAGTGTATAAGGTTTGTCTTGAGAAGATATGCAGAGTGCTCGAACAGAGAGGAGATCTCCATTCCATTATGAAAGAGATAAAAAGAGATTTTGAGACAATAGAAGTTGACAAAACTGAGCTGAAGCCTGTAATTGGGATCACAGGAGAGATATATGTAAGGGCGCACCCTTTTGCAAATGACAGAATTGTAAATAGGGTGGAAGAGCTTGGGGGTGTTGCCTGGCTTTCAACAAGTACTGAGTGGTTCTTCTATACAAATTTCAGGAGAAAAGAAGATGATTTAGTAGCCAGGGACTACAGAGACTATTTGTTTCATTATATAAAAGATAAATGGCAGAAATATACCGAGCATCAAATACATAAAGAGTTTAAACACCTTGTAAGGAATTATGAGGAACCATGCACTGAGAAAATATTCGAGTATTCAAATCCATATCTTCATAGAACTGTAGAAGGAGAAGCTGTTTTAACTGTAGGGAAGGCTGTTGACTTTATAAAAAAAGGTGTTTCAGGGATAATAACTGTGATGCCTTTTACCTGTATGCCTGGAACGAATGTGAGCGCAGTGATGGTAAGGGTAGCAGAAGCTCTTGGAGGAGTTCCATTTTTAAATATGGCCTATGATGGTCTAACCACTCATCAGATAAGATTAGAGACTTTTTTGCATCAGGCAAGGCAGTTTATGGAATGCCAAAAGAAAGCATAATTGTATAAATTGGAATATGGAATATCAACTTCAATGGTATAAAAAAATCGGTGATAAGAGTGGTAACAATTATTGTAATTCCTCAATGTATGTTAATTGAATTAAAGTTCCCCACTTATGTAAACTCGGATAGTATCTTATTATCCCTCTAAACTTGACCCGCAAGCCATCCTTTTTAAAATCTGAAGGTAAATTCATTGGGTCATAATGTCCACCATTATCAGCCACAATCCCATAAAAACCTCCCTCAGACTCGAAATACGTTATTGTGCCTTTCCCTTCCACAATATCTCTGTCCAATAACGCACAGCCTGTCAATGAAATAAAGAAAAATAATATTAATAAAAGAGCTACCCTTCTCATTCAAAGCCTCCAATAGATTAATTATCTAATTGATTCTTCATCTCTATCTCGCCTAATCTCTTGTAGATAAAAGAAGTTGCAAATTTAGGCGAAGGAGATTTATTTCCTGAGTGCTTTACAAGCTGGTTTTATTGCTGCTAACACAAAAATTATGGATATTAATACCAATCTAAACTAAGCAACGGTTTCCAAAGTTTTGCTACCATTAAGATAAAACCAGCGACACTAATTTTCAAAATCCAGCATCGAACCAATTCAACTTTTTTATTTTTGAATTTGCCAAAGTTCCTAAACTCGTATTTTATCCTCCTTTTACTCGTATATAAAATTCTTCTTCACCATTATTTCAAATTAGAATTTAAAGGAAATTATTTTAAGGTAACTACAAGGGCTACGATATTCAACCTATCTCCTTAATCATCTGGAGAAATTCTTTTTCGGTAATTATTTTGACACCTAATTTCTCTGCTTTATCTAATTTAGAGCCAGGGGTTTTCCCGACTACAACATAATTGGTATTACTTGATATAGAACTCGTTGCCCTACCTCCCAATTTTTCAACCAATCTCTTTGCCTCAGAGCGGCTGAATTCTTCCAGGCCCCCGGTAAATACAAATCGCTTCCCTTTAAATGGGAGTCCTTTCTCTTTCTTCTTTTCCTTCTCTCTTTCCATTTTAACGCCCGCTCTTTCTAATTTTTGGATAACAGCGAAATTCTTTTCATTCTTAAAAAAGGACACAACAGAGGAGGCGGTATTTTCTCCTATCCCTTTTATTTCGAGTAATTCTTCCATTGAAGGTTTCGTAAGTTCATCAATAGATGGGAATCCTTCTGATAATAATTTAGCATTATATGTCCCGACAAATGGAATACCAAGGGAATAAATTAATCTATTCAGGGATCTATTCTTACTTTCCTCAATTGCCAATAGTAGATTCTCTGCTGATTTTTCTCCCATTCTTTCGAGATTTGATATATCTTCCTTTTTTAGAGAATAGAGATCCGCATAATCATGAACAAGACCTTTGGAAACTAATTGTTCCACCAGCACATTTCCAACCCCTTCAATATCCATACCATCCCTGGAACCGTAGTGCAGGATCCTTCCCTTCACCTGAGCAGGACACCCAATATTTATACAGCGATAATAAACCTCCCCTTCAGGCCTGGTCAGTTTTTCTCCACATACAGGGCATCTCTTGGGGAATTTAAATTTCTTTTCCTTTCCCCTTCTATCCTCTTTGACAACTCCAACAATATGAGGAATAATTTCTCCACCTTTCTCAACCACCAATGTATCTCCAACTCTAACGTCTTTCCTCTCAATTTCATCTTGATTAAAGAGAGTAGCTCTCGACACGGTAGTCCCTGCCAAAAAAACTGGTTCAAAAATTGCGACAGGGGTTGCAACCCCGGTTCGACCTATGGAAATCAAAATCTTCTTTAACTTTGTCCTTTTCTTCTCGGCAGGATATTTAAAAGCAACAGCCCATCTTGGAGCTTTAGAGGTTGCACCCAATCTTCCCCACAAGTTCAGGCTATTAACTTTAAAAACAAGCCCATCAATCGGATACTCAAGTTCAAACCTCTTCTTTTTCCACTTTTTAATGAGGCCCATAGCCTCATTGATTCCTTTTCTTACCTCTCGAAGTGGACTTACCTTAAAACCAATCTTTTCTAAGAAATCCAAAGCCCCCCGATGGTTTTTTATCGACTCTGGTAGAATTCCGTAGGAATGGATGAATATATCAAGGTTCCTCTTTGCTACAACCTTCGGGTTGAGATGCTTTAGAGTTCCTGCTGTCGCATTTCTTGGATTTGCAAAGAGAGATAGACCTTCCTCTTCCCTCTCTTTATTTAGTGATAAGAAAGAACTATTGGGCATAAAAACTTCACCTCTCACCTCGAGATACGGAAGTCTTTCTCCATAATTGATTAACTTGAGCGGAACACTTTTAATCGTTCTTATATTCTGAGTGATATCGTCTCCTGTAACTCCATCTCCACGGGTGGAACCACGAATCAGATAGCCATTCTCGTATTCCAGGGATACCGCAACTCCATCGATCTTTTGCTCTATAACCCATTCTACCAAGAATACTTCTCTTATCTGCCTTAGAACTCTTTCCTCAAATTCCCGAAGTTCCGATACATCATAGGTGTTATCCAGGGATAGCATAGGAGGATCGTGGATAACATTGGGAAATTCCTCAAGAGGCTCGCCTCCGACTCTCTGAGTGGGGGAAGATGGAACGATGATCTCTGGATACTTCTTCTCCAGCCCGTCAAGCTTCTTCATTAATCTATCAAATTCAAGATCCGATATCACAGGTTTATTTAAAACGTAGTATCTATAATTATGATACCTGACCTTTTTCCGGAGATCCTCAATTTCTTTCTTTACTTTTTCTGGAACAGAGTCCATAGGCATTTAATTCTTGCCCCATTGCCTCTTTATTGATTCTATTATTTCTTCTCTAAAAGACGATGTTAATCCATCTGTTTTCGGAGGAAGGTTGGAACATCAAGGTCCTCTATTTGCTTCTTTATATCGTTCAATTCCTCAATTTCTTTTAAATCCTGTCTTAAAGGAGGTGCCTGCCTGAAGCCACGGAATTCTATCTTTTCCACTTCATCCTTTTCTGTCGTGCCTATCCCTGTAGCAATAAGGGTTATCTCTGCTTTATTCCAATTTTCTTCAAAAACCACTCCTAAAAAAATCTCATTGTTGTTTCCCATTGCTCCTTTTACCGTCTCCATTGCCTCTTTCATATCTTTAATGGTGAAATTCTTTTTGTCAACGGTAAGATTAACAAGAGCAGCCTTTGACTGTGAGATATCTGTATCATTGAGGAGGGGTGAATTGATAGCACCCTGTGCCGCTTCCAGAGCCATATTTTCACCTTCACCAACACCAATTCCCATCAAGGCCTTTCCTCGTTTCGACATTACCGCCTTTACATCGGCAAAATCCATATTGATATAACCACTTTTAAGGATAAGGTTGCTGATACCACGGACTGCCTTCATAAGAACATCCATCGACTCTTGAGAAAGAGCTTGAGACAGTGAGACATTTCCCATACTTAGAAGCCTATCGTTTGGCACAACAAGAAGGGTATCAACCACAGGTGAAAGAGCCTTTATACCTTCTTCTGCCTTCTTGATCCTGCTTGCCTCATAAGAGAAAGGTGTCGTTACGACTCCAACAGTCAGAACTCCTCTTTCCTTCGCAAGGGATGCAATAACTGGAGATGCACCAGTGCCTGTCCCTCCACCCATTCCTGCTGTAATAAACAACATGTCAATATCCTGGACAAGAACCTGCAATTTATCAAGATCCTCTTCCGCAGCTTTTCTTCCGAGTTCTGGATCACCTCCAGTTCCTCTTCCATGGGTTAACTCTCGACCGATCTGGACTGTATCACTTGTAGGAACNTGACTTATATCCTGGACATCAGCGTTTACTGCCCAGAATTGGACACCTTCCATCCCTGAACTTATCATAGTCGTAATGGCATTACCTCCACAACCTCCAACACCCACTACTCTTATCTTGGCGGGACTGCTATTTTTCTCTCTTGTCTTAAACATAAAACCTCCTTATTAAAAGAACTCCTCCAACCATTGACTCATCCTCTTCAGAACCGCATCAAATAGACTTTTCCCTTTCTCCTTCTTGATGTTCTCTCCAGAATGTTTTACGCCGTATTTTATAAGGCCAACAGATGTAGCAAATGCTGGATCTGAGACTGCATCCTTAAGCCCAACGATATCCTCAGATGGTATACCAACTCTGACAGGCAAGCCAAATATATCTTCTGATAATTCAGCAATACCTTTTAACTTGGCTGTGCCTCCTGTAAGAACTACTCCAGCTGATAACATTTCATAGAGGGGATCTTGGGATACTTCTCTATAAGCCAGCATTAGTATCTCTTCAACTCTTGGTTTAACTATCTGTTGCAATAATTCATGCGATACTTGTTTATTGCCTCTTCCAGAAATACCTTTAATAGTTATCATTCCGTTCTTTTCTTTCTCTGGAATTTCTTTAACTGTCGCATATTCAAGTTTAACCCTTTCTGCCTCCTGCGGAGAGGTTCTAAGGCCCACTCCAATATCGTTAGTAATATTCTCTCCTCCTAATCCGATCATTGATGTCTTTCTAAGGCTACCGCTGTAAAAAATCGCTGTGTCCGTTGTACCGCCGCCTATATCAATAAGGATTGCACCAATCCCTTTTTCCTCCTCTGAAAGAACAGAATAAGAGGAGGCAAGAGGTTGGAGAACAATATCGTTAACCTCGTATCCTGCTTTATTAACGCATTTACAAATATTCTTTGCCGAGGTCACTGCTCCTGTGACAATCACAACGTTTGCCTCTAATCTCTGGGCAAACATCCCCACAGGATCTCTAATGCCTCCCTGACCATCCAGCATAAATTCAGTTGGTATGATGTGAATCACCTCTCGATCTACAGGAAGTGCCATAGATTTGGCGCTCTCTAAAACTCGATTAACATCATCCTTGGTAACCTCATTATCAGGCCCTGTTACTGCAACAACCCCTCTGCCCTTAATATTTCTAATGTGATCTCCTGCAATGCCAGTAAATACACCTTTCGCCTCCTTTCCCGCCATCATCTCCGCTTCCCTCATTGCTTTCAGTATAGATTGAACTGTCTTGTCAATATTTATCACTATGCCTTTTCTTAAACCCTCTGAGGGGTATCTACCAACGCCCATAATATTGACTCTCCCATCCTCCAAACGAGCAATAACAGATGCTATCTTTGTAGTTCCAAGATCCAGTCCGACAACAACATCCTTATCACCATTCAATTTTACCTCCTTACAACGACCAGATTATCAAACCTAAAATCCAGTCTTTTTTTTGAACCATAACCTTCTTTAAGAATTCTCTTCAAAATTTGGTATTTTTTCGGGAACATACCTTCACCCCATATAATCTTGAGGGCATCACTTCTGGTTTCTACACCACGAGGCCCAATCTTTATATCATCTATGGGCAGATCTTTTGCAACATCCAGGATCTTCAAAGCTTTTTGGATATCTTTCAAACAAGAATCACCCTGGATGGTAATAACAGGTAAATTTTCTAATCCCTCTGCTTCGAACACAATTCCCTCTTGATCTAAACCTCTTTTCTTCGAATCTGAAACCCTTGCAATTGGAACTCTCGGCTGGACCTGTATTGTTAGGATTCCGGTTACCCCCTTTTTAAATCTGACATCCTTCACCCCGTCAATCGTCTTAATTGAGGACCGAAGGGAATGAAGAGATTTCACTCCAGTTTTCTGGACAAGATTCCTTATTTCTTCTTTTTTCGTATCTGATACATTTCCTGTCCAATTTATCTTCCAATTCTTTATCGGCATAAGAGCAATCCATCCCCTGAACATGAGATAAAAAACTACCAGTATAACTAGATATCTTGCCTTAAATCTGGATTTCTTTTTCCTTGCCAACTATAACAACCTCCGTTTCAAAATTAATTCCCAAAATTTTTCTCACTTCATCTTTTACCAATCGGATTAGATTGACAACATCATTCGAAGAGGAAGATGGAGAGGTTAGGATAAAATTCCCATGCTTTCTGGAAATTTCTGCGCCTCCAATGCGCTTACCTTTTAGACCTGCTTTTTCGATTAGTTTTCCTGCAGAAAAACCCTCTGGATTTTTAAACACAGAACCACAGGTACCCATTCTAACTGAGAGTTCGGGTTGTGAAATTTTCCTTAACTCCTTTGCCTTCTGGATCTTCTTTTCGATCTTCTCTCTTTCTTCCTCTTTTAATAAAAGTTCAACTTCAAGAACAATTTCATTTGTAAGGCTTGATTCTCTATACCCGAAATTGATGTTCGTAAGGCGCTGAACTTTTCCGTCTCGAAGTACAGAAGCGGCTATTATCCAATCTCCAATTTCACACTCAAAAGCACCAGCATTCATAACACTTGCTCCTCCTANACTCCCGGGAATGTCAACTAAAGATTCAATACCNGAAAGGGATGCTTCTTTTGCACAATTTATNAGATGGTTTAGGGTNGCACCAGCCTGTGCCCTGATTTTATCCTCCTCCAGAACAATTTCGTCCATCCTTTCCGTTGTTATAATTAGACCGGAGAAACCCTCATCGAGAAAAAGCACATTGGACCCTTTCCCGATGATGTAATTCGGTATTCCTTCTCTGTAAGAAAAAGTTATAGCCTTAATAATATCTTCTGCATTATTTGCGAATAAGAAATATTTGGCCTTTCCTCCAAGGCGAAGAAATGTATGGTTTGAAAGCGGTTCTCCCATTAAGAGTTCACCTTTTACCTTTAATCCCTTCAAGGATATCCTCCGCAAGGGTATAAATATTGCCAGCTCCAAGAAGTATAACCATATCCCTCTCTTTTAACTGTGGAATGAGAAACTCCGGGATCTTTTCTTTATCTTCGATATACTCAACGTCCTTATGACCAAAATCCCTGCATTGATCCTTTATGATTTCTCCAGTCACCCCTGGTATCGGTTCCTCTCTCGCAGGATAGATATCCGTTATTATCACCTTGTCAGCCTGGAAAAATGCCTTACCAAATTCTTTCTTAAGCAAAATTGTTCTTGAATAGAGATGCGGCTGGAAGATTGCTATAATCCTTCCATCCCATCCATCCCTTGCTGCCTTCAGTGTTGATTCAATCTCCCTGGGATGATGGGCATAATCGTCCACAACAAGTATACCATTTTCAAAACCTTTTCTCTCAAATCTCCTTGATACCCCACTACATTTCTCAATGCCCTTCTTGATTTGGTCAAACCGAATGCCCAGCTCCAGACATACACCGCATGCAGCAACAGCATTTGTTACATTGTGTATTCCAGGAAGATTCAATTTAATACTTCCCAATTTATCGCCGTTTGCAACGAGATCAAACCAGTAGGTAAAGCCCTCTCTCCTGACATTTAAACCTTTTACATCGGCATTGGGTGAAAGACCATATGTTATCACCCTCTTCTCAATATCAGAACGAATAGAGAGGGAATTAGGATCATCCATTAGTAGATAAACCGATCCATAGAATGGAACCGAGTTTGCAAATTTAAGAAAGGTCTGTTTTATATCATCAAGGTCTCTGTAGATATCGAGATGGTCACGGTCTATATTGGTTATCACTGCAATTGTCGGAAAGAGTTTTAAAAATGAGCGATCGCTCTCATCTGCCTCAGCCACGAGATACTCACTTTTTCCCAACCTTGCGTTATCACCGGAACTTTTAAGTCTTCCCCCGAGGATGATCGTCGGATCGTATCTGCTCTCTTGTAGTATTGAGCCGATGAGTGAGGTTGTTGTGGATTTTCCATGACTCCCTGCAACAGCAATCGAAAATTTCATTCTCATTAACTCTGCTAACATCTCGGCTCTTGGAATTACTGGAATTTTTCGCATATTTGCTTCATTGAGTTCTACATTATCTTTGGGGTTTACAGCAGAAGTATAAACAACAACATCGGCATCCCCGAGATTATCCTTTGAGTGGGAAAGATGAATTTCAATACCGAGTTCCTGAAGCCTCCTTGTGTTCTCGGATTCCTTTATATCACTTCCCGTTATTATATATCCCATATTATGGAGTAATTCTGCTATTCCACTCATACCTATACCACCAATGCCTACAAAGTGTATCCTCTTAATCCTTCCAAACATACTCTTTCATCCTTTCTATTATCTTTTCTGTTGCGTCCTCTGACTTGACTTTCGATTTTTTTTTGGATAGATTCTTTATCAATTCTGGCAACTTCGCTGGGTTCACTTCTTCCTCTCTTATTACCTCTATATTATCGCGAGTCTTCGCAAGTCTTTTCGCATTCCAAAATTGATGATCCTTATAAGCATAGGGATAGGGAATCAAGATGGCTGGAATTCCAAGTTGTTCAATTTCTGCTGAAGTCAGAGCACCAGCCCGAGATATTATTACATCACTTGCAGAATAGGCAAGGCTCATCCGTTTGATAAAAGGAAATGAATGGACCCATTTTAGATTTCTATTAAGTTCAAAACTACCCGTTTGAACGATAAACTGCCAACCCTCACTCATCTCTTCAATCAAACTATCTGCAAGTTTGACAAGAAATCTTGCCCCACGGCTTCCACCCAAAACAAGAAGAGTTTTTCTTCGAGGATTCAGAGAAAAATATTCTATTGCCTCTTCTGGATCGCCTGATAAGATATCCTCTCGGATTGGAATACCCGTAACGGACCATTTCCCATGGGGAAGAGAAGGAAAATCACCGGGAAACGGTAGAAATATCTCCTTTGAGAAGCGGGATAGGAGGCGCACTGCCTGCCCAGGATGGGAATCAAGGACAAGGGTAAAGATTGGAATCTTTAGTATGATTCCTGCTATACCAACAGGAAGTGATGCAAATCCTCCTGTGTGAAAAATCGCATTTACTCGATTAGACCATAGTATATAGATAGAAAAAATCAGCGAAGGGATAAATCGGAGGATAAAAGCAATCTTTCCCAGGAACTTTCTATCAACCCAGCCAATCGTTGGTAAAAGGAATCTCTTTTCCTTTTGAACAAGTTCTCTTTCAAGCCCTTCACTGCTTCCAATATAGATCGTCTTAAGACCTCTTTTTTCCAGTTTATCAGCTATGGAAAGAGCCGGGTATATATGTCCCCCCGTTCCACCGCCTGATACTACTATGGTCTTTTTCAATCGAGACAATAACACCTCCTGCTATATAAGCGATCACCAAAGCAGTCCCACCACTTGATATAAAGGGTAGTGGGACGCCTGTAACAGGTATAACTCCAAGAGATACAAGGATATGAACCAGGGCGTAGATAGCTATAAAAGAAATGAGTCCAAGCCCTAAAATAGAAGCATAATTATTGGATGCTCGAAGGCTAGACTTTGATGCAGATATAAAATAGATAAGAAAGAGAGAAATAACAAAGAGAGAACCTATAAAGCCTAATTCTTCCCCAATTATAGAGAATATGAAATCTGAATCAGGAAACGGTATGTAAAAGAATTTTCCCATTCCACTACCAAGACCCAGGCCTGAAAAGCCTCCATTTGAAATTGCCTGGACCGTCTTTGATATTGAATTTGGGTTAAGATAAGTGGTTATCCTCTGATGTGCATACCCTTCCTTTGCAATAAAAGCACCACCGATTAGCAACATAATCCCAGCTACACCCACAACTTTCCAAATCTTTGTCTCGTTAAGGAACAGCATCATAATTCCAAGAAGAACTGTCATTAAAGCCATGGATATATTAGGCTGGATAAGAATTAATCCGGCTATGAGAGAGATAAAAAGGACTGATATTCCAAAATCTCTTTTCTTCGCAAGGAAAGTGATAAGGGCTAACTGAGCAAAGATTGAGGGTTGAAAGGAAATTTTTCCTATGTATAACCATCTTCTCGCATAATTTATCTCCGGCCCAAAGAAACGAGTAAGGATAAGTAAGCTAATTGCAATCATAATAAGCACAGGACTCATTTTTTCCCATATTTTCGGTTTTAACTTTGAACTTATGAAGAAAATGCTAACTGCAACAATAAATATAGCCAATTGCTTAATAAAGGAAACTGGAATTGTTCTCTTGTAAACCGATATTCCTGAACTGGCAGAGAAGACCATGACGAGACCAAAGGTTCCCAAAAGTAGTGGAATTATCTCCACAAGTCGTATTTTATTTTCTCTATGAGTTGCCATATATTTCCCTCACTTTTGCCTTGAAATCATCTCCCCTTTCGGTAAAATCGTTATACCAATCAAAACTTGAACCTCCAGGGGATAATAGAATTTTCCTATCTCCGGAACCTGCTGCTTTCCTAACTGCGTTTAACATAGAAGAAGCATATTCGTAATGGGTAAAACCGACCTCCTTTAGTTTCATAGCAATAATTTCACTTGATTCCCCGATAAGAACCACAGAACTTGCCCATCTTTTGATTGCCTCAATTATGGGAGTAACATTTTCTACCTTCATTCTTCCTCCCACAATAACACAGGAATCTGGGAAAGATTCAAGAGACTTTGTAAAAGCCACGGGATTGGTACACATTGAGTTATTGACTACCCATAGATCCTCTCTCTTTAAAAACGTCTCCATCCTGTGTGGAATTCCAGAAAAGGTTCGAATCCCATTCCGAACATCCTCCAACCCGACTCCCATGATTTTACCAATAAGGGATGCAGCCATTCCATCTTCAACGAATGGCTCAATAGGCATCCACAGATCATCTTTATAAAAAATTTCCCTGTTTTCCTTATCGCGGACAACGGTTCCGTCAAAATAGACATTACTTCTCTCCTTCATTGAAAAATAGTAAGTCTTTGAGGCAAGGCTCAGAGAAAATAGGTTCTTATCGTCTCTATTTAATATGGAATAATCTGTTGAAACTTGATTTTTGAATATTCTTAGTTTCACCTCCAGGTAGGCTTCAAAGTTAAAGTGCCGATCAAGGTGATCCGGTGATACATTTATTATTGCAGCGATATAGGGATGAAAATCAACTATTCTTTCCAGTTGAAATGATGATACTTCAAGGACTGTAATGGTCTCCTTACCACTCTTGGGAACCAGCATGCTCAAGGGTTTTCCAGGATAAATATTTCCACCTAAAAGGATTTTCTTTTTAGTAGAGGCTGCAAGAATATGATGGGCAAGTGCAGCAGCGGTTGTTTTACCATTTGTTCCAGTAATCGCCACAACCCTTCCCTTTAAGTACCGTGATGCAAACTCCAGTTCTCCGATAATTGGTAATCCTCTACCCCGGGCTTTCTTCAGTATTGGAATTGATCCTGGAACACCCGGAGAAACTACTAAAAGATCCATCTGGAGTAAACTCTCAGAATGCACTCCTGATTCATGAGGGTAGGGAACATCAGATAGATCTAAATTAAGATCACTAATAAAAGGAGTTTCACCCAAACTGGATATAAGTTTGGCCACTGAGATTCCACTTCTACCATAACCAACAACTCCAATCATGGACCCCCCTATCTTATCTTCAGAGTACTTAGACCAAGAAGTGCAAACATAATTCCCCATATCCAGAATCGAACAACTACTTTGGGCTCTGTCCATCCCCGTAGGTGAAAATGGTGATGGATGGGTGCCATCTTCAATATTCTCTTTCCTCTTAACTTATTCGAACCGACCTGCAAAATTACAGAAAAGGCCTCAATCACAAAAACTCCTCCAATAATAGGTAGCAATAACTCTTGTTTCAAAAGAACTGCAATGAGACCAAGAATCCCTCCAATCGCAAGAGAACCTGTATCCCCCATAAATATCTCTGCTGGCTGTGAATTGAACCACAAAAAACCTATAGTTGAACCAAGAAAAGCGGTGCAAAAGACGGTAATCTCTCCGGTTCCATTTATGAACAATATATTTAAATAATCCGAAAATTTTACATTACCGACGATATAGGCAACTAATGCAAAAGAACCCCCTATTATGCTGGAAAGTCCGATAGCGAGACCGTCCATTCCGTCGGTAAGATTCACAGCATTGGTAGTTCCGATTATTACGAGCATAATAAATGGAATATAGAAATATCCAAGATTTATAAATACATTTTTAAAGAAGAGAGAACTTGTCATTGTCTCATAACCACTCCGTAGAGGGTTTAGAACTAAGAGAAGGCCGATAACTCCTGCCGGAATCACCTGGATAATTATCTTTGTCCACACATTAAACCCTTCACCTCTCTTAATCTTGAGATAATCATCGAGCACACCAAACACTCCCATCCAGATTGTTATCGATATTAGGTATAGAATAAGACGATTTGTGATATCGCACCAGAGAAATACTGAGATGAGAAGAGAAGAAATTATAAGTAGACCTCCCATTGTGGGTGTCCCTTCCTTCTCGCCATGGGTACTTTTAATCCATTTTGAAATAGATTCTGTTAAATTCTTTCTTCGTAACCAGGCAATTAATTTCCTTCCGAAGAATAAAGAGAGAAGTAGTGAAGTAATAGCAGCATAGGCAGAACGAAATGTTATATATCTGAGGAGATTGAAAATAATAAAATGTTCTCTTAAGGGATATAAGAAATAGAACATTCATCCTCCAAACGCTTTACCAGGGTTTCAAGCTGTAGGAAGCGCGAAGACTTAAAAAGAATAACATCGCCTCTTCGGATTAATTCCTTAACTTTCTCAAAACCTTCCTTTTTATTTGAAACAAGGTGGCCCCTGCCAAAGGTTTCAAGAAAACCCTTTGCCTTCTCTCCTATCACAATCAAATCATCAATTTTACCCTGGAGTTTTTCACCTGCTTTACGGTGAAGTTCATCACTCTTTTTCCCCAATTCCAACATTGGTCCAAGGACAGCTAACTTCCTTCCTGGCATTCGTTCAAGAATAGGAATTACGTTCAAAAGAGAATCAGGATTGCTATTATAAGTATCATCAATAATAGTTATGCCTTGAACTCTTTTTATCTGCATTCTATGAGGAACGGATTCAACACTTTTAAGACCCTTCTGAATCGCTTCGGACGAGATACCCCGATGGAGTGCAATGGCAGTTGCAAACAATGCACATCTCGTCATTCCGAGCGTCGGCAACCTAATCCAGAATTCCTTTCCATTGATCCCAAATATGCTCCCATCAATAGACTCCTGAAGTAATTTAAAGGAATAATCATTATTATCTTTAAAACCAATAGTTATAAGATTATCCCGTTCAATACTCCTTAAGAGTTCATCGTCTCCATTAATGAATAGAGGGCCTCTGAGTGTGAACATAATATCCTTTTTTTCTTGAAGAACACCTTTCTCATCTCCGAACGCTTNAAGATGACTCCGCCCTATTCCTGTTATGAGCCCAACATCAGGCTTTACAATCTCTGATAAACTTTTAATCTCTCCTTTCCTGTTGGATGCCAGTTCAAGAATAGCCACTTCTTCATCCTCAAATCGAAAGATGTTGAGAGGCACTCCTATGAGGGTATTGTAATTCTTAAAGGATACAAGTGTAGGTGCTGTTGTTTGGAAAATTGCCCCAAGGAATTCCTTTGTAGTTGTTTTGCCATAGGAGCCGGTAATTGCTATAATAAATGGATCGATAATTTCTCTGTAATAACTCGCAAGTTTCCCAAGACTCTTTAAGGTATCTTCTACAAGTATTAGGCCTTCATTTCTCACTTTCTCCTGGACAACTGCAGGAAGGTGGGATTTTTTTATTGCTTCACCAACAAAATCATGCCCATCAAATTTCTTTCCCTTAAGGGCAAAGAATAATTCTCCATCCTTTATTGCTCTTGAATCTATAGAGATTCCCTTAACCATTTTATTCTTGTATTTTTTTATCTCAACTTCCATTCCATTCAGAACTTCAATTATCTTTTCAAGTTTTATCTTTTTCATATTCCGTAATAATCCTTAACACATTTCTTATCACTAAAGAGAATTTTCTTGTTGTCGATCTCCTGGTACTCTTCATGCCCCTTACCTGCGATGAGGACAAAATCACCTTTCCGAGCAATATCAAGCGCCTTAGAAATAGCCTCTTTTCTATCCTTAATCCGATAAACTTTTCCACCTTCAATTCCTTCAAAGATATTGTCAATTATTCTCTCCGGATCCTCATTTCTTGGATTGTCAGAAGTAACAATAACTATATCCGAAAGATTTGAAGATACCATCCCCATAAGGCTCCTTTTGCCCTGATCCCGATTGCCTCCAGCTCCAAAAACGGTTATTATTCTTGATGGTTGGAACTCGCGAAAAGATGAGATTACAGCGAACAATGCCGTAGGGTTATGGGCATAATCCACAAAGACAGAAATGTTGGCTGGAACATCAATCTTCTCCATCCTGCCAGGAGGAATGGGAGCCTTCTGGATGTGGTCTATAATCCAGGAATCACTCAAACCGTCTATTATAGCGAGGGAAGCAGCAGCAAGGATATTGGATGCATTGTATTTTCCTAGTAGGGGGCTTTTGATCTCGATCTCTTTGCCCATCCCCTGCACTCTTATTTCAAGACCTCTTTCCGTATTCTTTAGTAACTTTCCTTTGATATTTCCTTTTTCAAAACCAAAGGTGACTACCTTTGATTTTAATTTTTTTATAAGGTATGGAGCATTTGGATCATCTACATTAACAAGAGCTATTTTATCTTCGCCTAAGCTCATGAAGAATCTGGTCTTGGCATCGAGGTAAGATTCAAAGGTTTTATGATAGTCAAGGTGATCTCTTGTGATATTCAAAAATACGCCATAATCAAAATCTACCGAGGAAACCCTATCCTGCTCATTTCCTATTGATGAAACTTCGAGGATTGCAGTCTTAATCCCTTTCTTCTCTGCATTATGGAGTCCTCGATGAAGAATGAGGGGAGGAGGTGTTGTATTAGTTGCCTCCATCTCTAATTCCTTTTCGAAGTATTTGATCGTGCTAAAACAAATAGAATCTGGATACAGGGAAGAAAGGAGGTAAGCGGTTGTGGTCTTTCCATTTGTTCCTGTAATACCTATAACCTTTAAATTACGAGATGGATTCCCATAGTAGTTGGCAACAATCCTGGAGAAAGCTTTCCTTGTATTTGGTACGACAATGAGGGGAAAGTCTTCTACTATTTCCTTTTCAACCAAGAGAACCTTTGCCCCATTCTGGATTGCCTCACTACAGAATTTATGACCGTCAAATTTTTCTCCTTTTATTGCAGCAAATAGATAGCCAGTTCTTACCTTTCTTGAATCATCTGTAATACCAGTAATATCCTCCACGGCTCCTTTTCTTTTTATTATTTCTACACCCTTTAGTAATTCATCCAAATTCATCTTTATTTTTTATAACAAATTTTTTCTAAAACCTTTGAGTAGAGCCATTCTCTTTGCTACTTCTCTAAAAGCCGGACAAGCAGTCAGGGATGCGTAATAGGCCCCCTTTGGATTATCAATAAAAATACCGATAACAAATTCAGGTTTGGGATAGGGGAACATTCCAACAAAGGATGATATATATTCTCCTTTTACATATCTTCCGTTCTTTACCCTCCAAGCTGTCCCTGTCTTTCCTGCAATTGGGAGCAAGGATAAGGAAGCTGTAAGCCCTGTTCCTTTGAGGGCTGCATCGTGTAGAACATCGAGGAGTGTCCTGGAAATTCCTGGGTCACCCAACCTCCTTATAACTTCCTTTCCACTCTTCCGGATCACTTTATGATTTCTTCGAACTTCCTTCATAACCCTTGGTCGAAGGAGGACTCCGTCATTTGCTATAGCCTGATAGGCCATAACCATCTGCAAGGGAGTTACAGAAACTCCTTGACCAAAGGATACTGTCGCAAGTCTAATATCCCTCTCTCTCGGTAGAACAGGAATTTTACCTGAATATTCAATAGGCAAATCAATCCCAGTTTTACAACCTATTCCAAGGAGTCGCGCACACCGATACATCTCTTTCTTACCCACCATTTCTCCAACCGATATAAATCCTGCATTTGAAGAATGAATAATTGCTTCTCTGAAAGTGTAAGCTGGATGTGAATGAAGGTCTCTAAATACCTTTCCTCCAAAAGAGGTAGATGATGTGGAATCCACCACAATATCACCAGGTGAAAAACCATTTCTAAGATAGGCAAAGGCGGGAATCAACTTAAAGATTGAACCTGGTTCAAACTCCCATGAGGTGCAACCATTGTTACTCCAACCTTCTTGAGGTTCAAATTCAGGAATACTTACCATTGAAAGGATTTCCCCTGTATGGACTGATACACAAATACCCATGACCTGATCTGCCTGGGTGCTTTCCTTTAACTCTCTTAACTCGTTATCCATTATAGTCTGGAGATCAAGATCAATTGTAAGATATATATCCTTACCATGGATAGGNTCCTTATAATCTGCCTCACTCTTTTTCAAGAGTTTTATGCCGGAGTATCTTGGTACTTCAAGGTAATAAGCCCATCCATCTATGCCCATTAGGAGATCATTATATTCTCTCTCGATCCCGATTATCCCTTCTCTCTTCCAGTTTAGTGCTCCTATAGTAGTCCTTCCAATCTTACGAGAAGGATAATACCGATACCACTCTCTAACAGCGTATATTCCCTTGAGTTCAATTTCTTCTACTATTGAATCGGGGACTCCACGAGCGATCTTTATAAATTTTGCATCATCCTTAAGCAGGGATTCTAATCGTCTTTTACTTCCAATGCCATGGTTTGAAAGTGCATCCGCTGTTTTCTGTGGATCTTCAATTAAATCCCTTTTTGCATAAAGTGTATACATTTTTAAATCCGTTGCCAGGACTCTACCTTTCCTATCTAAAAT
>JGI24025J20009_10000715_pt1 | contig 25765 bp, 23 predicted proteins | sample Cruoilmetagenom3_FD_20009 | JGI IMG/M metagenome (IMG submission 20009) | reverse complement strand
TGGCGTATGCGACAATGGAATCACACAGATAAAGCGAAGAGGGCCACTGCCGGTGTTGATGAAACAATGGTCCTCGTTGGGAGCAACGAACACCACAGTCCCCTCGCCTAATAACCCTTCTTTTTCTCTGCCCTTGACTATCCCCTTACCTGACAGAACGAAAACCTCATGTTCCCATGAATGGGAGTGGGATGGGGTAGAACTCCCTGGCTTGACCTCAAACACGCGCATAATGAATGTGGGAGCACCATCGTCAGCACCGATGACCACACGGTGTGAGACGCCCGGAGCATCTTCTACTGCTTCTGTGTCCAGGTAGTTATGAGCTTTCATATTGAAACTCCTTGGTATTATCTTGTCACAATGAGCATAGCAGAGTTATTCGAGGAAAACCAGCGCTTTTGAGAATGAACAACATGACGGGATGTTCAGACAGAGAGCGAATACTGGGACCAAACCCCAATTATTTTGTTTGGCGCCGGGAACAGACTACGGAGCATTGCTCACATTCATCGTTGCATGGCTCAACATGAATGGTTACGCTAGACTCGGGAAGTCTGGTTTGTATCTCAATCTCAATTTGGTCACACACCTCATGAGCCAGCTTTAAATCGATGTCCCTGGGCATTACCAGGTGCAGGTCTATGTAGTGCTGGCTCCCCGCCCGGCGTGTCCGCAACGCATGAAAACCAACCACCTGCTGGCTGTATCTCATCAGGCAAGCTTTGATAGCTGCCTCCTGTGAAGGAGCCAGTTTCGTGTCAACCAACCCTGATAGCGGCTTGCGGAGGGTATCATAGCCTATTTTAAGTATATAGATAGCAACCCCGATAGCAATAACGGAGTCAATAATACCGAGGCCGGTGAGGCGTACTACCGCCAGTCCAACCAGCACGGCCAGGGCGGAGTAAACATCAGCGGCGATATTACGCGCATTGGCTTCCAGCGCCACTGAGCCGGTAGCCCGGGATACCTTCAATAGGTGGCGGGACAGGAAAATGCTAACCACTATAGAGACCAGCATCACTCCCATCCCCACCCCGGCTAATTCAATACTGGTGCCTTCTATTACCCGGCGTATTGAGGAATAAATTATCAGCACGCCAGCAACACCGATGAGAAGCCCTTGCGCTACGCCGGCAATATCCTCCACCTTACCATGACCGTATGGATGTTCTTCATCGGCCGGCTTAGCCGCAATGCGAATAGCAGAGAAGGTGATTATGCCGGCAAACAGGTCTAACAGGCTATCGGCTGCCTGGGCCAGGATACTGATACTTCCGGTCAGCCAGCTAACAGCCAGCTTAAGCAGTATCAACCCGACGACTACGCCGATTAATAACTTGGCAGCTCCTCTGTTTGTTGAAAACACTTGTGTGTGGCTCCTGTGTTCCCTCGTATAAATATTACCCGGAATTAAATTAACAGTTTAAAGCGATACTGCAAATAAAGCAATACCCCCTTCGGTTATATTTTAGATGATGAAATTGGTTCTCTTGTCCCCCTCCCGCCCATGAGCTATAATAAGCCCTGTCTGGGAAAGGAGACCCGAAATGCCATCTTATGCCTTTTTTCATAACCAATTTGTCCCCCTATCCGAAGCCAGGATTGGCGTCATGACTCAAGCCCTTCACTACGGGACGGGTGTCTTTGAGGGCATCAGGGGGAACTGGAACAGTGAGCAGAAACAGACTTACCTCTTCCGCCTTGAAGAGCATTATGACCGGCTGCTCAATGGCTGCCGGCTACTCAAGATTAGCCTACCCTACACCACCAGCGAGCTATGCCAGCTAACGATAGAACTGGTGGCAAGGTGTAAATTTCAGGAGGATATCTACGTCCGCCCCCTGGCATATAAAAGCACCGAATCTCTCGGGGTCCGCCTCCACGGACTGGATGATGATTTCCTGGCCTTTGTCATTCCCTGGGGACCATACCTGGATGTGGACAAGGCCAAAGTCGGCGTTTCGTCATGGCGGCGCCCTGATGATAACGTGATCCCACCCCAGGTCAAGCTGACAGGCCTTTATGTCAATAACGCTCTGGCAAAAACCGAAGCTATTGAGAACGGATATGACGAAGCGATCATGCTCACGCCCGATGGCCATGTCTCCGAGGGTACCGGCGAAAACATCTTCCTGGTCACAGGCGGCAGGCTGGTTACACCCGCCAGCTACAACAATATCCTGATGGGTATTACCCGCGATACGGTGATAAAGCTGGCCCAAAACGAGCTGGGGATAGAGGTAATAGAAAGGCAGGTCGACCGCAGTGAACTCTATACTGCCGAAGAGTGCTTCTTCACCGGTACCGCCGCCCACATAACCCCCGTCGCTGAAATAGACCACCGCAAGATAGGGAACGGTGAGATTGGGAAGATAACCGGCAGCCTGCAAGAAATCTACTCCCGGGTAATACGGGGCAAGCACCCCAAATACCTCGACTGGGGCACCCCGGCCTATAAAAAGTAAGTCTGGTGAAGGCCTGGATGATAGTTAATGAAGCAGGCTATTTCCGTCCTGCGTTTACCTGGAGTGACTTCAAGAGGCAGAGAACCTGGCAGCTCTCTTCCAGGGTAGTAGTGGAGTTATAGGCTTCCTCAAGCAGCTGGCCGATGGCGAAGTTACCGTGCCCATGAACCATGATAATCCGATGCTCCTTTAACGTCCGGGCAATTATATCAGCCAGGCCCCCCGGTTTTACCTCCATATGCCAGCCTACTACCGGCACCCGCCCCACCATAGACAGACCCTCGGCATCACCGGGCACGATCTCGGTCTCAGTCAGTGACAGGGCAACGGCGTGAGGGGGATGAGCATGGACAATGGCTAACGCCGACGTCTCCCGATAAATAGCACGATGGACAGCCAGTTCGGTAGAGGCCAGCGGCGTGTGGCGGTCATTTTTATTTATCCCGGTCTCTATCAAGTCTTGCTCCTGCAGGCAACCAAGCATGCAGCCGCGGCGGGTAATAACCAAACGGTTTCCCACCCTGACACTCAGATTCCCACTATTGGAGGAGACAAGCCCCCGGGTGAAGAGATCGCGTCCCACCGTCTGAAACTGAGCTAAAGTCATACCCCCCCTTTTTAAGTTGCCAGGTCAGGCTGCTCTAATTTATGCCCCTCAAACTAAAAAGTCAAATTAAGCTGGCCCCTGACCAGTGCCCGCCAGAAGGTAAATTACTCCGCCGCTTCGGACTCAGCTTCCGCCAGGGCCCGGTTCAACTTTTTCACAAGTCTCGATTTGTAGCGAGCAGTGTTGTTGGGGTGAGTGATTCCCTTCTCTGCCGCTTTATCCAGGGCACTAATGGCAACGCCTACTGCTTCCCGAGCCGACTCGAGTTCACCAGAGAGAATAAGCTTCTCCGCCCGGGTGATGCTGGTCTTGCAGCGGCTACGAACAGATTTATTTCTCAGTCGCTTTCGTTCGGTAACACGCACCTGCTTTTGCGCTGACTTACTAACTGGCAATATCTACCTCCTCAGTTTCTTTTGTGCCTCGCTTTACCTGCCGCCCTTTGATAGGGGTAGGCTTTTCGGCTGGTCGTCTGGTTCTGATGGTCATTTCATCCCCTACCCGGCTTACACCTATCACCCCCCGAACCCCCCCGATCTTTGCCATGAGACGGCTTATCTGAGGCAGACCTGTCGTCTCCAGGGTAAAATAGGTCGTAAAGGTAGTGGCATCACCATGAGCCGAGTTCACCGAGGTAATATTAACCCCCTCCTCAGCCACAACAGCGGTGATATCACGCACCAACCCCACCCTGTCCCAGGCTTTAACCTGAATACTAACCGGATATAGCAAACTGGCCTGTCCCCACTCCACCGCCACCAATCTTTCCTTCTCCACCCCATGAACCACATTGTAGCAGTCCTGCCGGTGGACAGTCACCCCCCGGCTACGGGTAACATAACCAATAATCTTATCCCCGGGCACCGGATGACAACACTGGGCCAAACTGGTAAGTAAATCTCCCGTCCCCAGCACCCGAACTCCGGCTGCTGATGGAGCAGGCGGGGGCGCCTCGACCACCGTCTTAAGTGGCTGTTCCTCACCAGCCAGCTTCAGGGCAATCTGATGAGTGGTGATGTCACCATAACTGATAGCCAGCAGGAAGTCATCTGTGTCATCATAGCCAAACAGCCTGGCTATCTTCTCCCGCTCGCTCAGTTTTATCCCCAGGCGCCTCAGTTCCCTCTCCAGAAGTTCCCGACCATGCTCAATGCTCTCCGCCCGCTCCTGTTTCCTGAACCACTGCCTTATCTTTTCCCTGGCATGCGATGTGTTGACATAGCCCAGGTGCGGACTCAGCCAGTCCCGGCTCGGGCCTCTGGCCTTCCTGGCCGACATAACCTCAACCATGTCACCATTATTCAGCTTATAGTTGAGCGGCACCAGTCTGCCATTTACCTTGGCGCCGACGCAGCGGTGCCCCAGCTCAGTATGAACCCGGTAGGCAAAGTCAAGGGGAGTGGAACCCTTGGGCAGGTCCTTTATTTCACCCTTCGGGGTATAAACAAAAACCTGGTCTATGAAGATATCAGTCTTAACCGATTCCAGGAACTCCTCAGCCCCGCTAAGCTCACGGTGCCAGTCAATTAACTGCCTGAGCCAGGCTATCCCTTCCTCAAAGTGGATATCCCTGGTCTCACCCTCTTTATAGCGCCAGTGAGCGGCTACCCCATATTCAGCAAGATAATGCATCTCATGGGTGCGGACCTGAACCTCGAGCGGGGTCGTCCCCGAGCACATTACGGCGGTATGCAAAGCCTGATAGCCGTTTGGCTTGGGGTTGGCAATATAGTCATCAAACGCGCCGGGGAGAGGCCGCCACAGGCTGTGAATAGTGCCTACAGCGCTATAGCATTCAGGCACACTCGCAACCAGTACCCGGAGGGCGAGGAGGTCATGGATATCATCAAACCGCTTGCCCTGGGCGGTATATCTCTCCATTTTCTGGTAGATACTATAGATATGCTTGGGTCTACCCGATATTTCGGCGACAAGGCCCGCCCGCTCAAATTCCTGCTCCAGAACTGGAATTGTCCGGTCGATAAAGCCCTCCCGCCGACTACGCCGGGCAGCAACCAGGTCGGCTACCCGGTAATACGCCTCTGGCTCAAGATAGCGGAATGACAGGTCCTCCAACTGCCATTTCAACTCCCATATTCCGAGGCGATGGGCCAGGGGGGCATATATCTCCATGGTTTCCCGGGCAATACTACGCTGTTTTTCCGCAGGCAGGGCACCCAGAGTACGCATATTATGCAGCCGGTCAGCCAGCTTGATAAATACCACCCGGAGGTCCTCAGCCATTGCCACCAGCATCTTCCTTAAGTTCTCCGCCTGAGACTGCCTCATCGCCGCATCTTCCCCTGTCCAGGAGAGCCTGCCAAGCCTGGTGACCCCATCAACCAGCTTGGCTACCTCCGGGCCAAACTTGGCTCCAATCTCGGAAACGCTTACGCTACAGTTCTCAGGGACATCGTGCAGCAAGGCCGCCGCCAGCGTGGTGGCGTCAAGCTGAAGCTCAGCCAGCACCAGAGCCGTCTGGAGCGGGTGCTCTATATAAGGCCCCCCCGACCGGCGCGTCTGCCCCTGATGTGCCTTCGCGGCAAACTCATAGGCATCCTGAACCAGAGCTATCTTCGGTGGGGGAAGATAGCTCTGAGCTATCTCCATAAGCCGACTAAAACTCATATTCCCAGTATAGCGCAACACCGTTCGCTTGTGCAAAAATGACCCTTGTCCATCCCCCTCACACCCTTTACAAATCCGGCGCTAATACTGTATCCTAGCCTGAAAAGAGGGGGAGGCCACTTTGTATCGGGCACCAAGAGGAACCACCGACATCCTGCCCGGCGAGCAGGCATACTGGCGCTACATAGAACAAAAGGCGGCCGGTATCTGCCAGCTCTATGGCTACGAGCGCATTGACGCCCCTACCTTTGAGGACACCGACCTCTTCACCAGGAGCGTGGGGGAGGAAACGGACATCGTAACAAAGGAGATGTACACCTTTGAGGATAAGGGGGGGGACCAGCTAACCTTAAGACCGGAAGGCACCGCGCCGGTGTGCCGGGCCTACCTGGAACACGGTCTGCATAACCAGCCCCAACCAGTCAAGCTGTATTACATGGCGTCTATCTTCAGATACGAAAGACCCCAGGCGGGGAGATACCGCGAGCACCACCAGTTTGGCTACGAGGCTATCGGCGATGCCGACCCCGCCCTTGACGCCGAAGTCATCGAGATGGCATGGCAGTTCTTCACCAGCCTGGGGCTTCGCCAGTTAACCCTCGAGCTTAACAGCATCGGCTGCAAGAAGTGCCGCCCTCGATATCTGGCCGCCATTAAGGACCACTATGCCAGCCACCGCCGTGAGCTGTGCCCCGATTGCAAGATAAGGCTCCAGAGAAACCCGCTTCGCCTGCTTGACTGCAAGAACCCATCCTGTCAGGGGGTCGCCGACTCCGCCCCCAGCAGCATCGACCATCTCTGCCCCGAGTGCGAGGAGCACTTCAGCCGGCTAAAGGGATACCTGGAGCTGCCGTTTACCATAAACCACCGCCTCGTCCGCGGCCTTGACTACTACACCAGGACCGTATTTGAGATCCAGCCTGAGGAAGGGGGTGCCCAGAGCACCATCGGCGGTGGGGGGAGATATGACGACCTGATTGAAGAGCTGGGAGGTAAGCCAGCACCGGCCGTTGGCTTCGCCTCCGGCCTGGAGCGGATAATACTGAACCTCAAGAAGCAGAACGCCCCCGTCCCTCCTCTCCCCAAACCCCGGGTCTTTATCGCCCACATCGGCAATGAGGCAAGGGACGAGACATTAAAGCTGGCATCCCGGCTGAGGCAGGCGGGCATTGGAGTAATAGAAGCCACGGGCAAGAAGAGCCTCAAGGCCCAGCTAAGGCAGGCAAACACCCTTGGGGCACGCCACGCAGTGATTGTCGGCGAGGATGAGATAAAGACCGGCACGGTGATATTGCGAGATATGACCGGTGCCGAGCAGAACGTAATTGCCGCCAGCCGGCTGGAAGCCGAACTGCGGAAAGGGAGCCTCTAGAGGCCGGGATTTCTACTGCCGGCCCCTGTCTTGTCTCCCGGTCCTGTTGCCGGTAGCTCAGGCTCTGTGTTAAGATTAAAACAGCGTATTATAAGGGGGTTTTTGTATGCGAGACAGAGTAGAAGAGGTACTAAATAAGATACGCCCCAGTCTGATGATGGACGGGGGCAATGTTGAACTGGTAAATGTCGATGACGGCGTCGTCAGCGTAAAGTTAACCGGCGCCTGCGGCGGCTGCGCAATGGCTACCCTCACCTTGAAGATGGGAATCGAACGAGTCTTAAAGCAGGAAATTCCCGAAGTCAAGGAAGTGGTGGCAGTTTAGCCAGACTACGGCTCCTCTAGCTCAAATGCTTGATGCAGGGCACGAACCGCATCCTTAACCCGGGACTCATCAATAATACAGGTTATCCTTATCTCCGAAGTAGTAATAAGCTGGATATTAATGTGTGCCTCACTAAAGGTGCCGAACATCCGGGCAGCATAGCCAGGGGCATTCTGCATGCCGGTGCCAACAATACTGACCTTGCCCAGGTGGGAGTCGCTGATACATTCCCTGGCACCAATAGAACTCGCTATCGGTTCTACCACCTCCATCGCTTTCTCCAGCTGGCCCCTGGCTACAGTGAAGGTTAAATCAGTTATATTCTGGATACTGGCGTTCTGAACAATGGTATCTACATTAACCCCGGCATTAGCCAGAGGAACAAAGATTGCCGCCGAAATGCCGGGCCGGTCAGGCACCCCGACCACCGTTATTTTGGCCACGTCAAGGTCATGAGCGATACCCCTCACCTTATTTCGCACTTCCATAGATGCCCCTCCATGAATTAGTGTCCCCGGGCTGTCGGTGAAGCTGGAGGCAACCAGAATCGGAATATTAAACAGCTCGCCGAGTTCAACCGCCCGCGGGTGCAGTACCTTCGCCCCATAGGTCGCCAGCTCCAGCATCTCATCATAGCCAACCTCGGCCAGCGGCTGAGCTTCAGGAACAAGCCTGGGGTCAGCGGTATAGACACCATCAACGTCGGTATATATCTGGCAGACCTCCGCTCCGAGGCCAGCCGCCAGCGCCACGGCGGTAGTATCCGAGCCACCCCTGCCCAGGGTGGTTATGTCCATCTCCTCGGTAATCCCCTGAAATCCGGCAATGATGACAACCTTACCCCGCTCCAGCTCTCTGACCACCCGCCCGGGGTCAACCTTCAAGATACGAGCCCGGCTATGGGCTGTGTCCGTCTTTATTCCTGCCTGGGCGCCGGAGAGGCTGATTGCCTTATACCCCATATCCTCAAGCGCCATCGCCAGCAGGGTGCTGGAAACAACCTCGCCGGTGGAAAGGAGCACGTCAAGCTCCCGCGCGTCAGGACGCCGGTTAAGCTGGTAGGCCAGCCTGATTAGCTCATCAGTGGTATTCCCCATCGCCGAGACCACCACCACTACCTGATTGCCTTCATCCCTTGTCCGGGCAATGCGCCGGGCGACATTCTGAATCCGCTCCGCATCAGCCACCGATGAGCCGCCGTACTTCTGAATGATCAGCGCCATGCTAACGTTTAACCCCACTCCCTATCAACTTCCCCATAATATTATACCCCGGGTCAACAAAAAGGCCAGTCTTTTCTGCCTCAGCCTCACTAAATCTCCCTGCTCCGTTAGCGCCAATGCCCACCCCCCACAGCAGGAACGGGACCGGCTCAGGACTATGGGTCTGGGTCCTGATCGGGGTGGGGTGGTCAGGCATCACCAGCAGCCGGAGTTCGCCCTGCCAGGAGCGAACCCGGCCCACAACATCGCTATCTATCCTCTGGATAGCCTCCACTTTATCATCAATCGAGCCGGCGTGGGCTGCCTCGTCCGGCGCTTCAATATGGACTACTACCAGGTCATGGTCACGAAGCGCCTCCAGCGCCCCCGACGCCTGAGCGGCGTAGTCGTTATCCGGGCCATCCGTCACCCCCGGTATCTTCAGGACATCCACCGCCACCATTCGGGCCAGGCCTTTAAGAAGGTCAACGCCGGAGGTGAGGGCAGCACCAAGGCCATAGACCTGCCCAAACGGCGGCATCTCAGGCACCCGGCCACTGCCCCAGAAGAGCCAGATGCTCGTCGCCGGGATATCACCGCGAGACCGCCGTGCCACGTTCACCGGATGCTCCCGGAGCACTGCCTCCGAACGCCGCATGAGGTCTCGAAGCAGGTCACTCCCGGGGCCGCGGGGTACAAATTCAGCTACGGGTTTACCCGGGATATCATGGGGCGGGGTGCAGGTAGCGAGCGGGGTGTCCTCATGCCCGCTGAATTTGCAGAGATGCCGGTAGCTGATGCCAGGGTAAAAGTGGACTTCGTCACTACCCAGGCTCCGGTTCAAGGCTAAAATAAGCTCTCCCGCCTCCGCGGTGGTAATATAGCCGGCGCTATAGCTCCACATCCGCCCGTCACGAACCGCCACCAGATTGCAGCGAAACACAACCTCTCCGTCGTCAATAGGGATGCCCATACTCCTGGCTTCAATGGCAGCTCGACCCCGGTAGTAACGCTCCGCGTCATAGCCCAGGACCGACATGCAGGCACAGGCACTGGACGGCTCCATCCCCTCGGGCACGGTGCGGACAAGCCCCAGCGCCCCCTCCCTGGCCAGGGCATCCAGGTTTGGCGTCGAGGCCAGCTCCAGGCTGGTCTTACCCTCACGCTCGGCTAGCGGCAAGCCGGCGGCACCATCAATAATCAGAACGAGGTATTTCACCTGTCTCCTTTCGACTCTCCCTTCTTAACTGTTGCCGAGCGGGGCAAATCCGCCTATAATAATAACTTGCGGGGCGTAGCGCAGTTTGGTTAGCGCGCAGCGTTCGGGACGCTGAGGTCGGAGGTTCAAATCCTCTCGCCCCGACTTTCACAGTTTCCTATAGGTAGCCCCACTGCGGCCGGCCACCCGCACTACTACAATAAGGTGTTCATCATCATTTATGGTATATATTACCCGGTACCGCCCCACTCTTGTGCGCCACAGACCACTTTCAGCCAGCTTCCTAACCCTCCTCGGCCTGGGCTCATGCTCTAAATGAGAAATGGCCGTTGCCACGGCCTGATAATCCCGCCCGGCAAGCCCATCCAACTGCTTCTGGGCGGCTCGCCTCAGCCTAACCTGATAGCTCACCGCGGAGTTCTCGCCCTTTCCTCTGAAGTTGATACTGCTCCCAGGTGATAGTGTCTTCCTCATCAGCCAGGGCTCTTAGCCCCTCACGGATATCTTCCTCATCCTCCAGTATCTCCAGGGCAGCGTCGCGCAGGAGCTTAGCCATTGAAGTCCGTTGCTCAAAGGCTAAACAGCGCAGCCTTTCATGCTGCTCTTCCGTAAGGAAAATAGTGGTACGCTTCAGACTTGTTCCCATTGCCTTTATCCTTCAATCAATAATAACATATAAACACCGCTATGTCTATATGTTTTAACCTGCCTTCTTCTTTGCCTCCTCCCAGAGGGCGTTCTGCTCATCAAAGGGCAGCTCTCCCAGGGTTACCCCGCGCTGGCGGCAGACCTCCTCCATCCGGGCAAAGCGCCGGTAAAACCGCTGGTTTGCCTCCCGCAGCGCCACTTCCAGGTCTATTCCCAGCCGGCGAGCAATATTGGCAAGGGTGAATAAGAGGTCGCCAAACTCCCACGCCTTTTCCTCCTCGGTTCGAGCTTCCCTAAACTCACCGACCTCCTCAGCCAGCTTATCAATAACGCCCTGGACATCCTCCCAGTCAAAGCCAACCTGCGCCACCCGGCGCTGGACCTCCTGGCTGTAACCCAGGGCCGGCATCTCCCTGGGCACACTATCCAGGATTGAGGTGCCAGCGTCACGTTCTTCCCGCTTTAGTGCCTCCCAGTTAATTGCCACCTCCCGGGCATCCTTCACCTGCCGTGAGCCAAAGACATGGGGATGACGGTGAACCAGCTTGGCGTTGATGCCCCCCACCACATCCCCAATATCAAATTCCCCGGCTTCAGCAGCAATCTGAGCATGAAAAACAATCTGGAGCAGCAGGTCACCCAGTTCACCGCAGAGCTCATCTTTCTCCCCGCTGTCAAGTGCCTCCAGCACCTCATAACACTCCGCCAGCAGGCTCCCCCTGAGGGAGGCATGGGTCTGCTGCCGGTCCCACGGGCAGCCATCAGGAGCCCGCAGCCGGGCAATAATCTCCAGCAGGGTGTCAAACCGATTTAAGTTCTCGGGTAAGGACAACCAGGCCTCCTTGTGCTTACTTCCCCGATTATACAGGCTGTTCCCAGGTCCAGGCAACACCGCCTGCCAGTTAGCCCGACGGTAATATCGCCCCGATGAACTGACGCTGCCCCCTCAAGAACTCAGCCGAAGACACCCCCCGCTTCCCCTCCAGCTGCACCCGCAGCACCCCCAGGACTCCGTCCCCGGTATTGATACCGAAGGCAATACCCGCCTCCTTTCGGGCTAAAGCTACTACCTCTCCCACCTCAAGAGACCCCTCACCGGGCAGAGGCACCGCCTCTAAAATCTTAAGTTGTTTTCCCCGCCAGCTGGTGTAACTCCCCGGCCAGGGATGAAAGGCGCGCACCTGCCGCCATATATCCACCGCCCGAAGATGCCAGTCAACCTCACCTTTCTCCCTGGTGACCAGGCTGCAGATGGTAGCCCCGGCTTCATTTTGAGGTCGGGGGTTAAGCTCACCCCGCAGCCAGTAAACGAGGGTATCTAAAAGCACACGGGCCCCAACCCGGGACAGTTTGGAGGTGAGCGAGTCCGTAGTATCCTGCGCTGAAACAGGAATCTGGGCGCGGGTCAATACCGGACCGCTGTCCAGAGCGGCGCTCACCAGCATAATGCTTACCCCGGTAAAGTCATCTCCCGCCAGAACAGCCGCTGCCACCGGCGACGCTCCTCTAAACCGGGGCAGGAGGGAAGGATGAACATTCAGGCACCCGTACCTGGGGATATCCAGGACTGCCTGGGGCAGAATCTGCCCAAAGCCAGCGACCACGATAACGTCAGGGCTAAACCCCTTAAGTTCGTCAATTGCTGCTCGGGCCTTCAAACTAACCGGCTGCACTACCGGCAGCTTCAAGGCCCGGGCAGCCCTCTTCACCGGCGACGAGGCCAGGGTCTGCCCTCTGCCGGCCGGCCTGTCCGGCCGGGTATAGACAGCCACCACCTCATATTGATTGAGGACAAGCTGCTCCAGATGAGGGACAGCAAACTCGGGAGTTCCCATGAAAATAATTCGCAACCCCAACCTCCCAGTACTAAATTCTAGCACCAAAAAATCTGGCCAACAACCAGCCCTTTATATCTATCGGCGTGATTATTGGCAAAATAATAACCTTTTTGGACCTGTCAAGGCAAAAAGGGGGTTGAAAACAACCCCTAACCACCCTCAAAGACCTTGCCTCCGCGGGCACAGAGTATTATCCTAAACACCATCACTCCGATGTTCCTTCCTCGTTTTTCGGCTTCCCCTGGCCGCACTCAGGTGATAACTTGAGAATAATCCACCGAAAGGTGGTGTGGTTTTTGCCCTAACGACGGTGACCCCAAGGTTGGATAGCGAGGGAAAGTTGACAGGAACTAGGACCGCCCAGGAAATTTGGGAAGCCGCCCTGGGTGAACTGCAAGTCCAAATTAATAAGGCAAACTACCGGACCTGGCTGCAAAACACGGTAGGCTTGAGCTATCAGGATAATCGCTTCGTGGTCGGTACGCCCAATACCTTCGTCGCTGAATATCTGGACCGGAACCAGCGCTCCCTGATCGAAAAAACCCTCATCGGTCTCACCCACGGTGACATCGAGGTCCACTTCTCCGTAGATGGCAGGCACCAAGAGCAGGCAGTAGCTCCCCCACCCCACCCAGCCTCTCCCAGGTGCAACCCCAGATACACCTTCGACTCCTTCATCGTCGGCAACTGTAACCGGCTGGCTTACGCCGCTGCCCTGGGGGTAGCCGAAAGCCCGGCAAAAAGCTATAACCCGTTATTTATATACGGGGGGGCAGGGTTAGGCAAGACACATCTCCTCCATGCTATCTGGCACGTGGCCCAGGGCCGCCAGGCCAGGGTAATCTACGTTAGCGCCGAGGAGTTTACCAACGAGTTCGTCGCCGCGATACGGGAAAGGAAAACAAGCGAGTTCCGCCGTAAGTTCAGGGGCGTTGATATGTTGTTGATTGATGACATCCAGTTTATCAGCGGCAAGGAGCAGACCGAGGAAAGCTTCTTCCACACCTTTAATGAACTCCACAACGCCAGCCACCAGATTGTTATTACCAGCGACCGCCTGCCAAAGTCCATGCCCTTACTTGAGGACCGGTTACGCTCCCGCTTTGAGTGGGGGTTAATTACCGATATAGAACCCCCCGACTTTGAAACCAGACTGGCAATCCTCCAGGTTAAAGCCACACAGGAAGGCGCAAACCTTCCTCCAGCCGTCCTGGAGTTCATTGCTCACCGGGTCAAACAAAACATCAGGCGGCTGGAGGGCTCCTTGAACCGGGTCATTGCTTACGCCCACCTGACCGGAGCCTCGCCCACTCCGGAGTTAGCCGGCAGGGCACTCGAGGACCTGGCCGCCAGACAGCCCCCGTCCACCCCCACCAGCCCCACTCTGGTAATAGAATCCGTCGCCAGCAGCTTCCAGATGACCCCCGAAGACCTGACGGGCAGAAAGAGAGACCGGGAAACGGCCCTGGCCCGGCAGGTAGCAATGTTTCTTCTTCACCAGGAGACCGGCTCCTCGCTGGCTCAAGTCGGTGAAGCGCTGGGGGGCAGAGACCATTCAACCGTCACCCACGCCCTTCGTAAAATAGCCGCTGACATTGATGCCAACTCCCAGTTGAGGCGCAAAATCCTGGATATCCAGAAGCAGATGCACACCCGCCCAAAGGGCGCCACCCACTAGTCCCCCCACAACTCCCCATTGGTAAACAAACCACCCCCGGTGGAATTAGCCACCGCCGTGGATAAGCCTGCCCACCCTGTGAACAACCCCGGAGCGGTGTTGATAAGTCCTGCGGCCGTTAGCTTTCCCGGGGGGGTTCTCTTGCCCGTCAGCCTTGCAGCACAGCACATCCCAAGGTATGGTATTATAAATACTAGTATTACAGAAAGAGGAGATAGGAAAACTACTGGAGTAAGATAATAGAGATTATCCACGGGGGACAAAGGGCTATCAGGTGATGTTGGATGAAGTAGAAATAATGGTGAGAGCGGGAAAAGGTGGAGATGGGGCAGTAAGTTTCCGGCGGGAGAAGTTTGTCCCGTTCGGTGGACCGGACGGCGGTGATGGTGGGAGGGGGGGGGATGTAGTGATTGTGGCTGACTCTGCCGTTAGTAACCTGCTCGCATTCAAACGAAAGAGGCTCTTTCAGGCCGGTGATGGCAGGGGGGGTGGGAGCCAGAAGAGGCACGGTCGGAAAGGAGAGGACCTGGTTTTGATGGTACCGCCGGGCACGGTGGTTATGGAAAGGACACAGACGGGGGATAGGAATACCACCGCCGACTTAGAGCGCGCCGGGGAGAAGGTGGTGGTAGCCAGGGGTGGAGAAGGGGGGCGGGGCAACACCCACTTTGCCTCATCGACTAACCAGGCACCGCAGCTCGCAGAGAAGGGGGAGGCCGGAGAGGAGAAGGCCGGCCTTCTCGAACTCAGGCTTATTGCTGATGTTGGTATTATTGGCTATCCCAATGTGGGTAAGTCTACCCTGCTGGCGGCGGCTTCGGCCGCCAGACCTGAGATTGCCGGCTATCCATTTACCACCCGTGAGCCCGCTCTGGGGGTGGCTGAGGTGGGGGAGCGGAGCTTTGTCCTGGCGGAGATCCCGGGACTAATTGATGGAGCGCACCTGGGCCGCGGTCTGGGACATGATTTTCTGCGTCACAGTACCCGTACCAAAATGCTTATCCACCTGATAGATGGCAGCTCCTCCTCGCCCTGTGAGGATATGGCAAAGGTTAATGCTGAACTTGGTTTATTTGACCTGACCCTGGGGCAAAAGCGGCAGTTGACGGTGGTAAATAAGATTGATTTGCCTCAGGTCAGGCTGCGGCTGGCTGAAATGGAGAAAGACCTTGGCGCTGTCGGGGTCAGCCCCTTCTTTATCTCGGCGGCAAGCGGCGAGGGCGTTTCCCGACTTCTGGCAGAGACCCTGAAAGTGCTGGATGAGGTCACGGCGGCGCGGGAGGCAGCCGTAAGGCCTCCGGGCAGGGTGTTCCGTCCCGAACCCAAACCGGCCCCCCCGAAGGTGCTCAGGGAAGGGGATACCTTTGTTGTCCTGTCCTCGGAGCTTGAGCGCCTTATCGCCAGGCTGGATATGACCGGCCCCGGAGGGCGCGGGCAGCTTTCAAAGCGGTTTGAAAGGCTGGGGGTGAGCCGGGTTCTCAGGAGGGCCGGGGTCAAACCCGGCGATAGGGTCCGCTGTGGTAATACCGAGTGGGAGTGGGGCACATGATGAAAATCGGGGTTGTTGGGGGGACCTTTGACCCGGTTCACAACGGGCATCTTGCCATCGCTCGGGAAGTAAGGGCGAGGCTGAGTTTGACCCGGATTCTGTTTGTACCCGCCGGCCAACCGTGGCTGAAGGCAAGTCGGGTCATTTCTGCTGCCGAGCACCGGCTGGAGATGGTGCGGCTGGCTATCGCTGGTTGCTCCTGCTGCAAGCTATCCACCGTGGAAATAGACCGCCCCGGCCCCTCGTATGCCGTGGATACCATAGAGGAGCTTGGGAGGCGGCTTGGCCCCGGGGACGAGTTATTTTTTATTCTGGGATGGGATAGCCTGGAGGAACTTCCCCGGTGGCATGAACCGCGGCGGCTGGTCGGGCTGTGCCGGCTGGTGGTAATTCCCCGACCCGGCTATCCGCCACCTGACCTTGACCTGCTGGAAGAGGCTGTTCCCGGGCTCTCTCAGCGGGTAACACTGCTGGACGGACCGGAAATAGATATCAGTGCCTCGCTGGTTAGGGGGAGGGTTGCCCGGGGTGCCTCCATCGGCCACCTTGTTCCCGGGCCGGTAGAGAGATATATCAGGGAGCACGGGCTGTATATTCCCGGCTAAGCTAAATGTCCAGGTTTTGGACACTCTTGGCATGGGCCTGGATGAATGCCCGGCGCGGTGAGACCTCCGCTCCCATCAGCGTGTGGAAGATGTGGTCAGCCCTGGCGGCATCGTCGATGTTCACTGCCAGCAGGGTACGGGTGGCAGGGTTCATGGTAGTTTCCCATAGCTGCTCGGCACTCATCTCCCCCAGACCCTTGTAGCGCTGGACCCCCACCTTTTTAGCCCCTTTTAGCTGGCTCATTACCTCTTCCTTTTCCTGGTCTGAGTAGACCCACCGCTCGAGCTTTGCTGCCTTGATGCGGTAGAGGGGTGGTTGGGCGATGAACAGGTGTCCGTCGTTAATTAGCGCCGCCATATGTCGGAAGAAGAAGGTGAGCAGCAGCGTGCGAATGTGAGCCCCGTCAACATCGGCATCTGTCATCAGGATAACACGATGGTAGCGCAGCTTGCCGGGGTCGAACTCGTCATCAATGCTGGCCCCGAGAGCGGTGATGAGGGCACGTATCTCGGCATGGGCCAGCATCTTATCCGCGGGCGCCTTCTCTACGTTGAGGATTTTGCCCCGCAGGGGGAGGATAGCCTGGAAGCGGCGGTTCCGGCCCTGCTTGGCGGAGCCGCCTGCCGATTCCCCCTCCACCAGGTAGAGCTCACAGAGCGACGGCTCTTTCTCCGAGCAATCAGCCAGCTTTCCCGGCAGGGTGGCGGTGTTCAGGCTGCCCTTTTTGATGATTAAATCGCGAGCCTTTCGTGCCGCTTCCCTGGCTTTGGCGGCGGTGAGGCACTTTTCTATGATTCCCCTGGCGTCTTCAGGGTGCTCCTCAAGATAGAGGGAGAGCTCCTCCCCGACCACGCCCTCTACGATGCTCTTAATCTCAAGGTTGCCCAGCTTGCCTTTAGTCTGTCCCTCGAACTGGGGTTCCGCAAGCTTGACGCTGATGATGGCGGTGAGTCCTTCTCTGACATCGTCACCTGTCAGGTTGGGCTCGTCTTCCTTGAGGAACCGGTTCTTTTTAGCGTAGTCATTGAGGACCCGGGTTAGCGCCGAGCGGAAGCCGGTGAGGTGGGTGCCTCCGTCCACGGTATTGACACAGTTGGCAAAACTAAAAGTGGACTCGCTGAACCCGTCATTATACTGGAGCGCTGCCTCGACGATGGTGCTGTTTACCATTTTGGAAAGGTAAATGGGTCGGGGGTGGCGGACTACCCGGTTACGGTTGAGGTGGCGGACAAAGCCGATAACACCATCCTCAAAGTAGAAGGTCTTTTCCGAGTCTGTCCCCTCATCCCTGATACATATTTCCAGTTCCTTATTCAGGTAAGCCATCTCACGCAGGCGGCCGTTCAGGGTACTGAAATCGTAGCGAGCCCTGCCGAAAATCTCCTCATCGGCACAGAAGGTGATGGTAGTGCCGGTGTCACTGGCTTCGCCGACTACCTCTAATTCTCCCTGGGGGATACCCTGGCGGTATTCCTGCTGGTAGAGCTTGCCATCACGCCTGACGTTAACCCTTACCCAGGAGGAAAGGGCGTTTACTACCGAGGCGCCCACACCGTGCAACCCGCCTGACACCTGATAGGTGTGACCGCCGAACTTTGCCCCGGCGTGCAGGGTGGTCATTACTGTCTCTAGGGCTGATATGCCGGTGGCGGGATGAATCTCCACCGGGATGCCCCGTCCGTCATCTTCCACGGTGACGGAGCTGTCCGGGTGAAGGGTAACCACGATTCGGGTGCAGCAGCCGGCCATGGCCTCGTCGATGCTGTTGTAGGCAATCTCATATACCAGGTGGTGCAGCCCCCGCTGGTCGGTGCTGCCGATATACATGCCCGGCCGGCGCCGAACGGCTTCCCGCCCCCCGAGGACCTGGATGTCTTCGGCGGTGTATCCATTCAATTGCTCAGATGGAGAAGGTTTTTCCTGGGTCATGACCGGTCGTTACCCCTTTACTTGAAGTAGTGCTGAAAGAAAAGAACCAGGCTTCGGGTGACTTCTGCCGGTGATAGAAGAAGAGGCCACCCCGTTAAATGCCATTTCTAAGCACGATAAGGTAGCCATTTATATAATTATAGCACAATTTAGCTATGAAGTGAAGTCAGACCGGGGACCGGCAAGCCTTGCAGACGAGCTGTGATTGTGTAAAAATAGCGGGGTGAGTCATACTTGAGGTCTGAAGGTTATGCCGGGAGCAGATAACCGGGTAGTAGTTACGGGAATAGGTATCCTGAGTCCGCTGGGCCTGAGTGCGGCGGCGACTGGGGAAGCGCTTGCCGCTGGCAAGTCCGGCATTGACTACATCACCCTCTTTGACCCCGAATCCCTTGAGACCAGGTTTGCCGGTGAGGTGAAGGGGTTTGAGCCTGCTGACTATGTCAGCCGCAAGTCTGCCCGCCACATGGACCGCTTTGCCCAGCTGGCAGTAGCCGCCAGTCTGCAGGCGGTGGAGCAGGCGGGGCTGAAGATTGGCCCCGCCAACCGGGATAGGATTGGGGTCATTGTTGGCAGCGGGGCTGGAGGGCTGATTACACTGGCGGAGCAGGTGAAGGTGCTGGTAAATAGAGGTCCGGACCGGGTAAGCCCCTTCCTGGCGCCGATGATGGCGGCTGACAACGCCTCCGTCCAGGTATCAATCGTGCTCGGGGCTAAGGGACCGAACTTCGGCACTGTCTCTTCCTGCTCCAGCGGCTCGGATGCAGTTGGCATTGCCTGTGAGACTATCCGGCGTGGCGATGCCGAGGTGATGCTCGCCGGTGGCAGCGAATCGATAATCACCCCGATAGGGATTGCGGCCTTTAATGCTAACAGGGCCATTTCTACCCGGAACAGCCAGCCGGAGCTGGCCTCCCGCCCCTTCGATGCCGAGCGCGACGGCTTTGTTATCGGGGAGGGGGCAGCGATTCTTGTCCTGGAGGGCCTTTCCCTGGCTCAGCGGCGCGGGGCTAATATCCTGGCTGAGGTTGCTGCCTACGGCGCCAGTGGTGACGCCTACCACATTACCCAGCCGGCTGAAGATGGAGAGGGTGCTGCCAGGGCGATGCAGATTGCGCTGGATAAAGCGGGCCTTAAGGCTACTGAAATTGACTATATCAATGCTCATGGCACCTCGACCTCTCTAAACGACCGGATGGAAACAGCGGCGATAAAGGCCGTGTTTGGTAACTATGCCTACAGGGTCCCGATAAGCTCGACCAAGTCGATGATGGGGCATCTGCTGGGGGGTGCCGGGGCGGTTGAGGCGGCAGTATGTGTTATGGTTGTCCAGGGTGGGGTAATACCACCGACCATAAACCTTACTCATCCCGACCCTGAGTGCGATTTAGATTATGTGCCCAATGTCGCCCGTCGTGCCCGGGTTGATGCGGCCCTGTCCAACTCCTTTGGCTTTGGCGGCCATAACTCGGTCCTGGTCTTTAAACGTTACTCCGGGGCACGGGCTTGAAACATAGCCGCTGGAATCTTCTCCCCCCGGCCGGGGGGAAATACCTGGCGGAGGCCTCCGCCCCTTCTCCTCTGATAGCCCAGCTCCTCTATAACCGCGGGCTCACTGACCCGGCCCGGCGGGAATCGTTTATTGCCGCTGATAGACACCTGCTGGCCGACCCCTTCCTGTTGCCGGGGATAGAACCGGCGGTAGCCCGGCTCTATCAGGCCCTGCTCTCGGGGGAAAAGGTCGCTGTCTATGGCGACTTTGATGTCGATGGCATTACCGCTACGGCGTTGCTGGTACAGGGGATGGAATCTCTCGGTGCCGACGTTATCCCCTACATACCCCACCGCATGACCGAAGGCTACGGGCTTAGGACGGCTGCCCTGGAGAAGCTCTCCCGGGAGGGGGTCGGCCTGGTTGTTACCGTTGACTGCGGGATTACCGCTATCCCTGAGGTCGAGCGGGCGAGGCGAATGGGGCTGGATATAATTATCACTGACCACCATACGCCACTGCCGGAAACCCCTCCTGCCGTGGCGACGGTTAATCCCAGGCTGCCTGGTTCGGCTTATCCCTTCCTGGAGCTAGCCGGTGTTGGCGTCGCCTATAAGCTGCTTCAGGCATTGCTCCAGGGTGTTGGCAAGGAGGCGGAGCTTGAAGGGCTGCTGGACCTGGTCGCCCTGGGCACTGTCGCTGATATGGTGCCGCTGCTCGAGGAGAATAGATGCCTGGTTAAAGAAGGGCTGAAGTCAATTAATGCCAGCCCCCGCCTGGGGCTTAGAGAGATAATAACCCGGGCAGGGCTCCCCCCGGGCGGCGTTGACTCGGAGAGTATCTCCTGGGTCATCGCCCCGCGGCTGAATGCGGCGGGCAGGGTGGCGCATGCCCTGAGCAGCTACAGGCTGCTGATGACCGACTCACCGCCGGAGGCGGAGGGGTTAACCATGTGGCTGGAGCAGAAAAACGCCGAACGGCAGCGGCTGACTGAGAGGGTACTGGCCAGGGCCAGGGAGCAGATATTGGCGGAGGGGGTTTCACCACTCCTGCTCGCCAGTGATAAGGACTATCCCGCTGGAGTCGTCGGGCTGGTAGCGGGCAGGTTATCTGAGGAGTTTTACCGCCCCACCATCATTGTCAAAAGCGGTGAGCAGGTGAGCAGCGGTAGCTGCCGCAGCATCCCCGAGTTTAACATTGTCCTTGCCTTGCGCCAGTGCCGTGACCTTCTCTCCCATTTTGGCGGCCATTCCCGGGCGGCCGGCTTTACCCTGCCCACCAGGAACCTGCCCCGCCTGAAGCAGCGCCTTCTGGAACTGGCGGTTGCCCAGCTGGAGGGGGTTGACCTCCGCCCCCGGCTGGATGTCGAGGCTGAGGTAACCCTGCCTGAACTCGGGGGGGATGCCTTTCAGGCAATTCGGCAGCTGGCCCCCTTTGGTCAGGGCAATCCGGTGCCCACCTTCCTCAGCCGCGGGGTGAAGGTTATAGACTGCCACACGATGGGTAACAGCGGCGAGCACCTCAGGCTCAAGCTGGAGCAGGGTAATACGGTATGGGACGGGGTAGCCTTCCGGGTGGGTGACTACCTGGCGGAGGTGTCCTCGCCCCTGGACATTGTGTATAATGTGGAAATGGACCGCTGGGGTGGGGGGAAAAGGCTGCGGCTCAATATCCAGGACTTTGCCCCGGTTTAGCAAGAATTATGGTAAAGATGATATATCGTACCCTGGAGATAATGCCCTTTGGCACCAACTGCTACCTCGTCGGGGCGAACCAGACCCGGGACGGCATGGTTATCGACCCGGCGGGTGATGCGGCCAGGATACGGCAGAATATTGACGAGCTGGGGCTCAGGATTGGACTCATCGTAATTACCCATGCCCACCCCGACCATATCGGGGCCATCAAGCGGGTCCAGGAATTTACCGGGGCCAGTTTTGCGCTCCATACGGCTGGAGCCGGTGTCATTCAGCGCTATGATTACCGTCGGTTCGCTGCCTTTGATACTACCTTTGAGCCACCGCCACCACCGGACAGGCTGCTACAGGACGGCGATTCGATTGCCGTTGGTGAGTTGAGTTTTCAGGTCCTGCACACCCCTGGCCACAGTCCCGATGGTATTTGCATCGCCGGATACGGCGCTGTCTTCAGCGGGGACACGTTGTTCAATATGGGCATCGGCCGTACCGACGGCCCCGGCGGCGACTACGGGCTGCTAGTCTCAAGTATACGGGGTAAGCTCCTCGCCATGCCGGATGAGACGGTGGTCCTGCCGGGGCATGGCCCCAGGACCACCATTGGCCAGGAAAGACGCGGCAATCCCTTCCTTCGCTGAGTTGCCCTCCAGACTTTGTTTGTTGCGATCTTGCACGTGGACGAAAGCAATGTCGGCAATTGAATTTCAGGAACATCTTCGTTGGTCATAGTCTTTCAAAAGAGAGCATCGCTGGTTCAATGATAACATATGGAGGAAGCGAGACAACAAAACAATGAAATGTTCAGCCTACATGTCCTTTTAGGTACCTGTAGTTCAAAACAAGTACTATAACTACTGCCAGGAAAACGAGCACTGCGGCAATGGTAAACGCCATGGTGTAGCTCTGTGTAGTGTCATAGATATACGACGCCATGAGCGGTCCCAGCGTAGCTGCAACCCCATGGGCGGTGAAGAGCAGCCCGTAGTTAATACCAAGGTTTTTTACGCCAAAGAAATCGGCTATTACCGAGGGAAACAAGGTAAAGTTAGCTCCGAAGTTGAAGCCTATTATTGCTACCGCGATGTATATCGTCACCGTGGTTAGCGCGAAGTGAGGGAAAATAAGTATCATTATCCCCTGTATGGCAAAAAGCATAAGCATAGTCTTTACTACGCCGATTTTGTCAGAGAGTATTCCACTTCCCGGTCTACCAAGGGCGTTGAACACAGAAAGAACGCCAGCAGCAACAGCAGCATACATAGCTGCCAAACCAACCTCTTCAGCGTAAGCCGCAATGTGTCCGATAACCATTAAGCCTGCCGCTGACATAAAAACAAACATCACCCACAGCATCCAGAATCGCCCTGATTTGATAATCTCCGCTGGTCGGGAATCCCTTGCCGCAACTACAGTTGAGGTTGTTGCTGTCTGTTGATGTTTCCATCCCCTGGACTTCCACCCCTCAGGGGGGTTACTCAGCAGGGAAGCAGAGAAAACAGAAACCACAAGAAGTACAATACCTATTACGAAGAAGGTCATGGCTAATCCCTGGGTATCTATCAAGTACCTCTGCAGGGGAGCAAATAGCAAGGCACTCAAACCGGTGCCTGCGATGGCAAGCCCCACCGCTAAACCTGGCTTATCGGGGAACCACTTTCTCACTGGCGGCATGGTACAGGCGTATGCTAAACCACTACCTGTCCCACCCATAAGCCCAAAGGTTAAATACAGCCATAAAGGATTTTTAACCTCCTCGATAAACCCAGCCAAGATGAAGCCTAGGCCAAACAGGACGCTGCCAAATATGGCGACTTTCCTCGGCCCCATTCTGTCTTGTGCCATTCCGCCAGGAAGCATCATTAGCGCAAGCCCTACCAGGAAGATGGTAAATGGCAGAGTAGCTGCAGTTTTTGTCCAGCCAAAAGAATCCACTAGAGGTCGAACAAAAACACTCCATGATAGGGCGATTCCCATCATTAGGTTTAGCAAAAAGCCACCGGCAATAACAATCCATCTATTAGCCAGTTTTGACAAAATAAACTCCTTGGATTTCTAAATTGACTGTGGGGCATAGCAGGGAGTCGCCAACAAACTCATCTATCAGGGCAAAGACCTCACGGGCTGATACTTCAATTCCGTATTGTTTATCATCTCTCCCTTCAACCAAATCGCAATTATTTTAGCACGTCGTCATTGCTCAGGCTATCTAGTTGGCTTTTAAACACCTCTCGGACTCTCTATTGAAGTGTTCCTTGACCAAAATTGCACGAAATGGATTTCCTAATATTTGTCAAACGTTATCATGTAAACGAGTACCCCCACTTTCGGTAACAATAATTATGACGCAATTCGGGGGGTTGACAAAACTCCAGGATGGAACTAAACTCAACCCACAACTCACCAAATAACCTTTAGCAGCAGCATAAATTCACAAGAGCCAAACTAACATACTTACAGGGAATTGCCTTGAGGAGGTGTAAGCATGACACAACCTTTAAAGCCTTTTGACTACTTTGAGCCCACTACGATTAAGGAGGCAGTGCAGATTCTCGGCAGGTATGGCACAAAGGCGAAGCTCCTCGCCGGTGGTGTAGATTTGGTAGCGAGGATGCGCCGGCATCAAGTCCAGCCACAATATGTGGTAAGCATCTTGAGTATTCCGGGGCTAGATTATATCCACAGTGATGAAGTAGGCTTAAGCTTCGGCGCCCTGGCTACCATCCGCTCCATAGAGCTTTCACCCATAGTTAAGAATGACTATACTGTTCTCTATGAAGCCGCCAGCCAAATAGCTTCAGTTCAGGTGAAGACCATGGGTACTGCCGTCGGCAACCTTTGTGTAGCTACGCCGGCATCAGATATAGCTACTGCCCTGTATGCTTTAGGTGCTAAGTTGAGAATAACTGGTCCGGCTGGTGAAAGGACTATACCTGTCGAAGACCTCTTTGTTGGCGTAAACCAAACTGTTCTAGAGCCAGGCGAAATAGTTACCGAGGTAATATTGCCAAGCCCCGCCCCGCAAACAGGCGGGGCGTTTTTTAAACTGGTGAGAACGGCGTCAGATATCGCCAAGGTCAATGTTGCGGTAAGCTTGACAGTTACCGACAATGCCTGCCGGGAGGCCAGGATAGTCCTCGGTTCAGTTGCCCCCACTGTCATTAGGGCTACCCGGGCAGAAGAAGCATTAAGGAGCAGCACGCTTGAACCGAAGGTAATAGAAGAGGTAGCCCAGTTAGCTGCCGGGGAGGCAAAACCAATTACTGACCTGCGCTCAACTATCGAATACCGCAGGGAAATGGTCCGGGTGTTAGTGAGACGGGCAGTAAAAAAGGCACTGACAAGGGCAAAGGCATAGCACAGGAGGAGTATGATGGCAGAACAAATAGTAAAATTCATCGTAAACGGCAGGTCATATGAAATACCGATAGAGCCACAGATGACACTGGTTGAGGTTCTAAGAGATAAACTGGACATTACCGGGACGAAAATCAGTTGCGGAGCTGGTGAGTGTGGAGCCTGCACCGTTTTGATTGAGGGTAAACCGGTGCTTTCGTGCTTAACCCTGGCCATAACAGCCAGAGAAAAGAATATCCTTACCATAGAGGGGCTGGCTAAAGGTAATGACTTGCATCCAATTCAGAAAGCATTCATAGATAATGGCGCCATACAATGTGGATTTTGTGCCCCGGGGATGATTCTAACTGCCAAAGCTTTGTTAGATGAGAACCCCGACCCCACCCGGGGAGAAGTGAAGAAGGCTCTGGCAGGCAACTTATGCCGATGCACTGGCTATGTGAAAATAGTCGATGCGGTACTGGTTGCCGCAGAAGAAATGAGGAAGGGAGGCAGTTAGCATGACTGAGGAATTCTCGGTAGTAGGAAAGCGCATTACCCAGGTGGATGCCGGTGCCAAGGCTACTGGAGCTGCCAGATATACAGTAGACTTAAAGCTACCAGGAATGCTGATAGGAAGGGTACTCCACAGTCCCTATCCCCACGCTAAAATCAAGAAAATAGACAGGTCTAAAGCAGAGAAGCTCCCTGGGGTTGAGGCCGTAATCACGGTAGATGACACGCCCAAAATACTGTGGGCTCGCTCATTCCGTGACCTGCCCATGGCTCCCAGTGGAAGCATACAGCATGCCGATGAGTATATTCTAGCTGATAAAGCACGCTATGTTGGCGACCCCATAGCTGCTGTGGCGGCTGTAGATGAGAAGACGGCTGATGAAGCACTGGATTTAATTGAAGTAGAGTATGAGGAACTGCCTTTTGTCCTCGACCCCCGGGAAGCTATGAAGCCTGGTGCCCCCCTGGTGCATGATTACGCCGAGAATAATATTGCCGTACATCTTACCCCTCCACCCTTTTTGGTTAAAGGGGATGTGGAAAAGGGCTTTGCTGAATCTGATGTCGTGGTGGAGGAGAGCTTCTTTGCCTCGAAGCAGGTAGGGGCTCACCTTGAGACCCAAGCCTGCGTGGCTAGCATTGATGCTAACGGCAA
>JGI24025J20009_10000714_pt1 | contig 25780 bp, 21 predicted proteins | sample Cruoilmetagenom3_FD_20009 | JGI IMG/M metagenome (IMG submission 20009) | reverse complement strand
GATCAGTGGCAGCAGATCAACCCGCCGTTTTTCCATTTTCAGGGGGGCGAATTCACAGCGCGGGGGCGCAAGAGGACAGGGACGGGACAGAACGTGGGTCTGAGTTTCAGAGGCGAGTTCAACCAGAAGGTTGACGGTAAGGGTCGGATGTCGATCCCTGCCGATTTTCGCCGTGTGCTCGAATCCGGCGATCCCGAATATCCTGAAAGCCGCAGCAATCCCCGTATGGTTGTCCTTTACGGACCACATCTGAAAAACTGCCTGCACGCTTATACCATAGAAGACATGGCCGAGATCGAGGCCGGTATTCGCGCCCTGCCGCGCGGCTCGGTCAAGCGCAAGCAGGCCAGCCGGATGATTCTGGGTAAATCCTGGGAAACCGAAGTGGATCGTGATGGGCGTATAGTGTTGCCCAAAAATCGCCGTGAACAGATCGACCTGCAAGCAGATGCGACAATGGTCGCCATGGGTGATTATTTCGAAATCTGGAATGCCACCACGTACCATGCCGAAGAAACCTCGGAAACCGAGGAATATCTGTCTGAACAGCCAGATGATTTTGACCCCTTGTCGTTTCTCGACGGCGTAGGGGGCGCATGACGGCATGGCTGCTGCGGCCCGCCCCAACGCGAATGACCCCCACATTCCGGTCCTGCTGCGCCCGCTTTTGGCGGCTGTGGCTCCGGTGCATGGCATTTGGCTGGACGGGACATTTGGCGCGGGTGGCTATACGCGCGGCTTGCTTGAGGCTGGTGCCGACACCGTAATTGCCGTTGATCGCGACCCGGCCGCCTTTGAAATGGCTGCCGAATGGGCCGGACAATATGGCGACCGGCTGGTGATGCAGCAGGGCGTGTTTTCCCGGATGGACGAATATGCAACCGACCTTGATGGCGTGGTGCTGGATCTTGGCGTGTCGTCGATGCAGCTGGATCAGGCCGAACGCGGCTTTTCCTTTATGAGAGACGGCCCGCTGGACATGCGCATGTCACAATCCGGCCCGACAGCGGCTGATCTGGTCAATACAGCGTCTGAATCCGTTCTGGCCGACATTCTGTTTCATTTTGGCGAAGAGCGCGCCAGCCGCCGCATTGCGCGCGCTATCCTGCGCGCAAGAGCCGAAGCGCCGATCACCACCACTTTGGCCTTGGCCAAGATTGTCGAAGGTTGTCTGCCGCGCGCAAAGCCTGGGCAATCGCACCCTGCGACGCGCAGTTTTCAGGCGCTGCGGATTGCGGTAAACGCAGAATACGAAGAGCTGTACCAAGGGCTTATGGCCGCCGAGCGGGCGCTGAAACCTGGTGGTCAACTGGCTGTGGTCAGCTTCCATTCGGTCGAGGACCGGATGGTCAAACGGTTTTTGCAAGCCCGGGCAGGGCAGGCCGGCCGGGCCAACCGTTATGCGCCCGAGGCCGCAAGTGCCGCGCCGCAATTCATCCTGAAATCCCGTAAATCCATCGTCGCGGATGACAGCGAATTGGCTGAAAACCCGCGCTCGCGCTCGGCCCGGTTGCGGGTGGCGGTGCGCACGGATGCCCCGGCAGGCCCGATTGATGCCCGCAGCATTGCGATGCCGCAACTAAAGGAGGACATGTCATGAAAGGCGTGGCCTATGTTCTTGCCGCCTTGGCGGTGTTTGGTCTGGCTTTTTGGGCCTATCGCGAAAACTATGCCACCCAGCGGGTGTTGGGGGAAACCCAACAGCTACAGCGTGACATTGGTGCGGCGCAGGTGCGGCTGGGGGTCCTGAAGGCAGAATGGGCCTATCTTAACCGTCCCGGGCGCCTGCTGGAATTGGCCGAGCTCAACTTTGACCGGCTGGGCCTGCTGCCGCTGCGTGCCACGCAGTTTGGCCGGGTTGATCAGGTGATCTATCCTGTCGACCCGCCCCTGTCGATTGTGAACCCGGTTGATGTTTCGACAATGAATGCCCGCAATAACGGCTCTGGCAATGCCCCGGCCGGGGGGAAATTCCCATGATCCGCACGCCTTTGCGCCCGCTGGCCCGCATTTTACCTGCCCGCGACAAGGGCGAAAACCCTGATGTGATCGAGCGCGAAAATATCCGCCGCCGTCATGAGGAAATGCAGGACCGCGCCCGCGCCCGCGCCGAGGGGCGCCTGTTGGTGCTGGGCGTGTTCTTTTTCTGTGTGTTTGCGGTGATCGGTGCGCGTATGGGCTTGTTGGCCCTGTCCGAACCTGTCGAGCCGCTGGCAAGTGCCCCTGGGGCGGCGATTGCCGCACAGCGCGCCGACATTGTTGACCGGCAGGGGCACATTCTGGCAACCAATTTCGAGACCCATTCGCTGTATGCCCAGCCACCGCAACTGGTTGACCCGGCTGCCGCCGCCAAAGGTCTGGCGACGATTTTCCCCGATCTGGACGCGGCAAGGTTGCTAAAGGATTTCTCGGGCAAGCGGAAATTTGTCTGGGTTAAGAAAAAGATCAGCCCGGAACAGAAACAGGCGGTGCATGATCTGGGCGATCCCGGCCTGCTGTTTGGCCCACGCGAAATGCGCCTGTACCCCAACGGCCATCTGGCCGCGCATGTGATGGGCGGCGCGTCTTTTGGCAAAGAGGGCGTCAGTGCCGCCGAAGTGATTGGTGTGGCCGGCGTCGAAAAGCAGTTTGACGGCTATCTGCGTGACCCGGCCAATGGTACCAAGCCGCTGCAATTGTCGCTGGACCTGACAGTGCAGGCCGCAGCGGAACGCGTACTTTTTGGCGGCATGAGACTGATGAACGCCAAGGGTGCCACATCCATTCTGATGGACGTGCACACGGGCGAGGTGATTTCGGTCGTCAGCCTGCCCGATTTTGACCCAAACAACCGGCCCCGACCGCCAACCGAGGGCGACGCCAGCGACAGCCCGCTGTTCAACCGGTCGGTGCAGGGGGTGTACGAGCTGGGCTCGACCTTCAAGATTTTCACGACCGCGTTGTCGATGGATCTGGGGTTGACCAACCCCGATACGATGATCGACATCCGCGGCCCGCTGCGCTGGGGCAAGTTCAGGATCAAGGATTTTCACAATTACGGGCGCGAATTGTCAGTGTCGCAGATTATTGTGAAATCCAGCAACATCGGCACCGCCCGGATGGCGCAACAGATCGGCGCAAAACGGCAAAAGGCGTTTTTGGGCGCGTTGGGCATGTTCGACCCGACACCGTTTGAAATCGTCGAAGCCTCGGGCGGGCAACCTTTGGTGCCCAGGAACTGGTCGGAACTTAGCACCATGACAATTTCGTATGGCCACGGTCTGTCTGTCAGCCCGATGCATCTGGCTGCCGGATACGCGGCGATTGCCAATGGCGGCCATTATGTCAGCCCGACAATCCTGAAACAGGACGGCCCGCAATATGGTCCGCGTGTTTTGTCGCCGGATGCTGCGGCCCAATCCCGGGTAATGTTGCGCAAGGTGGTGACCGAAGGCACGGCCAGCTTTGGCGAGGTGCCCGGCTATGCGGTGGGCGGCAAGACCGGCACGGCAGACAAACCCAAGCCCCGGGGGGGCTATTACGACGATAAGGTGATCGCCACATTTGCCAGCATGTTCCCGGTGAACGATCCGAAATATGTGCTGATTGTCACGTTGGATGAACCATCGGTGCACAGCTATGGCGAACAGCGCCGCACGGCAGGTTGGACGGCTGTGCCGGTTGCGGCGGAGATGATTGCGCGGGTTGCCCCCTTGCTGGGGCTGCGTCCAAGCGTTGAATCTGCGCCAGTGGCGGGTATAACCCTGACCTCAAACTGACGGACGGACAACAGACGGGCATCGGGCGCATGGACATACAGGAAAAATCCCTTAGCCAGCTGGCCCTGACAGCCCGCGGCGGGCGCGATCCGCAGATCACCGGGTTGGCGGTGGACAGCCGCGATGTCAAAGATGGCTATCTGTTTGCCGCCCTTCCTGGCAGCCGGGTGCATGGCGGCGAATTTATCCAATATGCGCTGCGCATGGGGGCGGTGGCGGTGCTGACCGATGCTGCCGGGGCGGCGATTGCGCAAAGCGAACTGGCCGCATCAGATGCGGCACTGATTGTCACGCAAGACCCCCGGCAGGCGCTGGCCTTTACCGCAGCGCTTTGGTTTGGTGTTCAGCCCAAAACCATGGTGGCCGTGACCGGCACCAACGGTAAAACCTCAATCTCGACCTTCCTGCGCCAAATCTGGATAGAGCTGGGCCACGCCGCGATCAACCTGGGCACCACCGGGGTTGAGGGCGCCTGGACCGCCCCACTGGCCCATACCACGCCCGAACCGATCACCCTGCACCGGACTCTGGCGCTGGCGGCTGAACAGGGCATTACCCACGGGGCGATGGAGGCCTCCAGCCATGGGTTGGAACAACGCCGTCTGGATGGGGTGCAGCTGCGCGCGGCCGGGTTTTCGAACTTTACCCAGGACCATCTGGATTACCATGAAACCTTTGAGGCGTATTTCGCCGCCAAGGCAGGCCTGTTTCGCCGGGTTCTGCCCGAGGACGGCACGGCGGTGATCAATCTGGATGACGACCACGGCGCCCAGATGCGCGCCATCGCCGCCGCCCGGGGCCAGACCGTCATAACAACCGGGCATGGGCTCGGCGATCTGAACCTGTTGGCGCAGCGCTTTGACGCCACCGGCCAGGATGTGCGGTTCGTGTGGAAAGACAAACCGCATCAGACGCGTCTGAACCTGATCGGCGGGTTTCAGGCAGAAAACGTGTTGCTGGCCTGCGGGTTGGCGATTGCCTGTGGCGACGCGGCTCAGGATGTGTTCGACACCCTGCCACATCTGACCACGGTACGTGGACGGATGCAGTTGGCGGCCACCCGCGCCAACGGCGCGGCGGTGTTTGTCGATTTCGCGCATACACCCGATGCCATTGCCACCGCGCTGAAGGCGCTGCGCCCGCATGTGATGGGCCGCCTTGTGGCGATCATCGGTGCGGGCGGTGACCGCGATGCCGGTAAACGCCCGCTGATGGGGCAGGCGGCGGCGGCCCATGCCGATCTGGTTTTTGTCACCGACGACAACCCGCGCAGCGAAGACCCTGCCACCATCCGCACCGCTGTTATGGCTGGCGCGCCTGAGGCGACAGAGGTCGGCGACCGGGCCGAGGCCATCCTGCGCGGTGTGGATGCTTTGGGGCCAGGGGATGCGCTGCTGATCGCCGGTAAGGGCCATGAGGTCGGGCAAATCATCGGCGACGATGTGCTGCCCTTTGACGACGTAGAACAGGCCAGCGTGGCCGTGGCCGCATTGGACGGGATGTTGATATGAGCCTCTGGAATGCACAAACCGCCGCCGCAGCAACCGGAGGGCAGGCACAGGGGGACTGGCAAGCCAGCGGGGTGTCGATCGACCCCCGCACACTGCAACCCGGTGATTTGTTTGTCGCGCTCAGCGCGGCGCGCGACGGGCATGATTTTGTCAAACAGGCGCTGGACAAGGGGGCCGCCGCCGCCCTTGTCACCCATCTGCCAGACGGCGTCTCCACCGACGCGCCGCTGTTGATCGTCGCCGATGTGCAGGCGGCGCTTGAGGCGTTGGGTCGTGCGGGCCGGGACCGGACGCAGGCGCGGGTGGTGGCGGTGACCGGCAGTGTTGGCAAGACCTCGACCAAGGAAATGTTATTGCAGATGTTGGGGGATCAGGGGCGCACCCACGCGTCGGTCGCCAGTTATAATAACCAGTGGGGCGTGCCGCTGACCCTGGCGCGAATGCCCGCCGACACCGAATATGCGGTGATCGAAATCGGCATGAACCACCCTGGCGAAATCGCACCGCTGGCCCGCATGGTGCGCCCGCATGTGGCGCTGATCACCACCATCGCCCCCGCCCATCTTGAGGCTTTTGACGATGTGGCCGGGATCGCCCGCGAAAAGGCGGCGGTGCTGGACGGGCTGGAGCCCGGCGGCGCGGCCATCCTGAACGCAGATATCGGACAGGCGGATATTTTACGCGACAAGGCCATCGCTGTTGGGGCGCACGCGGTCAGTTTTGGCCGGTTGTCGCCGGATTACACGCTGAAACAGACCATCGTTCGGGACAGCATCACCATTGTGCAGGCCTCGGTCCGTGGCGAGCCACTATTATTCAAGATTGCCACCGCAGGGGTGCATTTCGCCATGAACGGGCTGGGCGCGCTGGCTGCCTGTGACGCGCTGGGCGCGGATCTGGCGCTGGCGACCCACAGCCTTGGTCGCTGGTCGCCTTACAAGGGACGCGGGGCGCGGGAAAAGGTCACTTTGGACCCGGTGGAAACTCACCGCACGCTTGATCTGATTGATGATGCTTATAACGCCAACCCGGCCTCGATGGCGGCGTCGCTGGCGGTGCTGGCGGCCTCGCCCGCCAAGGGGCGGCGCATCGCTATTCTGGGCGANATGAAAGAGCTGGGCCAAGAGGAACGCGCGCTGCATGCCGCGCTGGCCGATCTGCCCGCAATGCAGGATATCGACATTATCCANTGTATCGGNCCNCTGATGCGCGCGCTGTATGATGTGTTGCCAGAACAGCAGCGCGGCCACTGGACNNAAACCAGCGCCGATATGGTGCGCGGCCTGCGTCACCGCCTGCATGTGGGCGATAGCGTGCTGATCAAGGGGTCTTTGAGTATGGCAATGGCCCAGATTGTTGACGCGATCCGAAATATGGGCCATGCCGCCCCGAAAAGGGACCCAATGCCCAAACCTGAGAACGCAAAGTAGGAACCCGCACATATGCTCTATTGGTTGACCGCGCTGTCGGATGGGGGGGATATTTTCAACCTCTTCCGCTATATCACCTTTCGCGCGGGCGGGGCCTTTATGACGGCGCTGGTCTTTGGCTTCATCTTTGGCCGACCGCTGATCAACGTGCTGCGCAAACGCCAGGGCAAGGGCCAGCCAATCCGCGACGATGGCCCCGAAGGGCATTTCGAAAAGGCGGGTACCCCAACCATGGGCGGGCTGCTGATCGTTGGGGCGCTTACCTTTGCAACGCTGCTTTGGGCGCGGCTGGACAACCCGTTTGTCTGGCTGGTGTTGTTCGTCACCCTGTCTTTTGCGGTGATCGGGTTTGCTGACGACTATGCCAAAGTGTCCAAACAGAACACCAAGGGTGTGCCGGGAAAATTGCGTCTGGCGCTGGGCATTCTGATTGCGGTGGTCGCCGCGATCTGGGCGTCGCATTTCCACCCCGAACCGTTGCAGGGGCAGCTGGCCCTGCCGGTGTTCAAGGACACCCTGATTAATCTGGGGCTGTTTTACGTGCCGTTTTCGGTCTGCGTCATCGTCGGCTCGGCCAATGCGGTCAACCTGACTGACGGGTTGGATGGGCTGGCGATCATGCCGGTGATGATCGCGGCGTCAACCCTGGGGGTGATTGCCTATGCCGTTGGCCGGGTCGACTTTACCGAATATCTTGAACTGCACTATGTTCCCGGCACTGGTGAGATCCTGATCTTTACCGCCGCGCTGTTTGGCGGCGGCCTTGGGTTCCTGTGGTACAACGCCCCCCCCGCAGCGGTGTTCATGGGCGATACTGGCTCTCTGGCGCTGGGCGGCGCGCTGGGGGCTATCGCGATCGTCACCAAACACGAGTTGGTGCTGGCCATTGTTGGTGGCCTATTTGTGGTCGAGGCACTGTCGGTGATCATCCAGGTTCTTTATTTCAAACGCACCGGCAAGCGGGTGTTCCTGATGGCCCCGATCCATCACCATTACGAAAAAAAGGGTTGGGCAGAGCCGACCATCGTGATCCGCTTCTGGATCATATCGCTGATCCTGGCGATGATCGGGTTGGCGACGCTGAAAATACGGTAATAGGTCGGGGTCTAGGTCGGGGCCACGGTTGCGTCCAGTAGGGCGCGGGCGGCGGCGCGGGCCTCGGGGGTTATCGTGTCACCGGCCAGCATTCGGGCAATCTCGTCCACCCTTTCATCGCTGCTCAGCGGGTCCACGCTGGTCAGGGTGGTGCTATTCTTCACCGCCTTGCTGACCCGCCAGTGATGCGCGCCCTGCGCGGCAACCTGCGGCGAATGGGTGACGACCAGCACTTGCCCACCGCCCGCCAGTTCGGCCAGCCGCCGCCCAACAGCATCCGCCGTCGCGCCACCAACACCACGGTCAATCTCGTCAAAGATCATCGTCACGCCGCTGGTGGTTCCGGTCAGACAGACCTTGAGGGCCAGTAAAAACCGGCTAAGTTCCCCGCCCGAGGCGATCTTGTTCAGCGGCCCCGCCGGGGCACCGGGGTTGGTGGCGACGCTGAACGCCACCATGTCGCGCCCATCGGGGCCGGGTTCAGCGGCGGTGATCTGGGTGGCAAACACCGCGCGTTCCATTTTTAGCGGCGCAAGTTCGCCCATCACCGCCTTGTCCAGCCGTTTTGCCGCCGTGCGTCTTGCGTCACCCAGCCGGGCAGCAGCGGTGTCATAGGCGGATTGGGCTGCCTCAAGCGCGGCGCGCTGGGTGCTCAGATCTTCGTCGCCCGCTTCTAAAGCGGCCAGTTTAGCGCGCAAATCATTGGCAAACCCGCCCAGATCGTCCGGAGTCACCCCATGTTTTCGGGCCAGCCCGCGAATGGCAAACAAACGCTCTTCGGTCTGTTCCAGATCCTGCGGGTCAAAATCCAGCGCGTTCAAACAGCGTTCCACGCCGTCATGGGCCTCGCCCAACTCGACCATGGCGCGGCCAAGGGCGGCCAACGGTTCCTCTAGCAGGCCGTCGGCGCCATCTGTCAGCCCATCGCTATCAAGCCAGCGCTGGGCGTCCATCATCGCACCCTCGGCGCCGTCGCTGCCCAAAAGAGCAAGGGCACGGGCCACATTGTCGCGGATGCGCTCGGCCCCCTGCATCTGGCGGCGGCGGGTATCCAATTGACCATCTTCGCCCGGCAAAGGGTTCAGCGTATCAAGCTCGCCGACCGCATGGCGCAAAAACTCTTCTTCGGCGCGTACCGCGTCCAGCGCGGCCTGCAACGCGTCAACCTGTTTGCGGGCGGCGCCCACATTGGCCCAGGCGGCGCGTACCTTGGCCCGGCGACTGTCCAGCCCGGCATAAGTATCCAGCATCACCCGATGGCCGCGTGGGTTCAGCAACCCGCGGTCATCGTGCTGGCCNTGCAGTTCCACAAGNGTATCGGACAAAGCGCGCAACACCTCGCCCGAGCATCGCCGGTCATTGACCCANGCGGTTTTTCGCCCGTCGACGGTATTGGTGCGACGCAATATCAGGCCATCCTGGCCCATTGGCAGCCCGGCCTCGGCCAGAACCGCGTGAGCGGGATGATCGGCGGGCAGATCAAAAACCGCCAGCACTTCGGCCTGCGCCGCGCCCTGGCGAACCAGATCCGACCGTCCGCGCCAGCCTAGCACAAACCCAAGTGATTCCAGCAGGATCGACTTGCCCGCGCCGGTTTCGCCGGTCAACACATTCAGCCCCGGCTGAAAGGCAAGTTCCAGCCGGTCAATAATTAACATGTCCCTGATTTCAAGGGTATGCAGCATTCGCGCCGCCCCTTGGCATTATGCCGTAGGGTGCGTGCTTGCACGCACCATCCCGTTCACGGCGTACGCCACATCGCGCCTGCCCCGGATTACAGCCAGTCTCACAGCCACTCGCCCTTGACTGACTGACGGTAAATCTGGCTAAGCCAGTTGTTGCCCCGGTCGCGCATCTTCAGCCCGCGACTGGTCAGCAGTTTATAGCTGTCCTGATACCAGTCCGTGGATTGATAGTTATAGCCCAGAATGGCGCCGGCGGTCTGCGCCTCGTTTTCCAGACCCAGTGACAGATAGGACTCGACCAGGCGGTGCAGGGCTTCGGCAGTGTGGGTGGTTGTCTGGAAATCCTCGACCACAACGCGGAACCGGTTGATGGCGGCGGTATAGTGACCCCGGCGCAGGTAATAACGCCCGATTTCCATCTCTTTGGCGGCCAGATGGTCAAAGGCCAGATCGAATTTCAAAATGGCAGAGCTGGCATATTCGCTGTCGGGATAAATCTCGATCACGGCGCGCAGCGATTGCAGTGCCTGAAAGGTCAGGCCCTGATCACGGCCAATTTCGTCGATCTGGTCATAATAGGAAAGCGCCAGAAGATACTGGGCATAGGCCGCATCTTCGTCGGCCGGATAAAAGTCGATATACCGCTGGGCGGCGGCGCGGCTGTTGGGATAATCCTGCCCCTGATGATAGGAAAACGCCTGCATGATCAGCGCGCGTTTGGCCCAGCTGGAATAGGGGTAAAGCCGTTCGATTTCCGCGAAATAATAGGCTGCATCATCGGTGCGTCCGCGTTCCAGCTCATATTCGCCGCGTTCGAAAATCTGTTCCGGGGCGAAGACTTCTAGGGCTTCGGAACGATCTGCCGCAGCGCCTGTGCCGCCACCGCCACAGCCAGACAAAACGCCAGCCAGAATCAGCGCGCCGATAAAGGTGAACCGGGACCTGCCGCCTAACATTGCTTGCCTATCCTCGTCGTTTTTCTGTGGGGGGGCCCCCGCTTGGGGTAGGGTTTAGCACATTATTTTGTGGTGCAAAACGCCTTATCAACAAGGTCACAAAGATTGATTCCGACAGGTTCGCCCCCCCTGTTGAGATAATAGGGGGCCGCCGTACCTCTGGCCTTGATCAGGCGACTTTGGGGATTTCGGCCCAGACAAGGCCCTGACCTGGCAACCGCAAGGCCATTTCGGCGTCGCAATCAACCAGCTGGACCGCGCCGGGGGTGTCAAACAAGGCCCGTAACAAGGTGTTTGTCAGCGCGTGACCTGCCCGGACGCCTTCGTAGCGGCCAAGAATCGGGCCACCGGCCAGTGCCAGATCGCCCAGCGCGTCCAGCATCTTGTGGCGCACGGCCTCATCTGCATGGCGAAAGCCGCCGGGGCTTAGGACATCTTCGCCATCCACAACAACCGCGTTGTCCAATGTGCCACCCAACGCCAGCCCGCTTTCGTGCATCGCATCCACATCCGCCTGGCGGCAAAAGGTGCGGCTGTCGCATAATTCGCGGGCAAACGCGCCGTTGCGCATATCCAATGATTTGCTTTGGCGGCCAATGGCGGCATCTTCGAAATCAATCGAAAACGCGATTTCCAACCGGTCTGATGGGCGCAGGGTGGCGCGGGCGCCGTCTTTTTCCACGCTGACTGTTTTCATAATCTTGATGGTCTGAACCGGGGCATCCAACGGGCGCACGCCCTGCGCCATGATCCCACGCACGAAGGGCGCAGACGATCCGTCAAGGATCGGAACTTCGGGACCATCAATATCAATCTGTGCGTTATGCACGCCGCACCCCATCAGGGCGGCCATCACATGTTCGACCGTGGACACCGACACACCGGCCTCGTTTTCCAGACGGGTGCAAAGCGGGGTGCGATCCACCAGATGCCAGATGGCCGGGATCATGGTGTTGCCCAATGCAATATCTGTCCGGCGAAAGCGGATTCCATAACCTGCCATCGCAGGGCGCAGCACCATGCGAACCTGTTCGCCGCTGTGCAATCCGACACCTTCAAAAACGACCTGAGTTTTCAGCGTGTTCTGCAAGTTTGGCCTCTTACCATCGTTTCCAACCACTGTGGGTTGTCTTGGCATTTGAGGTAATGCGCTGGCCCTCAAGGCTCAACTCAAACTTTGCAACCGAATGAAACATCCTTGTAACAAATCGGCAAGACCCTGCTTGCGGTTCCCTAATTTGTTGTTTTTTAATAGGGAAAGGCCGCCCCAAGGCGGCCTTTTTGATGTCGAGTGTGAAAGGGGGCTTGCATTTTGTTAGCAATTTGAAACGAATAATACCCTGACTCTGGTGAAGTTCCGGTGTTTATTCGTCACTTGCAATGCAATTCCCTAGTTGGCCTGACGGCGCAAAAATGCGGGAATTTCGATGCGTTCCTGATTGGGGTCAGCCGGGGCCTGCGGTTGTGGGGCCGCACCTTGTTGCTGAACCGGGGGCTGCTGGCGGACTGCCTGGCCACCCTGTTCAGCCGGTGTATCGGCCCCATGCCCGGTCATCCGGCCAATCAGCGATCCGATGCCGAAATTGGGTTTGCGCGTACCATGTTGCGCCGCAGCAGCGACTGCATCCTGCGGCTGCGCCGGAGCGGCCGAGGTGTGTGCCGCATTGCGCAAGCGAACCATGGTTTCCGGTGACGGGGTACCAAGGGCCGGTGCTATGGGCGCAACAAAATCCTCGGGTCCGGTGACCTCGGCCGTTTCGGCCTGTGGTTCAAAGGCCGGAACCTGCGGCTGATAGGCCGGCGGGGGCAGGCCATCATCCTGAGCAAAATTCAATTCCGCCTCAGTGTCAAAGATATCTTCGGCCTGATCATGCGCGGCGACCTCTTCAAGGTTCATCCCCTCGAACAAACCCGCAGATTCTGCGGCAATGGCAGGTTCCGTGACAACCGGATCCGCCAATTCAAACGGCTCGGCTGTGGCTTTTTCGTTCGAGACCATCGGTTTCAGTGGCATCGCCATCGGGCGGCGCGGTACCGGAATGTCGGTGCGAATGTCAGATGCGTCAATGCCAGTGGCCACAACGCTAACCCGCATCATGCCTTCCATGGCGGTGTCCAGCGTGCTGCCGACGATGATATTCGCCTCTGGGTCCACCTCTTCGCGGATGCGGTTGGCGGCTTCGTCCAGTTCGAACAGCGTCAGGTCATGCGCGCCGGTGATGTTGATCAGAACACCTTTGGCACCACGCAGGCTGATTTCGTCCAGCAGCGGGTTGGCAATCGCCTTTTCGGCGGCCTGGATGGCGCGATCTTCGCCTTCGGCCTCGCCCGTGCCCATCATCGCCTTGCCCATTTCGTCCATGACGGCACGCACATCGGCAAAGTCGAGGTTGATCAGGCCCGGACGCACCATCAGGTCCGTCACGCCTTTGACGCCCTGATACAGCACGTCATCAGCCAGGCTGAAGGCTTCGGTAAAGGTGGTTTTTTCGTTCGCCAACCGGAACAGGTTCTGGTTGGGAATGATGATCAGCGTGTCAACGACCTTTTGCAGCGCATCAACGCCGTCTTCGGCCTGACGCATCCGCTTGGCGCCCTCAAACTGAAACGGCTTGGTGACAACACCAACGGTCAGAACACCCAGCTCGCGGGCGGCTTGTGCGATGATCGGCGCAGCACCGGTGCCGGTGCCGCCGCCCATTCCAGCGGTGATAAAGCACATATGCGCCCCGGCCAGATGGTCGACAATCTGTTCGATGCTTTCCTCGGCGGCTGCTGCCCCAACGGTGGGGCGGGCCCCGGCACCCAGACCTTCGGTGGCCTTGACGCCCAGCTGCACTTTGCTTTGTGCCGAGCTTTGCTGAAGCGCCTGTGCGTCGGTGTTTGCCACGACGAATTCAACGCCGTCCAGTTCCTTGTCGATCATGTTGTCGACGGCATTGCCGCCGGCGCCGCCGACGCCGAAAACCGTAATCCGGGGTTTCAAATCAATCTGTCCGGGCATCGAAAGATTCAATGTCATGCTCAGTCCCGCCTGTGCTGCCTGCCCGCATTTGCGGGTGTTATTGTTACAAAACTGCCTCAACCCTACCGTTCCTTGGGTCAGGCGTCACCAAAAAAACGCATATTTGTCGCAAAATATGGGCGATTTTTCGCCATTTTCTACGGTATTTGGCGTCGACCGCGACATATTGCGGTTACCAGTTGTCCCGGAACCATTTCGCTGCCCGTTTGAGGGACCGCGCCGGATACCGATCCATTGGAATTTCGAAATCCCACCATTCGTCCTGAGGGTGGGCGGCAAACAGGCTTAGCCCGACGGCGCTGGCAAATCCGGGGCCGGTAGCCGATTGCGGCAGACCATGCACCCGCAGCGGTCGGCCAAGGCGCACCCGCTGGCCCAGAATGCGGCTGGCCAGCGCGTCCAGCCCCATAATCTGGCTGCCACCACCGGTCAGCACGATCTGCTGGCTGGGCAGATGATCAAATCCGGCGGCATCCAGACTGGCGCGCACCTCTTCCAGAATTTCCTCGACCCGGGGGCGCATGATGCCGATCAGCTCGGCGCGGCTGACCGTGCGGCGGTCATGTTCCCAGTCGCCGGTATCGCCGCCAATGTCGATCATGTCACGATCGTCAACGCCGGTAGCATGGACGCCGCCGCAGAATGTCTTGATCCGTTCGGCCCCGGCCATTGGCACGCCCAGCCCCATCGAGATATCGCTGGTGACGTGATCGCCGCCAATGCGCACGCAATCGGCATAGATCATGTGCTTTTTCATAAAGATCGACACGCTGGTTGATCCCCCCCCCATGTCGATACAGGCAGCCCCCAGTTCCTGTTCATCCTCGACCAGAGACGAAATCCCCGACGCATAGGCCGAGCTGGCAATGCCGGCCAGTTCAAGATCACAGCGTTTGATGCAATGCGCCAGATTTTGTACCGCGTCGCCATCGACGGTCAGCATATGCATATCTACCGACAGTGTCTGACCCAGCTGGCCGCGCGGGTCGTTCAGGCCTGACCGGTTGTCCAGTGCGAAATTCACCGGCTGGGCATGCATCACCTCGCGCCCGGCGCCATATTCGGGCACATCACACGCAGCCAGTACGCGGGCGACTTCGGCCTCGGTGACCACCTGGCCTTCCAGTTCCGTGCAGGCATCCAGCCCATAAGAGCGTGGATTAGCGCCCGAAAAGCAGGCGATAACGTGATCAACCCGGACATCGGCCATCTTTTGCGCGGCTTGCAGCGCGGTGCGAATGGCGCGTTCGGTTTCCTGCATGGCCGTCACTTCGCCAAACTGCACCCCGCGCGACCGGGTGGTCGCCGCGCCGACGACGCGAAAGCCCGATTGCCCGGCAAGCGAGCCGATCGAGTTATCCTCACTGAGCCGCCCAGTGCCATCAAACCGCAACACCAGGCAGGCGATTTTCGAACTGCCCACATCCAGAATGGCGATCACCCCACGCTGCATCGCCTGTTCGCGCATCTGCCGCATGGCCCGTTGGGACTGATAAAGGTCTGTCATCATCTATTGCCCGCTTTCGTTTAACTGCTTGATCCGCCACCAGTCCTTGACGGCCTGTTCGCTCATCCGGATGGTGGGGCGCGCCGCAAGGCGCATGTCCACAACGGCCACGTCTCGTTCCAAAAGGTCCGAGCCGCCGCTAAGCGCGATAACCCGCTCCAGGGCGTGCACCGGGCTGTCGGGCGGTAGCAAAATGCGCTGCCCCCGGTCCAACACCACATCCCAGCGCCGCGCGCCGATGCGCACCAACCCGCGCAGCCGGTCGCCCAAAGGCCGCCCTGCCGCCAAAAGCGCCAGGGCTTCGCTCACCTGGGTATCGGCACCTTCGCCTGCGATAAGCGGCAGATCGGGCCGTTCGGCGCGCGCGGCAAGTTCGTCCACATGCGCGCCGGTTTCGTCCAGCATCTCGACCCCGTCGCGGGTGCGCCACACCACCACCGGGCGACGCTCGGTCACATCAATTTGCAAAATCCCACCAGGGCGGATCCGCACCGAGGCGGATTTAACCGGGTCCAGCCCAATCACAACCTGGCGAATTTGCTCTGGGTCGAGATCAAAAGAACTGACCGGGAAATCAAGCGGCACCACTTCGCGGATGTCTTCGGCCAGATTGCGCCCGGCACCGTCTATCGCCATCAGGCCAACCATGAATTCCGGGCGCTCCTGAATGGAGGCGCGCAGTTCGGCCACAAACAGATTCAGCGCATCGCGGCGTTTTTCACTGGCCAGGAATGCGCTGGAGAGCATCAGTACCAGACAGACCGGCACCCCGACCCGCAGCCCCAGGCGTATACCCGGCGTCAGCATCCAGCGCTGCAACCGATAGCTTAGCCGCGATGGGGCCGGGTCGCGGGCCGGCGCGGCGGGCGCTGTGTTGGGCGCTGTGTTGGGCGTAGTGTTCACCTGTTGCATGACGCGTCCTCGACCAGCCAGCGGCACAGGGCGCCAAAACTTGTCCCCGTTGCCGCCGCCTGTTCCGGGCTAAGCGACGTTGGGGTCATACCCGGTTGGGTATTTGTCTCTAGCAAAATCAGCCCCGCAGCGCCGCGGGTGTCATCCCAGCGAAAGTCAGTCCGGCTGATTCCGCGACAGCCCAAGGCCACATGCGCACGCTGCGCATAGTCCAGGCAGAGGTCAAAAATTTCCGCAGGGATGTCGGCGGGCACCACGTGGCGCGACCCGCCGGGTTTGTATTTGGCGTCATAGTCGTACCAGCCATCGGTCAGGATGTCGGTCACCGTCAGTGCCCGGTCGCCCATCACCGTGGCTGTCAGCTCGCGGCCCGGCGCATAGGTTTCCACCATCACCCGCTCGGGCATGGTCTCGGCCAGTTGCGGTGGGCCATTGGTGGCCTCGCGCACGATATAGATACCGACGGACGAGCCTTCGTTGTTGGGCTTGGCCACATAGGGCGGGGGCATCACATGCGCCGCCATCACATCGGCCTTGTCACAGATCAGACTATCAACCACCGGCAGACCTGCGGCGCGAAACACCGATTTGCAGCGCTGTTTGTCCATCGCCAGGGCTGACGGCAACACCCCGGAATGGGTATAGGGCAGACCCATCCATTCCAGCAGGCCCTGCACACAGCCATCTTCGCCCCAGCGGCCATGCAAAGCGTTAAAGGCAACATCGGGGGACACAGCGCGCAATTGCGCACAGAGGTCTGGCCCGGCATCCACCTCGACCACCTCAAATCCTTCGCCCCTTAGTGCGGTTGCGCATTCACGCCCTGTGGACAACGACACCTCGCGCTCGGCCGAGAGTCCGCCCATCAATACCGCCACTTTTGGGGGTGTCCTGCTCGACTGACCCACGACAAGTGCCTCAATGTCCCCGGACCTTTTTGTGGTCCGTGTGATTTATTCCCCTGCTTGATCCGCGCCCGTTTTTTGCCTGTCGGGGTTCGCGGTCAGGGTGTATTATTTGTTCTGCGCGTCACCGACCCGCATAATTTCCCATTCTAGCGTGATCGCGCTGGAATCGTAAACCTTTTTTCGCACCTCTTCGCCCAATCCTTCCAGATCTGCGGCAGTTGCGCCGCCAGTGTTGATCAGAAAGTTGGGATGTTTCTCGCTCATCTGCGCGTCCCCCCGCCGCGCGCCGCGCAATCCGGCGTTTTCAATCACCTTCCAGGCCTTCAGATCATGCACATCATCCGCCTGTCCGGTGCTGGAAAACCCGGCTGGATTGCGAAAGGTGCTGCCTGCGCTGCGATCTTTGGTCGGCTGGGTCGCATCGCGCTTGGCGATCTGGGCGGCCATTCGCGCNAGNAGCTCCTCAGTCGGCGCCTGCGGCCCCTCCATCCTCGCATCTACCAGCACCGAGCCGGGAGGCAGATCGGATTGGCGATAGCGCAAGGNAAGGTCGCCTGGCGTCAGCGTGACAATCTTGCCATCGCGCGTGACCACCCGGGCCGAGACCAGCACATCGGCGATATANCTGCCGTAACAGCCGGCATTCATCGCCACCGCCCCGCCAATGCTGCCCGGAATAGTCCGCAGAAACGTCAGATCCAGCCCCGCGTTTGCCGCTTTGCGCGCCACATGCGCATCCAGCGCGGCCGCACCGGCGGTGACGTGTTTGCCATCGATGTCGATCTGGTTGAACCCGCGCCCCAGCCGGATCACCACCGCGCGGATACCGCCATCGCGCACAATCAGGTTTGATCCGACGCCCATCGGGAAGACAGGGATGGCCGGGTCAAGTTGGCGCAGGAATTGCGCGAGGTCCTGGATGTCCGCAGGCTGGAACAGCCAGTCAGCCGGGCCACCGACGCGCAGCCATGTCAGGTCCGACAGGTCGCGGTTTGGGGTCAGTTTGCCGCGCACGGGTGGCAGGGTCATGACCGACCCAGCCCGCGTAGCCACCGCGTCAGGTAGATCACCGGCCAGCGCAGGACTGACATGCCCGCCAGCAATACTATCAACCCGATCCACGGGCCGTTTTCATAGGTCACATAGCCAAGGATCGGGATGCCCACGGCGATCAGCGCATAGGCGCGGCGCCAGTGGTTGTCGCGGCTGGGCAACATCGCCAGCACGTTGGCACAAAGCGCCCAAAGGGCGGCGAGGATGATCGACAGGCTCATTTCAGATCTTCCGGGGAAAACCCGGTTTCCAGCCCGCGCCATTTGCGCCAGTAATAGCGCAAAGGGTTGCGGAACATTGATACAAAGGCGGCCAGCGCGCCCAGCGAGGCGATCCAGCCAAAGTCATACCCCAGCCAGATAATCAGCACCGGGGCGGCAGCCAGCAACAGCACGCCGGGGGGGAACTGGCGGCGCATTGGCAGCATGGCAACGCCGGTCGCGGCAAGGACCCACAGCGCGGCAAGCAGGATAGGCAGGCTCATATCATGCCTCCCAAGGCGACCATCAGGGCACCAAGCGACAGGATCAGACCAACCACCGGCACCGCCATCGGCACCCGGAACGGGGCCTCGGGGGCGCGGCGTTTCTGGAAGATCAGTGCCAGGTTGACCAGTACAAACACACTCAGCAGGATTGACGAGGTGACCTCGGCCAGGGTGACCAGCTGCACGGTCAGGGCCGCGACGATCACCACTGCGCCGATCAGCACAGTCGCTAGTAACGGCGTGCCAAAGCGCGGGTGGGCATGGTGGAATATGGCCAGGGCCGGGTTGCGTTTACCCAGCCCGAACAGCACGCGGCTGGCCATGACGATCTGCGCCAGCACGCCGTTCAGCGCCGCAAACACCGCAATCCCCGACAGGAAATCGCCCGACCCGCCGCGCCCGGCCTGCCAGACCAGAACCAGCGGGTTGGGGCTGGCAGACAACGCATCGGCCGGGACCGCGCGCACCGCCGCCAACGTGACCAGCGCGTAAATCACCGTGGTGATCGCCAACGCATAAAGGATCGCGCGTGGCAATGTGGTGGTTGGGCGATCCACCTCTTCTGCCATGTTCACGATATCCTCGAAGCCGATAAAGGCAAAAAACGCCAGCACTGCACCCAGACCGATGCCGGACCAGACCGGTATCGGGGGTGCGGTCCAGTCGGCCACCTCGGGGGCGCTGAACCCGGCCCAAACCACCAGAACCAGCCCCGCCATTTCGATCACCGTGAACACCGCCACCAGCGCCAGACTTTCCAGCGCGCCAAACACGGCAACAGCGGTCAGCGCGATGCCCAGGGCAACAATTGCCAATGTGGCATCCACCTCGACTGCGGTCGTCAGATAGCCAACCCCGCCGCGCAGCACCGCCCCGGCCGAGACCGTACCTGCCGCCACCACCGCCAGTCCAACCAGCATCGCCATCGCCTGACTGTTCAGACCCGAGCCGACATAGGCCGCCTCGCCCGCAGCTTCGGGGATGCGGGTGGAGAATTCAGAATAACTCAGCGCCGTGGGTGCTGCGATCAGGCCTGCCAGCAGAAATGCCGCCGGGGCCCAGATACCGGCAGACCCGGCCACGGCCCCGACCAGCACATAGATGCCGGCCCCAACCATGATACCGACACCGTAGGCCGTGAGCAGGCCCGGCCCAATGCGACGTTTCAGTGTATCGTCGGTCATGGCTTTTCCTATCCTTTAAGACGCTCCGGCAACCCGTTGGCCCAGGCGCTGATGGTACCAGCGCCAAGGCAGACAACCATGTCGCCGGGGCGCGCCTGTTCGCGCACCAACCGCTCCAGATCATCCTCGGACACAATCGCGCGGGCGTGGCGGTGGCCGTGGGCGATCAGCCCGGCCACCAGATCGTCGCGGCTGGCGCCTTCGATCGGGTCTTCGCCAGCGGCGAACACCTCGGCAATGGCGACCACGTCGGCCTCGTTGAAACAGGCGCAAAAGTCATCGAACAGGGAATGCAGCCGGGTGTAGCGGTGTGGCTGGTGCACGGCGATGACGCGGCCTTCGGTCGCTTGGCGCGCGGCCTTCAGCACGGCGGCGATTTCAACCGGGTGGTGGCCGTAATCGTCGATGATGGTGACGCCGTCAACTTCGCCCACTTTGGTAAAGCGCCGGTTTACCCCGGCGAAATTGGCCAGGGCGGCGCGGATTTCGTCGCCCTTCATGCCCAGATGCCGGGCCACAGCCACCGCTGACAGCGCGTTAGACACGTTGTGATCGCCGGGCATCGGCAGGGTGCAGCCAGTGATCACCTTATCCTCGGCCTGCAACTCGATGTCGAAATGCGCCACCCCCGCCTTATAGGTCAGATTGGTGGCGCGCACATCGGCCTGGGCGTTGAACCCATAGGTGACAACCCGCCGGTCGGTGATCCGCCCCACCAGCGCCTGCACCTCGGGATGATCCGTGCAGCACACGGCAAGGCCGTAGAAGGGGATGTTGGACACAAAGTCGTAAAACCCGTCGCGCAGCGTGTCGAAATCGCCCCAGTGTTCCATGTGTTCGGGGTCGATATTGGTGATGATGGCGATGGTGGCGGGCAGGCGGTTGAATGTGCCATCTGATTCGTCGGCCTCGACCACCATCCATTCGCCCTGACCCATGCGCGCATTGCTGCCATAGGCGTGGATGATGCCGCCATTGACCACGGTGGGGTCAAACCCGCCTGCGGTCATCAACTCGGCCATCATCGTGGTGGTGGTGGTTTTGCCATGGGTGCCCGCCACCGCGATGTTGGATTTTAGCCGCATCAGTTCGGCCAGCATTTCCGCACGGCGCACCACCGGCAGGCCGCTTCGCCGCGCTTCGTCCAGTTCCGGGTTGCCCGGTTTGATCGCCGAGGAAATCACCACCACGGCGGCGTTTTTCAGGTTTTCGGCGCGCTGACCGGTAAAGATTTCCGCACCCAGACTGGCAAGCCGCTCGGTGATCTTTGAGGTTTTCAGGTCCGATCCCTGCACAGAATACCCCTGGTTCAGCAGAACCTCGGCGATGCCAGACATGCCGATGCCGCCAATGCCAACAAAATGGATCGGACCGACATCGCCGGGAAGTTTGGTGGCTGGGGTCATGTGCTTTCCTTTTTCGCCAGCGCCTCGACCAAGGCGACCAGACGGTCTGTGGCATCCGGAGCACCCGCAGACAGCGCCGCCTGAGACATGTGCAGGGCAGCATCCGGATTGCTGAGAACGGACAGGATTTGCGCCGTCAGGTTGGCGGGGTCAAGTTGGTTTTCGGGAATCATGATGGCTGCACCCGCGTCAACCAATCCGCGTGCATTGGCGGTCTGGTGGTCGCCTGCCGCGGCGGCAAACGGGATCAGGATGGACGGGCGGCCAATCACGGTCAAATCAGCGATGGATGACGCCCCGGCGCGGCTGATCACCAACTGGGCCTCGGACATGCGGCGGGGGACGTCGTGAAAGAACGGCTGTACATCGGCGGCAATGCCGTATTCGGCATATTGCGCCGTGACCCGGGCACCATCCTCGGCCCGGGCCTGATGGCTGATACGCAGGAATTTGCGAACCTCGGGGGGCAGGGCGGCGATGGCATCGGGCACCACATCCGACAGGATGCGCGCGCCCTGGCTGCCGCCCATCACCAGGATCGACATCGGGTAGTCGCCGGGCACAATATAAGATGCACCGGCCCGGTCCAGCACCGCCCCGCGCACCGGGTTGCCCACATGGATGCCGTTGGCGCCATCCGGCAGGGCGGTGGGCCAGATGCCACAAGCCACCTGCGCGACGCGGGTGGCAAAGATCTGATTGACCCGGCCCAACACGCCGTTTTGTTCATGGATCATCCGGGGCAGTCCCAGCAACACAGCCGCCCCCAGCGCCGGAATGGTGGGATAGCCGCCGAATCCAATCACCACATCGGGCCGGTCCCGGCGCATCTGCCACGCCGCGCCCAGAACGCCCGCCGCAATGCGTGGCGCAACCATCGCCTTGGCCAGCAACCCGCCCCGCGCGAAGGTCGCGCTGGATACCTGGGTGATCTCGGTGGAATGGGGAAAGCCGCCAGTATAGCGCGCGCCGCGTGCATCCGTCGACAGGCGCACCCGCCAGCCCTTGCGCAGCATGACCTCGGCCAGGGCCTGCGCCGGGAACATGTGGCCGCCAGTGCCGCCCGCGGCGATCATCAGAAAGGGGGCGGTCATGGTGCGCCCCAATCAGGGCGAACGCCGCTCATCACCCGCGCCCGCGCAGCAAATCACCAATCTCGCCCTGGGGCCGTTTGCGGGTAAAGGCCAGCAGCATGCCCACGGCAATCCCGCCGGCAATCAGCGATGACCCGCCATAGCTGACAAACGGCAACGTCATGCCCTTGGCCGGTAACAGCCGCACCGCAACGCCCATATTGATCATCGCCTGCACGCCAAACATCGCCGCCAACCCGGTGCCTGCCAGCCGGATAAACGGATCGCGTTCACGCATCAGGCGCAGCAGCGACCGCACCACGATGCCGGTATAAAGCGCGATGATGATCAGCACCAGAATCAGCCCGTATTCCTCGGCCGCGACCGCCACGATGAAATCGGTATGCGCATCGGGAAGGGACCATTTCACCTGGCCTTCGCCAACCCCCACGCCAAACAACCCACCTTCGCGGATCGCGTTGGTGGCATAGCCCAACTGCGTGGTCGGATCGACCTCGGCGCTAAGAAACCCGTCAATCCGGCGGGCGAAATGCTCGGACGCGGAATAGGCAAGCGTGCCGCCCAGAACCACCATACCGGTCATCGCCACCAGCAACAAAATCGGCGCCCCGGCCACGAAATACATCACCCCCCAGGCAAACAGCACCAGGCTGGCCTGTCCGAAATCGGGCTGCATCACCAGCATCGCCACAATCGCCATGCACAGCGCAAACGACCAGGTCTTGCCCGGAGGCCCGTTGATCTGTTGGCTGGCCGCCAGCATCCAGGCGGCAACAACCACAAATCCCGGCTTTAAAAACTCGGACGGTTGCACCGACGCAAACCCCAGCGAATACCAGCGCATCGCGCCTTTGCCGAAATCGGTGCCGAAAAACGGCAGCAGGGCCAGCGCCACAAAGGCCGCCACAAACCCCAGCACTGCCAGGCGTCGCACCAAAGTGGGTGACATCATCGACGTCAGCATCATGGCCACCAGCGCCGCGCCGCCAAAGACTGCCTGGCGTTGCACATAGTGGAACGGGTCAAACCCGTTGCGCGCCGCCAGGGGGGGCGAGGCCGCCAATCCCAATAGTAACCCGATCACAAATAGCATCAGCACACAGGACATTGACCATTTGTCCAGCGTGCGCCACCATTTGGGTAAAATAGGTTCACCGCGCGATTCAGGGACCGCACCATACACCATCTCTGTCATGGTTCACCGCCGTTTTCTGCCTCGTATTCGCCCCTTTTCGGGGTCTCATGCGTCAAGTCTAGCGCGAAAAGCCGCTTCAGGCCAGCGTCTTCCTCTTGCGTTTGGCGTTAAATCGCGCCAACCGGCAAGGCATGACCTATAACACCATCATCATCGGGGCAGGGGCCGCTGGCATGATGTGCGCCGCACATGCGGGGCCGGATGTGTTGGTGATCGATCACGCACGCGCCCCGGGCGAGAAAATCCGCATCTCTGGCGGAGGGCGCTGCAATTTCACCAATCTGGGCGCGGGGCCGGAAAATTTCCTGTCGCAGAACCCGCATTTCGCCAAATCGGCGCTGGCGCGCTATACCCAATGGGATTTTATTGACCTGATGGCGCGGCACCGGATCGACTGGCATGAAAAGACGCTGGGGCAGTTGTTTTGCGACGGCTCGGCCAGACAGATCGTTACCATGCTGCTGGACGAAATGCAGCGCGCCGGGGCGGATCTGTGGCTGCAAACAATGGTCAAAGACCTGCGTAAAACCCCTGACGGGTTTGCACTGTCGGTGGACCGGGACGGTGCGCGCCATACGCTGACCTGCCGCAATCTGGTGCTGGCCTCGGGGGGCAAATCCATCCCGAAAATGGGCGCAACCGGGTTTGCTTATGATATCGCCCGCCAGTTTGGTCTGTCCGTCACAGAAATCCGGCCCGCGCTGGTGCCCTTCACCTTTGCCGAAGACCGGTTCAAACCGCTGGCGGGGGTGGCGCTGCCCGCCCGGCTTAGCAACGTGCGCATCAGCTTTGACGAAGCACTGCTGTTCACCCATCGCGGGTTGTCCGGCCCGGCCGTGCTGCAATTGTCGTCTTATTGGCGCGAGGGCGAGGCGATTAACGTCAACCTAATTCCTGATATGCCGCTCTATGACGCGCTGCGCAGCCAGCGCCAAACCCAGGGCCGCCGCCAGATATCCACCGAACTGGCCCGCTGCCTGCCCACGCGGCTGGTTGACTATCTGGGCGCCACACTGCCCCTGTCGCAGCGCCTGGCCGATCAATCCGACGCCAAACTGCAAACCCTGTGCGATGCGCTGGCCAACTGGCAGCTCGTGCCGTCGGGCACGGAAGGGTATCGCACCGCCGAGGTTACGCTGGGCGGGATCGACACCGATGATCTGTCCTCAACCACCATGCAGGCCAAATCGGTGCCCGGCCTTTTTGCGATTGGCGAAGCGGTTGATGTCACCGGCTGGCTGGGGGGGTATAATTTCCAATGGGCGTGGTCATCCGGCCACGCAGCCGGAACCGCCATCGCAACCCGCTGATGTCCCGGACCGGGCACCGGCCCATAGCCTATTCCCAAATCAAGAATAAAGCGCGCACCAAAGGTGCGCTCCGCTGGGTTACGACAATCGGGCCTGCACTTGGGCGGCAAAATCTTCGCCGCGTTTCTCAAAACTGTCATATTGATCAAAACTCGCCGCCGCCGGGGCCAGCAAAACCGTATCCCCAGGGGTGGCATCCGCCACCGCCCGGTCCACTGCCACGGCCATCGACCCACACAGCTCGGCCTCGACATCCAGCTGCATGGCAAACCCGGCCGCCTCGCGCCCGATGACATAGGCTTTGACAACCGACCCGGTCGCGCCTTTCAGCCCGTCCAATCCGCCTTCTTTCTCCAGCCCGCCACAGATCCAGCGAATACTGTCAAACGCACTCAGCGCCTTGGCGGCAGAATCAACGTTTGTCGCCTTGGAATCATTCACATACGTCACCCCATCCGCCTCGGCGATGATCTGGCTGCGATGCGGCAGCCCCGGATAGCTGTGCAACGCCGCCTCGATCAACCGTGGCGCCAGCCCCAGCGACCGGCACGCCGCATAGGCACAACAGGCATTCTGATGGTTATGCGCACCGGGCAAGCCCTTGATGCCGCGCAAATCAATCGACCCGGCCTGCCGTCCCTTGCGGTATTCCGACAAAAACCCTTTGCGCGCAAACACCTGCCAACCCGGCCCGGTCAGCTTGCGCTCCACTGAAACCCGGATCACCCGGTCATCGCCGGGGGCCTCGGCCAGTTGTCCGGCCAGATAGGCGCCCTCAGCCTCGTCCACCCCAATCACCGCACGATCCGGCCCGCCTTCGGCGAACAGCCGCCGTTTGGCTGCGAAATAGCCCCCGATACCGCCATGCCGGTCCAGATGATCGGGGGACAGGTTGGTGAATACCGCCACATCCGGGGTCAGCGAGCGTGCCAGTTCGGTCTGGTAACTGCTCAATTCCAGTACCGCCACGCCGCCATCAATAGCGGGTTCAATATCCAGCGCCCCCCGGCCAATATTCCCTGCCAGTTGCACCGGCTTTCCGGCCTCTTGCAGAATATGGTCGATCAGCGCTGCCGTGGTTGATTTGCCATTGGACCCGGTCACTGCAACCACCCGGGGCTGGGTTTCGAAGCTGCCCCATTCAGAGGTGGCGAAAGACCGGAAAAACAGTCCGATATCATTGTCTACCGGCACCCCGGCCGCCAAAGCTGCGGCAACAACCGGGTTGGGCTGCGGATAAAGATGCGGGATGCCGGGCGAGACG
>JGI24025J20009_10000712_pt1 | contig 25823 bp, 24 predicted proteins | sample Cruoilmetagenom3_FD_20009 | JGI IMG/M metagenome (IMG submission 20009) | reverse complement strand
TCACCGATGGAAACACCACCGACACCGCCACCATCCACATCACCATCACCAACATCAACGACCCACCCACCGCACAGAATGACTACTACACCATACCAGAAAACTCCATCAATATATCCATAAACCCACTGGCAAACGATGCTGATCCAGAGAATGACAGTCTTGCCATTTATAGTATCATACAGCCCTCCCATGGCACTGCCAGCAATGACCATATCCATATTATTTATACACCTGACCCCGACTATTATGGCGATGACGTCATCGTCTACACAATCACAGACGGCACTGATACTAATAAAGCCTATATCTATATCACCATCTTCCCAACACCTACTGCAGAGGATGACTACTACACCATACCTGAAGACTCCATCAACATCACCCTAGACCCCCTCGCCAACGACACCGATCCAGAGAACAACACACTCACCATCGCCACCATCACCACGCCACTCCACGGAACCGCCACCCACAACACCACACACATCACCTACACACCCACACCCAACTACTACGGCACCGACACACTCACTTACACCATCACCGATGGAAACACCACCGACACCGCCACCATCCACATCACCATCACCAACATCAACGACCCACCCACCGCAAACTTCACCTTTACACCAGAGAATCCATCAATTGAGGATGTTATCCAATTCACTGATACCTCAACAGATATTGATGGAGAAGAAATTATCACCTGGCTGTGGAATTTTGGGGATGGGAACACGTCAAGTAACCAAAATCCAACTCATCAATATGGTATTGCCACCATTTATCAAGTGACATTAACTGTATGGGACACCGAAGGAGCCAATGACACTATTACACAAAATGTATCAGCGATTGTACCCACCATTGACTATATCCTTATCACCTATAAATCACATAATGAGATAAATGATGATAACATAAGTACCCGATTTTCCCTGGTTCTCTATGCATCGGGTTTTAATACAACTCTGGGTTATTTAGGATTTGTAGATGCCAATTGGAGTATCAGTACAACCACTAGCAATGCATCACTTAATCAAACCACGGGTGCAACTGTTTCTTTTGATGCCGGATGGCAGGACGGCACTGCTACCCTATCACTCGATGATGGCAATGGCCATAGTGATACTGTTGAATTTACCATAAATTCTAGTCTATGGAGCGTGGTGTTCTATAAGAGCTGGAACTTGATTACTGTCCCCATGGATAATACATGGACTGCGGAGTCCCTGGGGGATAATATCACAGGTTGTAGTGTGGTGATTATGTTTAATGCCAGCACACAGACCTTTGTGACCCACGTGGTGGGTATTCCCCATGATGATTTCCCCATTGAGGATGGTGTAGGATATTTTGTGTTTTGTACATGTGATAGTATTTTTAGCATGCCTGATTTTTCCATCTCTAGTGTTACTGTTCATATTTTTGGGGACTGGAATATTTTGGGTTGGTATCAGGATTATTCTACCACTGCAGAGTCATTGGGCCAGAATATTAGTGGTACCTCTGTTGTTATAATGTTTAATTCAATTACACAGACTTTCCTGACCCATGTGGTGGATACACCCCATGACAACTTCAACATTGAGCGGGGTATGGGCCTCTTTATCTATACCACTGAGACAAGCTACTGGCACGGAGAAGGATAATAAAAAAAAAAAAATAAAAAGTAACAAGGAATCTTTTCCTGCTGGTAAAAACACAAAAGGTGAGAGGTTTTGTCCTGGTAACACGGCTCTGCTGCGACAATCCTGTTTCTTATGCTTGTGGTGATACTCAGTCGATTAGGATATCCAATGCAAAATAGAGATATTCTTTTTCCCCTTAATTATGTATGTTCTTTACAGATTATGATAACAATTATACACTTGTTTTTTGATCCAGTGAATCCAGAATACTAGCTATTTGTGCATAGGTTTTTTGGATCGAATGGTTTCCATCAATAATATGCCAATCCTGTACCAGTTGAAGTGCTTTGTACCGAACGTGTCGTAATTCCTGTAGATTTTCAAACATCTCTCTTTCTGATCGGGCTGTAAGTCTCCTTAGTGATTCTTGAGGAGTCACATCTAAAAAAAACATGTAGGGAGACAAGGGCAGAAATGTTGAAAAGACCTTGTATAATATCCGTGCTAAAAAGAAAGGGAGATAGGCGACACCTACTAGATAGCGGACAATGATAAAGGTGTCAATATTCCTTTTTTTGTAGAATTTTCTGATTGAATAAATGACATCCAGTGCATAAAAGATCGAGGCTTTGAAATGATTGAGTTTCCCTGTGCCCAGGAGAGCTTTTTTGGCCTCTTGTCCATAGTAATTATCACGTTCTGGATGTGAACGAATCAGAACTGTCTCATCCAGGGATTCATATCTTTTTTTAATTAGTCTTGCTTGGGTGTCCTTCCCTGAACCATCCAGTCCATCTACCACGATAAATCGCATGATTACCCATATATTATAACGCCATAATAGATAAATGAGGCTAAAAATGACACGGTTAAATTATCAAGTCCCTTGGGTGTAATACCTTCAATGAATGCGGCAGAAACTGCTATAGCAATAATCAGGAGAATATTGAGAGGCGCATGATAATAAAGAAGAACAACAAGCCCCATAATACAGATCACGATAAACATAGTAAGGGACCCCTCAACTGTTTTGTAATCACCGAGAATCTTATACCCCTGTTTACCATACTTAGTTCCTATAAGGGAGGCGAAACCATCACCATAGGACATGGCTACAATACCCATGGCAATAATTTCAGGGGTATCAAAAAAGATAAACGCGAGGATAGTCCATGAGATGGAATAGTAGACCAGACCTAATCCATGCCCGGTGGCCGATGTTCCGCTGACCACCTTTAAGGGGGAATAGGGACTTACTAGAAATGTTAAGGCAATAAAAGGTGCGGCTGCAAGAAAGGCCATCACCCATCGTGTTTCAAACAAGGGTAGTAGAAGAAATACGTTGCCCACCATGATGTGTAAAAATTTCCTGCTAAAAAGAGGGTATTTTGCTAAAATTTTTTCTGAAATAAAAAGAAGAACAAGGACATACGAGTATACCAAAATAAGGCCGATGACATCCCCTGATATCATATTCTTTGTATATCACCGGATTTTATAATTTTATGCGAAGGCACCAGCCAAAAAGGCAATCAATCCAATAAAGAGAGCAATGAGACTCAGTCGTCTCATTTGTTTCATACTATCCATATCATGACGACTAAACAGGACGGCTGAGATATATATTAGAATAAAATCGGTGATGAGAACCAATGCCAAATAGACATGATCATGATAATATGCCTTTTCAATGGGTGCCAAATAGGGAATCACGCTCATAATGGCAGTGATGACATATAAAAAAGAGGAGATTTGATTTGCTTTCTGTTTTCCAAGATAGAAAGCAAACGAACGGGTGTGCCGCTCTATGTCCCCCTCTAAATCCATGACGTCCTTCATGATTTCCCGAGCTGCTCCTGAAAAAAATGCAATAACCGCGATAACAATAACAATATGGGGGATATGTGAAGATATTGCCAGGGATCCAAAAATAAAGGGTATGGCCATGACAAAGGCAATATAAAAATTACTAATAATTTTGATTTCCTTGAGCTTAACATCATAAAGGGTGGCAATAAAAGCATTAATGACAGCAACGACAAAACAGGTAGTATTAACCAGATAACTTGTGATAAGACCACTAGGGAGCAAAAAAAGATAAACAAATAAGGCAGTGCGTGGATGAAGATCACCCCTTGCTAGCGGACGATCGAAACGCTTATTTTTTATATCCACCTCAAGATCAAAGTAATCATTAAGGCTAAAAGTGGCCGCCTCAAGAAAAAGAGCCGTAAGAAAAGCAAATAATCCTTTCTCAAAGGAGGGGAGTCCTTGTCCCGTGATTACAGAGCCAATAAAAATAGCAAGAGCAATCATGACACCATGTTCCAGACGCATCAATTCCCACAGTGCCCGAAGTTTATCCATAAAAAATGAAGGCTTTCTATTCACAAAAATTTTTTGATTACAAAATACAGCAAGAAATTATACCCTGAATCTAGGAAAACACCAATAATCACAATGCCAATAATGAAATAATACAGACCAAAAAAAAATAAAAAATTTAAAATGTCGATATACGCAATAAAAACCGGTCTAGGGATACATGCCAAATTTTATGGTAACTTGGCCCTTTACACTGACTTTTACCCTGGATTAGTATGCTCCTTACGTCTCAAGAAAAAGAAACATTATGAGGGATTTCATCACACAAGGAAAGCCCCATATTACATCTCTACCTGGTTGTCTCCTTCAGCATAATATCCTTCCATTCGGTGATAGAGAATCATACCGATAAATGCTGCCACAATGCCCCCAACAATTTTTATAAAAATAAGGGGGGTTAATAAGGTAGTGACAGCAGCTGCTTGACTTAATTTGATTAACACATCTATCATGGCAGAAGCAATGAGACCAAAAGCAGGCAGTGAGAATAGGAGGATGGAATAGTTCCATAAAATGGTTTTCTGCCGAAGATAAACATCAGTGAATCTCCCTGCTGCTGAAATAAGGGTGGCTACAACAACCCACCAGATAACATTATCCAGGAATAACAAAACATATTCAAAGGCGGTCCCTGAGGAAACAGAACGAGTAATATTATATGCATTAAGAAAAGCTCCAATAATGACAAAGAGAGCTAAAAAATTAGCAAAGAGTGTGATCTTGCCACTTTTCAATCCTGCAGAAACTTCGTTACCAATCTCTGTAGCTACCCACTCCAAATGAAAAACACGAACTAAAAGATACATCCCCAATATAAGAAGAACAGCGGCAAATCCTACCGATGACCCAATGATGGCAAAAAATCCCCAGATGACTAGAATAAGAGAAAGAGGAAGGACAAATTTTTTTTGCATTTTCTCATCCTCTAGGAAACGAGCAAGAAGGTAATAGGTGCCCTCTAATCCCTGGCTTTGCCGCACCACAGTTCTTTTCACTGAATTTATTTTGACTCGCGACTCAACGAGGGGAACAATATATTCATCCTCTGCACCATCAGTAACAAGGATAACACCTTCAGGTTTATATGTCGCAATAACCTGGTCCAATTGATCAGATAAAATTTGATCTGATTGGGGGCCAATCTCAATATCACCACAGATAGTCACTATTTCAGCATCCTTATCCTTGAGCTTATCATAGGTGGAAATAGCAGAAAACATACAGTTGACATCTGATTCTTCCGGATCAACAAGAGCAAGTTGCTCTGCAGCTTCAAGATTTTTTTTCCTGCCAATAACAGGTGCCGAAATGGATGTCTTCCTGCCTAAATCGTTATCCCTATCGATACAGAGAATAAGAATTCTCATTAGACATCAGATAAATATGCCATTATTTGAAAGTTACGATAACTATCCCGGTAGATCCGCATAAGTAATCCAAAAAAAAATCTCCAAGGGGTAATATGCGCCCCATGAATTTATTATGTAATGTCCTCTTCGCCGGGATTAGATGTAACAGTACTGAGTATATTCACAATGGCTTGGGGTCTGCCATCTGGTGTTTTTTCTGCTATGCCTACTCTACTAATAAAAAATTTTTTATCTCCCAGTGGAGCAGTAAAATCTGTCTTTAACTGAATAATCTTTTTTTCAGCGAAAACCTGTTGCATGAAACAGGGAGAACAGGGAGAATCGCGACCATAAAATGCTTTATAACATTTTTTCCCCTCGATATCATCATTAATAATGTGTTTGAATGGCTCATTGGCCATTATAATTCTATAGTCCCTGTTAATCATGACCACTGGATCACTTAGGGTATTAAGAACCCTTGACAGCTTCTCCTCAGCCCGTCTTGCCTTCTCTTGATTTTCAATCTCATTTGTTACATTCTGGATGACCACGGCAATACCCATCCCCCCGTCTTTAAGGATGGCAGGATAGAGATGAAGATTGATATGTCTCACGCCGTTACGTAACTTTTTTCCCACATAGATGGCAGGGAATTCAAAAAATTCTCCATCCAATGTCTGATACAATAGATCAGAGATCTGTCGATCATCAACTCTAAGTGTATGTATATTCACCACTTTAAAGAAATCTTCACCCACAAAATTATCATGATTATTTCCTTTACATGCATGGTTTTTAGCTGACTCATTAATATTTACAATCTTAAAGTTTCGATCCAAGACAAAAATGCAATCAGATGAATAATGGATTAGAGAAGTCACAGGGATACCGGATGTCAAGAAAAAAACTTTGGCTGGCCCGTATCTTTTCATTTGAATGTGTCCCTGAGCAAGCAACACATCTAAATATTTTGAGACCGTATTTCTATTTTTTCCCAAATAATCTGAAATTTCTTGCAATCCAAGTCCTCGTGAATGATCACTTAAAATAGGAATAATCTCATCGAGCAACTCTTGATATCGCTTCATGCTATCATACCAAAATTACCAGGGTGAAGGGACCTAGTGATGAGATGAGGATCCATAGGATATACCGAGGATGCCGGTATTCTTAATAAAAAATCACAACAAGATGCATCTTTAAAACAGAATCCACATAGAGCCTCTTTAGGCGCCTCATCAGGTCTCATTGTTGATCTGTGATAAACCTTTAAGGATATTTAAGCCTATCGTTAATGCTAGGCACAAAAGCAAAGTTTTATATACACTAATGCCATACATTAATGCAAGGCATTTAGGCTTTGCTTGTCGGGGGATTCGAAGGGCAAACTCATTCCTCTTTTTTTCTCCTCCTTACCCTCGCTTCCCCTGCCTCCAATTCAATCAGAGTGAAAAATGTGAGAACAGGATTCTTTTGACAGCACATGAAAACCAGCTTGTTATGTAATATTTATCATATCACAAATATTATAAAAAAATCGGTAATATCAGTGGATTATAACTAGGATGCAACAATATCCTAGAGGAAATGAGAGAGATGATGAAAAGAGAGGATCCGTATCCACCAGGAGATGGAACGGTTAAGTGGGTATCCACAGATTGGCTTTTAGAAAAGAGTAGAGATGAGCATCTCATGATTTTGGACGCACAACCAAATATTCATGATTATATTCAGGAACATATTCCTGGTGCTATATATATGAATGAAGGTTTGCTGCGTGTGCCCCAAAAGGGAAGACCGGGTGTGTACACACCCACTGAGGCGGTTCAAAGTATTTTTCGTCGCCTAGGCCTTAGACATGATGTGCCTGTCGCAGTTTATACAGGAGTGGGACCCATTAAGGGTTGGAGTGATGGATTGGAGCAAACAATGCTAGCCTATTCTCTTGCCCGTTTTGGTCATGATGCTATTTATGTTCTTGATGGAGGTATAGACAAATGGAAAATGGAGAAGAAAACTCTTACCAAGGAATTTCCTAAGAGTGAAGAATCTGACTTTAATGCCAATGCGCGAAAAAATTATTTCGTTACTTATGAAGAATTCAAAAAAATAAAGGATGATGAGGATGTAATTGTCCTCGATGCACGCCCCCGGAACATATATGAAGGACAGGGACCATGGATAAAACCCGGTCACATACCAGACGCTATCAATCTCCCATGGGCCAGCCTCATGGATGATTCCAACAAGAGATTAATAAAATCTCTTACGGCCATTCATGAGATTGTTGACCATTTGGAGATAACTCCTGATAAGACCATAGTGTGTTCTTGTGGAACGGGGCGGGAAGCCACCAACGAGTTTATCCTGTTTAAATGGTATTTAGAGTTCCCCCAGGTGAAAATATATGAGGGATCATTCACAGAGTGGTCATCATATCCCGAAAACCCAACCGTTGTCGGGAAAAATCCCCATTAGAGTGAGCCCTTTATTTATATCCATAATATGATTATGGTACCACAATCTGTGATATAATGTTGTTTGAACGCTTGGAATCGAAGGGTTTAGCCCATTATTCATATATTATAGGCCGGGGAAATGAAGGGTTTGTCATTGACCCCCGACGGGATTGCAGTATCTATATTGATTTGGGTATCCGCCATGGGTTTCGTATCACCCATATTTTTGAAACACATCGTAATGAGGATTATATCATTGGTTCAGTAGAACTAGTACGTCTTACTGGCGCCCATATTTGGCATGCCGATTCCCAGATGAAGTATGGATATGGTGAACCTATTGATGATGGACAAATTTGGAAGATAGGTGGTTTAAAGGTGCAGGCAATGCCCTCCCCAGGCCACACTCCCGGGAGTGTTAGTTATCTGCTTCATGATCCCAATGGTTCACCCTGGATATTATTTACAGGGGATGCCCTATTTGCCGGTGATGTGGACCGTGTTGATCTTTTGGGCATGGAACGGGCACCTGAGATGACACATCTTCTTTATGATACATTGTTCAACAAAATGTTGCCCTTGGGCGATGGGGTGATTGTGTGTCCCGCCCATGGAGCTGGCTCCGTTTGTAGTTCCTCTATTGCCGGGAGGCCATGGACTACGCTTGGTTTTGAACGGGAGCATAACCCAAAACTACATTTTGTGGATGAGGACGAGTTTATGACCCATGTGGCACAGAAGAATGAACGTCCTCCTTATTTTCGGCGGATGGAAAAGATAAATCTTCAGGGCGCGCCTTCCTTTGAATCTCTTCCCCCTCCCCAGCCCTTATCACCTCGTGAATTTTTTCAGAATGCCTCTGATGGCGTGGTGGTAGATACCCGAATGGAATTAGGATATGGCGCAGCTCATATTCCTGGATCCTTGTCTATGTGGTTAGAGGGATTGCCCAGTTTTGCAGGATGGTTTTTGCCTTATGATACACCTCTTTTTCTTGTGAATGAAACTGTGGATCCGATGAAGGCGGTGCGTTATCTTTTTCGTATAGGATACGATGAGGTCGTAGGGTATCTTGCTGGGGGTATGCTTCCTTGGCACATGAAGGGGTATGAAAGTGAAGAGACACCGATGGTGACGGTTCAGGATTTGTGTAAAGAACTAGACCGTGAGAAGGATCTGTGGCTTTTAGATGTTCGTAGTCGAGAAGAGGCTGAAGAGGCTGGTGAAATTCCGGGCGCTCATCAGATTCATGTCACACAGATACCTCAACATTTGACGGATATTCCCCAGAATCAGACAGTTTATGTTTTCTGCGGTAGTGGCCTGCGGTCCATGTTGGCAGCCAGTTATCTACAACGAGAGGGATGGAGAAAGGGGGTGGTGGTTTTAGGTGGATTGAGTGGCTGGAATTCTAAAAGCTGTCCTCTGAAGTGAGGAAAGAGATTTTTGGAGTGAAAATAAGAAATATCGATATATATCGATGGTGCAAGGTTGAAAAAAAAAGAATGTGGAAGAAAATAGGTGTAATTAATGGCTACTGCAAATAATGTGAATTATATTTTATCAACCTTGAAAAAGAACTATCCCGATGCCATGATTTCCCTCCAGTTTACCACATCCCTGGAGCTCTTTGTGGCAGTGGTTTTGTCAGCCCAGTGCACAGATAAAATGGTGAATAGAGTATCACAGATATTGTTTAGAAAATATCACACGATGAAGGGCTATGCCACTGCTGATATTATTGAATTTCAAGAGATAATTCGACCACTGGGTCTGTGCAGATCCAAGGCACAAAACATAAAAAAGGCTTGCCAAATGATGATGGAAAAATTTGACTCTCGTGTGCCCCAGACCATGCAGGAACTATTGGAATTACCTGGTGTTGCCCGGAAAAGCGCGAATATCATCCTTTATCACGCCTATGGAATCGTGGAGGGTATCGCGGTTGACACGCATGTGGGGCGACTATCTAGGAGATTAGGACTTACATCAGAGAAAAATCCGGATAAGGTTGAACAGGATCTATGCCAGATTATTCCCCGTACGGAATGGCATAACATCAATCATCTGTTCATTGCCCATGGAAGGGCAGTGTGTAAGGCTCCAACTCCCTTGTGTGTAAAATGTGCCCTTTCCAGTATCTGTCCATCCCGGGTATGAGAAAATGTTTTATGCTGTGCTCCGTGGAGGGGTATACAGTGGCGGTCAGAGGATTTTTAGGAAATCAATGGTTACCTGGTTGTTGGGGTTTCCAGCTTTATCAAAGGCAATAACCCGCAGGGTGTGAAAACCCATATTTCGTCGTAGGAACCGCTCATAGGGCGGTTCTTCGTCATAAGATTGTGAAACGCCATCCACGAAAAACTCAACACCGTCTATACCCGTGACCTCTTCATCCTCCACCTCCACATCCCAGGCGTCCACTGTCACTGCCAAGGACCCCACAATTTTTGTCCGGCCAAATAACACCTCCCGGGAGGGGGAGCCAAATAAATAGAGCCATCCATCAAGAGGATGCTGTAGTTCCACCACGGGATGACCCGTATCATTTCCCACGAGGAGATTGCTGGAAACCCCATGGATGCCTGTCCCAATAAAACAATGGCCGTACCTGATTCTAAACCAGCCCCGCTCTCCTGTAACATCATATGTGTCCTCACCCCATGAATTCCCCCAGCTATTTTTCACAATCTAGCATTCCTCATTGTCATTCCATCCTACAATAACGGGTTGATGATTGATATCACTTTTTGGTTCATCGGGTTGTTGCGGATGGGCATAAACACCGCCACGATATTTGAAAAGATCATCGTAGACGGCCATATCTGCCACAATAGGACCATGATCCAATAATGCTTGCTTAATGGACTCATCAGTAGAATCTCGCGCTGTCCAATAGTCTCCTAGGGGGACAAGGAGATTCTCCCAGTTTTCACATTTGTCTTCACAGGGAACATCCCAGGCCTCATAGGGGAAACAGGATTCAAGTAATGCTCCTCCATGTCGATCAAGCCATCTCCATGCATAATAGGCATGGCCTCCCTCTTCACATCCATGCCCAGGATAACAGGACACAAGGTACTGTTCAGAGAGATCTAAATCAATGGTAGAATCATTTAATTCTAGGTTAACAGCGGCTTCCAATGCCCCTATGGCACCAAAGGCCCAACAGGAGCCGCATTGGCCTTGATTCCGGATGGGTGAATTCCAGTTTTCACCATCGATATTTCTCCAGTCGAAGGTTTCTGGGAGATCGTTTAGGGGTTCGGGAAGTTTTACTGTTTTTTCTTGTGATAAATCAAGTGGGATGTATCCAAGAAACAGATTGGAACATTCTTGACAGTTTTTTTTGGATACATCATCATTTGTGAGTGGCCAGCCAAAGACAGGTGCCAGACTTAGACCTACAAGGAGCATGATTAGCCCGCAGATGAACTATGAAAAAAGCACTGGAATGGAAGCAGGGACAGTTTTTTTTCTAGCCTTGTTTATAAAGCCTGATGAAATGATCAGGGGGCAAGTGGAAATCTCCCTGGTGGGGAACTGAAACAGATACCTCAAGAATACCTAGATAGTAATCAGCCTCGGGGTCAACATTAATCTCCCCTGCAGGTATTTTGAGAGCGGTTCCATGTATGGGATGGGCATCCTGTGAAGAAGTAATGGTAAATATGTTAGAATAAACCAAGCGGCCCTTTTCCCCTTGAGTAAGAGTAGTGTTGACCTGGGTGTACAGTTCCGCATTGACAAATACTTCAACATTATCAAATGCAATAATATTTTCTGATTGGTCCATGAAATAAAAACCAACACGTAGACCATCATCTATGCCATCGTTATCCCAATCTTCCCATTCCGCAAGTAAGGGACCCACCGAGTCTAACTGTAGAATGATTTCCTGGCCATCATTATTATTTTCATCAAGACATCCTGCCAGGAACACCGTTATACCGATAATGAAGATAGATAATCCTGTTACCTGCCATTTTTTATGCATAAACAGTGTATCTTGTTGTATGTTATAAAATTAAGGACTTAATCCATACATATGGTGTTCCTGGACTGTAAGAGAATGATCATCTTTCTCTGTTTAAGTATTTAAATGATTCTAGGATAGCATATATTTTTTTAGCTGAGGATACTTATAATCCAGGTAAGAAAGTCTTCATAAAAGGACAACCATCTGGCCTGCACGGTTTTAGGCATGACAAGAGAAAGCGGCTCCGACCAAACACTTTCTTCTCCTACTACATCCTTTGCTTTCACCTTTATGGGATATGCTCCGGGGTTCTCCCAGATATGTGACGCTGTAGCAGTCTGGCCTGATGCATAGGGACCAACCCATCCACTATCGGTGCCATCACCCCAATCAAAGAGATAATAGATACGGTCATCATCAATATCTATAGCAACAGAGGTATAAGAATAGGACCGCCCCCTTTTTCCAACTTGTACACCCGAGGGTGTGGTGGGTTGATTTGGGGGTGTATTTCCTGATATTTCCACAGTTAACGAGGGCGACCAGTCACTTTCTGCCCCATGTTCATCCTTTGCCTTTACCCGTACATGGTAGATGCCTGTGTTTTCCCAACTATGGGAACGAGAAACTGTTTGCCCTGAAGGCGTTTGGCTTGTCCAAGTTCCTAATCCATCACCCCAATCAAAATAGTATGATATCTTATCTGCTTCCGGGTCAGTGGTGGCCACAGAATAGGTATAGGATACCCGTGGAGTACCTGATGTAGAACCAGTTGGGCGAGGGGGAGTGTAGGGGGCCGAATTGCCACCCGTAATGGTGACGGTGAGGGGGTCCGACCACATGCCCTGTGCCCCGTATTTATCCATCGCCTGGGAGCGCACCTGGTAGCTTCCGGGTTGAGACCATGGGTGATAGGTAGATGCAAGTGTCCCTGAAAGATAGAGAGGGGACCAGATTGAATAGGTGCCATCATCCCAATCAAAACGGTAACGGACACGGTCACCATCAGGATCTGTTGCAGCAGTAAAATAGGTGTATAATATATTTATTGTTCCGGTGGTGGGGCCGGAGGGCTTCAGGGGTATGTTAGGAGGGTTATTGGTACCCAAAAGTTTAAGATAATAGGGTTCAACAGCGATAAGGATATGGCCCACGTATTGAAAGGGGCCTGTGCTGTCATGAAAGAAGCCATAGACCTCAATATTATCTCCCACTGTGAGATTTGTTGGAGGTATCATTCTACTTTTGTTATAACATATGCTCACGTCCATGGGGATGGAAAGCAGATTCTCGGGATCTAGATGGATGGTGGTGATGGTAACATTGCAATGGGGAAGGCCATAACAAATGGGAAAATCATTAGCGGATTCATTAGTAATGACTCTCCCCGTGAAAAGAACCTCGCCGCTGGATATACCGTTGGCTAATGATCCTTCTACATGTCCTTGTTTACAAAAATCCGTGGATTGATAGGAGTTAGTCACAGGATACCAGGTTGAAAAAGAGGGGGTAAGATTATGGTGTTGCACGGAATCATTAGGGGTAGGTAGGGTGGTAGATGAGAGAGGGATAAGAGATGAAACAAGGACAAAAAGACAGGTAATGATAATAATGTGCTTTATTGTTTTCTTCATGTATGATCACCTCACATATTATTTATTTGATAGCAGCATATAAATGTATGCATCAAGAATATTTTTTCTTTTGAGAGAGGCAAAGGCAAAATGAAAGAAAAATAGATAGGCCATGGTACTGGATGAAGGTGATCAAAGAAGGATAAGAATTAAAAACAATCTTAGTTTTTATGATAGATATGAAGTTTGTGACCTTTATCATGGTTATTGCCCTTTTAGTTGTGTTTCCCCCCATGTCTTCTATAGATGGCAGCGATAATTCTAGAGGATATAATACAGATGCCTATTGGGGATGCCCAGATTTTTTTATCCCTGAGAATATCACCCTGGGTGATGATGCCTTTCATGGGACACCTTTTTATCCTGAAACATGGTATGCTGAAGCTTTTTTTAACAATAGTTATAGTATGGTTTTCATTGTCACCATTTTCTCAACCTATAAAGGAGGTATGGCATTAACCGGGCTTTATCTATATCGCAATGGTATCCTTGAATATGAAGAGAGAACCTGGACCCTGTCCCCTAATTATGAGTACTCACGGGACACCCCCCTGGTGAGTATCCAGGGGGAAACCCTACTAGAGGGATGGCTGGATGAAAACGGACAGATCACCTATAGACTCAGGTTTGAAAACAACAAGTATGGTATGCATCTAATCCTTAGAAATGAGACACGGGGGTGGCAAGGAAAAATGGGGAGAGGATGGTGGCTTGCCATACCCGAGCTTAAAGTGGAAGGGATTCTTATCCTAGGGGGTGAGCATCTGTCTGTGACGGGGAAAGGATATCACGATCATAACATATTTGACCTAAGATCACCCTTGATGGAAAGGGGTTATAGCGATGGAAAATTTCAATGCCATAACTTATCCTTGGTCTGGGGGAAGATACTACATAAACCTTGGGATACAGATGCCCTTGCCATAGTGAGTAACAATGGTTCTTTTATGTCAGTTCCCCAAGAAACATTGGTAATCCGTGAAACAGCCCAGATATATGACCATGGACACCCTATACCAACAGAGCTTTCTATCATCATTAGGCTAGGAGAGAAAATTAATGTGTCCCTCATAATAGCTGCAGACAATTTTCATCATATTCGACTGCCTTTTCTTCATTATTGGCGATATCATGTGCATGTATCAGGGAGGATTATACTGGAAGGAAAAGAACATACCATAGATACCGGGGGAATCATGGAATTCATGCGGTATTAAAAACTAAAACCATCAATTTTTTTCCCCAAAAAAAATGATTGAGGATAAAAGGATGGCTGCCCGAAAAGAGAACCAGGAGAAAAAAAAGACTAAGGGGGACAATAAAAAAGTATAGTTATAAATAATAGTTATTGATACTTAATTACCTCATTTGCACAATGAGGATAAAGAGTGTAAAAAAATGTATAGAGAAAATGGGCAAGGTGGCAACAGGTTTAATAGACCACCACGGGAAATGCATAAAGCAATTTGTGCTGATTGTGGAAAGGAAACCGAAGTGCCATTCAAACCATCTGGAGAAAGACCTGTTTATTGCAGGGAATGTTTTAGAAAGCATAAAAGATTTTGAGATTCTTCCATCTCATTTTAGATAAGCTTATCTAAAAAAATATTATTTCTTTTCCTTTTAGGGGTAAAAAAATCCCCACATTTATTTATGGCCCTAGTTAAAAAAAGAAAAAAACGTTAAAAAAAGTTTATGGCCTCTAGCTATTGCTTAAGCGATAGAGAATGAAAACTTGTAAAAGAGTGCAATTCAACGTATCCCTATCCTTGATGGATAACTATCCCATACCCAATGTAATATGTTGACCATTTTGAAGAATATGGGTATCCTTCCCCAGGCTATATCCCATTTCAGAACCAAGCGATGCAACTGATGCTAACTTATTCATCTCACCATGGGCAGGAATAATGATTTGGGGTGATACAATGCTAATTAAATCCCTGATGTCCTCACGGGATGCATGACCCGAAACATGTATATCCTTGAAAATCCGTGTTTTCTGATTATGAAGTTTATGTTCCAAAATTTTTCTATTTGCCTGGATGGTCGGTGTGGGGATCACACCACAAGAAAAAATAGCCAAATCACCCTCAAGGAAAGTAAGGGGTAATTCTTCCTGTACCATTTTAGTGAGGGTAGCATTGGGTTCTCCTTGTCCCCCAGTGGCTACGATGACATAGTCTTCTCTATGCTCATGAATCTCTTTTAATCTTCCGTGAGCTCGTGCAGTATTCCCAATAATTTCTGCATGTTCAGGGAAATGAATAATACCTAATTCTTCAGCTGTTTTAAGATAGTCATGCAAAGATCGCCCAATAAAGACCACTTTTCTTCCTAGTTTTGTCCCCGTATCATAAATGGTTTTTAGGCGCGCTATATGTGATGAAAATGTTGTGACAATAACACCTTTTTTTTCTTTTTCAATCCCTAGGAATACATCCTTGAGCATTTCACGTGCTACAGATTCAGAATATGTTTTTTTCTCTATCTCAGCATTGGTGGAATCAACAATAAGAGCAAGAGTGTGATTCTTGCCCAGTTGCCGCAGTCTTTTTTTATTTGTTATTTTTCCCACAACGGGATGATTATCAAATTTGTAATCTAAGGTATAGAGAATATGCCCCTGGGGGGTGGATATGTTGACCATGGAGGCTTGAACTATCGAATGGGTGGTATTGATAAGTTCAATGGTGATATTTTTGCTCAGTTTATAGCTGGAGTTAAGATTAATGCTAATCAACTTGTTGGGATAGGTGTAGTGTTGTTCCTGTTTCCGATTTTTTATAAGTGCGATGGTATAGGGAGCGGAAAAAATCGGGCAGTCATAGCGAGAGGCAAGCCAGGGAATGGCTCCCATATGATCGCAGTGGGCATGGCTTATGATAATTGCCTTCACTTTTTTTCTTAGATGGGAAATGACTTGGTCATTAGGGAGTGCATCCTCTTTGATAAGTTGGTTCGTGGAAAAGGAGTTAATATTATCCTGCAAGGGAATATATCTATCAAGATAGATACCCATATCTAGTATGATAGCTTCATTGCCTATCTCTAGACAACTCATATTTCTTCCTACTTCGTTATAGCCGCCTAGGGCATGTAATATTATATTCATGAGCATGAGCAACTATTTAGGATTATTTAATATACACTTAAATTCTTTTTGTGTATTAAAGCACCAGAAATGGGGAATTTAACACTTCTTTTATTGATAGGCTAAGTCCACTACCTTGTTCTGTTTTCTCTGGTTTTTCTCATTGTCAAGGTTTGTGAATATTGAATGCAGTGTTCTGTTATCGATCCCCCCATCCAGGTATTTCCGAAAAGCGATTTTTCGGTATCTCTCCTTGCCAAGATTTCCACTGTTCACCAGCGGGTTGCCTCTAGGGGAACCTATATGCGTGTCATCGAGATCGTTGAATGTTCTGTCATACCCCTTCCTTATCCTACTGGCTGTATGTTGTATATAGCCAATAAGGGTCTTTGTGTCTAGATGTCCTGATTGCGCTTGTATCTCACTGATTGAGAGTCCTACCTCGGCCATGTGTGTTATGTTGGTGATACGGAGTTTATGGGGATAGACATTTCTTGTGATGCCAGCCAGGGCGGCGTTCTTTTTCACTATCTCATGGACATAGTTTCCTGATATCCTTTGGCTGCAGGAGGAAATAAATAATGCTTTTTCATGCCCCGCCTTTGGCAGTGGTCTCACCTGGATTCATCTCTGTAGAATGGAAGCACAATCCCTTGTCATATTGACACAGCGTGATCTGTCTCTTTTCCCATGTTTTATCGTGATCTGTAAGCGTTCGAAGTCAATGTCTTCTAGATCGAGATGAATTAATTCCGATTTGCGGATGCCGGTATAGTACAATGTTTTTAGGATAGCAAGTTCCAGGGATTTGCCAGTGGCACATTTGAACATTTCTTTGATTTCGTCTTTTGTTAGTGATGTTTTATCTCTTTCAGGTGCTGTGCTCCTAGCTATTTTGATATCTAGGTCTTTATTGAGGAAGTATATCAGGAATTTTTTGAGGTTTGCCGTTACGATTACCATGGAGTTTTTTGACAAGGTTGTATAGCAGTGTGATAGATAGTCATCAAGGTCATCTTGCCCCATGGTTGTTATATCTATGTTGTTTTCTTCTAGCCATGTGAGAAATTGACGGGTGGTGGATACTATCACATCTATTGTTTTCTCGCTATTCATCCTCTTTAATTTAAGCCATCGCCCGTAACGTTCCAGTAGCTCCTTTTTCGTGTTTCCCACTTAGTCCACCCCCACAAGTTCATGGTGATGGATGGTTTTGGGCTTGGTGGCACACACTTTTGTATTCATGGTGTCACCGTGATTCTCAATCATTGCTGGTCGAGAACCCAAATCGTGATGGTTTAGGTCCTTTAATATCTTTTCAGCAGCCTTTACTACAGTCCAAGAATTCAGTCGTTTCAATCTCATTATATTTTTTTTCCCAAAATGAGGGACCTAGGACAGTACAGGCTTACTTTGCTGGTGGCTGTTTTTGGGGTATAGAATATCATTTTCAGCAGAAGAAGGGTGTTTTGTCTGCTGTATCAGGCTACATGGGAGGACATAAAGAGAAACCAACATATGAAGAAGTCTGTGGCGGAGGAACTGGACTTGCAGAGACAGTGGAGGTAACTTATGAGCCAAAGAAGGTAAGTTATGAAGAACTTGCTAGATTATTTTTTGAAATTCATGACTCAACCCAAAAAGATGGACAGGGGCCAGATATAGGTGATCAATATAAATCTGTTATATTTTATAGTAATGAGGAAGAAAAGAGAATTGCCTACAGGTTGATTGATCATCTCAAGCAGAAGGGTTACGCTGTTCAAACCAAGGTCCTTCCAGTGAGTAAATTTTGGAGAGCTGAGGATTATCATCAAGATTATTACGAACAAAATAAAAAGAAGTCATACTGCCATATTTACACCAAGAGGTTTTAGGAAACACCTGATGAATGAAGAATCCGATGGCTTGTGCTTAGATATTTTTTTTGTAATAATTATACTTTTATCTGAAAACTTTGGGGACATGAATAAAAGAATAATCCCTGGTTATATCCAAGGAAATGCTGAATATTTTCCATCCGGGGAATAATTCCCGGTTTCCTATAAATACAAAGAAGGAGATGGGTTTTCTTCAAAGGACTGTAATCAAAAAGTGAGAGGGTTTATTGGCCCCTATTGTACCACAAGTCTTGGTTTTTCAAGCAATGCCCACCAGTAGGCCCATGCGATGTATAAATATTCTTAAAGATAAAAAATAGTGATTGCCTGTCAGATAATATTTGGTGGTTGCGGGTTGGATGTAAGAATATACAAAAGATTTGCTGGAACATATGAAATCATGGACAGGAGCCATAAAGACAGCCCTTGTTGCTATGTATACTCTCCCTTATATCAAATAAAATATAAGTAGATAGTATATTGTTGCATATTGAAGAGGAGAGACATGATAACAGTAAATCCAATTGGGGTAATACATTCGCCCTATAAAGAAACTAGAGATATACCCATACAAGGGAGATTTAGAGAGAATGTGAAGGCTTGGGTTGAACTAAAAGATGACTATGTGCCTGGTTTAAAGGATTTAGATGAATTTAGCCATGCAATATTACTCTACTATTTTCACAAGTCAGATAGAGAAGAAATTGAAGGTAAACCATTTCTTGAGGATGAATCACATGGGATTTTTGCCATCCGGAGTCCTCATCGCCCGAATCATATAGGTTTTTCAGTTGTAAAAATTATGTCTATCAAGAAAAATAGATTGTATTTCATGGGTGTGGACATGATTGATGGAACACCCTTGCTGGATATTAAACCCTATATAAAGTATTTTGACAGCCAAGAAAATATTGTTTCTGGGTGGCTGGATAAACATTTCAAGAATGGAAAAATACCAGATAAAATAATCACTAAATAAGCCATGTGGTACTTAGATACCTTAAACGAAACATCGAAATTAATTATTGGTTAATACAAAGATTTTTAGAAAAAAAGAAAAAAAGAGAAGATGGGGTGCAAAACTGAAAGGAATTACCGTAGAGCCTTTTTTTTGACACGGGATATTCCTTCTTTTTTGATTATTCCTTATTCCGTAATGACCACATCATACATTATCCATCTCTAGATATAAGATAAACCAATATACCCCAAGTGATTTTTTCATCTTCTAGTATGGTCCAATCCAGGGTTCGCAAAACCTCTTTTAATTCCCCTAGTGAAAAAAAGTCTTTATGCAACCTAAATAAAATGTTTTAACTCAAATCTGTGACCATTAATGATTAATATTTCTGAATACCACTATGTTATCTGTGAAAAAGTTATTTAAATAAGTTTTCCATTATTTAAAAAGGGCACCAATATGAAAAAAAATGCGACTAGACTGATAGCTTTGACAATGATACTTCCATTAGTGACAACAGCGCATTCTTCGATAATAAATGATACAAATGAAGATCTAGATCCACTTGTTGATGTTGAAGTTACAGTAGAAATACAAGCTATACGTTATTTAGAAACAGAACTATCATCTTCATTTGAGGAACTGTCACCAGGATTTACACCACTAAGAGATCTAGTAAATAGGTTTTGTAGGTCAATGATAAATAATGACGATGATCCCAATTTTTATCTCAAAGTCTTCATCAATAACAAGGAATTCACTAGTGATATATGGACTGATTCAAGCTATGTATATGAAACATGGAGTGCAACATTAAATGTTCCCGATGATCAAGAATTTGTAGATGTACAAATACAACTCTGGAATTCACAAGATGGTGACAATATAGCTTGTGATATCAGTAGGAATCCTGAAAATTATGAGGCGGAACTCATGTACAATATAAAAACAGGGAAATGGAATGGTGACGACAGTGTAAAGGATTCAAGTGGATATGGGAGACTCTGCGGAACAGATGACGGTACAATATATCAACAAGATAATGACTGTGAACTATGGTTCACTATTTACCAAAACGACTACGACGGTGATGGAATACCCTATTGGAATGAGAAGCATTATTACCATACCGATCCAATAGAAAAGGACGATGACGATACAGATAATGATAAAATCCCCTTATCTTGGGAATACAAATGGGGATATAACCCGTTTAACTATGAGAATCATGAAGAGCTCGATCCTGATGGAGACAGCATCAGCAACTATGAGGAATATCTTACGTCAGAATGGCTGTCTGATCCCTTTAGAAAAGATGTTTTTGTCGAACTTGACATGATGGAAGATGGACCAAACGGCGAAAAGGTATATTTCCCCAGAAACTCTGAGGAATTACTGAATACTGCATTTAATAGACAAAATATTGTTTTTCATCTCGATTACGGAGACATGGGAGGACACGATAAAGTCCCATTTGATGATCTATCAACAAGAAGAGAATTAGAGACAGTATATGATAACTATTTCTTACACGGAGATAACGATAATTGGAGAAGAGGAGTTTTCCATTACGGCATAGTCACCTATAATGTGGATAGTGCACCTGGTTGGTGTTTTCGCTGTAATGCTTTTCAATTAGCAAGCCTTGGTATGGAGGATTTAACACGATATGCCTTTCTTGATAGAGAGATAATTTATGCTAGTGGTTATATGCATGAATTAGGGCATACATTTTCATTCTATCCAATACCGGGCCATAATCGATTTAGTCAATATCCCTGGCAATTAGGATATTGGATAAATAGACCTTATAAGAGCTGTATGAATTATGGCTGGGTGTATACACTTGTAGACTATTCTGATGGATCACGCTTGCCGCCAGATATTGATGACTGGGAAAGAATTGATTATGAAGCGTTTGAAGAAGAGTGGACAATGCATTGATGGTAGAGTGGCTGTTCCTTTATCATTTATATTTTTTATGAGACACTTTCTCTCTTTCTTTTTTTTAAACCTATGAAGAAAAATAGATAACGCCAGACAAGCTAGGAATATACTATATGGAAAACCCCCGTCTTTTTAGATGCTACAGAAACAACAAATAACACTCTGGATATAATTATTAGGATTTCTATTCCCAAATAATTGCCACCTATATGAACTTTGCATTTAGTAAAATATTTCCTTCCATATTTATTTGAGGATGGAGACATAATTTAAGGTGTTTTCAAATCAGGAAACATCTTTTTTAATGTAGTTTCTTGTTTATGATAGATTTTGCATTCTTTTTAGGGGTTTTGCCAGATGGCGTCTTGCCACAACTGGTACTTCATAAAAAATAGGACGTAGTTTTCTTTTAATTTTGACTATCTTAGCTTTTTCTTCCCCAGTTTTTATTCCACATCGACGACACCGGTATCCGTCATTTTTCCCTATAGATTTCATATGGCGTTTACATAGGGGACAAAGGGGATTTGCCACTTTGCTGTGTATCGTGACCAGTTCATGGATTTGAATTTTCTCGATATTTAGGGTAATGGGATGTTTTCGTATACCCCCATAAACAGTAATTTTGTCCCCTGGATAGAGGCTACGAATGACGTTTCGAAACTTTTTTGTGGGTTCATAGCATGCACAGTCAATTTTTTCGGTATCTTCAAGAGAAAAAATAAGATGGCCCCCCGTGATTGTTTGGGGTAATGAAGCAACATAACCAGTGACACTCACAGATTCATAGGGATGTATATCGCCAATTTTTTTCTTTTGCAGGTGATCATCGGTTCCTTGATTTGTTTCAAAAAGAAACCATCGTTGCACCTCTGGGACATGCAACATATGCATAGCTTTTTTTAGTTCTTTTTCATTATCACCCCGGACCCCATAAATCACTGGTCCAGGTGCATGGGGCATTATTTGGATATGCCTATTTTCATAATCATAATTATCAAAAGTTGAAGGACAACAGGAATCCATCCTGATTATAGTTTCCCTAGATATCTTGCCGTTCTTACCATAAGCGAGTAATTCATAGGTTTTATCAGTATAGGGCCTCCATGCCACTGCTGCTGTTGCTCCAATCAGACCACGCCCATTCTTAAAGCCAAAAGAGTGTGCCCCCACCATATCAAGTATCTCCCGGGTTTCTTTTAAGGTGACAATCTCCTTAACTGTCTTAGCATAGACACCATAAGGGGGTTTTTTCTGGGTGACCACCAAACCGGGATTTGTTCCTTCAGCATCCAACTCAGCGTTTTCTTGGATCACACCCTTTAAACCTTCTGTCACTTTCTCAAAATCAATAGAATCAGATTTGGCAGTACAGCGATAAATGTTTTTTTCCATCCATCCAATTTTTTCTAATTTTTTATTGGGAATACCCACCTCAAGAGCAACGGCTCCATTTCCCCGGGTTTTCCAGGGGATATTGGGATTTAAACGAATCAGGCGAGGATATCCAGTCAACTCTAAACCATAATTCCAAAGTTCCTTGAGGATATCCCCCACAAGATAGGTGGTACACATACCCTTCCTTGAATCAGTATCATCTACTCCAATCCACATGATGCCTCAGTCTTTTTATATAAAGACAGTATTTTGTGCTATGATGAATAGGGATCAATTGGTGAGCTCCATTCGAACCCTTCTAACAAAGGCAGGTTTTTTTGTATCAGACATATGCAGTATTCGTCCCTCAAGTTTTGATTTTTTTGCCAGGAGAGATAATTTATTGATGATACTTAAAGTTTTAAACAACATCGATGCCTTAAATGCAGAGGTAGCTCATGAACTCTGTAACCTTGCCAATGTCCTCAAAGGAATCCCCCTGTTAATAGGGATACGCTCAAGCACCCGGCAACTGGAGGATGGAGTGGTCTATTATCGGTATAATGTTCCCATCATCAATTATGGCACCTTCGAAGAATACCTCAAGGGAGAAGAGCCACTTATCTGTGCCGCACCCGGGGGCCTTTATGTAAACATTGATAGTGAGCGGCTGAAGGAGAGACGAATTCAAAAAGGCGTATCATTGGGGAAACTGTCACGCATAGTGGGTGTCTCCCGGCGTACCATACGGATGTATGAAAAGGGAGAACGAGCCAGTATACACGCGATTACGCAAATAGAAGAATTCTTTGGTGAGCCCTTCACGAAATCAGTTAATTTCTTACAATTTTCACGATCAGAAACACCACGCAATACTCTTCCCGACAACCCCTTCACTGAATTAAAACACCTAAACCTCCATATTATCCCCATCTTCCGGTGCCCCTTTGATGCCATTTCTGAAATCCAAAGTGATTCCCTTTTAATGGGAATACGACGGGAAAGATTAAGCGAACGAGCACGCCTTCTGTCAAATATCTCTCAAGTGACAGAAAAACATTCTTTTTTTATTGTTGAACATACCCTAAAGACCAATATTGAGGGAATTCCCCTTATCAGTAAAAAGGAACTGCAGAAAATCAAAAGCCCTGAACAAATATTGGAACTCATTCTTGAACGAACATGAAGGTTGAGCTCCTAGGATACACGCCTGAGCCTGATTTCATTACGGGCATGGCAGCTCTCCTCACCCATTCAGAATTAGAACCTCATCTTCTCAAAAAAATGGATAAAAAACAAGTTAAAAATATTCTTGATAACGTTATCAAAATGGGCCACACCAGTGTGGTGGAACATTCATTATTTACCTTCTCCATCTCCGATGTTTCACGGGCCTTGACACACCAACTGGTGAGACACCGTATCGCCAGTTATTCCCAACAGTCACAACGCTATGTGAAACTTACCAATCCCCAATATACCACCCCACCTTCCATTACCCAAAATATTGATATTAAAAAACAGTATGACAAAATAATTGAGGAGTTATGGACATTTTATCAAAATATGCAGGAGAAGGGTATCCCCCTCGAGGACGCACGATATATATTGCCCAATGCTACTTATTCAAATATTATTGTATCTATGAATGCACGCTCTCTGCTTAATTTTTTTGACCTCCGATGTTGCCTGTATGCTCAATGGGAAATACGAAAATTGGCCTATAAAATGCTTAAACTCGTTACGGAGGTTGCTCCCATAATTTTTTCATGTGCAGGTCCGTCATGCAAAACAAAAAATATATGCCCCATGGACAAAAAAACGTGTAAATGGTACCCTAAATAAACTCTAACCAGGCGTACTATTGTAACCCCCCTCCCTTTCCCCAAAAGTGATATTACTTTTCATTGCTTACATAGATCTACATTCCAAAAAAAGCAGCCGATAATCCTAGATAACATAATCCATAATTTTATCAATATATGATTAGTTACGTCAACTATTAGAAAAATGAACCAACACTTCCCCACCTATAAAAGAAAAAAACTGATTAAAGCCCAAGCGCAAACAAATCCATACTATGGCAAACCTCCTTTGCAACGAACTATACCTGAGCTCCTACAAACAGGTATCATTAACCTCGATAAACCAGCAGGACCCACATCGCACCAAGTCACTGCATGGACAAAAAATATCCTCAATATACATAAAATTGGTCACGGGGGTACACTGGACCCCAACGTCACGGGGGTTCTTCCCATCGCACTTTCTACCGCCACTAAAATCCTTGGTATTTTACATCATGTCTCCAAAGAATATGTCTGTGTCATGAAACTTCATCAAAGCACCCCTGAAAAAAAAATAATAGAAACGTGCAATCAATTCATCGGCGAAATCACTCAAATACCTCCCCGAGAAGCAGCTGTAAAACGGCAAAAACGCCAAAGAACAATACATTATCTGCACATACTGGAAATCAAAGGAAACAAAGTCCTATTCAAAGCAGGATGCCAAGCGGGAACCTATATAAGAACACTCTGTACTGATATTGGAAAAAAACTTGCAACAGGGGCACACATGGATGAGCTAAGGCGGACGAAATCAGGCTTGTTTACCGAAAAAGATTCTTACACCCTCCAGAACATACTTGATGCCTATCATTTTTGGAAAAACGATAGTTCCCAAGATCTCAAAAAAATTATTCAACCCGTGGAAGCACTACTAGACCATCTATCGGCTATCACCGTGCGTGATTCTGCCATCGATGCCCTTTGCCATGGGGCCAATCTTGCCATGCCTGGTGTACTACAAGTAGATACGGGTATAACAACAGGTGACATCATTGTTATCAACAGTCTGAAAGGGGAAGGCGTTGCATTAGCCAAGGCACTCATGCCTACAAGAGACATCATACAAAAGGATAAAGGGATAGTAGCAGATACAACCCGTGTTATTATGAAAAAAGGTACATACCCCTCTATATGGAAGAGTTAATAAAATGTTAGTTACACCCATTATATCACCGAGAAAAAAACTTAAATCCAAAACTAATATCCACCCAAGCTGAGGTCGCCTAGTCCGGTAGGGCGCAGGCCTGGAGAGCCTGTGGAGCTTTTGTTCCTCG
>JGI24025J20009_10000711_pt1 | contig 25837 bp, 30 predicted proteins | sample Cruoilmetagenom3_FD_20009 | JGI IMG/M metagenome (IMG submission 20009) | reverse complement strand
CTGAAAACCCTGCTTGATAACGGCGTGACCCTGATCCCGACACTGGATATCGACAACATCAATGTTGGCCCTTACATGCGCAACACCATGGCGCTGGATAAGAACCTGAACCGCGACACTGCGCTTCTGGATATCTACCGCGTGATGCGCCCGGGCGAGCCGCCCACCGTTGAAGCGGCTTCGGCCATGTTTGACAGCATGTTCTTTGAAAGCGACCGGTTTGATCTTTCAACCGTTGGCCGCGTGAAAATGAACATGCGCCTTGAGCTTGATGCGCCGGACACCCAGCGCACCCTGCGTAAAGAAGACATCATTGCCGTGATCAAAGGTCTGGTTGACTTGCGCGACGGCAAAGGCTCTGTTGACGATATCGACCACCTCGGAAACCGTCGTGTGCGCTCTGTTGGCGAATTGATGGAAAACCAATATCGCGTTGGCTTGCTCCGCATGGAACGTGCTATTCGTGAGCGTATGTCCAGTGTCGAAATCGACAATGTGATGCCGCAGGATCTGATCAACGCCAAGCCAGCGGCTGCCGCTGTGCGTGAGTTCTTTGGCTCTTCGCAGCTCTCGCAGTTCATGGACCAAAACAACCCGCTTTCCGAAGTGACCCACAAACGCCGTCTTTCAGCGCTTGGGCCTGGCGGCTTGACCCGTGAACGTGCCGGTTTTGAGGTGCGCGACGTGCACCCGACCCATTACGGCCGCCTCTGCCCGATTGAAACACCCGAGGGGCCAAATATTGGCCTGATCAACTCGCTCGCTTCTTTTGCGCGGGTTAACAAATATGGCTTCATCGAAACGCCTTATCGCACGGTTAAAGACGGTCAGGTGACCGACGAAGTGCGCTATATGTCGGCGACCGAAGAAATGCGCTACACCGTGGCGCAGGCCAATGCGGGCTTGGACGACGAAGGCCGGTTCACCAGTGATCTGGTTTCGACCCGTCAGGCTGGCGAGCACATGCTCAACCCACCGGAAAACATCGACCTGATCGACGTTTCGCCGAAACAGTTGGTTTCGGTTGCGGCCTCGCTGATTCCGTTCCTTGAGAATGACGATGCGAACCGCGCCTTGATGGGCTCGAACATGCAACGCCAAGCCGTGCCGCTGGTGAAGGCGGAAGCGCCTTACGTCGGCACCGGTATTGAAGCGATTGTAGCCCGGGATTCCGGCGCGGCGATCGTGGCCAAGCGTGGCGGCATTGTTGATCAGGTTGACGCGATGCGCATTGTTGTGCGCGCAACGGAAGACCTCGAAGTGGGCGATCCGGGTGTTGATATCTACCGTCTGCGCAAATTCCAGCGCTCGAACCAGAACACCTGTATCAACCAGCGCCCGCTGGTGAAAGTGGGTGACATGGTGCACAAAACCGAGGTGATCGCCGATGGGCCGTCTACTGATCTTGGTGAATTGGCGCTGGGTAAAAACGTGCTCGTGGCCTTTATGCCATGGCAGGGCTACAACTATGAGGACTCGATCCTGATCTCGGAACGCATCGTGAAAGACGACGTGTTTACCTCGATCCATATCGAGGAATTCGAAGTTGCGGCGCGGGACACCAAGCTTGGGCCTGAGGAAATTACCCGCGATATCCCGAATGTCGGTGAGGACCGCAACCTCGACGAAGCCGGTATTGTTTATATCGGGGCCGAAGTTGGGCCATCGGATATTCTGGTTGGTAAAATCACCCCTAAAGGCGAAAGCGCGATGACGCCGGAGGAGAAACTCCTGCGGGCGATCTTTGGCGAAAAAGCCTCGGATGTGCGGGACACGTCCTTGCGTTTGAAACCCGGAGATTTCGGCACGGTTGTGGATGTGCGGGTATTTAACCGCCACGGCATCGACAAAGACGAACGCGCGATCCAGATCGAGCGTGAGGAAGTCGAACGCCTGTCGCGCGACCGTGACGATGAAATCGCCATCCTTGAGCGCAACACCTATGGCCGCTTGCGGACCATGTTGCTCGGCAAAAAGGCTGTGAAAGGCCCGAAAGGCGTAAAAGCCGGTTCCGAAATTAACGAGGACTTGCTGGAAACTTTGAGCAAAGGCCAGTGGTGGCAGCTTGCCCTCTCCGAGGATGATGATGCCGCACAGGTTGAAGCCCTGAACGCCCAGTTTGAAGCCAACAAGCGGACAATGACCGCGCGCTTTGAAGACAAGGTTGAAAAAGTCCGCCGCGGGGATGACCTGCCACCGGGGGCCATGAAAGTGGTTAAAGTGTTTGTGGCTGTGAAGCGTAAGCTGCAACCGGGCGATAAAATGGCCGGTCGGCACGGCAACAAAGGGGTTATCTCCAAAGTTGTTCCACAAGAAGATATGCCGTTCCTCGCGGACGGGACGCCGGTAGATGTGGTGTTAAACCCACTCGGCGTGCCTTCACGTATGAACGTAGGGCAGATCTTGGAAACCCACATGGGTTGGGCTGCGCATAACCTTGGCCGCTCGATCGAGAGCGCGCTGGCGGAATACAAACGCTCGGGTGATATGACACCGGTTGAAGACGCAATGAAAATCGCTTACGGCGAAGACACATATGCGGAAGCGACCGAGGGCATGGACCAAGACAACATCCTTGAAGCCGCAGGCAATGTGACCCGCGGTGTGCCAATTGCTACACCGGTATTTGACGGTGCCAAAGAGGCAGACGTAAACGACGCGCTGATGCGTGCCGGGCTCGACACCTCAGGCCAGTCAACCGTGTTTGACGGCCGCACAGGTGAGCAGTTTGCCCGCCCTGTGACCGTTGGCATGAAGTACATCCTGAAACTGCACCACCTTGTGGACGAGAAAATCCACGCGCGTTCCACAGGGCCTTACAGCCTTGTGACCCAGCAGCCATTGGGTGGTAAAGCCCAGTTTGGTGGCCAGCGCTTTGGTGAGATGGAAGTTTGGGCGCTTGAAGCTTATGGCGCGGCTTACACCTTGCAGGAAATGCTCACCGTTAAGTCGGATGACGTTGCAGGCCGGACCAAGGTTTATGAAAGCATCGTGAAGGGCGAGGACAATTTCGAAGCTGGCGTGCCAGAATCGTTTAACGTGCTCGTGAAGGAAATTCGGTCACTCGGTTTGAATATCGAGCTGCTGGATTCGGAGGCGGAGTAGGGGCGCCCGCACAAATATCGCGACGCCCTTACCTTTGGAAATAGATTGAGGATTACAAAATGAATCAAGAAATCACAAACCCGTTTAACCCGGTCCAGCCGTTGAAAACATTCGACGAAATCAAAATCTCGCTCTCTTCACCGGAGCGGATTTTGAGCTGGTCTTTCGGGGAAATCAAAAAGCCCGAAACCATCAACTATCGGACATTCAAGCCCGAGCGTGATGGCCTTTTCTGTGCCCGTATCTTTGGCCCGATCAAAGATTATGAATGCTTGTGCGGCAAATATAAGCGCATGAAGTATCGCGGGGTTACCTGCGAGAAATGTGGTGTGGAAGTTACGCTGCAAAAAGTGCGCCGTGAGCGCATGGGGCACATTGATTTGGCCGCGCCTGTGGCGCATATCTGGTTCCTCAAGTCGCTGCCTTCGCGCATCGGCCTGATGCTGGATATGACCCTGCGTGACCTTGAGCGCATCCTGTATTTTGAACAATATGTGGTGATCGAGCCGGGTCTGACCGACCTGACTGCCGGTCAGTTGCTGACCGAGGAAGAATTCCTCGACGCCGAAGACCAATACGGTACAGACGCGTTTACCGCAGGCATCGGCGCAGAAGCGATCCGCGAAATGCTGGCCGCGATTGATCTTGAGGCCGAAGCCGAGCAGCTGCGCGCGGATCTGGCTGAGGCCACCGGTGAGCTGAAGCCCAAAAAGATCATCAAACGCTTGAAGCTGGTTGAAAACTTCCGCGAAAGCGGCAACCGCCCCGAGTGGATGATTTTGACCGTGATTCCGGTTATTCCGCCCGAGCTGCGCCCGCTGGTGCCGCTTGATGGTGGCCGTTTTGCGACCTCCGATCTTAATGATCTGTATCGCCGCGTGATCAACCGGAACAACCGCCTCAAGCGCCTGATCGAGCTGCGCGCACCGGATATTATTATCCGGAACGAGAAGCGGATGTTGCAGGAATCGGTAGATGCGTTGTTTGACAACGGCCGTCGTGGCCGTGTGATTACCGGCGGCAACAAACGCCCGCTGAAATCACTTTCAGACATGCTCAAAGGTAAACAAGGCCGTTTCCGCCAGAACCTTTTGGGGAAACGCGTAGACTTCTCGGGCCGTTCGGTGATTGTGACCGGTCCCGAGCTGAAGCTGCACCAGTGTGGCCTGCCCAAGAAGATGGCGCTGGAGCTGTTCAAGCCGTTTATTTACTCGCGTTTGGAGGCCAAAGGCCTTTCGAGCACGGTGAAGCAGGCTAAAAAGCTGGTTGAAAAAGAGCGCGCCGAAGTGTGGGATATCCTTGACGAGGTTATTCGCGAGCACCCGGTCATGCTCAACCGCGCGCCAACGCTTCACCGCCTTGGCATTCAGGCGTTTGAGCCGGTTCTGATCGAGGGTAAAGCTATCCAGCTTCACCCGCTGGTTTGTTCGGCCTTTAACGCTGACTTTGACGGTGACCAAATGGCGGTACACGTGCCGCTCTCGCTGGAAGCCCAGTTGGAAGCGCGTGTTCTGATGATGTCAACCAACAACGTGTTGTCGCCTTCAAACGGTGCGCCGATCATTGTGCCTTCGCAGGATATGATTTTGGGTCTCTACTATGTGACCCTGATGCGCAAAGGTATGGTTGGCGAAGGTATGTCTTTTGCCAGCATGGACGAGATCGACCACGCGCTGGAAACCGGTGCGGTTCACCTGCACGCAAAAATTACCGCGCGGGTTGAGCAGATCGACGAAGAGGGCAACGCTTATATGGAGCGGTTTGAAACCACGCCGGGCCGTGTGCGCCTGGCGCAGCTTCTGCCGAAAAACCATAAAGCGCCGTTCAGCATCGTGAACCGTTTGCTTCGCAAGAAGGAAGTGGGCGAGGTGATTGACATCGTTTATCGCCACTGTGGCCAGAAAGAGTCGGTTATTTTCTGTGACCAGATCATGACCCTCGGCTTTGGCGAAGCGTTTAAAGCGGGTATTTCCTTTGGTAAGGATGACATGCTCATCCCTGATACCAAATGGCCAATCGTTGACGGTGTTCGCGCCAAGGTTAAGGAATTCGAACAGCAGTATATGGACGGGCTTATCACCAAGCTCGAAAAATACAACAAAGCTGTGGATGTTTGGTCCAAGTGTTCGGATGACGTGGCTGAAGGCATGATGGGCGAAATCTCGAAAGTTCGCTTTGATGACGAAGGTAACGAGCTTGAGCCGAACTCGGTTTACATGATGTCCCACTCGGGCGCACGTGGCTCCCCTGCCCAGATGAAACAGCTCGGCGGGATGCGCGGACTGATGGCGAAACCTTCGGGTGACATCATCGAAACCCCGATTGTGTCGAACTTTAAAGAAGGCCTCACCGTGCTTGAGTACTTCAACTCGACCCACGGCGCACGTAAAGGCTTGGCTGACACCGCGCTGAAAACCGCGAACTCGGGTTACTTGACCCGTCGTCTGGTTGACGTTGCGCAGGATTGTATCGTGCGGGAAGATGATTGTGGCACCGATATTTCGATCAAAATCGCGGCGGCGGTGAATGATGGCACGGTTGTGTCTTCGCTCTCCGAGCGGATTTTGGGCCGTGTTGTGGCTGAAGACGTGCTGAAGCCGGGAACGGAAGAAGTGCTGGCCGCGCGCAATGTGCTGATCGACGAAAAACTGGCGGATACAATTGAAGAAGCCGGTGTGCTTTCCATTCAGGCGCGTTCGCCGCTGACCTGTGAGGCCGAAGACGGCATTTGTGCACAATGTTATGGCCGTGACCTGGCGCGGGGTTCAAAAGTGAACCCGGGCGAGGCTGTGGGCATTATTGCGGCGCAATCCATCGGCGAGCCGGGCACCCAGCTCACCATGCGGACCTTCCACATTGGCGGGATTGCACAAGGTGGTTCCCAAACTTCGCAAGAAGCCATTGCTGACGGTAAAGTCGAATTGCGGAACTCCAACGTGTTGAAAAATGCGTCGGGTGATACCGTGGTCATGGACCGCCACATGGAACTGGCACTGATGGACGCTAACGGGGTTGAACTTTCCAACTACCGGATCGGCTTCGGCTCCAAGCTGATGGTTAAAGACAAAGCCAAGGTCAAAACCGGTGACAAGCTGTTTGAATGGGACCCGTTCACCATGCCGATCATCACCGAGAAACCGGGTGTGGCCAAGTTTGTTGACCTCACCAGCGGTATTTCGCTTCGGGAAGAAACCGATGACGCAACCGGCCTGAGCCAGAAAGTGGTATCGGACTGGCGCTCGACCGCCAAAGGCGGCGATCTCAAGCCAGCCATCATTGTGATGGACCCGGCAACAGGCGAACCTGTGCGCATGGCCAACGGCAACCCTGCGGTTTACAACATGTCGATCGACGCGGTTCTTTCCGTGGAAGACGGTCAGGATATCGCCCCTGGTGATGTACTGGCGCGTATTCCTCGCGAAGGCACCAAAGTGAAAGACATCACCGGTGGTTTGCCACGTGTGGCTGAGCTCTTTGAGGCCCGTCGTCCGAAAGATCACGCGATTATCGCGGAGATTGATGGTCACGTGCGCTTTGGCAAAGACTACAAAGCCAAGCGCCGCATCGCGATTGAGCCATTAGACGAGACCATGGAGAACGTGGAATATATGGTGCCGAAAGGCCGCCACATTCCGGTTCAGGAAGGTGACTTCATCCAGAAAGGCGAATATATCATGGACGGTAACCCAGCGCCGCATGATATTTTGCAGATCATGGGTGTTGAGGCTTTGGCTGAATACATGGTTGACGAGGTTCAGGACGTTTACCGCCTGCAAGGTGTGAAGATCAACGATAAGCATATCGAAGTGATCGTGCGCCAAATGTTGCAGAAATGGGAAGTGTCCCACTCCGGTGGAACCATCCTGCTCAAAGGCGAGCAGGTCGACCGCGCCGAGTTTATGGAAGCCAATGAAAAGGCCGTGGCTGAAGGCCGTGAGCCTGCCAAAGGCGGACCGGTTCTCCTCGGGATTACGAAAGCGTCGCTCTCGACCCGTTCGTTTATCTCGGCGGCGTCGTTCCAGGAAACTACCCGTGTGCTCACCGAGGCTTCGACCCAAGGTAAGCGCGACAAGCTGATCGGCTTGAAAGAGAACGTGATTGTTGGTCGCCTGATCCCCGCAGGGACAGGCGGGGCCACCCACGATCTCAAGCGCGTGGCGCAAGCGCGTGATCAGAAGATCATCGAGCAACGGCAGGCAGAGGCGGCGATTGCCGGTGAGCTTGAAATGCCGATGGACGATGTGTCGCCGGAAGCTTCACCGGTTCAGACCGAAGAGTGATCGAACCAAAAAACAAAGAAAACCCGCCTCGTTTGGCGGGTTTTTTTATGGGAGACGGGNATGGTTGACCTTGAACCNGATTGCGAGAATTGTGCCGCGCTCTGCTGCGTGGCACTGGCCTTTGACCGTTCCGAAATGTTTGCCTTCGACAANGCCGCAGGCGAAGCTTGCCGACATCTTGAAAGAGGCGGGCGTTGCTCTGTTCACGCACAGTTGGCGGAAAAAGGCTTTAGCGGCTGCGTTGCTTACCAGTGCGATGGCGCAGGCCAGCGGGTCGTTCAAGAGGTTTTCAAAGGGCGGTCCTGGCAGGAGGATCCGGCTTTGCTGCCGCCTATGTTGGCCGCTTTTTCCGACCTACGGGCAGTTCACAAACAGCTTGTCTTGGTGCGGGCCGCTGAAAAACTAGCTCTTTCAGAACCGAGCCGGAAAAAACTGGCACTGATTGACCAAGCTCTCGCCCCGGAAGACGGCTGGACAGCGGAGTCCCTTTCCCGCTTTGTTCGTGGATCAAGGCTGACAGACATCCAGAATTTCTGGCGCTCGCTGGCAGATGAACTGGACGCTAACCGCAGCGTTGATTAGGCTTGGGGCGCTGCGATTGGGAGGGAACGTTTTGAAAAACCAAATTATCGGACTCGTCCGCTTTTCCTATCTTTCCAAAAACGGGTTCCGGAGTGAGTCGAAAAATCGGGAAGAAACGCGGGACGCCCTTTATGCAAAGGAGCGAATGGATTTCCGGTTCAGGATGGTGGAGCGTCTGTGCATCCGCTCGATGCAAAACCAGACAGATCAGGACTTCAAGCTGATATTTCTTGTAGGGCTGGATATGCCGACAGTCTATTTGAACCGGCTCAAAGAGCTGATTGCCCCGCTTCCGCAAGCGGATATTGTTACACAACCGCGTCAATGGATGGTTCAAGCTACGCAGGCGGCGTTCAAAAAGGTGATCGATCCAGGCGCAGATTACGTCACGACCTTCCGCATAGATGATGATGATGCTGTGGCGGTTGATTATATTGCCCAAACGCGCCAACAGATGGCCAAACTGATCTCGGCAGGAATGGCCGAGGAGCCAACGGTGCTGGCTTATACAAGCGGCGTGCATTGGGAAGTCGAGAAAAAGGCAAAAGGGCTGGTATTGCGTAGCGAAGCAACGCCGCTGGGTCTGGCATGTGCCATAATCACAAAACCGGATTTGCCGGTAAGCGTGTTCCGCTGGGACCATCGCCGTTTCGGCAGCTATTTTCCGACCTTTCTGGTGCCCAATGAGGTCATGTATATCCGCACCCTGCACAAATATAACGACTCGCGGAAACAGCTGGATAAAAAGGTTGAACNCCTCTCATCGGATGAGATGGCGGACGTGTTGCGCAAGCGCTTTCAGATGAACNNTGAAGATTTCGAGCATTTTGACAACGCCTGACTGCTTTTACGGAGTCTAAAGGGTTCTGCGTCTAAATGTGGCTATGAATTTCGGGACCACAGTAGCGGGCGCATCTGAACTCTCCAACCTCGTGCAAATTGCCGGGTTGGTCCGGTTTTCCTACCCGTGTGAAGGTGGATTCCGGCGCGAATTTTCTTCCCGCCCCAAGCAATTGGCGGCCTTGTTTTCGGAAAAACGAATGGCGGAAAGGTTCCGGTTTTTCGAAGCGCTCTGTTTGCACGGGTTAAAGCGGCAAAGCGTTAAAAACTTTACAGTTGGAATATTGATCGGCGAAGACATGCCCGCGCCTTATCGGCTGCGGATGGAGAGGCTATTGCCGGGTTTCCGCAGGCGCGGCTGATTGCGCTACCCGTTTTGCCGCACAATGAGGCGATAAAGCGGGCTTTTGCGCAACTCTTTGATCAGGACAAGCCCTTTCGTTTGAGCTTTAGGCTGGACGATGATGACGCCGTGGCGCTGGATTTTATCGAGCAGGTCGTTGCCAAGCTCCCGCAATTGGCCAGCTTGTCTGGCGGGATGGACCCGGTCGGGCTCTCCTTTCTGAAAGGCATAACGCTGAGCGGGGCACCCGGGGCGCGCCGATTGTCACCAACTGTATGTGCAAAACCTCTGGGGCTTGGCCTGTGCGTGATGGTACCCGGAGCCTCCAATCGCAATGCGCTTTTGTATGCCCATTTCAAGTTACACTTGAATATGCCGATGGTGACGGACCCTTTCCCGATGATGAACCTCAGGACTTTTCATTCCAGCAACGATTCGGTATTGCGGCCGCCTGAAGGTCGGCCTATTGAAATGCAGGACGAGGAAATACGCGATGTTTTGCAGCGAAAATTTGCGTTGGAAATGGACGCGGTCTGCGCCTTATAAGGTTAATCCTGCCCCGGTAGTTCGGCCAATATATGATATCAAAATTGGCTGTTGACATATCCCCCTAACATTCCTATTTTCCGCCCGCTCGGGAGAGGTAACCATACTGATTCCGATACAAGCCACAATTAGGCGGTCATGAGCCGGAATTTATTCTCGCTCCTCTGGAATTCCACCGCGCCGGACGGCAACCATTGTCCGAGGGCGGTATTTGGCATTTTGTGCATTCGGCGCAAAGTGCTGTAAGTATTGAAACGGGTTGAACGGGGTTTAACTGTATGCCAACGATCCAACAGCTGATCCGCAAACCGCGGCAGCCTAAAGTAAAACGCCAAAAGTCGATGCACCTGCAGGCATGCCCGCAGAAGCGCGGCGTTTGCACACGTGTTTACACAACGACACCGAAAAAGCCGAACTCGGCTATGCGTAAGGTTGCCAAAGTGCGCCTGACCAACGGTTTTGAGGTTATTTCCTACATTCCCGGCGAGAGCCACAACCTGCAAGAGCACTCGGTTGTGTTGATCCGCGGGGGTCGCGTAAAAGACCTTCCGGGCGTTCGTTACCACATCCTTCGCGGTGTTTTGGATACGCAAGGCGTTAAAGACCGCCGCCAGCGTCGTTCGAAATACGGCGCCAAGCGTCCTAAATAGGGAGACACTGAAATGTCCCGTCGCCATAGAGCCGAGAAACGCGAAATTTTGCCAGATGCCAAGTATGGCGATAAGATTCTGACAAAGTTCATGAATAACCTGATGCTGGACGGCAAAAAGTCCGCAGCAGAGCGTATTGTATACGGGGCGTTGACCCGTGTGGAAGAAAAGCTGAAGCGTGAGCCGATCGAGGCTTTCCACGAAGCGCTGGAAAACATCAAGCCAAGCGTTGAGGTTCGTTCCCGCCGCGTGGGTGGGGCGACTTATCAGGTGCCTGTTGAAGTGCGCCCGATCCGCCAGGAAGCCTTGGCTATTCGCTGGTTGATCAACGCGTCGCGTTCGCGCAACGAAAACACAATGGAAGAGCGCCTTGCCGGTGAGCTTCTCGATGCGGTTAATACACGCGGCTCTGCCGTGAAAAAACGCGAAGACACCCACAAAATGGCGGACGCTAACAAAGCGTTCTCCCATTATCGCTGGTAGGACTATCCAAAATGGCTCGCGAGTATCCCCTAGACCGCTACCGTAACTTCGGTATCATGGCGCACATTGATGCGGGTAAAACTACCTGCACCGAGCGTATTCTCTATTACACTGGCAAATCCCACAACATTGGTGAGGTGCATGATGGCGCCGCAACCATGGACTGGATGGAGCAGGAGCAAGAGCGCGGCATTACCATTACTTCCGCTGCGACCACCACGTTCTGGGAGCGCACCGAAGACGGTGAGACCGCCCAGACCGAAAAGCACCGGATGAATATCATCGACACCCCGGGCCACGTTGACTTTACCATTGAAGTTGAGCGCTCGCTGGCTGTGCTTGATGGTGCGGTTGCCTTGCTCGATGCTAACGCCGGTGTTGAACCGCAGACTGAAACCGTTTGGCGTCAGGCCGACCGGTATAAAGTTCCGCGGATCGTTTTTGTGAACAAAATGGACAAAATCGGCGCGGACTTCTTTAACTGCGTTGAGATGATCAAAACCCGCGTGGCCGGCAACCCGATGCCGATCCAGCTTCCGATTGGGGCCGAGACCGAGCTTGAAGGCTCGATCGACCTGATCACCATGGAAGAGTGGGTTTACCTTGGCGAAGATCTTGGGGCCTCTTGGGAGCGCCGCCCGATCCGCGACAGCTTGAAAGATAAAGCTGAAGAAATGCGCGCCGAGATGATCGAGATGGCCGTCGAGATGGATGACGACGTCATGGAGGCTTACCTTGAAGGTAACGAACCAGACATCGACACACTTCGCAAGTTGATCCGCAAGGGTACCATCGAGATGGCCTTCGTGCCGATCCTCGCTGGCTCCGCGTTCAAAAACAAAGGCGTTCAGCAGTTGCTCAACGCTGTGATTGACTTCCTGCCGAGCCCGCTCGACGTGGTTGATTACATGGGCTTTGAACCGGGTGACGAAACCGAGACTCGGAACATCGCGCGCCGTGCGGACGATGAAATGCCGTTTTCGGCATTGGCGTTCAAAATCATGAACGACCCGTTTGTTGGCACATTGACCTTCACACGCATCTACTCCGGTGTGTTGAGCAAAGGTGACAACTTCATCAACTCGACCAAAGGCAAAAAAGAGCGTGTTGGCCGGATGATGATGATGCACTCGAGCGAGCAGGTGCCGATCGAGGAAGCTTTTGCAGGCGACATTATCGCGCTGGCTGGCCTGAAGCATACCACCACCGGTGACACGCTTTGCGCCGTAAATGATCAGGTTGTTCTTGAAACCATGACTTTCCCCGATCCTGTGATCGAGATTGCCGTGGAGCCAAAAACAAAAGCCGACCAAGAAAAAATGGGTACAGGGCTTGCACGCCTTGCCGCAGAAGATCCTTCCTTCCGTGTTGAGACTGACCAGGAATCCGGCCAGACCATCATGAAAGGCATGGGCGAGCTGCACCTCGACATTCTGGTTGATCGCCTGAAACGTGAGTTCAAGGTTGAAGCGAACATTGGTGAGCCACAAGTGGCCTACCGTGAGACCATCGGCCACGAAGCTGAAATTGACTACACCCACAAGAAACAATCTGGTGGTTCTGGTCAGTTTGCGCGCGTTAAAATGGTTATTACCCCAACCGAGCCGGGCGAAGGTTATTCCTTCGAGTCCAAAATCGTTGGTGGTAACGTGCCTAAGGAATACATTCCGGGCGTTGAAAAAGGCATCCAGTCTGTCATGGATAGCGGCCCTCTGGCTGGCTTCCCCGTGATCGACTTCAAGGTTGCCCTGATCGACGGCGCTTACCACGATGTGGACTCGAGCGTTCTGGCATTTGAAATTGCGGCTCGTGCGGGCATGCGTGAAGGCCTCAAAAAGGCTGGCGCAAAAATGCTTGAGCCCATCATGAAGGTGGAAGTTGTTACACCTGAAGAGTATACCGGTGGCATCATCGGTGATCTGACCTCGCGCCGTGGTATGGTGCGTGGGCAGGAAGCACGCGGCAATGCGATCGCCATCGATTCGCACGTGCCGCTGGCCAACATGTTTGGCTACATCAACACGCTGCGTTCCATGTCTTCGGGGCGCGCAAACTTCACTATGCAGTTCGATCACTACGATGCAGTTCCGGCAGCAATCTCGAAAGAGATTCAGGAAAAATTCGCTTAACGGGTAGCGGGAGCTACTCAACAGATACACAGGAGGCCTATTATGGGTAAGGAAAAGTTTGAACGTAATAAAACCCACGTGAACGTTGGCACAATCGGCCACGTTGACCACGGGAAAACCACGCTGACCGCAGCGATCACCAAACAGTTTGGTGAGTTTCAGGACTATGCAGACATCGACGCTGCCCCTGAGGAAAAAGCACGCGGCATCACCATTTCGACAGCCCACGTTGAGTATGAGACTGAAAACCGTCACTACGCTCACGTTGACTGCCCTGGCCACGCCGACTATGTGAAAAACATGATCACCGGCGCGGCACAGATGGACGGCGCTATCTTGGTTGTGAACGCTGCTGATGGCCCTATGCCTCAGACACGTGAGCACATCCTTTTGGGCCGCCAGGTTGGCATCCCATACATGGTTGTTTTCATGAACAAAGTTGACCAGGTAGACGATGACGAGCTGCTGGAACTGGTTGAAATGGAAATTCGTGAGCTCCTGACCGAATACGGTTACCCGGGCGACGACATCCCTGTAATCGCTGGTTCGGCTCTGGCCGCTCTGGAAGACCGCGACCCTGAAATCGGCTCCGAGAAAATTGCCGAGCTAATGGCCGCTGTTGACTCATACATCCCTGATCCTGAGCGCGCGATTGACCAGCCGTTCCTGATGCCTATTGAGGACGTGTTCTCGATCTCTGGCCGCGGTACTGTTGTAACCGGTCGTGTTGAGCGTGGCGTGATCAACGTGGGCGACGAAATCGAAATCGTTGGTATCCGCGACACAACTAAAACCACCTGTACCGGTGTTGAAATGTTCCGCAAGCTGCTTGATCGCGGTGAAGCTGGTGACAACATCGGCGTCCTGCTTCGCGGCGTAGACCGTGACGGCGTTGAGCGTGGTCAGGTTCTGGTGAAGCCGGGTTCGGTTACACCACACACCAAGTTTGAGTGCGAAGTATACATTCTGACGAAAGAAGAAGGTGGTCGTCACACACCATTCTTCAAAAACTATCGTCCACAGTTCTACTTCCGTACAACAGACGTAACCGGCACAGTTGAGCTGCCAGCAGAAACCGAAATGGTAATGCCCGGCGACAACCTCAAGTTTGAAGTTGAGCTGATTTCACCAATCGCTATGGAGCAGGGCTTGCGCTTTGCGATCCGCGAAGGTGGCCGCACCGTTGGTTCCGGCGTTGTGTCGAAAATCATCGCTTAAGCGACGACCCTAAACCAGTGGCCGGGGTATTCTCCCCGGCTGCTACTTTTTTTGAACCTGCCAGCCTAAGAGAGGCGTTTTCAGATGCAGAGCCAAAATATTCGCATCCGGCTTAAGGCATTCGATTTCCGTGTGTTGGACGCCAGCACAGCCGAGATCGTATCGACTGCCAAGCGGACGGGCGCACAAGTGCGTGGCCCGATCCCGTTGCCGAACAAAATCGAGAAATTCACTGTTCTTCGTGGTCCACACGTGGACAAAAAGAGCCGTGAGCAATTTGAAATCCGCACGCATAAACGCCTGCTGGACATTGTTGATCCGACCCCCCAGACCGTGGACGCGCTGATGAAGCTCGACCTCGCCGCTGGTGTGGATGTCGAGATCAAACTTTAGGGGGCTGAGATTATGCGTTCTGGAGTGATTGCAAAGAAACTGGGTATGACCCGGTTGTTTATGGAGGATGGCGCACAGATTCCTGTGACCGTGCTTCAAATGGAAAACGTGCAGGTTGTATCGCAACGCACCGCTGACCGGGACGGCTACACAGCTGTTCAGCTCGGCGCGGGTGCTGCGAAAGCCAAGCGCACAAGCAAAGCTATGCGTGGCCACTTCGCCACTGCCAAAGTTGAGCCTAAGCGCAAAATCGCTGAATTCCGTGTATCGGCTGACAACCTCATCGAGGTGGGTGCCGAGATCACCGCGGACCACTATCTGGAAGGCCAGTATGTGGACATCGCGGGTACATCGATCGGTAAAGGTTTTGCCGGTGCTATGAAACGTCACAACTTTGGCGGCCTGCGGGCTACCCACGGTGTGTCGGTTTCGCACCGTTCGCACGGCTCAACTGGTCAGTGTCAGGATCCCGGTAAGGTTTTCAAAGGCAAGAAAATGGCTGGTCACATGGGCGCTGTGCGCGTGACTACGCAAAACCTGCAGGTTGTTAAAACCGATTCCGAGCGTGGCTTGCTGATGATTAAGGGCGCTGTTCCTGGATCAAAAGGCGGTTGGGTGACTATTAAGGATTCGGTTAAGAAAGCCGCGCCTGAAGGTCTTCCTATGCCAGCTGCCATCCGTGCCGCTGCCTCTGAAGCACCTGCTGCTGAAGCACAAGAAGGGGGCGCAGACGAATGAAAACTGACGTCATCAAACTCGACACCAAGAAAGCCGGTTCCATCGATCTGAACGATGCGATCTTCGGTCTTGAACCTCGTGCCGACATTTTGCACCGCGTTGTGCGCTACCAACTGGCCAAGCGCCAGCAAGGTACGCACTCTGTGCAAACCCGGTCCGACTCAAACTATTCTACCAAGAAAATCTATCGCCAAAAAGGCACTGGTGGCGCGCGCCACGGCGCCCGCTCGGCTCCGATTTTCCGCGGTGGTGGTGTTTACAAAGGTCCGACCCCGCGTTCGCACGCCCACGACCTAACCAAAAAATTCCGCGCGCTCGGCCTGAAGCACGCTCTTAGCTCCAAAGTTGGCGCTGGCGAGTTGGTTATCATCGAAAACGCAGAAGTAGCAGACGGCAAAACCAATGCGCTGGCGAACACCATCAAGGCGCTCGGCTGGACCAAGGTTTTGTTGATTGACGGTGCGGAAGTGAATGAAAACTTCGCCCGTGCTGCACGTAACCTTGACGGCGTTGATGTATTGCCAAGCATGGGTGCGAATGTTTACGACATTCTCAAATCCAACACGCTTGTGCTGACCAAAGCCGCCGTTGAAGCATTGGAGGCTCGCCTGTCATGAGCACTAAAGCTGAACAGTATGACGTAATCCGTCGTCCGATCATCACCGAGAAAGCCACAATGGCGTCTGAGAATGGCGCTGTGGTTTTTGAAGTGGCGATTGAAGCCAATAAACCACAGATTAAAGAAGCTGTCGAAAGCCTCTTTAATGTGAAGGTGAAAGCGGTTAATACCACGATCACCAAAGGTAAAACCAAGCGTTTCAAGGGGCAACTCGGGAAGCGTAAAGACGTGAAAAAAGCCTATGTCACACTGGTCGAGGGTAACACCATCGACGTGACAACCGGCCTTTAACTTTTAGAAACGGAAGACAGTAAGATGGCATTGAAGTCGTATAAGCCGACAACGCCAGGCCAGCGCGGGCTGGTTCTGATCGACCGTTCGGAACTCTGGAAAGGCCGCCCGGTCAAATCCCTCACTGAGGGTTTGACCAAAAGCGGTGGCCGGAACAATACCGGACGGATAACCATGCGCCGCCAAGGCGGCGGGGCCAAACGGCTCTATCGTATCGTGGATTTCAAGCGCAACAAGCTTGATGTACCTGCGACCGTAGAGCGGATTGAGTATGACCCGAACCGGACCGCGTTTATTGCGCTTTTGAAATACGAAGACGGCACCCAAGCCTACATCCTGGCCCCTCAGCGCTTGGCTGTTGGTGACTCGATTGTAGCCTCGACCAAAGCCGACGTTAAGCCGGGTAATGCAATGCCTTTCTCGGGCATGCCAATTGGTACCATTATCCACAACATCGAGATGAAGCCAGGCAAAGGCGGGCAGATCGCTCGTGCAGCCGGTACTTACGCTCAGTTTGTTGGCCGTGATGGTGGCTACGCGCAGATCCGCCTGAAATCAGGCGAGCTTCGCTTGGTTCGCCAAGAGTGCATGGCAACTGTTGGCGCGGTTTCAAACCCTGACCACAGCAACCAAAACCTTGGTAAAGCTGGCCGTAACCGCCACAAGGGCATCCGCCCGTCTGTGCGTGGTGTGGTTATGAACCCTGTTGATCACCCACATGGTGGTGGTGAAGGCCGTACAAGTGGTGGTCGTCACCCTGTTACGCCTTGGGGTAAACCAACCAAGGGTGCAAAAACCCGTTCGAACAAAACAACGGATAAATATATCCTGCGTTCCCGTCACGCCAAGAAAAAGGGGCGTTAAGATATGGCTCGTTCTATATGGAAAGGCCCGTTTGTTGATGGCTATGTGCTTAAGAAAGCCGAAGCCTCACGCGAAAGCGGCCGCAATGAAGTTATCAAAATCTGGTCGCGTCGTTCGACCATTCTGCCACAATTCGTGGGTCTGACTTTCGGCGTTTATAACGGCCGCAAGCACATTCCCGTGAATGTGACCGAAGACATGATCGGCCAGAAGTTTGGTGAATATTCTCCTACGCGCACCTATTACGGGCACGCTGCGGACAAAAAAGCGAAGCGGAAGTAGATCATGGGACAAAAGAAAAACGCCCGCCGCGTATCTGAAGGTTCGGCTATGGCCAAATCCAAAATGATGCGGACTTCCGGGATCAAACTCAACCTCGTTGCGGCAATGATCCGCAACAAACCGGTTGATAAAGCGCTGACCGACCTGACTTTTTCGAAAAAGCGGATCGCTGGTGATGTGAAAAAATGCCTGCAGTCGGCGATTGCCAACGCAGAAAACAACCACGGCCTCGACGTAGACGAGCTTTACGTTTCCGAAGCCTATGTTGGCAAAAACATCACTCTGAAACGCGGACGCCCACGCGCTCGTGGCCGGTTTGGCAAAATCTTGAAGCCGTTCAGCGAACTGACAATTGTAGTGAGCGAACGCGCAGCATCTGAGGAGCAAGCGTAATGGGACATAAGATTAACCCAATTGGCCTGCGGATGCAGATCAACCGCACATGGGAAAGCCGCTGGTACGCCGAAGGCAAAGAGTATGGCAAGCTTCTGCACGAAGACCTCGCCATTCGTGACTATGTGAAGAAAAATGCAACCCAAGCCGGCATCAGCCGCGTGATCATCGAGCGCCCGCACCGCAAGTGCCGCGTGACAATCCACGCTGCCCGCCCCGGTGTGATTATCGGCAAAAAAGGCGCCGATATCGAAGTGTTGCGCAAAAAGCTGGCCAAGTTCACCGATAGCGAGCTGCACCTCAACATCGTTGAAGTACGCAAGCCTGATATTGACGCTGCTTTGGTAGCCGAAAACATCGCGCAACAGCTGGAGCGCCGGGTTTCTTTCCGCCGCGCCATGAAGCGCTCGGTTCAGAACGCCATGCGTATGGGTGCTCTCGGCATTCGTATCAATATTGCGGGCCGTTTGGGTGGCGCTGAAATCGCGCGTACCGAATGGTATGCCGAAGGCCGCGTGCCGCGCCACACCCTGCGGGCCGACATTGATTACGCCCATGCCGAAAGCCTCACCGCTTATGGCATCATCGGCATCAAGGTCTGGATCTTTAAAGGCGAGATCATGGAACATGATCCAGCCGCGCGTGACCGCCGCCTGAACGAAATGCAGCAAGGTGGAGGCCCACGTCCACAGCGCCGCTGAGGACGTAGCCTCTCGTAAGGAGAAAAGATATGCTTTCACCAAAGCGCACAAGATTCCGCAAGCAGTTTAAGGGCCGCATCCACGGCCTTGCCAAAGGCGGATCAGACCTGAACTTCGGCACATATGGCCTGAAGGCGGTTGAACCGGAGCGGGTAACGGCTCGCCAGATCGAGTCTGCACGTCGTGCCATGACCCGTCACATGAAACGCCAAGGCCGTGTATGGATCCGCATCTTCCCTGATGTACCTGTAACCGCCAAACCTATCGAAGTTCGTATGGGTAAAGGTAAAGGCTCTGTTGACCGTTGGGTTTGCAAAGTGAAGCCGGGCCGGATCATGTTCGAACTTGACGGTGTGAACGAAGACGTTGCCAAAGAGGCCCTGCGCCTTGCGGCGATGAAACTGCCGGTAAAAACCCGCATTATTACCCGCGAAGACTGGTAGAAACGGGCTAACCGTTTATGAATTAGAAACCCTCGGCTGAAAGGCCGGGGGTTTTTATTTTGGCAAGCTGTCGAGAACTTCTCGGGTCAGGGCCGCCACTTCGAGGGCCGCGGGCCCTTTTGGGGCTGCATCTTGCACGCCTAGACCGCGCCCGAGTGCTTCTGCATAGAGAATCCTGTTAGCGAGGGTGGTTTTTGCCAGAGCGGCATCAATCTCGGCAGACTTTTCGGCGATTTCCTTACCTAACCTCGTGCCCGCGCGGGTACGGTTCAAAACCAGCATTGAAGGCGTTTCGGCACGCCGTGCAATGTCCAGCACGCTTTCGGTGGCCCACAAATCCACATGGCTGGTGGCGACAGGGACGAGCATCAGGGAGGCTTTTCGCAAGGCTGACCGCAAGTCGCTATCCGCTTTTGGCGGCGTGTCTACCAGCACGATGTCATGAGCTTTGGCCAGTTTGCCGACTTCGTATCCAATGCCCCATGCGGAAGAGGTGGCAAACTCCATTTTGGGGTCGGGCATCAATTCTTGGCGCGCCATAAACCACCTACCCAATGTGCCTTGCGGGTCGGTATCGATGATCGCAACCTTGAGGCCCATCGTTGCAAAGCCGACAGCGAGGTTCGCCGTTAACGTTGTTTTGCCGCTGCCGCCCTTTTGCTGGGCGATGGTAATGGCTCTACCGGTCATGCCAATCTCCGTTAGATCTATGTTGCAGTGCATCATTGCACATGCAACATAGAAATGCACGTGGAGATTTTGGCGTGACGTTTAGACAAAGGGCAGTGCCTGAGCCTGGGAGGGTAAACGGCTGGAATAGCTGGCGTGGTCGAGAGTGAACCGCTCGAACATAGGGCAGAGCCCGATCCGAGGGTGGGCGAGAAGCGCCCGCCCGTGGGGGCGGATCGGGCGCTGCCCGTGCGGGGCACGGGCAATTAGTTAACATTTGTTGCCCTCTCTCATAACTACCTGATATTCAAATTTTTGGGGGGGGCATGTAAACCAAAGACAATCTAATATTGTAAACGAAAATTAGATCACTACATATGGGAGAGTATTTATTAATGCGGAAAGACTAAAAAAATGGATATTTTTCAAGCTGGTGTACAATACAATGATTTCGAAGGAAGTGTCGCGGCCGATAAGTCTGATACCAAGGCACTAATAGAATTTCTTAAACAGCAAGGCCTGGCAAATGAAGCAGAGCGGTTAGTGGGTATCCGTATTGCTTTCAACGAGAATGCAGAAAGAGAAATCCATTCTCCGGGAGTGGTGGCGTATTTAGTGGAATCTGAAGAGTTTGTTCAAACTCCTGAGAGCGTTCGCGCTGTCGAAATTGACATCCCAATTGCCATATTGTTTTCATTTTTTAAGCGGTTTGATCTTGTGATGACAAAACGAGCAATGGACCTGAGCAAAGCCCATGTCGATGGGCCTCATTGAAAATGATCGCAGAGTAAATTGATCAAAGCACCAAATTGCAGTTTCTTTGAAAGCTCGGCTTGATTTGTATTCGCGAAACTCTACGAATACCCGAGATAGACTATTTTGCCATTTGGATGCCTCGCCTAACTCCCCCCTTGCCATCCCCCCGAATCCCCCCTATAGAGGCCCTCTTGATGACTGACTCCACTGGAATCAGGGTGACCGCTATGGGCCTCCCAGTGATGTTGATAAAGGAAAACAACATGAATGCCGCTGATTTGCGGGCTAAAACGCCCGAGGAGCTCGTTTCCGAGCTCGAAACGTTGAAGAAAGAAAGCTTCAACCTGCGTTTTCAGGGGGCCACTGGCCAACTGGAAAACACTTCGCGTATGCGCACGGTTCGCCGTGAGGCTGCCCGCGTAAAAACCATTTTGAACGAAAAGGCCGCTGCGGCGGCTGCTGAGTAAGGGGATATATAATGCCAAAGCGTATATTGCAGGGCACTGTGACCTCCGACGCCAACACACAGACCGTAACCGTTTCTGTTGAGCGCCGCACACAGCACCCCATTCTGAAAAAGACCATCCGCAAGTCCAAAAAATACCGGGCCCACGATGCTAACGAGACTTTCAAGGTTGGTGACAAAGTTCGCATTCAAGAATGCGCGCCGGTCTCGAAATCAAAACGCTGGGAAGTCCTGACGGACTAAACAGTTTAATCGAAACCGTGGGGCTGAAACTGCAAAGTTCCACAGGTCGGGAGTAAAATCATGATCCAGATGCAGACAAACCTTGAGGTGGCTGACAACAGCGGCGCACGCCGTGTTCAGTGTATCAAGGTTCTGGGTGGCTCGAAGCGTCGTTACGCTTCCGTTGGCGACATTATTGTCGTATCGGTAAAAGAAGCCATCCCACGCGGTCGCGTGAAAAAAGGTGACGTGCGTAAAGCCGTTGTCGTTCGTACCAAAAAAGCGATTCAGCGCCCGGATGGCACCGCCATTCAGTTCGACGGCAACGCTGCCGTGATCCTGAATACCGCGGGCGAGCCTGTTGGCACCCGTATTTTTGGCCCTGTTGTTCGTGAGCTTCGTGCCAAGAACTTCATGAAGATCATCTCACTTGCGCCGGAGGTGCTGTAATGGCTGCTAAACTCCGCAAAGGTGACAAGGTCATCGTNCTGNCNGGCAAGGACAAAGGCAAAGAGGGTGAGATCACCCAAATGCTGCCTTCCGCCGGCAAAGCTGTGGTTTCCGGTGTGAACACCGTGATCCGCCACGCCAAACAAACGCAAACTTCGCAAGGTGGCCGCGTGCCGCAGGAAGCTGCTATCCAGCTTTCCAACCTTGCTCTGGTTGACCCTAAAGATGGCGGCGCTACACGCGTTGGCTTCAAAGATGTTGACGGCAAAAAAGTGCGTTTCGCCAAAAAATCGGGGGAAGTGATCAATGGCTGATTATACACCTCGCTATAAATCTCTTTACAACGACAGCATCCGTGCTGCGATGAAAGAAGAGTTTGGCTACAAAAACGACATGATGATCCCTAAGCTCGATAAAATCGTGCTGAACATGGGTGTTGGTGAAGCCGTTGCCGATAGCAAAAAGATCCGTTCGGCTGTTGCCGATATGGGCCTGATTGCAGGTCAGCAACCGGTGATCAACAAGGCACGCAACTCGATTGCGGGTTTCAAGGTTCGCGAAGACATGCCTTTGGGCTGTAAAGTGACCTTGCGCGGCGACCGGATGTTCGAATTTCTCGACCGTCTGACCACCGTGGCTATGCCTCGTATCCGCGACTTCCGCGGCTCCAACCCGAAAAGTTTTGACGGACGTGGCAACTATGCCATGGGCCTGAAAGAGCACATCATCTTCCCTGAGATCGACTTTGATAAAGTAGATGTCATGTGGGGTATGGATATCGTCATTTGCACCACCGCTGGTTCAGACGATGAAGCACGCGCATTGTTGAAGCATTTCAACGTGCCGTTCACATCGTAAGCGGGGAGGAGAAAACATGGCAAAAACATCAATGATCCAGCGTCAATTGAAGCGCGAGCGTCTTGTAGCAAAATATGCTGCCAAACGCGCCGAGCTGAAAGAGACGTCACGCAACCTTGACCTGCCAATGGAAGAGCGCTTCAAAGCGGTTCTTGCGCTGGCTAAACTTCCACGTGATAGCTCGGCTACACGCTTGCATAACCGCTGCGAAATCAGCGGCCGGCCAAAAGCCTATTACCGCAAGCTTCGTATGTCGCGTATCGCGCTCCGTGATCTGGCCTCTAAGGGCGAGATTCCGGGCATGGTTAAATCTAGCTGGTAAGGGAGGCTGAACAATGAATTTGAATGATCCGTTGGGCGACATGCTCACCCGTATCCGTAATGCTCAGATGCGTAACAAATCCACCTGCACAACCCCGGCTTCCAAGCTGCGCGGTTGGGTGCTCGATGTGCTGGAATCCGAAGGCTATATCCGCGGCTATGAAGCTAGCGTGGATAGCGACGGCAAACCAGAGATCGAAATCTCGCTGAAATATTTTGATGGCGAACCGGTGATCCGCGAATTGAAGCGCGTTTCCACTCCGGGCCGTCGCGTATATTCCGGCGTAAGCGATATTCCACAGGTTCGTCAGGGCCTCGGCATCGCGATTGTATCCACGCCGAAAGGCGTTATGTCCGATGCACAGGCTCGTACCGACAATGTCGGCGGCGAAGTCCTCTGCACGGTATTTTAGGAGGTTTTCATGTCAAGAATTGGTAAAAAACCTGTTGAAATGCCAGCTGGCGTATCGGCTACACAGTCTGGCCAGAGCATTGAAGTTAAGGGGCCAAATGGCACCCGCGGCTTTAAGGCAACCGATGACGTAACCATCAAAGTTGACAGCAACGTTATTTCTGTAACGCCACGCGGCAATTCCAAGCGTGCGCGCCAACAGTGGGGCATGAGCCGCACCCAGATCGCCAACCTGGTGCAGGGTGTAACCGGTGGTTTCAAGAAAGAACTTGAGATCAACGGGATTGGTTATCGTGCGGCGCTGCAAGGCAACGTTCTGAAACTTTCGCTCGGTTACTCACACGACGTGCTGTTTGACATCCCTGAAGGGATTAAGATCACCGTTCCGAAAAACACCGAAGTGGTGGTTGAAGGCAATGATCAGCAGCAAGTTGGCCAAGTAGCCGCTAACATCCGCGCATGGCGCAAACCCGAACCTTACAAAGGTAAAGGCATCAAATACAAAGATGAATTTATCTTCCGTAAGGAAGGCAAGAAGAAATAAGGAGCGCGATAATGGCAAACACAAAACGACAGTTGTTTCTGAAACGCCGCATGCGCGTTCGGAACAAATTGCGCAAGATGGCCAATGGCCGTCCGCGCTTGAGCGTCCACCGTTCGGGCAAAAACATGTCCGTTCAAATCATCGACGATCTCAATGGCGTTACCTTGGCTGCGGCCTCGACGCTGGAGAAAGACCTCGGTGTAGTGGGCAAAAACAATATCGAAGCATCATCCAAAGTAGGCGCGGCTATTGCCGAGCGTGCTAAAAAGGCCGGTGTTGAAGATGTTTATTTTGATCGCGGTGGCTTCCTGTTTCACGGGAAAGTCAAGGCGCTCGCAGATGCTGCCCGTGAGGGCGGCCTGAAATTCTAGGAGAGCGATATGGCAAGAGAAGATAATAATCGCCGGGGTAAACGTCGCGATCGCGAGGAAACACCGGAATTTGCCGATCGCTTGGTAGCGATCAACCGCGTGTCGAAAACGGTAAAGGGCGGTAAGCGCTTCGGATTTGCGGCACTCGTGGTTGTAGGTGATCAAAAAGGCCGCGTTGGCTTTGGTAAAGGTAAAGCGAAAGAGGTTCCTGAAGCCATTCGCAAAGCCACCGAGCAAGCCAAACGCCAGATGATCCGCGTGCCACTCCGTGAAGGGCGCACTTTGCACCATGACATGTTCGGCCGCCACGGCGCCGGCTCTGTTGTGATGCGGACAGCCCCTGCCGGTACCGGTATCATTGCTGGTGGTCCAATGCGTGCGGTATTTGAAATGCTGGGCCTGCAGGACGTGGTGGCGAAATCCACCGGTTCGCAGAACCCGTATAACATGATCCGCGCCACGATGGACGGCCTCAAGAAAATGGGTAGCCCGCGCAACGTAGCGCAGCGCCGCGGCAAGAAGGTCTCTGACATTCTGCCAGCCCGTGAAACCGCAGCCCCAGCCGCTTCGGAAGAAGCTGCTGCGCCCGCTGAAGCTTAAGGAGCAACACAATGGCAAAAACCATCGTTGTAAAGCAGACCGGTAGCCCGATCCGCCGCCCGAAAGACCAGCTGGCTACGCTTAAAGGTCTGGGCCTCAACAAGATGCACAAAACCCGTGAGCTTGAAGACACACCGTCCGTTCGTGGCATGGTCAACAAGATCTCTCACATGGTGGAAATCATCGAAGAGAAGGGCTAACGCCTTTTTGTGGGGGAGACCCTGTGATTGAGAATTTAGAACGCCCCGGGGAAACCTCGGGGCGTTTTTTTATGTGCGACAAAGGTTCGCGCGGGTCTTCTAATCAAAAAAGGGTATCTTATGTATATCCCGCACAGGTGTGGTATTGTGCGCCGGATGAAAAACAATAAAGGGGGCAGGCAAATGACTTTCCAGCCAAGCGAAAATTTTAAGGCCGTGATGGCCGCCATTGATGCGGTGAACGCGGAGGACCCACGCAAAATCGAGGTTGATGGCGGTGAGCGGCCCTACGAGTCGGTTTATGCTGAGCGGATGACCGAGACTTTGGAGTCGATATACCCCGATGCGTCGGAATTGTTGCGGATCGCCGCGCGGGCCCAGCATGTCCGCCGTTGGGAAATCCCGCGGGATACTTATCCGAAAAACCGACAAGGCTATCAGAAATGGCGGCTTTCGCTTCGCAAGATGCATGGGGAGATTGTCACCGAGATCATGACCACCAACGGTTATAGTAGCGAAGATGCTGATTTAGTCGCGGCTTATCTACGGAAGGAAAAGCTCAAGAAGGCNGCNGATTCCCAAGCGCTCGAAAANGTGGTNGATGTGGTGTTCCTGAACTATTANTGGGACGANTTNGTGGGCCGCTACCCNNACTATGACGACGACAAGCTGATCGACATCGTCGGCAAGACCCTGCGGAAAATGTCGAGCACCGGCCACGCCGCCGCGCTGGCGCTTGATCTGCCAGAGGCAACCACGCGCATCGTTCTGGCGGCTGTGGAACGGGAGAAGGATACGTTGGCGCGGTTGGCGGAGCATGAGGTGAGTTAGGGGGCTGCCCTTGAGCGTGAGGAAGGCTATCTGTTCGTGGCATGGTTAGAAAGAACTCTCACATGGTGGAAATCATCGAAGAGAAGGGCTAACGCCTTTTTGTGGGGGAGACCCAGCGTTAGAGAAATTTGAAACGCCTCGAGGGAAACCTGGGGCGTTTTTACTATTTGGCGTCATTGAATTCTTCGTTTTCCCGATCCACGAGTCCAAGGCGCTCAGCAAGTGTCTTTTCACCNT
>JGI24025J20009_10000710_pt1 | contig 25900 bp, 24 predicted proteins | sample Cruoilmetagenom3_FD_20009 | JGI IMG/M metagenome (IMG submission 20009) | reverse complement strand
TGCTTGCCATAGTTGATACTCCTTGCAAGGTCAAATTTTCTTACTTCAAGAACCAAACCTTCACCGCTTTCTCTCCAGTCTCTTTCTTTATAGTTTTTTATAATCCAGTCCCGATTTATAACATCTATCAAAAATTTACCCTTTGGTTTCAGGGCATTTGAAACATTTTGAAGGACTTTGAGATTGTAATTCTCTTCTTCGAAGAAACCAAACGAAGTAAACATATTTATTACAGCATCGAATTCCTCATAGAAGGATATATTTCGCATATCACTTTCAATGAAATCTATCTCTACTCCTTTTTCCTTTGCTTTCGTTCGAGCGGTCTCCAAGTACTGCGAGGTTACATCCACTCCAGTCACCTCATAGCCCCTCTTTGCGAGTTCAATAGAATGCCTTCCCAATCCACAACAGAGGTCAAGGATTTTTGCGTTCTTAGGGAGTGAAAGCACATCCTCGATAAAGTCCACCTCTCCCGATGCTCTCTCCTCAAAAGATTCTAAGATAGCCTCGCCATAAGGCTCATCAAAAAAACTCTTCCACCATTCCATAATATCCTTCTGCTAAATCAATTTTCACTTTCTTTTATCACCTCTAAAGCCTTTGTCAGGACCCTGTCATAGCCTCTGTATATATCATCCCGTGTTTGATATACCTCTGTATCAGGTGAGACGCCACATCCCACATATTCATCAGTGTTGATGCATACCCTGAGCATTCCTTCCCCTGGAAGGATTGTGTTTAGACCGTTTCCTGTGCCGCCAGATGTTGTCTCTCCCAAAAGCACAGCTCTTTTATTGTACTTGAGAGGAAGGAGAAAATCCTCAGCAGCACTACCTGTATACCGTGATATAAGGACAACAACAGGGCCCAAATAATGCTCGTCAACTGAGGGTGTTAGAGACGACTCCGCCTCGTACCAGTCCTGTTCTATTCCCCTTAATCTGTATAAAGGACGATACTCTCTTGCTTTGAATATCCTGCTCGTTTTTATCGGCTTTTCTATAAGGTGAGAGGTTATTCTATCCCCTACTGATGAATTACCACCCGTATTATACCTTACATCCAGAATAATTCCCTTCACCTCTTTTAAATCAAGTTTAGCCACTTCTTCTTCAAATAAAATTGCAGTCTTATCTGAGGCAAAACTGCGAAGGTTGAAGTAAAATATCTCTTTGTCCATTTCTTTTACCTCGACCAGTGGAGAGTCTATTCCGGTGCTCCACGGGAATTTATTTCCTTTACCCAGTGCTGAATTTCTGGTAAGGGTGGCTTCCCTCTCGCTCCCATCTAAGTCGAAAACAGTCAGTTTAACAGGACTGTTCTTCTTTCCCTTTAATAGTGAGGACACATTGGCAAGCCTTTCTCGTTGTGTTTGAGATAGAGCAAGATAAGGTAGTTTCTTTTCCTCAAAGTATTCTTTCACAGGAACACTATCTACCTCTTTTATCTCAAGACCAGGGTATATATTATTTCTTTTCATCTCTTCTGTATCACCAACTCTCATAACGATAAATTTATTTTCTATTACTTCAACCTCAATAGGGGGCATATCCAATCCATCACGCAGTTCATCTGGCAGTGTTATGCGTGTATGATTATCTTTCAAATTTGCAATGAGTTCCTGGAGTAAGTTATAATACTCTTGCCTATCTTTCGCTTTCATTATCTTTGGTATGTACTCTCTTACAAGATTATCCCAGTCTAAACCCTGGACATTTTCAAAATTTGCAAAGTTATATTTAACCTCGGTGTATACCTGCATCAAACCCCATATCTTCTCTTGCGGAGTGCCTTTCCACTCGTAAGTCTCTTTGATTGCCGCGCTCACAACTTCATAAAACCTCTCATCCTTACGGAGTTCGACAAGACCTCTCCAACTAAAATTACTTAATCCGTTTCTGATGGCTTCATCCACATACTCCAATCCTTTATCGATCTCTTTCTGAGCAGAATAGGTTTTTGCAATCTCCCAATAGATATCTGCTCTCCTTTGGGGATATCTTTCGGCGCATTCAAGAAGACTCCCTCTGTGCCTTTCTGTTGCATCGAAGACGATTTTTTTAAATTCAGACGAATTTCTTATGCTCTCTAAATCAGGGTCGTAGTAAAGCGCGTGTGAAAACTGCTTGAATCCGTGTTTGAAGGCATCTTCAAGCCAGATAAGTGTGCTCTCGGGGTTACCCTCTCTTCCATAAGAACAGGCTACATTATAATATCCCCAACTGTTATCAGGGGCTATTTCAATCATCTTTTTAAAGAGTTCTCTTGCCCCTTCGTAATCTTTCTCATCCAATCGAGTATAGCCCTGCTCTTCGAGTTTTTCAATCTCGCTGCTCTGTGCAAATATAAAAGACGCCATAAGTAGCACAATGAGGATATATTCTAACCCTTTCAGCATATTTACCACCTCTTTTTCACAAAGGATACAGAAATTAAAAATACCACTACGATTCAATTGTAGCTATGCCAAATAGTTCATTTAATTCCCTCAATCGCTCCCCGTAATCACCATAGACCATAACATGGTGGTTACCAGATGTGGTGTGAATAAACTTTCTCGCGTCCACAACTCTTATCTTGACTGTCACCCTGCAATGATCTTCTAAGTCCACACATTTCAAAATCCTTCCCTTTGCGACAAGCATATTTCTTAAGTCACCGTCCAGACGGCAAATTGTAACTTCTTGATTAATGTCCATCATTACAAAGGCGGTAACACTGCCTATAAATTTTTCCTTATGATAATCCCTTAATATATAAAAGCCCGGTGGTGTATCATATCCCTTCATCTTTAGAGGAGCCACACAATGGTCTATAGTCAAACTGATATCAGATTCAAAACCTATACCGCCCATAAAGCTGGGTTTATCGGTAAGATGGTGCAGAATTATCATTGAGAGAAGGGAGTTGATATCTGCTTCACAGGCGGCGGGTATCCCTTCATCTCTCAGGTTAGTATAGGCAAAACAGGGAACGGGCAATGGGTCATCGCCATAAGCCATTGTTAACGCCTCTGCTTCATATTCATTCAGTAAATCTTTCATTACGAGGTACAATTTCGCTACCGCAATAACATCACCCTCATCTGGTTCGAGCACACTTTTTGCTTCTCCAATCCATTTGTCTGCTATTTTCTTAGCCCGTTCCTCGTCCATATCTTTCCATTTATTTACTACCTTATCACTCTTTATACATTTGATCTCTATTCCAAACTTATTCTTAATCGCTTCGATTCCCCCTGAAATACGAGATAGCCATCTTTCCCAAAAAGGATAGTCAGTATTCAGGACGAGTATCTTTGTATTTTCTATTTTTTTCTTAACCAAGAGAAGCTCTAACAACGAGTTTATATCGTGATAATCGATAGCCACCCAGACATTCTTTCTGGGATAAATGTATTCAAGGGCGTCTAAAGCTTTCTGTGTAGGACCTCCTTCGTTGAAGATAATCAGAGGAAGGCCGAATTCAGCGATTTTGATCACACAGTTTTCCAAACCGAGATGGGGCTTATAGAGAAGAATGGCATCCGCTTCTGTCAAGGACTCTTTTAGCGTGGAAACTTCCTTCTCCTCGTTGATTATAAAACCTTTAAGGACCTGGACTTTCCCCGAGAGATTATCCCCGAGTTCTTCTACAGTCTTCCCAAAGGTCTTCTCCCACCGTTCTTCCTTTCTACAAACCAGAACAGGCAAAACCTTGAGATTCGCTCCTAACATCATTCACCTCATTTCATTATTTCGCAATTGCACAATCATCGAATGAAAAATCATTGCGTAACTTTCTTTGAGTGGCTGCCACTCGTTGTAAACAGCATTTCACTTTCTCCCCTTCATTATCCAGTGGGCACCTTCTAATTTGATACTTTTAATTTTATTAAATCCATTTCTTTTTAGAATGAATTCTACAATCCAGGGAAACCAGAGATAGAAGTCGTCTTCAAAATACTTTCCCGATTATCGCTATATTTTTTCAATAGTTCCATTGTCCTTACTCTTCGTTCTTCACCTCTCTTTGACAACGGGTCATATATCTGGTCATAAAACCCATAAAAAAGTCTATAGTCATTCATAAATTCCTCCATTCGACGGTTTGTCTACTCATAAAATCTACATAACCGAGATCACTTATTTTCAGGATGTTTTTCTCAATTATTATCTCCTCTCAATTATACTTATAGTCTCGTACAACTGGCTTACTTTCAAACAGTTAACATCTGGATATTTGCCTTCTCTATCTATAAGAATGGGGATCATGCCAACAGATAACGCTCCCCGGACATCGTGTTCATAATTATCCCCAATGTGGAAAGATTCCCCCGGCGAAGCATTCGATTTCATCAGGGCAATCTGAAATATCCTAGCATCGGGCTTCTCAACGCCCACCTCCTGGGAATAGGTAATGGTGGAAAAGTATTTCATTATTTTAACGCGCCTGAGTATGTACAGAATTCGAGAATCTATGTTGGATATGATACCAAGCTGATAACCTCTGTCGTATAAATAGGATAGCGTGGAATCCACTTCTGGATATATTTTCCACTGTATGAAGTGGTCGAACTCACTCGATACAATTTTAGCCAATTTATCATTGCGCACCCCCAATTCATTGAGTAAAAATTTATCGAGACTCTCGTACATTTCATTTGTTCTTCCCTTATAGTTAAGATAGGCTGAACCACCAAAAATTACATCTGCCTTTTTATATGCGTTTCTTATCTCCTCTATATCCAACCTGATGCCGTGCTCTAAGCAGATTAGACGAAATACCTCTTCCTTAGATGGGGTCGAATAAACCAGTGTCGTGCCGAGATCGAAAAAGATCACCATCATCACAATTCTCCCGGTAGATGTAATTGTCTCTTAACATTGATTCATGATGTGTAACTCATACTACAGCACTCCAAAGTTCTCGATGGATAATGCACACATCTTTTCTGATTATTTTTCATTTGAAAAATACTTGTTTAAAATATCTGTGTCAATCTGCGTCAATCTGCGTCCTGAAAATGCTGATGCCTGCCTTACCACCCAACGACTTAAGAAATTATCGCACGATGAACATCTTTCGGGTCGATTCAAATTTGCCGGCTCTCATGTGATAAAAATAGATACCCGCCGGCAATCTGCGGCCCGAATTACCGATACCATTCCACTTGATCTCGTGGTAACCCGCTTTCAATTGCTCATCCACCAGGGTTGCAACCCTCTTGCCAAGTATATCGTAAATCGCCATATAAACCCTGGAATCGATGGGTAAGCCAAACGATATGGTAGTTTTCTTGAAGAATGGGTTGGGATAATTTTGACCGGCGAAGAACTTGCTCGGCTTCTCATCCTCCGCATCTTCAACCCCCACGAGCCCTGCGGTGAATGTATAGCAACTGTCGGGTGCATTGGGAGGGTCGGTAGATACATTTGGAGCGATGGCTATATCGCACGCCCGTATGTAATAACTGACCAATGTGTTGTGTGAAGCCTGTTCCGGTATTTCGGCAAAGTAGTGTATGGTTTCTATCGGAGTCATTTGCAGATATGTCCATTCGGGACCGATATCCGTCCTGTAACACAAGTAAACACTATCCACACCGTTAACATCACCCACATCTGTATAAATCTCAAACGGACCCATATAACTCGTATCACACCATACCGTAGTCGATTCTATAACCGGCGGGCGGGTATCAATTGTGAGGTTAAATGGGGACGACCAATCTGACCATCCAAATCTGTTTCCAGCACACACGCGCCAATAATAGAGGCTATCGGCCAATGGACTGGTTGGTATATAGACAGAAGATGTGAGTGTAGAATCATCTATCAGGGGTGAGGGAAAACCGATGTCATCCTCTATTTGCAGCCAGTATTTAGTGGCGCATGTTGCATCGCACCAGTCAAACAGGGGTGTATTATCGCTTATGAATGAACCACTATCGGGGGTAATAGGGGAGGGAATCGGAGGAACATCAATAAAGTAAAACAAACCATTCTCAGAAACACAAAAGGTGAACTGTACGAAGGCACCCGAGAGTACACAGTCTTCAAGATGTAACTGTGTACTATCGCCAAAAACAGCACCGTCGTCAACATCAAATAGCACCTCAACGATAGGTCCTTCTCCAGGTAAGATGGAATCTCGTACCGTACTCTGCATCGAAATCCTCACTGAATCTGGACATATGCTGTATCCAAGGTTCATAAAAGAACTGCGGGAGGTGGTGGCAATGCTATCCACCGTGAGTAGTGAGCCGTCGAATTTCAGGAGAAATTGAACACCCGTAATTCCCATTGGGTTATCGAGTTCAATATTTATGGGATTATCCTCCGATAGGGGAGGGCCACATCCATCTGCAACGCTCAGGGTGCAAACACAAGATGATAAATCATGTCCCGAGGGTTTAAGAAATGGGTCACCCAGAAGGGTCATTCCATAGTGCCAGCAGAGTTCGTCAAAGCTAACTCCCCATTGAGTAATATGCGCAAACCACTCCCTAAATGCCTCACCTATTGTTTTTTCCTGGGAGAGAGGTAGATAAAAAAAGTAGAATTCGAGCATGCTGCCGGTCTTTGTTGAGCCGATGGCACCAACTCCGTAATTTTGATTAAAGATTGTCCTTCCACCACCGTAACCATTTTCCGTGTATCGGGCAAATGAACAGGCAAAATGATTATAGAAATTTGCCGGTGGATCCTGACTTGTATATTCTGAAGACCAGTAGTAATCAACAGAGTTATGGTCATTATAGTAAAATTGATGACCACCCGGCCACGAATGTGCGAAGACAGAGACCCATGCCCTTACAGTATCAAGCCTGACCCTGTAGTCGCTTGCCCTGGTTGTATTGGGGTCGGAGACACAAAGGACATCATCGTAGAGTAGGGAGACATTCGAGCTCCATGAAGGCGCCCAATATTCCCAGTCATCATCAACATAAACCATAGCTCTGTGTTGCAGCTCAATGTTGTTGCGGCGATAGGCATCATCTTTTGTGAGGTAATTTTTTATGAGAAGTGTATCATAACCGATCCCCGTGGGTACCAACCTGCCGATATATATTTCCGGGGATAAGTTGCCCGAATGGCCATCAAATATGCTATCCTGTCCCGGAACGAGACCGTCACCAACATGTCTGAAATCGTCTGACCATTCACCATCGAGGTCCATATAGAATAGGTCAACGGGCCATTCCGCATAACCATACTCATTGAAGTCATTCGCTACCTGAAACCATGCGATGGGAAGGTTGCCAATGAACAATGCCCCTTCAATATTATCTGAGTTATAGAGGTCATAAAGAAAAGAACGAAGACTGTCCGGTGGACCACCGGAGACCTCATAACTCATCACGGTGTAACCCTCTTGCTGGAGATCGAGTATGAGTTGATTCAATTCATTCGTGAGTGAGGATGTAATACTCTCTTCGGTAATAATTGCTACGATGCCCGACCTGCCATCGCCGATAACCATTTTACCCGTTTTAACGGAAAAATTGGTGTACGGGTGAACGGCAATCCACTCCTTAAATGTTCCGGGTCTTGAGCCGGGAGGACCCGCCCACCGCAGCAGCGTGACCTCGTCCTGAGGAGCACCAGATAAAGCAACTCCACAGAGAGCGATATAGCTCATTACAGCGAGTTCTCTAACCATCATAACCTCTCCTTTCAATCTTCACTATTGTGAAGACCTTAACAATAAATCCCGCCTTTTATAAGACCTATATAGGCAGTGGACAGGCATCTGCCTCTTACCGATGTTGTCCTAAAGTGACGAGCAGCATCTCAATACTAATTCTGCCACTTTTCTGTGTTCATCTGCGTTAATCGGCGTCCAATCGAAAGGGAATCAACCATTTTTCTTATCGCACGAATATGTTCCGGTGTTGTTCCACAGCAACCCCCAACTATCGATACCCCCGAGGCAATTAGCTCTTTTGCCTTTTCTGCCATAAATTCCGGTGTCTCGCGATATACCGGTGTATTACCTTGCAGTTTTGGAAGACCTGTATTGGGTTGCATGATCAGGGGGAGGTCGCTGCATTTCTTGAACTCACGGGCTATTTTTATCATATTTTCTATTCCATTACCACAGTTTGAACCTATAATATCTGCCCCCGCTATTTCAAGTCCCGATGCTGCCTTTTCAATGTCTATTCCCATTATAGTGTAAAAGCCCCTCGGTGTTGAGTCAAATGTCATCGTTGCCATTACGGAAAGTGAGGGAGAAATGTTTTTTGCCGCCTTAATCGCCAGCGTTGCCTCTCTCAGATCGGTCATCGTCTCTATGCATATTACATCGACCCCGGCGTCAATGAGGGCTTTTATCTGTCTTTCAAAACTGTTGTACACATCTTTGGGTTCGGTATCTCCGTATGGTTTCAAAAGTCTACCCGTTGGGCCACAGGAGGCGGAGATGTAAGCACGGTTTCCCACGACCCTTCTAACTGCGAGAACAGCGTTTCTGTTTATCTCCTCTGTCTTATGCTCGATAGAATAAAGAGAGAGCTTCAGCGGGGATGCCCCGAAGGTATTGGCCTGAATTATGTCTGCACCGGCATCAAAATAAAGACCGGCGATTTCTTCCGGAATCTCGGGATGTGTGAGGTTAACGGATTCGGGACATTCACCCGCTTCAAGGTGCTTCATCAGCATTGTTCCCATTGCACCATCTGCAACCAGTATTTCCCCTTCTTTTAACCGTTCAAGCAATTTCTTCATATCAACTTCTTCTTTTCCTGTTTTTTAACCCCTTCGCATTAAAATTTATCAGTTAACAAACTCTTACCTGTTTACCCTCTTCGGATAGGGATTTCGCAGATAAAAATAGTTTAATCTGTGTAATCTGTGGCTGATGACCTCCCTGCCGAAGGTGTGGCTTTTGCTCATTTCTCTCTTGTGAGTTTTTTCACACGGTCTACCGCGCTGGCGGCATCATAACCGTATGCATCTGCACCTATTTCGCGCGCAAACTCTTCCGATACGGGAGCGCCGCCGATTATCGTCTTTATCTCGCCAGATAAACCTCGCTCATTTAGAAGGTCTATTACTTTTCTCATACCCTGCATGGTCGTTGTAAGAAGGGCAGACATGCCTATGACTTTGGCATTCTCCTTTTTTGCCCTTTCCACGAATTTCTCGGGTGAAACATCGTTGCCGAGGTCAATGACCTCAAAACCCGCACCTTTCAACATAATACCGACGAGATTCTTGCCAATGTCGTGCAAATCGCCCTGGATAGTGCCTATGACCACCTTCCCAATTGTGGGAATTCCCTCCCTGATAAGTATTGGTTTTAATTCATCCATTCCGGAATACATCGCCTTTGCAGCCAACAGGACATCTGGAAGAAATATTTCATGCGCCTTGAACAGTTTCCCCACTGTGTCCATTCCGGCAATTAAGCCGTCATCGAGTATATCTTTTGGCGGTATCTTTTGTTCTATCGCCAATTTTGTGAACTCCAAAACTTTTTTGTCATTGCCCCCACGCAAATTTTCAGAAATTTGTTTCAATATGTCCATTTTACTTCGCCTTTCTTGTATATCGGTATTGTCAACGAGTTAACTACATAGAGTTCGGATGGTTTCCTGTCTAATTCTACTCGGTTCTCTTTTTTGGAGACACCCATCTATGCCGATAACTTCTTTATTTTTATCTATCCGTGCGTATCTGGGGTTAATTTATCATTTGTATTATCACCGTAACGATTTAATTCTCTCACGACATGTATGTCCACTGCATTTAGAGCAGAAGGGAAAATTGTCTTCAAAGTGGTGAATCTCTTTTGGCCCTGCGATCATCACACCAGATACGGATTTCAATGGCTGCATCAGAAAACTGTCTGTCAGTGAGATAGCAATATCTTCTGGATGCAGAAACTCAAAGAGTTTTTTTTGTCCGCTTATATGCCATCCACAATAACCCGGGCTGTACCTCATTATCCTTGTTGAAGGGGTTGTCTGTCCACTTTTAGAGAGATATTCAGAAAAATGGTTTTGAGCGATCTCAGCCACCTTCTCGATCCCTTCGGAAGCGACAGAGTCTAACATACATCCCAGGGCAAATTCATTCAATTTGAAGAGTTCATTTATCTCCCGGCTGATTCCTTCGCCGAGTGTGGCAGTGAAAAGAGCCAGGTTATCTGCCCGTCGGAAAATTTCATTGACGGGTGTATTTTTCTCATTTTGTCCTTCTCCACTGTATACAACTTCAAATTCAGATATAGATATCTCCGAGATGATACCCATAGGAATAGAGAGCTTCCCAAAAAGATCCATTGACATATCAAGAAGTGCATTAATCTTCTCTGGAGGTTCCGGGGGAGTAAATACACCCTGACTTTTCAAAATTATATCTACATCTGGTTTTATATCTTTTATTGAACAGTGAATAATCTCTCTCATAAGTCCCTTGATGGTAAGCTGTCCATCCCGTAACGACGAGCCTCACCCTCCATAAGTTTTTTTAATTCTCTTTTTACCTCACCGGGCAGCCTCGACGGCTCATATTCTTTCACCAGCCTCTTCACCTCTCTGTGCGCCCGTTTAAAGAGGGTTAAAGCACCCTCCTCCCGCCATCTGGCTCTGTTTGCGCGATCGATTACTGGTCCGGGGAAATACTGTTCCTCCCTGAGATAACGAAGTGTATGCTCTGATATAAGAAGATGTTTCTCTTTTAGAAGTTCCTCAAATCTCGGAAGTGCCGGAAAGTCCTCCCTGGGTTCGATGCCCTTTATCAAACGCAGGGTCATTCCACAGATTTCATTATCCACAACGAGCTTTTCGAGGCTTTGACAGTTTTCAAAATCGAGCATACCGGGTCCCGATATGTTATTTACACCCGCCAGGACAGCCAGTGTTGCCCCCATGGACGATTCGAGTCCAGCCTGGGTATCGAGCCGCTTTGAATCGCTGAGTGATATATATGCCTGGGTTGGCAGGCCAAAATGTTTTCCGATTTCGTTGTAGGCGCAGTCTATCATCTGTGTTTCCACCGCACCCATTGGTGTTGTCTCATAGCGAACATCAAATATGGCGGGTGAACCCCCGTAAAGGATTGGAGTACCCGGGTTTGTAAGCTGGCTTATCGCTAAACCGCTCAGGGTCTCTGCAGTGTGCTGCACCAATGTTCCAACCAGTGTGACGGGTGCCATAAATCCCGCCAGTGGCATAGATACATATTCCACCGGGATGGAGTGGAGGGCACAGTCAACTAAATTTTGCGATGTGACATCACTCCATTTCAGGGGTGAGGTGGGACAGCAGGAATATATTGTAAGCGGTTTTGCAGCCAGTTTCTCTCTTGTTCCGCGCACCGCGAGCTGTAAGTCCTTCATAATATTGAATGCTTCGACGCTAAAAGCCCCGGTTACAACGGGTTTCTTACAGCAGAGAAGGCTAAGGTAGAGACGATAACTGTCTGAAATGTTTTCGTTTACATCGGCTGGTATGAATGCCGTGCTCTGGGATGCAATGTTTTCAAGTCCACTTACAACCTCTGTGTATTTTATATAATCCATTGTTGTGGGCTTGCGTATTTTTCGGGTTTTGTAGTCCAGGATGTTCAGTGCGGCAGAACCGGGCGTGAAATAAACATTGTACCCGATGAAGTCGTGAGTTTCATTACCGAGCACATCGTAGAGCTTGAATGAACCGGGAGCGGATTTTAACGTCCTGTCTATGATTTCATCCGTAAAAAGAGCATGGTTTCTGTGCATGTCCACCTTTGCACCATAGTCTCCCAGCATGGAAAGAATACCCCGGTTGTGTATCTCCACGCCAAGTTTACAGAGGACATCCCTCGCTTCCGAAACGATTCTTTCTAAGAGCTCGTTATCCAAAAATTTAACGATAGGTCTCATTGCAAATTTCCTCTTTTATTTCTCTCTCCTCAGAGTTTCGATTATCTTTTGATAACCCGCTTCCCGGCGGATTGGCTCAAGGTCTCTGTCTCTCTCTATGAAATCTACATCCGTGAAGCCCCGCTCCACCGCCCTCTGCAGTGTCTCAATCGCCCTTTCTTTTTCTCCGTTGAGCGAGTATGCACACGCCAGAATGTTTTAAAACACACACGTCCAACCATAATCTCTTTTCTCCATTCTTCCTCGTTTATCCATTCGAATACAGTTTCTTACCTCGAATGACTTATTATAACTCCAAAATATGAGCTTGTCAAGAAAAAAAAGTTGTATACTTTTTTATGCAGTCAAGAAAAAAGTCAACGGACTATTTTTTGAAATGAGAGCCCGCATGAGCTCACTTACTAATGCCATCGAGCATAATAACCAATTTATCCCACTCGGTGTATAAATTGTTCAATTTTTTATGTGCAACTTTTATCTCTTTTTTCAGGGTTTTAATCCTTTTGGGGTCTTTTAGAACACCGGGGTCGCAGAGTAAGGATTCATTTTTTTCTTTCACCTTCTCTAATTGATTGATCTTCTCACCGGTTGATTCCAATTTTTTATTTAGTTCTTTTCCGGTCCTGTAAAGCAGGTTTCTTCTCTCCGCCTCGTGTCTCTTTTCTTCCTTCGTCTTATAACCGTACGCGCTCTTTTTGCCGGCATTATCTCTCTCAAGGTCGTTTGCCATCTGTTTATCTTTTTCTGCTTCATTTTTGGCCCTTTTTTCGATGAAATATGAATAGTTGCCGTGATACTCATAACATGTTTTATCTCTCATTTCGAGCACCCTGTTAACCAGATTATCCAAAAAATATCTATCGTGCGAGACGATGACCACCGTACCCGTATAATTGAGCAATGCGTTCTGAAAAATCTCCCCCGTTTTAATGTCGAGGTGATTGGTTGGTTCATCAAGGATTAACAAATTCGAATCTTGAAGTAATATATTGAGTAAAGCCAGCCTCGATTTTTCGCCACCAGACAATACAGAAATCCTTTTGTGGATATCGGCTCCAGAGAAGAGGAAGGCACCAAGCAGACTTCTTTTCTCAAGTTCTGTGCATTTTGTTCCCGTTGAATCGATCTCTTCCCAGACTGTGTGAGCATAATTGAGATTTTTCGAACTTTCCTGTGAAAAATAAGCCACTCTAACATTTACTCCGTATTTTACCTCACCCGAAGTTGGTTTTTCTGTTTTATTAAGTAACCTCGTTAAAGTGGATTTTCCCGCCCCATTAACCCCAACCAGGGCTATTTTATCACCTCTGTAAATAACGAAATTCAGACCCATAAAGACCTTTAAATCCCTGTAAGCCTTCGACAGATTCTTCACAGATAAAACCTCGTATGCACTCCTTTTGCATTCCGGGAATCTTATAGTTGCCTTTCCGGGGCTTTTTTCGACCTTGATGAGGCCAAGCTTCTCCAACATCTTAATTCTACTCTGTACCTGCTTAGCCTTTGAGGCTTTGTATCTGAACCTATCAATGAAAGCCTGAATTCTTTTTATTTCCGCCTCCTGAAGCTTCATTTTCTTTCTAAGTGCTTCCAACCTTCTTTCTTTTTCTTTGAGGTAAAATGAATAATTTCCTTTATACATCGTTATCTTTCGATTGAAAAGTTCTGCTGTTTGAGTTACAATTTTGTCCAAAAATACCCTGTCGTGCGAAATGGCTATGATTGTGCCATTGTAGTCTTTAAGATATTGTTCTAACCACTCCATACTCTCGGTATCGAGATGATTGGTGGGCTCATCTAAAAGTAGTATGTCCGGATTTGAAAGCAAAATTGCCGCAAGGAAAATTCTCATTTTCCATCCACCGGAAAACTCGGAACAATTTTTGGGAAAATCACGCTCCCTGAAGCCCAATCCACTCAATATTCGTTTTGTATTTGCCTCAAATGAATAGCCATCTTTCATCTCAAATGATTCTACGGCAGATTCGTATTCCTTCAGTATAACATCATATTCTCCGACTCCGGGGGTACAAGTTGATAATTTTTCTGCGTGGTGTTTAATAGACTCCTTGAGTTTCAAGATACCGCTTTTCTTTTCCAGGTAATCAATTATGTTTATGGGTTCGAGTTCAACTAAATCTTGAGGCAAGTATCCTATGTTTATATCTTTTTTTGTGATCGTAATATTTCCATCATCGGCAAGCACCTCACCCAGGATAGCTCTTAGCAAAGTGGTTTTACCGGTGCCGTTATCGCCGACCAATCCAATCCTACTCTTCTTGGTTATCAGCAAACTTATATTATCGAAGAGGACATTGTCTCCGTAGCTCAAACTTATGTTACTAATCCTTATCATTCAAAATTTACACCTTCTCATTTTCTCGATAACCACGATTAATTGCCTATTATACCTCTAAAAAGCGGGCTTGTCAAGTAAAAAATATCAGCGGATTAAACGGATTAAACGGATTTTGATATAAACACAAAGCCCCCGCGAGATTATTCGAGGGGGCTTTATGCAGATCAGTACTGTGAATAAGAAAGGGTATTGGCTTTAGAGACCTTTCTCTTCAGATGCGGTATCCTTAACGCTACTTTGCCGTGACTCTTTTAGAAGCGTAATGTCATCGTCACGAATTGACTCATCATCTTCGCCATAATATCTTGGAGCAGTTACCACCAATTCTGGCATCATACCAATGTATGGAATAGAATCTTCATCTATTTCACAATATCTTGGTGCGGTAACGACTATCTCGGGCATCCATCCAGCAAATGGTACCCGGTCTCTATCGGCGTCTTTGTTTATAGGAGCCGATATCTGCGCAATTATAAGAGCTGTTCCGATTATTCCCAACATTTTTCCTCCTTTTTATTATCGATGAAATTTCAATTATTCTCACAGTGTTCACTATGTTATACGAGAAACCCGAGCAAAAGTTTCACTTTTTCCTCAAAAAATTTCATTAAAGTTTTTATCTGCGTTTTTAAGAAATAGATGGGATTTATAAGGTGGGGAGTGCTGCAGCCGACCTCAGTTAACTTGTTTATTCATATCTCAATGCGTCAATTGGGTTCAAAAGCGATGCCTTACGTGCTGGATAGAATCCGAAGAATAACCCTACTGTAAAGGCAAAGGAAAAGGATAATAAAACGGAGAAAGAGGTAATGACCGTTGGCCAGCCCGCGAACTGGCTTGTAAGTTTGCTGACAAATATGCCCAAAATAACACCAATTACTCCGCCACTCAATGATACAATAATTGCCTCAATGAGAAATTGACTGAGAATGTCGCGTCTCTGGGCGCCAATTGCCTTGCGGATGCCTATCTCTCTTGTTCTCTCAGTAACAGATACAAACATAATGTTCATAATCCCAATCCCACCAACGATAAGACTAACCATAGCAATGCTAGCAAGTAACATAGTGAATGTCTTAGTAGTTGTCTGCATAGTAGAGAGAATTTCTACTTGAGATAAGATGCTAAAATCATCCTCTTTACTCTTTTGAATTCTATGTCTTTCGCGAAGAAGACTTTTGATTTCAGAAGTTGCTTTATCCATAACATCCTCACTCTTCGCCTCTACATTGATAATTGATACATAATCTACCCCAAATAACCGTTTCTGTGCGGTTTTCAAGGGAACAAATATGATATCGTCCTCATCTCTCCACCCACTACTGCCTTTCTCGCTCATTACGCCAATAACCTGAAAAATGCTACGCTTAATCTTTATATATTGTCCTACAGGATCTTCTTCTCCAAAAAGGTCTTTGACCACCGTTTTTCCCAGAACCGCTACCCGACGCATTAGTCGGTTATCCTCTTCAGTCAAAAAAGAACCTTGTTCAACTGGAAAATTTTTCACCTCTGGAAAATTCGGTGTCACGCCATTTATAATCGTATTGGTATTCTTATTTCCATAGACTACCTGAGCATTTCTGGAATACGATGGATCAACTTTAGCAACGGACGGACATTGTTCGGCAATAACCTGAGCATCCTCATAAGTAAGAGAGGTAATGTTTCCCGTTACTGTTCGGGCGGGTCCTCTTTGAAAGGCTCCCGGACGCACCATCAAGAGATTTGCTCCCAACTGACTGATATGTTCTGTAATCTGAGCACCTGCACCTTGACCAATACTTATCATTGCAATCACAGCCGATACTCCCACAATAATTCCAAGCATTGTCAGGAAACTTCGGAGTTTATTTGAAGAGATAGAAGATACTGCCATAATTAAGCTTTCTTTCAATTCACTAAGTGAAAATGTCCTCCTTTTTTTCTCTTGTCGCGTTGGTGTAGGACTCTGGCTGATTTCATCACTTTTAGAGATTTTCTTGTCCTTGATAATTTCCCCATCCTTTAGCCTTATAACCCTTTTTGCGTGAGAAGCTATCGATTCTTCATGCGTAACCATAATTATAGTGATGCCCTTTTTGTTGAGCTCGGAAATGATTAACATTATCTCTTCGCCTGCTTTGGAATCAAGATTACCGGTCGGCTCATCTGCAAGGATTGTTGTTGGCTCGTTTATAATCGCGCGGGCTATGGCAACTCTCTGTTGCTCTCCACCAGATAATTCTCTCGGTCTATGAGATGCTCTCTCTTCAAGATTTACAGCCTGAAGCGCATTTATTGCCCTTTCTTTTCGTTCCTTTTGGTTGCCAGCATAGATAAGGGGAAGTTCTACATTACTGAGTGCTGTTAAACGTGGTAAGAGGTTGAAGGTCTGGAAGACAAACCCTATTTTCTCATTCCGTATCCCGGCAAGTTCGTAATCGGAAAACTCACTTACATTTATGCCACCTAACAGACATTGACCACTGGTGGGAACATCAAGACAGCCTAATATATTCAGAAGGGTGGACTTGCCTGAACCTGAAGGTCCCATGATGGCAACAAATTCACCTTCTTCCACTTTAAGTGAGATATTTCTTAAGGCAGGGACCTTTATATCCCCCATCCTATAGGTTTTGTGGATATTTTTTAACTCTATCATCTCGGTTTCCTCATTATCATGCCCATTGGTGGTTTCATAGCACCCTTTTGCTTTGAGATTTCTTCTTCGCTCATAAGGACTATTTCTTCACCTTCTTTCAGTCCACTGATTACCTCAATCATCCTTCCATCGGAGATACCTGTCTCCACTTCCCGTGGTATCGGTCTGTCAGCCAGTACAATGACAAATTTTCTTCCTTTTCGCTCTTTTACTGCACTCTTGGGAATTATGAGAGCATCCTGGCTTTTTTCGATAGAGAATTCTACATTGGCTGTCATTCCTGATGACCAATGGGATGGCACCCTTGAGGGTTCTACCATTATATCATAGACTACTACATCTGATACTAATCTTCCCTCACGGGAAATCTTGGTGACCTTTCCTTTGAGCCGTTCATCCGGAAATGCATCCAGCACAATCCAGGTATCCTGCCCCAATTTTATCTTGCCTATATCCGCCTCATCCACTTCCACACTTGCCACAAGTCTATCAGAAATTACGAAGAGAATACTTTGTGTAGAGACATTTTGTCCCGGCTCACAGGAGCGATTTATTACTTCGCCAGATATTGAGTTAGTAAGAGGCACCGGTTTGTAAGATTTTTCGGCAATTTCATAAGCCATCTCTGCCTCTTTGATAGCCTCCTGATCATTTCCCTCTTGTGCGGATTCCAGAGCCGAACGGGCTGCATCCAGAAGTGCAATTCTGTCCTCACTGGAAATCCAGGCAAGGATATCACCTTCCTTGACTATATCCCCTTCATTGACTTCTGACCTATCTACCCTTCCGTTGACAGGTGAGCTGACCTCCACCCTTGTATATGGCTGAATAGTCCCTGTGGAGAGCACTTTGACCTCTATATCCCCACGCCCTACTGTGGCAGTTTCAATTTCGGATTGATTTGAATTATTCGATTTCTTTTTCTGAAAAAAGAGAAATCCAACCCCTATGGCTATTACAAGAATGATTGCTATCCACAATTTTCTCATGACTCCCTCCTTCCCCAAACCTTTTCTAACCTTGCACCGGTTATATGCAGATTAAACAGGGCATTAGCATAATTATATTCTGCCTGGGTAAGGGCGTTCTCTTTCTGTTGAAGGAAAAAGTAAGATGTCCGCCCCTGCTCATATTGGAGTTTTGTTAGTTGGTACATCTCGCGAGCTGCTTTTAATATCTCGTCACAAACTTCAAGTTTTTTTGCCGCCAGTTTCCAGTTGACCCAAGCCTGTTCCACTTCCTTCTCTATCTGTACACCCAGTTCCTTTAGTTTTATCTCTTCTTCTTTAAGTGATAGGGCAGCCTCTTTGACATTTGCCCTGGTCGAAAAACCATCAAATATAGGAAATGAGAGGCTTATCCCCGCACTCCAATCATTTTTCTGTTCCAGAAATTCATTACCCCGCCAACCATACGAAGATGACAGGGAAAGGGTTGGAAAATAGTTACTCTTAGCCTGACTAACTTGAGCCTCCAGCATATCTCTGTTAGCTTTTTCAGCACATATTTCGGGTCTTTCAGTTTTTGCTTCCCCGATTAAACTATCAAGCGGGGGAAACTCCAGCGTCTTATTTCTGCACTTTATGGATATTTTTTTCTTTCTCGGTCTGTTAAGAAGCAGGTTGAGCTCCGCATTTGCAAGCGAGAGTTCATCTTCCGCCTTCATTTTATCATATTCTGCCTGTGATAAATTTGCTTTTGCTTCTTTTACAGCAGGTAAATTTTCTCTACCCGCATCATATTTCAATTTGATAATTACAATGTCTTCTTTTCGTCTTTCAAAAATGTTCTCTGCGAGTGTAATCTGCTCTTGTTTCTGCAAGATTTCAAAGAAAGCCTCTTTCACGGCGAGGATTATTCTACTTTCTGTAAGACGATAATTCTCCTCCGCCACTCTCACTCTGGCTTTTGCGATCTTTGTGCCGGCACGAACATATCCTCCCCTAAAAATGGGATATTGAACACCAATGCTTGTAGAGTAGTTATCTTCCCTTTCCCCTGTAAATCCCTTTTCATTTCTGTATCCGCCAGAGAGGCCTATGCTCGGATAATACGATGAATAGGCAGCCGTCACACCCGCACGAGCCTCTTCTATTGCTGTTTTTGCCCGAATGAGTGTGGCGTTATTTTCTCTTGCGAGGGAGATGCAGTCATCCAGGGATAACGGCTCTGCTGCAAAGGAGTTGTTACTTAAGATGACCACGCATAGGAGAAATAGAAAATGTAACTTTAAAGCCATTTTTCACCTCCTTAATCTCCTTCCTTACCTGAATGTGGATTCTGGGCAAGACGGACTTTTATCCAGATTTCCTGTTTTTGGGGCATTTGCCTCTCACGCATCCCGCCGCCGTGTTCACCACCTGGCATACTTCCTCTCGGCATACCTCCTCTCGGCATGCCTCCACCTACGCTACCGCGTTCACCACCCATCTCGTCCGCCCAGCGATGAAGGTCTCTCGTGCCAATGCCTCCCCACTCCAATCCGATACCGAGGGTTTGTCCCGGTGGTTGTGGCTTGATGAAGTAATAATCACCGTTCTTTTCCCGCAGTGGAATACAGAACTCATATGTGTAGATACCCTGGGGAACTGCAGTACCAACAGCTGGCCCCCTGGAACCATCCGCCGGTATGATTATTTCTTGCTTTCCCTCTTCGAAGAGAACTTCGATTTGATTGGCAATAGTCTCCCGTTCCCGTATGAGGCGCCGTTTCTGTTCAGGGATCAAACTGTCCAAGAGACCGCGCTCACTAACTATTCCCGACTTTTGCATTTCGGAAAGGGAGGGTCCGCCTATATAACGGATACCGAAATCCTTTTTCTTTCCTCCTGTCTCATCCAGCCACATGGTCACACCGCTCATCCGATTCAGTCGCTCCCAGGTCTGACTCCTGGTGCAGAAGAGGATATAGAGATTTTCGTCATCGTTAAGTAGCCCCAAGCTTACCTGTTCGTCTTCAAAATATGTCAGGGGCGTATCCGACCAGTCCTCCATCTGACCATCGACATTGATCGGCTCAGCCGACCATTGACTTTGCATTTCCAGTGCTTTACCACCACAACCGCTGTTTAGAATCAACCCCACTAAAAATATAGGGGTTGCGATTTTCGTAAACAGCCCTATAGTATTTACTTGAAACATTTTTATCTCCTCATCCTTGATTTAAAGAAGGGGCCGGCTGAAAAACCAGCCCCCTTCTCCGGTGAGTCTGTGGTGATGTGATTACTCTCGAGTTGATGCGATTTCATCGGATTCCACGCTCTCCTCTTTCCGGCCTCCCACGGCCTTGCATCCCTTGCCCAGGAGGCTCTTCTGGAGGAGGCGGGGGCATTCCTCTTGGATGCAATCTTCGTTCATAGAGCCGTATAAATTGCTTCTGTTGTTCTGGAGTGAGTATATTTCTCATCTGGCATAAACTCTCAAAAACACGAGTTTCAACTTCTGCCCTCAAAGAGGTAATCTCTCTAATTAAACTATCTGCTTTTTCCCTATTTGGTTCGGTTTCTCTCATTAGCCTTGACAGTTCTTCTCTTTTTGTAAGCATTTTTTTCCTCAGAGAGAGCATTTTTGGTCTCATCTCTTCACGCCTTGCATTTATTGCATCTATCTGTTCCTCCGTGAAATCGAGCCTGTGTTTCAGAAGGCCTCGCCGCAAATTTGGTCCTCTATCTATCCACCTCGGAGGCATCTCTCTTCTGAAATTCCGTACCTCCCACCAATGGTAGCCGAAAGTCAGTATCGCCGCCAGATTTATCGAAACCGAGATGACGAGGATTATAACAAGAGTTCTTTTACTCATTCTCCCTCCCCGGTTAATAAGTCATTGTACACATCACTTAAAGAACCTGAAGAAAAGTCATTGAGTGAGTTAACACAGAGGAGTTCGGCAAATTCCGTATCCAATCTCGATTCACTTTCTGCCTTTGCCTGATAGATCGCGTTTCCCAGACGACCTCCCAGAAAGATGGAAAAGATAACGAGTGCCGTGGCGCCCACCGGGACAGCAACACGCCTTGTCCACTGCAAGAATGGAAAGCGAATAGGGCTTCTCGCTTCTCGTTCGGCGATCCTCTGTTTCAGACGAATCATGAAATAGGGCGAAGGTTCTATCTCCTCAAAATAATCGAGAGAATCTGACAACTGATGCAGAGTTTCTAATTCTCCTTGACAATCGGGGCAGGATTTCAGATGTTCTAATATTTGCCGTTTCTCTTCTTCGGATACTTCTCCGTCCAAAAAGGCAGAAAGTCTTCTTCTTATGCGTGAACATTTCATTTTTCCTCCTTCATTTATTTAGACAGGGATTTTTTTAGAAACTTGCGGTTAAATTTCACCTTTTTTTCTGAGAGGAAGCAATTTCTTTTTGAGGATAGCTCTGGCTCTGAAAATTAAGGACTCAACAGATGATAGAGATACTCCCATAATCTGGGCTATCTCTCTGTAAGATTTCCCTTCGAACCTGGATAATACCAGTGCAATTCTCTGCCTCTCCGGTAACTCATCGATTGCCCTTCTCACGATTTTTGGCTTTTCTTCATCCCCGATCTCAACTTTGAGTGAATCGGGAGTCCTTCCATGTTCCATTATCTCATCCAAAGATGCGGGCTTTTCCTTATGCCTACCCCTGTAGTTTAAGCATTGATTAACCACGATTCTATAGAGCCAGGTCGAAAACTTGGATTTTCCTTTGAAGCTTTTGGCGTGACGCCATACCTTTATAAAAACTTCTTGGGCGACGTCTTCTACCTCATCAGATTCACCAATATAGCGATAGATTGTATTCCAAACACGGCGCTCATATTTCTTCACTATCTCTTCAAAAGCCACTTCATCGCCTTCCACTATCTTTCCAATCAATTCTTTGTCCCTGTCCTCCTTATCTCCAATGTTTTTCATGTCATCATCCCGTTCTTTTTCTGTGCCAGGATTACTTATAACCAGATTTTATCTTTTGTGGTTTATTCTTCCCACTCATTCCATCACCATTTTTATGTCACTTTTATTATTTCTTGATTTATAATATAAACGAATAAAACGAACGAATTAATCTTAAAAATTATAGAAATTTTACAATATGACATAAAGACACTATGACACAATATATCTCCCTGACTCAACCGGGTAGTAACTGAGCAAGGTAGGGGGGAGGAGGTTTATACACTGAGTGGACTTTATTAACTCCCACGGAAAACACCAAGAACACGGAATTCTTTATTTCTGACCTTCAGTGTGCTCCGTGTCCTTCGTGGGCAATAATTATACCTGTTAAATCCGCAATGTTCTGTAACTTTCTCAGGCAGTATTTTACAAAATCGTCTATTTTAACATCGTCTTCTTGTAATAACTATAGACAGCGAACCGAAGTAGTGCAAATACCGGTACCATAACTATAAGGAACCAGGGGCGATTACCCATAAACAGCTGCTGAACGATCATACCTATCCAGACTATTCCAACGACTATCAGGGTGATTCGATTCGCCTTAAGCCAACAAATCCTTGCCTGTTCATTCATTCCGAGAATATCCATTTCATTTTTCATAATTTCACCTCTCGCTAACTGAGGTCTCAGTCCTTGCTAAATTTTTCCTCAAAATAATTTTTAAAAAAATCTACCGTTTCCTTGTCTCTTATCAATACATCCGTATTGTGCCAGAGTTCAAGCCCACTATAAGACCAGTTTGTCGCGCCCAAAATAACCACATCATCGATGATGACAACCTTTGCATGGTTAATGGTATTTATATCGTTAAGTCTAGCCTCAACATCGTTTTCCTTAAAATATTCTATTGTTTCACTGTTCATTGTGTTCAACCGCTCGTTGAAGGCGCTTTTTTCCAGCAATACCCTGGTTTCAAGACCTCTCTTTTTCGCCCTTACAATCTCATCTGCCAAAATATCTCCCTTCGTTTCTCCCGTATGAGCCAATTTAAACCCGTATACCATTACAAATATTCTCTTCGTGGCTTTCTTCATCATTTCATAAACGATATCAAAATATTGCCGATCGATGATGGGAATTATCCCATCTTTAAAACTTCTAAAGGGAGGAATGTCCTTCGAAGAATCCATCCATAAACGGTCAAGATAGTCTTCGAAATACTCTGCTATTTCTCCATCCTCAATCAACACATTTGCTTCATTGGCATAACTCAATGACGACCTGGTCCAGTTCGTGGAACCAATTAAAACGAGATTTTTATCGATAATAACTACTTTATTGTGTGTCGTTTTATGTGGAGAATCAAATCTTGCCTCAATATCTGTATCCTTTAAAAAATCGATTACAGAGTGATTTGCTCTTATATCATCTTCAAGTAGTATTTTTACCTTTATACCTCGACTAACTACATTTTTCAGTTCTTTGAGCAAAGTATCTACTTTTCCATTTCCCTTTACTACAAACATACTGATAGAGATGGATTTTTCTGCTTCTTGAATCAATTTTTTGGCAACGGGAAAATATTCCCCATCAACAACGGGGATAACTTTCTGTGATATTTCTTTTTCAGAAATATCTCATAATGTCCCCGTTTTATTGAAATTTCACGGGACACGATAGACAATTAGTTCTCTTGTTGACCATATGTGATCTGTGAGTTGAGCAGCCATAGCAGGTGTTCTCTGATTCCACTTTCTGTTATCGTTGCAACTTCTCTGGCGTAATCCCGAATGTTCTTTGACAAAATGATAGTATCCCGATGCAAGGTACAATTGGTCTTCAAGCCTTTTGATTTCTTTCGAGAAACCGTTGGTTTTTCGGGTTAACCTCCTCGAACTCTGTCTAAGGCTTAGATTGTTACGTTCAACGAAGGATATGTTCACGCTTTTGCTGACAGGAGAAGACTCCAGGAGTTTTTCTATCTCGCACTTGTCACCAAATATGATTACAGTATCGATAGAGACGACCCTTCCTTTTCTGCGTTTTTTGACAACTTGAGCATATTTTAGTTCGGGAGGCGCGGATAATTTAGGTTTCCGTGGACGTCCCCTTTTACCAGGCTCTCGTGGAATTTCTTCTCTAATACCGTATGTCTTTAGCAGAGCCTCTTTATAACATTTCAACTCATCACTTGTGAAGAACGGAATTGTGCCGTTTGTTACCTTATTGAGTTTGGATATTAGTTTCTCGGCATTAGAGCGTGTTCGCTTACCTACTATAAAGACCGGAAGCACCTTGATCCTGGAATCAAAACTACACCAGACCCATGCATCTCCATATTGTGAGAGGATTTTCTCCATAGCAGTTAAGTTTTTCTCTTTTTTTTAACGAAGCTCCATAACTCGTCAAGCTGGCATTCCTCTATGTGGAGATCAGAGAGCAAACTATCCAATACCTTGAGACAATGCTTGCTGGCGCGGTCGAATATCCTATACACTGTATCTTTATCAATTCCCATGATTCTCGCGGTCGCACGGATGCTGTTGCCTTCTGCAAGACAACGTACTACTTTTTCAATTGTGTCTTCAGAAGTATGCAATCCAAAGAACACCGTGTTACGTCGTTCGGAAAATCGGGTCTTGCAAGTCTTACACCTGAGAAGTTTCGTATTGTTTTTGCCGTAGATTTCATAACAAACAATGTTACCTCGTCCCTTTTTCCCAAAATCAGGGCAAGACTCATTAGGGCAAAAAATATCTGATAATTCCACGGCCCCTCCTTGTAATATAAAGCAAAAAGCATTACAAGAAAGTATACCACAGAATTATTTAAATGTCAAGCATTTTTTTCAATAAAACGGGGACACTATGAAATATCTCTATCGGTTTTATTTACATAGGAAGGAGATAACGAGACACAATAAAATGTGAATGGCAACAGAAAAAATAAATTCATCATATATCCAGCGGTGTTGGATATTCCGCACTGAGTATATTTAAAGATGTGAAATCCAGGCCAAGCAAGATATGGTCTGTAAGGCGATGCTCTCGTCGCATCATAATTTGATTTTTCGTGCCTGAAATTCCCCCGGTCTCAGATATTCAATTTCTACGGGACATATTTCTATCAAAGAATAGTTGGGGTCATCTACACTCTCAAAATACTTATTGAAAAAATCGCAATGTCCGGCTATTTTCGCTTTTGTCTCTCTATCCATAACTATTTTGGCCACCCCAGCAATTCTTACATAACAGTCTTTACCGCCTTTCCGAAGATACAAACAAAATTCTACCTTTGGATTATCCCGTATCTGCTTGACCTTTGCATTTCTTGTTCCCGTTGTGACCCACAATTTTTTATCGAGAGAGATTAGTGTCACCGGTCTAACCCTCGGCTGGGCACCTTCCGCAGTCCCCAAAAACACACATTGGAAATCCTTGAAATGTGCCTACACTTCTTCTTTGATGTCATTGACTTTATTCATCAGAACACCTCCTTATTTGTCTTTGTTGTCCATACACAGTTTTTTCAATACCGAAGCGACAAGCCGGCGTTCCCGGAGTCGATGTTCTCTCTCGATGTATAGCCCGACTAGGAAAAGTCCTATCAGGAATCCCGGAACAGTGACCCATAGAATTATTCGGTCATTTAAGTGTTGAACCGTAAAGAAGCCAACGATAACTATAATTACACCTCCCAGGGTTAAAAAGAGTCTGCAAAAGATACTCTCAATATGCCTGCGTGTTCGATCCCAGGTCAGCAGTTCATGCACCAATCCCTCCTCTTCTTTGTTAAGCTTGGTCTCCATTGCCTTGCCTCCTTTCAGTTTCTGTGATTCTAATTAACCAATTAACTAATCAGTCATTCGTTTACCCCGCCTGCCCTGTAGCGTTAGTGTACAGGGTGAAATGTGAGCTTGTGAACTATTTCAGCAGGGTCATTGGTCATTAGTCATTGGGTTATTGAATCATAGCGTCTTTGAGTCGTCGAGTCGTAGCGTCGTTTATCTGATGTCTTCGGTCTGTGGTCTGTTGCATGTGGTCTTGCTTGAAGCCCAACGCATTACGCCTAACGCTTTACGCTCTACTCTCATCCCTCTTCTGTCTGTGGTCTTCGGTCTGTTGTCTGTGGTCTTCGGTCTTCCGTCTTTTCCTTCACCC
>JGI24025J20009_10000708_pt1 | contig 25910 bp, 25 predicted proteins | sample Cruoilmetagenom3_FD_20009 | JGI IMG/M metagenome (IMG submission 20009) | reverse complement strand
TGTCTAAACACCGGCGAGAACATCCTCTACCTGTTGGACGGATACTGGTGGATAAAGGCAATTGACCTGACCAGCGGTGAGGTCCTGGCCCGGGTGCCCGGTTTCGAGGCGGACATGTGCGTCTATGACTCGGTTGACAACCGCATCTACGGTATCAGGGATTTCTGGGACGCGGTGGTGTACGTGTACGACTGCTCAACGAACCAAGTTATCCGCCAGATATGGTTGCCGAACATCAACTCCTGGGGTATCGTCTGGAACCCGAGGGACAACAAGCTGTACTGCGGTGGAAATCCCATGATGCGGGCAGTGAAGGAGAAACTGCAGACCGGCTACAGCAACCGACGAGTCGGAACAGTCGTCCGAGGAGTGCTGTACGTTCCGCAAGTCAGAAATCAAAGTACAAAGTGCAAAATGGTGCTGCTTGACGCTATAGGACGGAAAGCAGTTAACCTGCACCCCGGCGCAAACGACATCCGGCATCTGAGTCCGGGCGTTTACTTCCTGCGCCGGGGAAAAGACCAGATAACCTCAAAGGTCATCATCGGGAAATAAAGTTCAAGGAAATACCGGCTTTTACACTTGCGTGCGGAAAAAACTCGGGCTAGAATTCTGAGAATGCCTAACAGGCTTGAACGAATCATCGAAAATGACCCGAAGTTTGGTATCGAGGCGTATCTTTTTGTATTCGAAGCACTCGCGGTTGCCCAGAAACTTTTCAAGCACAAGCGTCATGTTACAGGAAAAGAACTGCTTGAAGGGATAAAGGCCCTTGCGCACGAGCGATATGGACGCATCGCAAAATCGGTTCTCAACTCATGGGGAGTGCACACCACAGATGATTTCGGCACGATTGTGTTCCACCTTGTGAATGCCGGTCTGATGTCCAAGACCACAAAAGACCGGCCAGAGGATTTCCATGCTGTTTATGATTTTGACCAGGCATTCATCCGTGACTATCACATATCTGATGAATCCCATAATCACTGACCCGACATCTCTGTTTCGTCCTGGCAGCAGGCTTGGTCAGGTATTACCTACTTATGAATACCGGCCCCAGCAGGAAGAAATGGCAAGCCATGTATGGCACGCACTCACGACCGGCTCTAATCTGGCAATAGAAGCAGGAACAGGCATCGGCAAAAGCTTGGCCTATCTTGTACCGGCTGTGACATGGGTGATAAAGACCAGAAAAAGGGTTGCAGTTTCCACCTATACTCGGCTCTTACAAAGCCAGCTCATCAACCAGGATATTCCACTGGTGCGCAAACTCATCCCCGACCTTCCCAAAGTAGCTGTGGCATATGGCCAGGAAAACTATTTATGCCGGTTCCGGCTCCGCTCCAGGCTCGCGCGCGGTCTTTTCGACACCAGGCAGGAAGCAGCTACAGCCTCACGACTTCTTGATTGGGCAGAAACTACTACCCAAGGCATCCTGCTCAATTACCCCCATCCTCTACCTGCCAAGCTCTGGCACCGTATTTGCCGTGACCCGACAACCTGCCGCAGAAATGACTGCCCTTATTTCTCAGACTGTTTTTATTACCGTGCCAGAAGGAACTGGGAAAAATCGGCTATGCTCATTGTCAACCATTCACTCTTTTTTGCCGGCCTGGCCGCTGAAACAGAACTCCTCCCAAAGATGGATGCTGTCATATTCGACGAAGCCAACCGACTTGAAGATGCATGTGTCCGTCATTTCGGCATCAGGGTATCGCAACGCCGGCTTTCCCAGATTCTTGATTATATCTGTCCTGTTGCCGGAAGGGGTCTTATTCATGCCCTGGCGCATCAAGCCGGAATCGTGGAAAATATCGAAAAAGAAGTCGGTTTCTGCCGCAACGAACTCCTGAATTTCTTTCAAGAAACAGAATCGCTTCTTGGGCCCGATGCCATCCGTTTGCGTCTCAAACAGCCGCTTCAAGCGGTCCCGGTTTCGGCATTGAATCGTCTGAGCGCATCACTTAATAAAACGGCCCGGGATGCCGATGATGAGCACCTTGCATCAGAACTCAAAGGCACCGCGAGAAAGCTTGAGGATACGGCCAATTCTCTGACCGAATTCATGGACCTGGATACAGAAAATGCTGTTCAATGGGTCGAGCGCACCGGGGCAAACAACATCAACCTGATTTCTGCGCCTTTGGATATCGCTCACAAACTTAAGGAACTTGTTTATCCCGGATTCACAAGCACCATAATGACATCGGCAACCCTCACTGTCGCCGATGAGTTCGGTTTCATATCCTCACGCCTCGGCCTGGACCAATTTAAGACTTTGCAGTTGGACTCGCCTTTTGACCACGGCCACAACAGCCTTTTGTTCGTGGCTAACAAGATTCCGCCCCCGAATCATCCCGATTTCAACCAGGCAGGCGCCAAGCTCATCCAGAGAATTCTCAAGGCCAGTCATGGCCGTGCGCTCGTTCTCTTTACCAGTTATGATATGATGAACCGGGTGCGCAACCTGATTCCCCAGCATTCTTATACCCATCTTTATCAGGGCGAACTCCCAGTGGCACAATTACTTCAACAGTTCAGAAACGACACCCATTCGGTCCTGTTCGCAACCCAGTCTTTCTGGCAGGGAATAGATGTGCCGGGCGAATCCCTGACCTGTCTCATCATCTGCCGGCTTCCGTTTGAAGTCCCAGACGACCCCAGGCTTACCGCCATTGCCGAACAACTGCGCAAACAGAGAATTGACCCTTTTAACACCTATCAGGTGCCGACTGCGGTTCTCAGATTCCGCCAGGGATTTGGCCGTCTCATTCGGACTAAAAAAGACCGTGGCGTAGTCTGTGTGCTTGACCGCAGGATACTGGACCGCGGTTATGGAAACTCTTTTCTGAAATCGCTTCCCAAAGAACTGCCGCTTACTACGAGCTTCAATCAGGTAGTCCGGTTCCTGCGCAAGGTTGATAATCCGGACATTTGACCCTGCGATTCTAATATTGATTGTTCCGAATGGATTGCTATACTTCATAGTCTTATCTGCTTATCCTTGACAGAAAGGTATATTTCAGTATAAAAGGAAGCTGCAAATGAAGATTTTTGTACTTAAGAAAGAAGCTGTTATGCGCAACTGGTATCTGGTTGATGCCCAGGGCCAGGTGCTGGGCCGGCTTGCCAGCAGGATTGCCAGATTGCTCATGGGCAAACATAAACCTTTCTATACACCACATGTTGACGCCGGTGACCATGTGGTAGTCGTCAATGCAAAAGGCATCCGCGTAACCGGCAAGAAGCAAACAGACAAGATTTATTATCATCATTCCATGTATCCGGGCGGCCTGAAACAGCGGACATACCAGCAAATAGTAGAAAGATTTCCAACTCGCCCCCTGGAATTGGCGGTCAAGCGAATGTTGCCGAAAAACCGGCACCAGTCCAGAAGGATGCTCCGTCTTCACATTTACTCTGGCCCCGAGCACAAACAACAGGCACAGAAACCTGTCCCGATAGAATTATGAGCAACTCTTACTTTGCAGTCGGTTCCCGCAAAAGGGCCAGCGCCCGCGTATGGCTGATTCCGGGCGATGCCAAGACGTCAGTGAATAAAAAAACATTTGAACAATACTTTGGCCGGGCCGACCTGGTTCAGAATGCACTGGAGCCACTTAAAGTAACTGGTAACCTCCAACAGTTCAGTGTGAAGTGCAAGGTTGCCGGCGGCGGTTTGAGTGCTCAGGCAACCGCGGTTTCATTGGGTGCGGCGCGTGCCCTTGTGATTTATGATACAAACCTGCGCAAGCCGCTTAAGGATGCCGAACTCCTGAAACGCGACCCGCGCGAACATGAACGCATGAAATACGGACTTGCCAAAAGGAGAAAAAGATTCCAGTGGACCAAACGATAACACTCAAGAACCTGCTCGAAGCCGGACTCCACTTCGGCCACCGTTCCCGCCGCTGGAATCCGAAGATGAAACCCTTTATTTTCGGCAAGAAGAACGGTATCTACATCGTCGATTTGGAGAAAACATTGGAAAGGCTGCAAATCGCTTACGACACAGTCTGCAAGATTACAGAAGCCGGCCAGGATATTCTCTTTGTCGGCACAAAACAGCAGGCACGGCTTATTGTGGAAGAAGAGGCCCGGCGCTGTGGCGCATTCTATGTAACCGAGCGCTGGATCGGCGGAATTCTGACCAATTTCGATGTGGTTTCATCCCGCATCGCCAGAATGGCAGACCTCGAACGCATGATAAAAGAAAATAATTATGGCGATACTACCAAGAAAGAAGCCCTTCTGCTCCAGCGGGAGTACAAGAAGTTGACCAAGATGTTCGGCGGTGTCAAGGAAATGGACCGCCTGCCGGGTGCGGCATTCATCATCGACCCGGTTCGGGAAGATACCGCACTTGCCGAGGCAAAACGCATGCAGATACCGGTAGTGGCACTGATTGATACCAATGGTGACCCAGGACTCATCGATTATCCAATTCCAGGTAACGACGATGCCCTCCGTTCAATAAAACTCGTAACCAGCACCATCGCAAATGCAGTCATGGAAGGCCGGAAAGGGCACGATACCGATACAAGGGAAGAAAATTGAACCAGCCTATCAATAAAGTAAAGGAACTTCGCCACCGGACAAGCGCCGGTGTCCTGAACTGTAAACAGGCACTGGAAGAGGCAAACGGCGACATCGATAAAGCAATCGAAGTCCTCAGAAAAAAAGGTATTACCAAAGCCGCTAAGAAAGCGGAAAGGACCACCAGTGCCGGTCTTGTTGATGCCTATATCCATCCGGGTGAGCGTCTTGGGGTTCTGATTGAGGTGAATGTCGAAACCGATTTTGTGGCCCGCAATCAGGAATTCCGCAGATTCGTCCGTGATTTATCACTACAGGTCGCAGCCGCCGACCCTGTCGCTATCGACCGGGACGGTGTGCCGGTAGAGATAATCGAACGGGAAAAGCGTATCTACAAAGAACAGGTATCCCAATCTGGTAAGCCTGCCAGAATCGCCGAAAAGATAATCCAGGGCAAGCTGGAGAAATTTTATGCGGATGTGTGTCTGTTGGAACAGCCGTTCGTCAAAACCCCGGGGAAAACAGTAGGTGATTATCTGAAAGAACAGATAGCCAAATTCGGCGAAAACATCCGCATCAAGAGGTTCGTCCGGTTCAAAGTGGGTGAATAAGTTTTCACGCTACAATCGAATCCTTCTGAAAATCTCGGGTGAGTGCTTCGCATCTGATAAACTCCTGAACTCGGTCACCAGACAACTGGTCCAGGCTCATAAGAAAAAAGTGGCACTTGCCGTGGTTGTCGGCGGAGGAAATATCTTGCGTGGCCGTGATGTGAAAGGTTTTGACCGAATCTGGGCCGACCGTGCCGGAATGCTGGCCACGGTTATAAACGGCATTAGAATCACTGAAATCCTCAAAAGAAAAGCTACGGTTTATCACTTATGCACATTTGAGATTCCGGGCTTTGTAGAACGATACATTATTGAAAAAGGCCATGATGGACTGAAAAGCAGCAAAATACTCATCCTTTCCGGCGGAACCGGTAGCCCTCTTTTCTCGACCGATTCACTGGCAGCACTGCGCGCTGCCGAACTGGAAATGGACGCAATCCTGAAAGCCACCAATGTTGCTGGAGTCTATTCTGCCGACCCCAAAAAGCACAAAAATGCCCGTCTCTACCGTAAGCTTTCATACAAAAAAGCGCTTGTAGAGAACCTCAAAGTTATGGACCCGACCGCATTCGCCTTTTGTATGGAAAAACGAATCCCGATAAATGTGTTTGACATCAACCTGCCCAATGCTATCATTGATATAATCCAAGGGAAACAAATCGGGAGCTGTGTATGTTAGAACAAATCTACAAAGAATTCCGGGCCGGAATGGCCAAATCTTGTGAAATGCTTGAAGGCGAGTTCGCCCGCCTCCGAACATCCAGGGCAAATCCAGCTATTCTTGATGGGATTCGAGTCAACTACTATGGCACACCGACACCGCTCAAACAGGTAGCAAACATTTCTGTGCCCGAGCCACGGCAGCTCGTGGTTCAACCATGGGACCGTTCGGTCCTGCCCGAAATAGAAAAGGCAATTCTGCGGTCTGAGCTGGGACTCAACCCGAAAGTAGAAGGAAACCTGATTCGTCTTCAGATTCCGCCCCTTACAGAAGAAAGGCGCCGTGAACTTGTCCGGCTCTGCGGAAAACTGACCGAAGAAGCCCGTGTTGCAGTGCGCAACCTGCGCCGTGAGGCGAATGAACAAATCAAGCACCGCGAAAAAGACAAAAAAATATCCGAGGACGATGCCAAAACCGGCAACAAAAAGGTCCAGGAGCTCACCGATGATTATATCGCCAGATTGGATGAACTGTTCAAGAAGAAAGAAGCCGAAATCCTCGATAAATAAGCCTTGAAAATCCCGGCCCATATTGCGGCGATAATGGACGGCAATGGAAGATGGGCACATCGCCATAGTCTGCCACGCGCTCTGGGTCATCAACAAGGGGTAAAGGCACTGCACGAAGCGGTCCGCACCTGCGGAGACATCGGTGTAAAATACCTTACGGTCTATGCCTTTTCAACTGAAAACTGGCATCGTCCAAGAAAAGAAATAACCGGACTACTGAACCTTATGGCCAGCTCAATAGATGCTGAGCATCTTGGTCTGATGAAAAACAATGTCCGTGTGCACACCATTGGTCACGCCAGTGACCTTCCTGATAAAGTTCGCACGAAGTTCCAGAAGCTGGTATCTGACACTGCTCAGAATACCGGTCTCACATTCACTCTGGCCATAAGCTACGGTGGCCGTGCTGAAATCCTCGATGCTTTCAGAAAGGCAATGAATCAAAAGAAAATCCCGGAATCCGAGCAGGATATTGCTGCCATGCTTTATGACCCATCCCTCCCAGACCCGGATTTGCTTATCCGCACGGGCGGGGAAAAACGCATATCGAACTTTCTACTCTGGCAACTTGCTTATACAGAACTCTATTTTACTGACACCTTATGGCCTGACTTCGATAAGAAAGAACTCCTTGCTGCGATAGAAGAATTCGGACATCGTCAGCGTCGCTTCGGCCGGATTTGAAAACCACGGGACTGCTCGGACGCGTAATAATCGGGACGCTATTCGGTGTTGCAGTTTTCCTTCTCATAATGTTTACCCCGTTACCGTTCCTTGTCCTGCTCGTTGCAGCATGGTCTGTTCTTGCCACCCTGGAATTCATAAAGCTTCTCAGAATCGCAGAAATCTATTTGAACCCATGGTTCCTTTCTATTCTGAATGTGCTGATTATTTCCGCGGCCTGGCGGGGCTGGCTTCCGGGATTTCTCATCGCTCCATTGGCAATAGTATTCATTGCGGCAGTTGTTATAACCGATGTAAAACCCCGTATCCCGGTTTACAACACATTTATACTCATTTATCTCGGGTTCCTGCCGGCGTATCTCATAATGCTCAAAAGCCTGGCTCTGGAACATGCTATCTCACTCTGGCTCGTGATGTTTCCATTGCTTCTAACCTGGACCAATGATACCGCAGCCTGGGGAATCGGCAAACTCTTTGGCCGTCATAAGCTCACCCCCAGTCTCAGTCCGAACAAAACCTGGGAAGGCTTCATCGCCGGTCTGGTATGCTCTGCCGCACTCGCAGCACCGTTTCTGAAACTGTTCCATCCCTTTTCCGACCTCGCTTGGCCTTATCTTGCAGTAATCGGCATTGGGCTCGGTACCTTGTCCCAGACAGGTGACCTGTTTGAATCCATCTTCAAGCGTGCGGTCGGAATCAAAGATACCTCCAATATTCTGGGTGAACACGGCGGTTTCCTCGACCGCATCGACAGCCTGCTCTTTACGATTCCTGCCTGGTACTATCTGGTCCTGTTCTATCTCAGATGAAACTTACCGACCCGGTAATCGGCGGCCAGAAAATCCAGGTCGAATATATCGCTTTCGACTCCTTCGGTGTAAAAAGCATGTGCACCCGCATCAAAACGCCGGATGTTATAATCACCATTGACCCGGGCGCTTCAATTGAATCCGCTTCATTTACCATACCCGAACCTATACGCAGAAAGCTTCTGGCAAAATACCTTGAAGCATACAGGAACTCCAGCGCATCATCAAAAGCGATTGTCATATCACATTACCATCTGGACCATTTCCTCCCTTCGCGCGACCCGGAAGTATATGGCGATAAAATTATCTTTGCCAAGTCACTCGATGACCTGCCCCAAAAACAGAAAACCCGTGCCAAAAGATTTCATGAGTCTATTAACGGTCTGCCAGAACAAATAATCTGGGCCGATAACCGGAGGTTCAAATTCAAAAGGACCGAAATCGGCTTTTCCAAACCGGTGTGGCATGGCCGGGTTCGCGCTGACCCCGGCACAGTTATAATGACTGAAATCAAGCGTGGCCGGGAAAAAGTCCTCATCACATCTGATGTCAGCGGCCCAACCGAACCGGAAACAACCGACCTCATTTGTGCCAGCAAGGCCCAAACTATTATCCTTGATGGTTATCCCACTTATCATCTTGGCCAGTTCGCAACCGATTTTGACCTGGTAAAAAGCATCATAAATATCTGCCGAATCCTTGCGATGCGCAGTCTTAAAATCCTTGTCATTGACCACCATATGGCCCGCGATTACCGCTACCCGGCCTTTTTCAAACTGGCATACCAGAAAGCCGGGAAACTCAGGAAGAAATTCGGCACCGCAGCCGAAATACTCGGCAAGACCAGCCAGGTAATTCAAGGTTACCAGGACTATGGCCCGACAAAATGGCACCGCTGGGTCCCATTAGACCAAGACCAGGCACAAAAAATCCTTGAACATGCGATAGCCCATGGCAAAACCGAACCCAACTGGCTCAAACAATTTGACCGCTGGGTAGTTTAAGCACCTGGAGTGCACCGCGAACCTCCAATTTGCCGGTTGCGTTCCAGAATAATCATTCCCTTTCCTTCATCGGCCTGCATTTTGCTTCCAAACCGACAACTCGACCAGTCCTGCCCGTCGATTTCGGCCAAGCGCATATATTGACATTGGCCTAACCGGCTTATATGTTTCCACTCAATATGGCTTTAATGCAAACCGGCCATTCCAAGAAAAAGGAGGCGTTTCCATGTCAAGTTACCGGGAAATCACGATAGGAGAACTTCTTAAAGAAACCGTAAGCAGATATGGCAAAGAAGAGGCGCTCGTCGCGCCTGAGACCGGCCTGCGACAGAACTATCAGGAGTTTTATAATACATGTAAGGATATTGCCAAAGGATTGATGGCGATGGGCATCCGTAAAGGTGATAATGTTTCCCTTTGGGCGACAAATATCCCTGAGTGGGCACAGCTTCAATTCGCATTGGGCATGGCCGGTGGCGTGCTTGTTACAGTGAACACGAGTTACAAGACCCGTGAACTGGAGTACATCCTGAAGCAATCCGATTCAACTACACTGTTCCTGATTGAAGAATTCAAAGACACGAGCTATTACGAAACCACCAGGGGAATAGTTCCTGAGCTGGAAGAATCAGAACCAGGCAAAATAAGTTCTTCTAGCCTGCCTTATCTTAAGAACATTGTGTATATCGGCAACAGGGGGGAAACACCCGGAATGTTCAAATTCAAGGATGTCGTCGAAATGGGCAAGACTGTCACTGATGAAGAACTCGAACAACGGCAGAAAACATTACACACCCATGATGTAATCAATATGCAATACACTTCCGGAACAACAGGATTTCCCAAAGGCGTAATGCTTACCCATTACAATATCATTAACAACGCCCGTCTGGTAGGCGAAGTAGCAGGCATGACCCACAAAGACAGACTCCTGATTCAAGTTCCGCTTTTCCACTGTTTCGGATGTGTCATCAGTTCGCTCAATTGCGTTTATTTCGGGGCAACTATGGTGCTTCTGGACCATTTCAATCCTTTGAAGGCACTCGATATAATCAACAGAGAAAAATGCACCGCTGTCAACGGCGTCCCGACGATGTTCATTTCGATTCTGAACCACCAGGATTTCGATAAATACGATATGTCTTCCTTAAGAACCGGGGTTATGGCTGGCGCACCGTGTCCTGCCGAAGTCATGAATCAGGTAATCAACCGGATGCATTGTCCTGAAATAGTCATCGCATACGGCTTGACAGAATGTTCACCCGTAATAACCATGACCAGAAGGAACGACCCTGTTGATGTGCGCGTTTCAACAATCGGCAGTCTGTTGGACGGTATCGAAGGCCGAATAGCAGACACTGCCACCGGAAAAGAACTTCCACTCAATACCCAGGGCGAAATCGTTACCAGAGGCGGCTGTGTGATGAAAGGTTATTACAAAATGCAGGAGGCAACCGATAAAGCCATTGACAAACAGGGTTGGCTTCATACCGGTGACCTTGGGACTGTTGATGAAAACGGAAATTTCCGGGTGACCGGTCGGATGAAAGATATGATTATCCGCGGTGGCGAAAATATCTACCCCAGAGAAATTGAAGAATTCCTTTACACCAATCCAAAGGTGCGTGGTGTGCAAGTCGTAGGAGTTCCGGACGAAAAATACGGCGAGGAAATCCTGGCCGCAATCCAGCTCAAGAAAGGTGTGACATCGTCGGTTGAGGATATTCAGGAATTCTGCAAAGGGAAAATCGCCCGCCATAAGATTCCGCACTATGTTGTCTTTGTCGAATCATTCCCAATGACCGCAAGCGGCAAGGTGCAGAAATACAAGCTCAGAGATATGTTTGCCGGAAAACTCAAGTCCTGATGTCACATCAACGCCTCATCACTGCGGCATATAGTCACCGGTTTTTCTGTGGGCGAATTAGCGAATAGCGGGGGCTGGATTCGAACCAGCGACCTTGAGGTTATGAGCCTCACGAGCTTCCAAGCTGCTCCACCCCGCAATTAACTGTTGACTTTAACACATAACCGCAATAAGTCAAGGAATCTTATACCTTCCAGTTCCATCTTGACACAGGCGAGAGTTTTTGTGTAATAATTGCTTATGGAACTAGGCAGAGATAAAAAGCGGGTCGGTGGTGTTATCACGATTGTTGTTATCGTGGTAGCAGTCGCCGTTGCGGTCTTGATAGTTGTAAAGAACTCCAGGCGCATAAAGCCGGCTACGATTCCTGTGACCTTGAAACCGATTCCTCCTGATACCGCGGTTGTTCGTGGGCCCAAAGTTATCAAACGCAGGCTTAAGAAACTTGACCGGTATTACAAAAGACACCGGGATAAGATTGTTAATCCCAGTCCAGAACAGGAGTCGCTTGCCCTGATTTGTGATTCTGGCTTTGCCCGTATTCGGGCCGGTCTTGCGGTTCTGGATACGCTTCGCGGAATGAGGGCGCGTGCGGCTGAATTTCGTAATACCAGGCAGAATTATCGAACGTTGAAAAAGATAGTATATAAGTTTGCAAAGGCTTCTGTCGATTCTGTTGTCGAGCCTGACCTTGATTCTTTGGACCGGGAGCTGCATCGGCTGTTAAGTGAATAAAATTCAAAACGCACATTTCTGGAGAATAGAAGTCTCCAAGCGCACCAGAAACCCGATGGCAAAGGTCTTGCACCGCGATTTGCAGGCACTGGGGTTGCGCAACCTTGGCGAGCTGAAAGTAGTAAGGCTTTACTTTATCCTGGGCCGGTCCGGTGATTCCAGGGGCCGGCATTCCGCCTTGAAAGGATTGACCAGTGATGTGGTAAGCAAGGTCGCAAGAGAGATTTTCTGCGACCCTGTGAGCGAATCGTATCAGGTATCTGAGGATGAGGCAGGAGGATTTGATATCGAGGTGCTTTATAACCCTGGTGTGATGGACCCGAGCGTGTCAAGCATTTTGCGAGCGCTTGACGATATGGGCGTGTCCGGGTGCCGGGTGCGAACCGGCAGGGGGTATCGCTTCGGCAGGAAATTGTCCATTGGGGAGAAGAGGCTGGTGCAAGGGATTCTGATGAATCCCGTAATAGAGCATCTGGGCAAGTCAGGTGAGCAGATTTTCTTCAGCCCGAAGGGTTACCGGTTCAGACAAAAGATAATAAGGCTTAAAGGCAAAAGCCCGGAAGAACTGGCTAGGTTGTCGAAAGAAAGGCTTCTGGCTTTGAGCAGTGAGGAGATGGTTGCACTTCAAGGCTATTACGATTCTTTGGGGCGAGACCCAACCGATGTTGAGCTTGAGACTTTCGCACAGACCTGGTCTGAACATTGCCAGCACAAGACATTCCGGGGTGAAATAGATTTTCTCGGCCGGCGCATCAGGAATCTGCTGAAATCTACTATTTTCCGGGTGACAAAGGAACTGAATCCTGACTGGTGTCTATCTGTTTTCTCTGACAATTCCGGGGTGATTGCATTCGATGATGAATACGGCATCAGTTTCAAGGTAGAGACGCACAATCACCCTTCGGCCCTTGAGCCTTATGGTGGTGCAACGACAGGTATAGGCGGTGTGATTCGTGATTGCCTCGGCACCGGACAAGGTGCCAGGCCGATTCTGAATACGGATGTTTTCTGTTTTGCACCGGTGTCAACCAGAAGGAAGAATATACCAGAAGGGGTGATTCATCCAAGGCAGGTAATGAGGGGGGTTGTGGCTGGTGTGCGCGATTATGGCAACCGGATGGGAATTCCGACTGCAAACGGCGCGGTCTATTTCGATGAAGGTTTTCTGGGTAATCCGCTTGTTTTCTGCGGCACCCTTGGTCTGATTCCGCGTAAGCGGGTCAGGAAGTGGGTTCGTAAGGGTCAGGTGATAGTCCTTCTTGGTGGCAGGACCGGCCGGGATGGTATTCACGGCGTGACTTTTGCATCCCTGGAGCTTGATAAGAAATCGCAGGAGTTTTCATCCGGTGCGGTCCAAATAGGTAATCCGATTGAGGAAAAGAAGCTGACAGATTTGGTTCTGGTTGCGCGCGACCTCGGGTTTATCAGTGCTATTACTGATTGCGGGGGCGGCGGTCTTTCGAGCGCGGTGGGCGAGCTTGCTTCTGGTCCAGGATGTGAGGTCCAGCTTGAAAAGGTGCCATTGAAATATGAAGGTCTTTCACCGGCCGAAATCTGGATTTCTGAGGCACAGGAACGGATGGTAGTTTTCACCGAACAGTCAAAGGTAAAGAAATTGTTGAAGCTTGCGCAAGATAATGATGTTGAGGCGACCGCTATCGGTCAGGTGACCGGCAGCCACAGGCTCGTGCTCAAGTATCGTGGTCACCAAGTGGCTGATATCGATATGAAATTCCTGCATAAGGGATGGCGTGGTAAAAGGAAAGTTGCCAGGTGGGTGAAACCAGAAGGGGCAGACCCTTTTGTTAGACCGAGGCAGGAACTTACTACGGTTCTTTTGAGGCTTTTGCAGGCGCCAAATATCGCGAGTAAGGAATGGGTTGTCAGGCAGTATGACCACGAGGTGCAGGGAACGAGTACGGTTAAGCCTTTTTGCGGGCCGAATAACTGCGGGCCGACCGATGCCTGCGTAGTTACGCCGGTTCCGGGTTCTCATCGTTCATGTGTGGTGTCATGCGGATTGCAGCCGCGCTACGGTCTTTTGGACCCGTATTGGATGGCGGCATCTGCGATTGACGAAGCCCTGCGCAACTGTACGGCTGTCGGCGGGGACATTGAGCGGACTGCAATTCTGGATAATTTCTGCTGGGGCAGTCCGGAAAGGCCGGACAAACTCGGAGGGCTCGTGCGGGCCGCTTCTGCATGTTATGATATTGCCAAGGCGTACAAGGTGCCGTTTATTTCCGGCAAGGATTCCCTTTACAATGAATTCAGAACAGGTTCAGGCGATTCATTGCCGATACCTTCTACTTTGCTCATTTCTGCAGTGAGCGTTATTCCTGACGGCAGGTTGACCACGACGGCTGATTTCAAGGGTCCCGGCTCGCTGGTTTATCTTATCGGCGAGACATTTGAAGAACTGGGTGGCAGCGAATATTTCCGAATTCACCAGGGCCTTGGCCGCGATGTGCCGAAGGTCGATGCCTATCGTGGCCGTCGGATAATGAAAGCTGTCGGAAATGCTATAAGAGAAGGTATAGTGCGGGCGTGCCACGATGTTTCCGAAGGCGGACTTGGTATTGCTCTTGCCGAGATGGCATTCGGCGGGGGCGTTGGTGCGCATGTCTGGCTCAAGAAGGTTCCCGGGGCACAGAGATTCCGGCGCGATGATTTTCTGCTGTTCAGCGAGTCAAATACCCGTTTTCTATGTGAGGTCAGTCCGCGTCGGCACCAGGCATTCGAGGCACTCTTCCGAAATATACACAGAGCTGTTATCGGCCGAACGACCGGCGAACCGGATTTGGTGATTTCCGGTTTGAGGGGAGAAGAGGTTGTGCGGCTAAATTTGTCTAAGGCCGAGGCGGTTTGGCGGAGTGCCTTGACGAGGCGTCTTTAGCTTGGACCCAGCCTGATTTCTTCTGTGCCGGTCCGCTGCATCAATTCTGCCAGTTCAGTCAAGTTGAGTCGGTCCCGGTAATAAAGGAAACGGATGAGCATCGGCAGGTTGGTCCCATAGATGACAGCGATATTTCCGGGATGCCGTCGTCTGACTTTCGCTCCGATATGGGCACAACCGGAACCGTAAAGGTCAATAAACATCAGGATATCACTCTTTGGATGCTCTTCGACTATTTTGTCGAGGCGGGATTCCATCTCGGCGGCAGACAGGTTTTCATTTGAAACGATGACAATTCCATGCGAATGGCCGACGATAGATGCAGCCACTTCCTGGAATGCGCGCGGCAGACCGCCGTGGCCAACAATGATGCCTAGGATGGGCCGGCTGTTCTTATTCTTGGTCATCGGTGATGAAAGGGTCGATTCTGGGTGATTTGTTCATCAACCGCATCAGTTCTTTGTTAAACACTTTGGCCGGGTGGTAGCCGAAGACCTTGAGCACATGGTTCTTTGCGATTACCTCGAGCACCAGGGCGAGATTCTTGCCGGGAACGACCGGAATCGTAACGCGGGGAATTCTCACACCGAGAATTTCGGAAAGCTGTTCCTCCAGTCCCACTCTTTCATAGTCCATCCCTTGTTTCCTATGGACTAACTGGACTTCCACCTCCACGCGTTTCTGAACACGGATTGCCCTGATACCGTAAAGGCCATAGACATCAACAATACCAACACCGCGGATTTCGATGTGATGGGCAAGGAACGATGTCTTGGCAGCGGAGTATCCCATCAGGATGCCGGTGCCCCGGCGTATTACCTTGACAGCATCATCGGCCACCAGGCGGTGACCGCGGTCAACAAGGTCGAGCGCGCACTCACTTTTGCCAATGCCCGATTCCCCGGTTATGAGAAGCCCGACCCCGAATACATCCACCAAGTCGCCGTGAATGTGGTTTTCTGGTGCCAGCCGGTAGTCCAGATATGCACAGAGACGATGGATGAAAGGTGTAGTGTCCATCGTAGTGCGCAGCACCGGTAATGAGTGATGTTCAGCTTCTTCCAGCCATATCGAAGGCAGGTCCAGTCCTTTGGTGACGATAAAACAGGGCGGTCCCAACCCGAATAGGCGACGGACCGTCCCAGAAGCGGTTTTGTTACTGAGGGTGGCAAAATAAGTAAGTTCGGTGCTGCCGACGATTTGGATGCGTTCACGCAAGAAAACACCGGTGTATCCTGCAAGTGCCATTCCAGGCCGGTTGATGTCCGAGGTTACAATGAAATGGTTGTCAAGTCCTTGACCACCGGCAGCTAACTGCAGGTCCCATTCCTTTTCCTTTTCAGAAAGAAGGTTACCGACTGTTATTTTTCCTGAATGGTCAGACATTTATTCTCGGGATTGAGCGATTCGCCTTCGGTTCCGTAGTTTTCCTTCGTAGCGCTGGAGCTGTATTTGCATTTTTTCGGCAAGGGCACTGACCGCTTCGTACATATCAGTGGCTTCGCCTCGGGCAGTGATAACGGTGTGACCGAGATGAATTCTGCCTTCTGCAATATCGCTTACATGGTCCTTGAAAAGAACGATTTCTCCTTCAAGGATGTGCTCATAGAACTTTTCCAGCCGATTAACCTTTTCCTCAACATGTTTTCTGAGATGTGGGGTAACTTCAAAGTGCCGTCCAGTTAGGNTCAACTTCATCGATTCCTCCAATCGGTTCCATTTATCATAAATGATATATCCTGTTAAGTCAAGGAAGGTTAGATTTCGCGTCGGCCTTCAAGCGCGCGCGCGATCGTTTCTCCATCTGCCAATTCCAAATCAGAACCAACAGGGAGCCCCCTGGCAATGCGGGTAATGAGCACACCGGTAGAGTGAAGTTGTCGGGCAAGATAGACCGCAGTGGCTTCACCTTCGGTTGTGGGGTTGGTAGCGATGATTACTTCCCGGATGTGCTCGGGAGTGATTCGGTTCAGGAGTTCCTTAATATGCAACTCATCGGGTCCGATGTTGTCGATAGGCGAAACCACACCATCAAGCACATGATAAGCTCCACGGTACCGGCCGGATTTTTCCAGTGTGAGGACATCGCCGGGTTCTTCCACGACGCATACGATGGAATGGTCACGGGCCGGGTTAGAACAGACTTCGCACAGTTCGTCTTCAGTGAGATTGAAGCATCGTGGGCAGGGGTGGAGCCGATTGCAGGCCTGGGTTATTGACTGAATCAGTTCCCCGGCAAGGTCATTTTCGTTACGCAGGAGGTAAAGCGCGATACGCTGAGCGGTTTTTGGGCCGATACCTGGAAGGGTTGTGAGTGCTTCCAGCAGGCGGTTAAGGGATTTCTTCATGCTAGACCGGGAGACCACCCATTATGTCCGGAAACGGGATTCCGATAAGTTTCTGCATTTCTTCTGTAGCCTGCTTGCGGCTGCGACTCCGGGCTTCGTTTACCGCTGCTTTTATCAGGTCTTCGAGGAGTTCTACATCCTTTTTGTCTACTACTTCCGGTTCTATCTGTAGCTTCAGGATATTGCCGTATCCGTCACACTCAACTTTGACCATTCCTCCGCCTGCGGTCGAAGAGACCTTGAGCCCTTGGAGTTTTTCCCGAATCTTTTTTTGGAGCTCGGCAAGCTGGGAAAAGATAGCGTCAGAGTTCGGGTCCATGCCGTCTTTCTTCTTCTACCGGTCCAAGAATTCTGGTAATGCGCTCGCTGGCAGGGTCCTTTGCAGTTTCTTTCTGGCGTGACTGAATAGGGGTGGTTCTGGAAAGCAGACCGGCCAGTTCCAAAGAAAGGTATTCAAAGACGAACCGCGGCATCTGGGTGTGTTTGGCTGATTCCTCGGTCTTCAGCAGGATCTCCATGGCCTTGATGAGTTGAGGTCGACTGAATCTTTTCGCCTGTTGTTCCAGGCGTTTTTTTTCTGTGGATAGGAGACCAAGGTTTTCTAAACTGCTGCCAGTCTGGATAAGAAGGATATTACGGAGATGTTCGACAAGACCGGTGTAAAACTCAAGCAGGTCGTATCCTTTTTCAAAAGTCTGGTTGGTAAAGCGTAGCAGTCCTGGGGTATCGCCCTGAAGCAGTAGGTCAAGGTAGTTGAAGAATACCTCGTTTGGGACCAAGCCCAGCAATTCTTCCACATCCGGTAGTTCAATCCCTTCGGGCCGGAAGGTAGCGAGTTGTTCCAGAATGCTTTCGCTGTCGCGTATTGCGCCGTCTGCACGGCGGGCGACCATGAGGAGTGCTTCTTCCGAGGCGGTTATGTTTTCTTGTTTTGTTAACCAGCGCAAGCGACCGACGATTTCAGTCGGCGTCGCCTTACGGAAATCGAAACGCTGGCATCGGGAAATAATTGTTGCCGGGACATCATGAGGTTTGGTAGTAGCGAAGATAAACTTGGCATGGGGAGGTGGTTCTTCGAGTGTTTTTAGCAGGGCGTTGAATGCCTGGACTGTAAGCATGTGGACTTCATCGATGATATAGATTTTGTAGCGGAGGCTGGTCGGCATGTATTTTATATTCTCGCGCAATTCGCGGACCTGGTCGATGCCCCGGTTGGACGCACCGTCAATTTCCAGCACATCCATACTGCGTGACTGGGATATCTCGATGCATGCGGTGCATTTATTACAAGGTGTAACCGTGGGTTCTTTGTAGCTGAGACAGTTCAGGCATTTTGCCAGTATCCGAGCAGTAGTTGTTTTGCCGACTCCGCGCGGCCCTGCAAAAAGGTATGCATTTGCGAACCGTTTATGTTCAATGGCTTTCTTCAATGTTCTTTTGACATGTTCCTGGACCAGGAGTTCATCAAAAGTCTTGGGTCGGTATTTGAGTGTGAGGACTTTACGGCTGTTCATTCTGTCAGAACAGCAGATTTCCGGCCGTGCAGCATCTTCGCAATGCCGGGGAGAGGGTCAGAGGGATGACAGCTCCAGCCAGGCTGCCTCGCGACTGACTGCCAGTCCGCGTACCGTTGCTACCTTCCGGTCCTGGCGGGGTTGGCGGCAACAGCCATCGCAAGACCCAGCCTTCATTGCTGCCATACACCCCGGACCTGATTCGCCCCGGGCAAAACTCATGATGCCTTTTCGACCCCGCATAGGCGGATTTCGGGTTACAGGGAACCGCCAACTCCTCGTCTAGCACGACCGGAACTTTCAGAATCAGCGCGTCAGCCTTACCGGCTCAACGAAAATGTTCTTGGTTTCAATATCACTGTTGAACACGCTTGTTGAATCTTTGAGGCGTGTAGCCAGGGCGGAAACGGCCGGTTTGTTGATTCCCACCAGCCGCTGTAATTCGGGAATGCGGCAGAGTTTGCAATCGTTTTTACAATCGGAGAAGTATTTGCCCAGAATCAGCTTTGCCTTTTCGGGTTTTGTTTCAACCAGTGCCACCGCAGCGTCGGTGCTGATTTTCAAACGGGAGAGGAGGACTTTCTTTGAGATGAGAACCGGGTTAAAGCCGACAGCGGTACCAGGGAATGGGGCCGATACATATTTGGGCAGGGTTCCTTCTTGGAGAATGTGGAATTCGCTGGTATCGAGAGTGCAGATAATTGGTTCAAGGAGCCATGCGGCGTCAATTTCGCCGCTGCGTAGTTTGGAAGTGAGCGCGGACAGAGGGAACTCAACCTCGGTAATTTCACCTTGCAGGTTGATAGTTCGAAGGAAAGGCTTGACATAGTCACGAAACTGAGGCGGATAGCCCAGTTTCTTTTTCTTAAGGTCTGAAAGCACCTTGATGCGCGATTTGGCAAGAACTACCACGGCGTCAACCGGTAAAGACTGCCGGAAATTCTCAGACATGAAGACCTTGAGGGTTTCGTGCTGAGTGAGCATCCGTTTGAAAACCGTGCTCCACGGGAAGGCACCGACTTCTACATTGCCGGCAAACAAGTCCTGGAGTGCTTGGTCAGGGTCGGAGTAGAAAACGAGTTCAGGTATGATGCGGTTCTTCACAAAAAGGGATTCTTCGATGCCAACCAGGAAAGGGAGGGAACTGACCGAACTGTCACAGGCGAACCGGACGGTTTTCGGTCTGCTTTCCTGAATCTGAGGGTAAAGGATAACGGCGATTAACGCCACGGCCAAAACTATAATGATGATATTGAGCAATTTGGTCATGATAAGAGTCCCTTCAAATTACTGGCTGAGTTCTTCATACTTTTTGTAAGCCTGTTCAGCCTTTTTCTTCTGGTTCGTTTCGCGGTAGCAATGAACCATGTTATGGTAAGCTTCAGCATTTTGCGGGTTGAGTGCCGTGACCATGTTGAGATTTATCAGTGCCTGTTCGAGTTTCTCTTTTGCTGCGTCTTTTTGCTTCGCTTTGACAAAGGAAAGCCCGATGCCAGTCTGGCTGACACCGAGAAGCAGGTAGATGTTTTCAAGCGCTTTGGGTGATTCGAGGCTCAGAAATATGTCAGGGACATCTTCTACGGTTGCTGAGACGAACTCTTTGTTCCTGAGCTTCGGGAAGTAAAGCCATCTGTAGCCACCGGCCGGGTAACCTATGGTCGCGAGGATACTGTCTATGGGAGCCAGGATGGCCGAACCAAGCTTAAGATAACCTATTTTTGCCGCTTTTGGTGTTATAAGGGCAAGTAATGAATTGCGTTCCTCATCGGGCAGTTTTGCCAACGGCACGACCGTGCCATTGATTACTTTCTCGAAAGTGGTCTGGGCGAGACTGTCGTTCTGGTTTTGATACTGGGCGATGCCAAGATTGAACATAGTGGCGAAATCGCAGGAATCGTATTTTAAGGCTTTTTGGAACAGCGATTCGGCCCGGGCCCTGAACCGGGTAGAATGTTCATCTTTTGTTTCTGATGCGGCGCGCAGCACAGCCGAACCCGCGCGCGAGGATGAAATATTCAGGTTATTTCCTGCATAGAACAACTGAGAAGCCAATTGGGCAACCTGAGCGAGTTGCTTTGCCGCGCCCAAGTCTTCCTCAATGTACCGTTTCAGTTCTTCCTGGTTTCTGGTACGGCTCTTTTCTACAAGATTCCATGCTGCTTCGTCGAGCTTTTCTTCGTCGGTAATCTTGAGGAGTTCACCGAGTTTCCCGCGTGCCTTGCTGAAGCGGCTTTCATAGATTACAATTGCCTGTTCATAGTAGTAGTTGCAGGAATCCCAGCGGGCATGTTTCATTTCCTCGGACCACAGTGTGTCCGGTTTCTGAAGATAGTAAAGCCCGATGAGGCTGAAAGCTTCTGGGCTCTTCGCATTGAGCTTGAGCATTTCCCGGGCGGTTGACAGCATATCTTCATAACGGCCAAGTGAGCTGTAAGAATTTGCAACCAGGGAATAGGCTTGTGACTTTGCCGGATCGAGTTTTAGCGCAACCAGGGCATAGGTCAGGCTGGAATCGTAGTTGCTCCGGTTATAAGTCCGGCGCGCAGTAGTGATAAGTGCGGTCCAAGCCCAGTAATACTTCTGCTGGTCTTGCCGGAGAATGCCAAAAGATGCGGAATCGGCAGTCAACGCTTTGTCAAAATGGCCCGATGCAGTTTCGAAGTGACGTAGCCTTGCTTCGCTGAGTCCGAGCCAGATGTGGATTTCAGCCAATTTCGGATTGTCTGCTTTTTGGCCGTAATAGTCTAATGCTTTTGTGAACTGTTCTTTGGCACGCTCGTATCTACTGCCGGCATAATGTATCCTGCCACCGCGCAGCAGGGCATCAAGCGGGATAGTCTGAGCTATGGCCAGTGAGCATGCGACCAGTAAGCCCAGAATAATTGAATCCGGCCGTCTCAAACAGGCAGAGAAAACGGAGAATTCGGGTTTCTTTTTCTGACCGGCACAACGAAACAAAAGCATTTGTCCTCCTTAAGGGTTCGTTCTGCTTTTCGGAATCATAGCTATTTTGTCATGGCTGTCAATATTGCTCATACCAGAATGCAATGTTGACATCAAGGTAACTGCTATTTATAGTTGAGCACCGATGAGAAAAAGTGGTTCTGTAGTTGGTGTTTACATAGAAGACGAAGTGCGTCGGTCCTTTCTTGACTATGCGATGTCTGTTATTGTGGCGCGGGCGCTTCCGGATGTCCGCGACGGTCTCAAACCGGTGCAACGCCGCATACTTTACACGATGCATGAGATGGGACTTATGCCCAACCGGCCTTTCCGCAAGTCTGCTGCGGTTGTCGGTGATGTTCTTGGGAAGTATCACCCGCACGGCGATACCGCGGTTTATGATGCAATGGTGAGAATGGCTCAGGATTTCTCGCTACGGTATCCACTTGTCAATGGCCAGGGCAATTTCGGCTCGATTGACGGCGATGCACCTGCGGCTTACCGATATACCGAGACCAAGCTGAAACCTTTGGCGTCTGAGCTTCTGGCCGACATGAACAGGGATACGGTTGACTTCAAGCCCAATTTCGATGAGCGTCTCAAGGAACCGGAAGTCCTTCCTGCTTCATTCCCGAATCTTCTTGCAAACGGGGCTGCGGGTATTGCCGTCGGGATGGCGACAAATATACCGCCTCACAATCTCAGCGAACTTATTGACGGTCTTGTGGCACTGATTGACGACCCTGAGATTGAGCCGAAAGGATTGATGAAGTATATCCATGGACCGGATTTTCCTACCGGTGCGACTATAGTCGGTATTGAAGGGATACATCAGGCTTATGAAACCGGACGGGGCAAGATTATCATGCGGGGAAAGGCAAGGTTTGAAGAAGTCAAGGCGGGCCGGGACCGGTTGATAATCACAGAGATTCCATACCAGGTGAACAAGACCAGTTTGATAGAGCGCATCGCTTACCTGGCGCGTGAGAAGAAAATCCAGGGTGTTGCAGATATGCGTGATGAGTCTGACCGTGAGGGCATGCGTATCGTCCTTGACCTCAAGCGCGACACAAACAAAGGCCTGATTCTTAACCAGCTTTACAAGTATACAGACCTGCAATGCACTTTCGGGATTATCCTTCTGGTGCTCGTTCATGGCGAGCCCAAGGTTCTGAACCTTCTGGAGCTGCTTAAGGAATTTCTGAAATTCCGGGTGGAGACAATTACAAGAAGGACAAAGTTCGATTTGACCAAAGCAGAAGACCGCGCCCATGTTCTGGAAGGGCTCAAGATAGCCCTCAAGCATATCAATGCGGTTATCGAGCTTATCAAGCGGGCAAAGGATACCGAAACCGCTCGAGACGGTTTGATGAAGCAGTTCAAACTGAGCAAGCGGCAGGCCGAAGCGATACTGGAGATGAAGCTTGGCCGGTTGACCAATCTTGAGCGAAGCAAAATAGATGAAGAATATAAAGGTCTTATCAAGGAAATTGCCCGGCTCAAAAGTTTGCTGGGTTCGCGGCGCATGATGATGGCAGAAATAAGGGCCGAGCTGCTTGAGATTAAGAAGAAATATGGTGACGAGCGCCGGACTGAAATAATCCGTGGTCAAGTCGAAAACTTCTCAATCGAAGACCTTATTGAAGAAGAAGATATGGCAGTAACCGTGACGCATCGCGGATATATCAAGCGGATGCCGGTGAGTGTTTATCGCCGGCAGGGACGCGGTGGCACGGGTCGGTCGGGAATGGCGGTCAGGGACGAGGATTTCGTCGAAGGGCTTTTTATCGCTTCTACACATGATTATATGATGTTCTTCACCAATCGGGGTCGTTGCTACTGTCTGAAGGTATATGAGATTCCCGAAGGTTCTTATACGGCCCGGGGCCGCTCCAGCGCCAATCTTGTCGAAATGGACAAAAGCGAGGTTACCAGGTCTTATCTTGCAGTGCGTGAGTTCAGCGAGGACCGGTTCGTTTTCTTCGTTACCCGTCAGGGAAAAGTGAAACGGACTTCTCTTTCTGCTTTTTCCAACCCCAGACGCAAAGGGATTATTGCGATGAAAATCGGGTCAAAGGACGAACTTGTAGGCACGATGCTTACATCTGGTAAGGACGAAATAATTATTGTGACCCGTAACGGGATGGGAATCCGGTTCAAAGAAAAGGATGTGCGCTGTATGGGCAGGGCTGCGGCCGGTGTTCGGGGTATCAGGTTGCGCAAAGGCGACTGCGTTATCGGCTGCGTCGTGTGCCGTCCTGAGCGGTCACTTCTGGTTATTTCTGAAAAGGGGCTGGGCAAGAGAACCGAATTTGACAAATTTCCAATTCGTCACCGCGGGGGCTTCGGGGTTATTGCAGCAAAGCTGCTGGACAGGTCAGGCAAACTGGCCGCGGCAATATCAGTAACCAATAGTTCTGAGGTGATAATTACCACCAGGCATGGGGCGGTTATTCGTATCAAGATGGCCGATGTCAAAAAGCTTGGCAGGGCCACCACCGGTGTCAAACTGATGGAAGTCAAAAAGGGTGATGTGGCGGTGGATGTGGCCAAGGTTGAAACTCAGTCCCAGAATTAAGGTCTTCCGTAAAGCGGCCGGATTATGAATAAAGCATTTCGTAGGCAGGTCAGGGCTATATGGGAAGGGCTCGAACAAGTTCAGGGGGCCGATGAATTCGCCAATATCGAAGGCGGGAGTATTGAACAGCATCGTGACCGCCGGCTCCAACTCCATCATTGCGCAAATTACGCTGCGATTCTGATTTTGCTTTCGGAAGCAGAACAGCATCTGAACATCCTGGAAATCGGCTGCGGAAGCGGCGCACTTTCCTATGCGTCTGCACGCATCATGCCTTCGGGATGGAAATTGACCGCTACCGATTATTCCTTGCAGCTATTGGAACATGCCCGGAGACAATATCAATCAGACAATCTCAGATTCGAGCAGCTTGACTTGAGAGCTTTGCGGCCGGAACAGCTTAGAGAAACAGATATTGTTCTTTTCCTCGAAGTGATTGAGCATTTGCCCCGGGACCAAGCTGCCGGTCTGCTTCACACTATTTATCAAGGTCTGCGGCCCGGTGCCGGTCTGATTCTGACAACCCTGGACCGGTCGCCTTTCCCAAGGGCTTTTTCCGGTTACGCACCCCATTTTGTTGAATACACCTACAAGACAATGGTGGAATTTCTTGCCAGTCCTGAAAACAACCCTTTTGAGCGTTTCAGGGTTTTCCGTCTGGTTTCGCCGAGGATTGCTGCCGAAGCGGTGCGAGCAGAAAAACGCGGAGGTTATCTGATAAATCGCTCTTACCGGCTTATCCTGGCCCTCATTAGAAAATCTCATGCTGCACAAGGCATATGGAGAGCGGTATCAACATTCTTTTTCAGGCTTTATCACAGGTTGCCTCAAAACGGCAGATTTGAACTGGAAGAATACCTGGATTCGCTCGAATTCATCCGTGAAAATCCCGCCCTTCGCAACAAAGACTCATTCGGTTTGGTTGCACTTTTGGAAAAAGATAAACCGTGACTGTAACCTATTCCCGCAGCTAGATGAGAGAAGGCTATACTGCTCCGGCTTGGATGAGTCGGGCTCGGCTCCGAGGGATAAAAGAGTTAGGTATTGTGTCCCCTTAACTTACGGCCGGAACCGAATTGCTTCCTCGCGAGTCTAAATGAGTAGAATGGCATTCTCAAATTACAACCAAGGAGGCTTAATCATGGACAGCAGCATGCCCCTTATCGGCGACAAGCTCCCCGAGCTTGAAGTCCAGACAACCCACGGCAGAATGAACCTGCCAGATGCCTATTCCGGCAAATGGTTTGTGCTTTTCAGTCACCCGGCCGACTTCACTCCGGTGTGCACCACCGAGTTCGTCGCGTTCCAGAAACGGTGGGATGAATTCCAGCAACTGGGCTGTGAACTCATCGGCCTGAGCATCGACCAGGTCTTCTCTCACATCAAGTGGGTGCAGTGGATCAAAGAGAACCTGAAAGTCGAGATCAAGTTCCCGGTCATCGCCGACGACACCGGCAAAGTGGCCATCAGGCTCGGTCTCATCCATCCCGGCAAAGGCACCAATACCGTCCGGGCCGTATTCGTAGTGGACCCGAACGGCATCATCAGGGCAATGCTTTACTACCCGCAGGAGCTCGGCCGGAACATGGATGAAATCGTCCGGATGGTGAAAGCGCTCCAGGTCGCAGACAAGAACAAAGTCGCGATGCCGGCCAACTGGCCGAACAACGAACTGGTAGGTGACGAAGTCATCATCTCGCCCGCTTCGGACGAAAAGACCGCCGCGGAACGGCCAAAGCAGTACGAATGCTTTGACTGGTGGTTCTGCCACAAGAAACTGTAGCTGACAGGAACCAGCGGCCGTCAGGTTGAACCCTGGAAGATAAGCGCGGGTTCAACAATGAAGTGCAACACTTTGGACGGCGAAAGGAAAGGAGCTATCCTGAGTGGCTATGCACAAGAAGTACCGACAGCTGTCGCGAGACGAGCGTGGCAAAATCATGTATCTGTCAATGTGGGGCAAGAAGGCCTCGCAGATTGCAGTTCTCCTGGGTCGACACAAGAGCACCATTTCGCGTGAGCTGTGCCGAAACGTCTCACCCTACTGGGACCACCGATAACCGGCCGGTTGCTGTTGAGCGGCGGCGCCAGTTCGGCCACTGGGAAGGAGACTCCTTGGTGTCGAGCAGGAACTCGGTAGCGCTATACTCGCTGG
>JGI24025J20009_10000707_pt1 | contig 25910 bp, 23 predicted proteins | sample Cruoilmetagenom3_FD_20009 | JGI IMG/M metagenome (IMG submission 20009) | reverse complement strand
CTGATCAGCGTGACCGGGGATATATCCGAAGATGACCCGGAACGGGCAGACGAGGTGGCCCGTGCGCTGGAACAAGAGATCCTGCCGAAAATCGCCAGCGAACGGCAGGTGGAATGGCGCGTGAAAGGTCTTAGCGAACAGGAAAACGATTTTCTGAACGATGCGCGCACCGGGCTGATCCTGTGTCTGACGGGCATTTATCTGGTGCTGGCCTGGGTGTTTGCCAGCTGGACCAGGCCAATGGTGGTGATGGCGATCATTCCGTTTGGGCTGGTCGGGACCATTTGGGGGCACAATGCCTGGGGCGTACCGCTGAGCATGTTCACGGTCGTAGGCCTGCTGGGCATGACCGGGATCATCATCAACGATGCAATCGTGCTGGTCACGACGATTGATGAATACGCCCGCGACCGGGGCCTGATCCCGTCGGTCATTGACGGGGCGGCGGACCGGCTGAGGCCGGTGATGCTGACCACGATGACCACGGTGCTGGGGCTGACCCCACTGTTGTTCGAGCGATCGCAGCAGGCGCAGTTCCTCATGCCGACGGTGATCACGCTGGTTTACGGGCTGGGGTTTGGGTTGATACTCGTGTTGCTGGTGGTACCGGCGCTGATTGCGGTACAGCGTGACGTGGCGCGGCCCATGACGGCGCTACGCCGCGCGGTGGCCGGGTCGCACAGGGGTATGCGCTGGCTGGTTGGGGTTACGGGTGCAGTGCTGCTGGGCTGGATGGGGGTGACGCTGGGATCGGCGGTGGTGACCGGGGCGTTGCCGGAGCAGGTGTTGGCGCTGGTGCCTCAATTGGCCGATATGGGCGCGATGCGCGCGGGGCTGGTGTTGTTTGTCGGCGGGGCGCTGGGGATTGTGCTGGTGGTTTATCTGGTGGCGGTCTTGGTTGGCGGCAGGATGGCGGCGCGACGGGTTTGAATGCGCCGCCCTACCGAAAGGATGCAGCCGTCAGTATTTATAAGCCTCGTAGATCCGGCTTAGATCACCATTCCAGTCGCCGTGATAATGCTCAAGCAATTCGTCCGCCGGGACTTTGCCGCTGTCCAGACTGTCCTTGAGCGCGGAAAGGAAATGGGTTTCATCCGGCACCAGACCGCCAACACCGGGTTTGGCGCGGGCCTTTAGTCCGGCTTCGGCCAGGGCCACGGTCTCGCGCGCCAGATCGTGCATTTTGATCCCGCCGACCTCGGCCTGCAACCCGTCCCGGGCCGCGGCAACGCGCAGGGAGTCGCGGGTTTCCAGATCCCAGTCCTTGACCAGATCCCAGGCCGCATCCAGCGATCCCTGATCATACATCATCCCGACCCAGAACGCTGGCAGGGCGCACAGGCGACGCCACGGGCCGCCGTCGGCCCCGCGCATTTCCATGTATTGTTTGATCCGCGCCTCGGGGAAGATTGTAGTCAGGTGGTCGGCCCAGTCCGACAGGGTCGGTTTCTCGCCCGGCAACGCGGGCAGTTCGCCGCGCAGGAAGTCGCGGAAAGACTGGCCCAGTGCGTCGATGTATTTCCCGTCGCGGTAAACGAAATACATCGGCACATCGAGCGCATAATCGGCATAGCGTTCAAAGCCGAAACCATCTTCGAACACCATTGGCAGGGTGCCGGTGCGCGCCGCATCAAGATCGCGCCAGACCCGGGACCGCCAGCTTTTCATGCCGTTCACCTTACCCTCGAAGAAGGGCGAATTTGCAAACAGCGCCGTGGCCACCGGTTGCAGCGCCAGCGCGACGCGGAATTTCTTGACCATGTCCGCTTCGGAACTGAAGTCGATGTTGACCTGCACCGTGCAGGTGCGGCGCATCATCACCCGGCCCATGGTGCCGACCTTGCCCATATAGGCATCCATCAGCTTGTACCGGCCCTTGGGCATCAGCGGCATCTGGTCATGGGTCCATTCGGGCGCGGCCCCAAGGCCGATAAACCCGACGCCGATCTTGTCGGCGATGTCTTTCACATCCTTGAGGTGGGCGTTCACCTCGTCACAGGTTTCGTGGATGGTTTCCAGCGGCGCGCCGGAAAGTTCCAGTTGCCCGCCCGGTTCAAGGCTGACATTGGCTCCGTCCTTTTCAAGGCCGATCAGGTTGCCGCCTTCGGTGACGGGGGACCAGCCGTGCAGGTCACGCAGGCCTTGCAGCACCGCCAGGATCGAACGTTCGCCAGCGTAGGGCAGCGGTTTGTGGGTATCGACGCAATAGCCAAACTTTTCGTGTTCGGTGCCGATGCGCCAGTCCGTCTTGGGCTTACAGCCCTCGGCCATGTATTCCGCAAGTTGGCTGTGGTGTTCGATCGGTCCGCCACCGGACTGAGGGATTGACATGGGCGCGCTCCGATACTGGCTGAAATCTATGTCGGCCAGAAGTGGGGTCAATTCGCCCGGCTGTCAATGCAGCGGAGGCAACATCATGCGTTCGGTGTTGCGTTGCCAGATCACGACCGGGTAATCGCCGGGTGTGTTCAGCGCGCCCAGCATGTGTTCGGTATGCAACCCCGGCAGGGTGGCGAACACGTCGAACAGCGCCTCGGCCCCCTTGGCATTGACGGGGATATGCAGGGGCGGCTGGCTCGGTTGGTGCAGCACCCAGTGGGGTGGTTTGGCGGTCGGATCCAGCCTCAGGCGTTCCAGGTCGGACAGGGCCACGGCACCGCCGGTGAGCGGGCCAAAATAGGTGATCTGGGCCTCAACCACCGTGACAATGCCCGGCCCGTCAGATCCGGCCCGGAACCGCGCGCGTTGCAGGCCAACCACCATCAGCGCCAGCCCGGCGGCGATCAGCGGCCAGCCGACCCAGCCAAGCAAACCACCGGGGCCGAGCACCCAACTGAGGCCCAGCGCGGCGATGCCCCCGCCGATCAGCACTTCGCGCCAGCGCCAGAGGGCGGCACCTGCTTCGGGGCGGACAAAGCTCATTGCCAGTCCCCCATGTTTAGCTGCCACCACGCCAGTGCCGCCACCGCTGCCGTATCGGCGCGCAGGATGCGGGGGCCGAGGCTGATTGCATGGGAGAAGGACAAGGCATGCAGCCGGGCGCGTTCCTTGTCGGAGAAGCCGCCTTCGGGGCCGATCAGAATGGCCCAGGGATCGGTGCTGTGTGCTGCGATGACACCCTTCAGGGTGGAGGAGCGGCCCGCCAGAGCTTCGTCGCAGAACAGCAACTGACGTCCTTCGGGCCAGTAGGTCAGCAGGCGGTCGAGTTTCTGCAATTCTGTCACTTCGGGCACGAAGGTGCCGCCGCATTGCTCTGCTGCCTCGACCGCGTGCGCCTGAAGCCGGTCCTGACGCACCCGGTCGGCATTGGTGAACTCGGTCCCGACCGGCATGATACGCGCCGCACCCATTTCCGCCGCCTTTTCGACGATGAAATCGGTGCGGGCCTTTTTGATCGGCGCGAACAGCAACCACAGGTCGGGCGGCAATTGCAACGGTGCGGATTGTTCCACCGCCAGCAGCGTACCGCCACGTTTGCCGGCTTCGGCCACCTCGGCCAGCCATTCACCGTCGCGCCCGTTGAACAGGGCCACATGCCCGCCAACCGCCAGGCGCATCACCCCGAACAGGTAATGCGCCTGATCGCGGTTCAAAGGAACCGATTGCCCTGCCCCCAGAGGGTGCTCTACATAAAGCCTGATCTTTGCTCTCATGGACATGTACATATGCAAGGCGATGCGCAGATGCCAGACGGTCAGGTACAGGATGCGGTTTCCGGCAACTGGGTCGACAAGTATGCGCCCGCCTTCACCCGCCCCTATCTGCGGTTGAGCCGCGCCGACCGGCCCATTGGCACCTGGCTGTTGCTGATCCCCTGCTGGTGGGGGCTGGCGCTGGCGATGCTGTGGGATCAGTCGCCACGCCTGGAAGATGCCTGGATTGCGCTGGCTTGTTTCGCCGGGGCCTGGCTGATGCGCGGGGCTGGTTGCACCTGGAATGACATATCGGACCGCAAATTTGACGCGCAGGTTGAACGCACCCGTTCGCGCCCCATTCCATCCGGGCAGGTGAGCGTGGCGCAGGCCGCTGTCTGGATGGTGCTGCAGGCGTTACTTGCGCTGGTGATATTGCTGACGCTTAACCGGGCGGCGATTGCCCTGGGCGTGCTATCGCTGTTTTTGGTGGCGATATACCCGTTTGCCAAGCGGTTCACCTGGTGGCCGCAGGTGTTTCTGGGGCTGGCGTTCAACTGGGGCGCGTTGCTGGCCTGGACCGCGCACGCGGGCGCGTTGCACTGGCCGGCGGTGATTCTGTATGTTGCCGGCATTTTCTGGACGTTATTCTATGACACGATCTATGCGCATCAGGACACTGAGGATGACGCGATGATCGGGGTGAAATCCACGGCGCGTCTGTTTGGCAGCAACTCTGCCTATTGGCTGAAGTATTTCCTGGTGCTGACGGTTGCGTGCATGGGGCTGGCGGTGATCCGGGCGGTCATGCCGAGCGGGTCGGTTCTGGCCATGGTTCTGGCGCTGTCGGGGCCATGGGCGATGGGGTGGCATATGGCCTGGCAATTGCGCGGGTTTGACCCTGAAAACAGCGCCAAGATGCTGCAATTGTTCCGGGCCAACCGCGATACCGGCCTTATTCCGCTTATCTTCTTTTGCGCGGCGCTTCTGGCCTGATTGAACCCCGGCGCGAGGGGCGCTAGAAGGCAGGCAAGACCAAAGGAATATTGATCCCACCCATGCGCCTGTCATCGTTGTTCATCTCTGCCGCCGCGCTTGTTCTGGCCGCCGGCCTGTGTCTTGTGGCCGCCGGGTTTTCCGTCACCGCCATTGAAACCAGGACTGAAATCGAAGTGCGCACCACGCTGGACGACGCGGCCTATGACTGGGCCGAAGTTCAGGCGGACGGGCTGAAGGTGATCCTGTCAGGCACCGCCCCGGACGAAGCCGCCCGGTTCGTCGTGCTGAGTCTGGCGGGCAAGGAGGTGGACGCGGCGCGGGTCATAGATGCGATGCAGATTGCCCCAAGCGAGGGTATCGTTGCACCGCGTTTTTCCGCCGAAATCCTGCGCAACGACAGTGGCATTTCGATTATCGGCCTGATCCCCACCGGCTCTGATCGCGAATCGCTGATTGACGACCTGAGAAAGATCGACGACGCAAGGCAAGTCAGCGACCTTCTGCAAGAGGCCCGCTATCCGGTGCCACGTGGCTGGAATGACGCGATGGGCTTTGCGGTGACGGCGCTGCACAGGCTGCCCCGCTCCAAGATCTCGGTTTCGGCTGGGCAAGTGGCCATCACCGCCATTTCCGACAGTCGGGAGGCCAAGCAGGAACTTGAGAAGAGGCTGAACCTTGCCGCGCCGGCGGGGCTGCGGCTGGCGCTGAACATCTCGGCCCCGCGCCCGGTTATCACGCCCTTCACACTGCGGTTTGTCGTTGACACGAGTGGCGCGCGGTTTGACGCTTGCTCGGCGGATACGGATGCCGCACGGTCGCAGATTATCGCTGTCGCGCGCGATGCGGGGCTGGAGGGGGCACCAAATTGCGTTGTCGGCATGGGGACGCCAAGCCCCAATTGGGCCAAAGCGGCAGGGCTGACCATTGGTGCGATCGCCAAGTTGGGGGCCGGATCGGTGACCATATCGGATGCCGATATTACTCTGGTGGCCGAGGCCGGCAGCGACGCCACCCTGTTTGACCGGGTGGTGGGTGAATTGCACACTGCCCTGCCAGGGGTCTTTGTTCTGCACGCGGTTTTGCCGCAACCGGCGGACGCCCCCCATTCAATCGGCCCGTCTGAGTTCACCGCTACGCTCAGCCCTGAAGGTCTGGTGCAGTTGCGCGGACGGCTCAGTGACGAAAACCTGCGGCATATGGCTGACAGCTATGCCAGGGCAAGGTTCGGATCGAGTACGGTTTATACCGCCACGCGCATCGTTGTAGGTCTGCCGCCCGACTGGTCGGTGCGTGTTCTAAGCGGGCTGGAGGCGCTGTCGCTGCTGGTTAATGGGGCGCTGACGGTGACCCCGGATACACTGATCCTGAGCGGGATTTCCGAGCGCGAAGATGCCAGCGCCGAAATTGCTGGTCTGTTGGCCGACAAGCTGGGCGGGGCGGGTACATTCGCGCTGGACATCACGTACCGAAAGCCGCCGGATCCGACCGATGCCATCCCGGACCCGGAGACCTGCGAGGCTGATCTGGCCTCGGTGCAGGCGGTTTCGAAGATTTCGTTCGAGCCGGGTTCGGCGACGATTGCGGCGGATGCGCTGGATACGATGAACGACATTGCCGAAATTCTGAACAAATGTGGTGAAATCCGGTTGGAAATTCAGGGCCACACGGACAGTCAGGGGCGCGAAGTGATGAACCAGCAGCTTAGCCAGGCAAGGGCGCAATCGGTGCTGAACGAATTGCGCGCCCGCCGTGTGCTGACCTCGTCCTATGTGGCTGTGGGCTATGGCGAGAGCCAGCCGATTGCCGATAATGACACGCAAAGCGGACGTGAGGACAACCGCCGGATTGAGTTTCGCCTGATCCGGCCGGAGTTTGAAGAAGAGGCCGAAACGACGTTGGACGGGATAGCGCAGGATATGAGCGCCAAGCCGGACAAGACAAAAGCGGCAGAGCCATCCACCGAGGGTGCCACGCCAGAATCCCAGGACGAGAAAACAGACAGCGCCGCGCAATCCGAGCCGGAAAACACAACGGCCAAGGCCGACGGGGAGAACAGCAGCAATGAACAGGACTGAGTTCATAATCGCCACCGCAATTATCCTGTTCGTCGCCTTTGTGACGGGCTGGTTTACGCATTGGCTGGTGCATCGGTTTACAAGGGTGAACCAGAAGGACGTGGGCGAGCTTGACCGGATGAGCCAGGAACTGCACGAGGCAGAGGAAACCCGAGATCAGGCGATCACCTATCTGCAACAACGCGAGGCAGAGCTGAGCAATCAGTTGATCCAGACCGAGGCCGAACTGAACGCCGCCATGGACGGCCTGCGCGCGGCACGCCTTGAGGCCGAGGAAATGCGCGCACATATCGAGAAGGCAAGCGCCGGAGGGGCCTGAGTTGGTGGGGCCTGAGTTGGTGGAGACTGAGCGCGGATTTACCAGCGCTTCAGGGCGTCCTCGTCTTCGTCCTTGGCATCGACCCAGATAGCCCCGTCTTTGGTGATCTCTTTCTTCCAGAACGGCGCGCGGGATTTCAGGTAGTCCATCAGGTATTGCGCCGCCTCGAATGCATCCAGGCGGTGTGGGGCCGAGGTGGCAACCATCATGATCTGATCCCCTGGTGACAGTCGCCCGAAGCGGTGGATCACCAGAACATCGCCCAGCGCCCAACGCTCTTGTGCCTGCGCCGCGATCTCGGTCAGAGCGGCCTCGGTCATACCGGGGTAATGTTCGATCTCCATCACATCAAGATTCCCGGAGGCAATGTCGCGGACAACGCCGGTGAAGGTCACGATTGCCCCCATGCCCGCGCAGGATGCGCTGAACCGGTTCAGTTCGTCGCCGGGGTCAAACGCGGCATTCTGTACCGTAATCCGCAGGGGTCTATCCCCCGGTCATCGGCGGAAAAAACGCGATTTCACGCACCCCCGCCAAAGGCGCGTCGAAATCGGCAAGCTCCTGGTCAACCGCCACCCGCAATGCGCTGAGATCGGCGAAGGCGACCTCGTATCGCTCTTCGCGGGCGCGCAATTCGTCGACCAGGGCGGCCACAGTCGCGGCCTTGGTCTCGACCCGCTCTTTTGGCAGGCCGATCCGTTCGCGGACCCAGGCGAAATAGAGAACATCCATCACTGTGTTTCCTTCAGGTGCGGCATGGCCTTGCGCAGATAATCCATGCCGGTGATCAGCGTCAGCGCCGCCGCCAGCCACAACAACCAAAGGCCGATCCGACCGGTCCATTCCATGCCGGTCAGTTTCCAGCGCAGCCCATGCAGGTCCTCGACCTGACCATTCAGGATCTGACCAACCAGTTCGCCATCCATGCCATAGGCAGACATGCCGAGGTAATGTTCAAAGATGCCTTGCGAAAACAGCACCGCAATGGCGATCATCTGAGCGGTGGTTTTCCATTTGGCCAGTTGAGTGACCTTCAGGGTTCCGGCCGTATCGCCCAGAAACTCGCGCAGGCCCGATACAAACACCTCACGGAACAGGATGAACGTGGCCGGCAGCACCAGCCAGGGCGACATGGACGAAAAGCCGACGATCACCATTAGCGCAATGATCACCATCGCCTTGTCGGCAATCGGATCCAGCATCGCCCCCAGCTTGGTTTCCTGTTTCCAGGCCCGCGCGAGGTAGCCGTCGATCCAGTCGGTCAGGGCTGCCGTGACAAACAGGACAAGGGCAAACCAGTCGGCATAAGGTCGTGTGAAGTAAAGAAACATCACCGCCAGCCCGGGGGCGGCGATCAGACGCAAAAGCGTCAGGATATTGGGCAGGTTCCAGATCATGACACAGGTCTAATCGTAAATACGCGGCGGTGCTAGATGGGTTGGCGATTGCGACACTGACTTTACCGGGGTGTCGCCATTTGACCAGCCAGAGAAATATTGCTGACACGAGCGCGGTAAAACGGGAAATAGTCCTTGGTGCCGATCAGATTTCCGCCCTCCACACGTGTGGGCAGGAAATAGCCGTCAAATTCGCGAAACGCCCCCAGGGTCCCACCAAAGGATTGCCAGCGAAATTGCTTTTGCGGATTGGCATTGCTCCAGCGGCGAATGACAATTTGTATGGGCTGGCCCGAAGCGGCCACCGTTATCTCTACGGCCTGACTTTGGCCGGCACTACGCACCATAGCACGGGCAGTGTCGTCATTCACACAATCCCATGTAACCCTGTCCGATGGCAATAACGATGCCGGAACCCAGATCGCCGCTTCGGCCACGACCCGCCCAAAGGCTGATCGCAGGTGGTCGTTTGTGCCGGCGACACGCACCACTGGCAGCAGGTTGAAAAGCCAGAAACGGGTCCAGGAAGTTTCCCTGAGAATACCATCCGAACCGCTGATCGCCCCTGCTTTCAGTCGCCAGACAAGCCCGAAAGGGGGCGCAAGAATCTGTTTTGCCCGCATCACCCGGTAATTTGGCGTGGCTTTGGTTCCCAGGCCCAGTTCGCCGGTCATCTCGATTTGGGCCACAGTCCAAAGTGGCGCGCCAGAAGAGATCGTGTAGCGAAAATAGCGCTGAGCGGGTTCAGGCAGGTCATTTACCGATTCCGGGTCGAAATGACCGGGGTTCGGGTCGCCGCGACGCAGCAGCCATTCCCAGGCAAGGCGATCGGTCCGCGCATCCATTCGGCGGAATAGCCACAGCACCACCACAACCAGCGCCGGAACAGTCAGCGCGACGGATATTACGATTAGCATGGACTCTCCCTTTGTATGGCGCTCGGTGAAAGTCGCCGATCACCCCTTGTCGTGAAAGAAATCATAAATCACTTCGGCCAACGCCCCCGATATCCCGCCCACCGCCTTGAGGTCCGGCAAATCCGCCCGCGATACCGCCTTGGCCGAGCCGAAATGCGCCAGCAGCGCGCGTTTGCGGGTGGCTCCGACGCCTGGCACCTCGTCGAGCGGGGTTGCACCGATTGCCTTGGCGCGTTTGGCCCGGTGGGTGCCGATGGCAAAGCGGTGCGCTTCGTCGCGCAGGCGTTGGACAAAGTACAACACCGGGTCGTTGTGGCGCAGGGCAAAGGCGCGCTGGCCGATACAGTGGAATTCTTCCTTGCCGGCATCACGGTCAACGCCCTTGGCGACGCCGACCATGGGGATGTCCTGAACCCCGTGGCTGGCCATGATTTCGGCCACCGCGCTGACCTGTCCCGCCCCGCCGTCGATCAGCAGCAGGTCGGGCCACAGTCCCTTGTCACGATCCGGGTCTTCCTTGAGCAGGCGGGAGAACCGACGGCCCAGTACCTCTTTCATCATGCCGAAATCATCGCCGGCGGTCAGATCCTTACCCTTGATGTTGAACTTTCGATAGCTGTTTTTCACGAAGCCTTCCGGCCCCGCCACGATCATCGCCCCGACCGCGTGCGCGCCAGAGATGTGGCTGTTGTCATAGACCTCGATCCGGCCTGGTGGGCCGTCGAGGCCAAATGCTTCGGCCAGGCCGCGCAGTAATTTGGCCTGTGTCGCGCTTTCCGACATGCGCCGTGCCAGGGATTCACGGGCGTTGCGCAACGCACCTGCCACCAGATCGGCCTTTTCGCCGCGCTGGGGTACCAGAATTTCCACCTTGCGCCCGGCCTTTTGCGCCAAAGCCTCTGCCATCAGGTCGTCGTTTTCGATCGCATCCGACAGGATTACCTGCCGGGGAGGTTCGTGTGCGTCATAGAACTGACCAAGGAACGCTTCCATCACCTCGGCGGGCGAAAAATCTGTGCCCGCACGCGGGTAATAGTCGTGATTGCCCCAGTTTTGGCCGGCACGGATAAAGAACACCTGAACACAGGCCTGCCCGGTATCCATATGCAGGGCGATCACATCTGCCTCGTCCACAGACCGCGGGTTGATGCCCTGCGCGCCCTGCACCTGGGTCAGCGCGCGAATACGGTCGCGTAATCCGGCGGCGCGTTCGAACTCCAGCGCCTCGGACGCCGTTTGCATCTGCGCGGCCAGTTCCTCTTGTATGCGGGTCGAGCGACCGGACAGGAACAGTTCTGCATCGTTTACGGCGCGGCCATACTCCGCTTCGCTGATCTTGCCCACACAAGGGGCAGAGCAACGCCGGATCTGGTAAAGCAGGCAGGGCCGCGTGCGGCCTTCGAACATCGGGTCCGAGCAATTGCGCAACAGGAACGCCTTTTGCAACTGGTTCAGGGTGCGGTTCACCGCGCCGGCGCTGGCGAAGGGGCCGAAATAGGTGCCTTTTTCTTTCCTGGCCCCGCGATGTTTCCTGATTTGCGGGAAGGGCCGGTCTTTGGCCACCAGAATATTGGGAAAGCTTTTATCGTCGCGCAAAAGCACGTTGTATTTCGGTTTGAGCTGTTTGATCAGGTTTTGTTCCAGCAACAGCGCCTCGGTTTCCGTTCTTGTGGTCAGGAACATCATCGAAGCGGTCGCTGCGATCATCCGGGCGATCCGGGGGCTGTGGCCGGTGGGGCGGGCATAGCTGGACACCCGGGCGCGCAAGGCACGCGCCTTGCCAACATACAGCACTCGCGCCTGCGCATCGAGCATCCGATAGACACCCGGCGAGGCGTCCAGTGACTTGAGATATCCCTGAACGACAGAATGGCCGGTCGGGGTCTCGGGGGTATGCGCATCAGGTTGGTCGGTCATGGCGTGACAGATATGATTCTCTAGCGGTGGCTGCAATCTTGCAAGGCTTCAATCAAGACAAAACAAATCCACTTATTGTGTGGATAAGTATGATGATAACTTTCGGCGAGGATGAAATTTCCTTTTGATTTGCGGGATTTCGCCTATTTGCCTAAAAAGTGGGCGGCTCGATAACCTGTTGAAAAGGCGTCGAATTTTTATTCGACGTTGCCAAGTTCATGAAATTAAAGGCAATTTGTAACGCTTTGGTAACACAATCGGGAGCGGTGCAAAACTTAACGCCGCGGCACCTAATTCTCCAACCCCTGAACGTCAGGTGTTTGCCAGCCAAGATGCTGGCCACCATCGACGCACAGCAGTTGTCCCGTGACCGCGGGGGCATCCAGAAAGTAACCCAGCGCCGCCGTGATGTCGGACACGTTTGCCCCACGACCAGAGATTGTACCGGCCCGCTGGGCGGCAAAATGCGCTTCGCTTTGGCGCGATCCGCGCATGGTCGGGCCGGGGCCGATCGCATTGACCCGCAGCGCCGGGGTCAATGCCTGCGCGGTGGTTTGTGTCATCGCCCAAAGGCCCATCTTGGCAATTGTGTAGGTCATGAACTCGGGCGTCAGATTACGCACGCGCTGGTCGATCATGTTGACGACAAGGCCGGACGCGACCGGTTCGCCTGCGGCATCGGTCTCGGGCTTCAACCCTTGCGCCGCCATGCTTTGCGTCAGCACAAACGGGGCACGCAGGTTTGAGTCCATATGTCGGTCCCACCCTGAGCGGGTGGCTGTGGCGACGGTGTCATATTCAAAGATCGAGGCATTGTTCACCAGGCACGTGACCGGCCCGCCAAGGGCGGCGGCGGCGGCAGGCAATAGCGCCTGGGTTTGCGCCTCGTCCAGCAGATCAGCCTGAAGGGGCACGCCCAGACGGCCCAGGGCATTGATTTCGCCGGCAACGGTGTCAGCGTGCGATCCAGAACTGGCATAGTGAACGGCCACATCGTAACCACGTTGCGCCAGATATAGCGCCATGGCCCGGCCCAAACGTTTGCCTGCACCGGTAACAAGCGCGCGCGGCGCATCGGTCATAACAGCACCACGGCGATATACATCACATAAAGGGCCATCAGAACCGCCCCCCAGGCCCGGGTAATATCGCGCCCCAGAAATACAAACGGGATCAGCAACAGCGACGCGCACAGCATCACCCAAAGATCGAAGGTCAGGAAGGACCGGTCAACCGGCACCGGGCCAAACAGGGTTGCTATGCCGATTATGGCCAGCAGGTTGAACATGTTCGAGCCAATGACATTGCCCAGCGCCACATCCGCCTGCCGGCGCAGCGCCGCCATAAGTGTCGTGGCCAGTTCCGGCAAAGATGTGCCGACCGCCACCAGTGTCAGGCCAATGACCGTATCACTGACGCCATAGGTACGGGCAATGACCGAGGCGTTCTCGACCAGGATATTGGCCCCCAGCGGCAATCCAATCAGGCCTAGCAGCAGGTAAAGGCCGATCCGCCAATAGGGCAGGTCGGGATCGGCCTCTTCTATGTCTTCCAGATCGTCGGGTTCACCTGCCTGNATATGCATGCGCGCCTCGCGGAACGCATTGGCCAGGATCAGGACCAGCACGGTCATCAGGACCAGCCCGTCAACCTTGCCAAACTCGCCGCTGTAGGACAGGGCGATGAACAGCATAGAAGCCACCAGCATGTGCAGGTAGGTTTTCGAGCTGTCGCATTCTGACGTGTGCAGCGTGGCAATCATTGCCGGTATGCCCAGGACCATCAGGATATTGGCGGTGTTCGATCCAACGACATTGCCCATCGCGATGCCCGGCGCACCGTTCATCACCGCCTTGATGGCGATCAGCAATTCGGGGGCCGAGGTGCCGAATGCGACAATTGTCAGGCTGACGATCAGCGCCGGAACGCCCAGTCGCAGGCTGAGGTTGACGGCTCCGCGCACCAGAACGTCTCCGCCCAAAAGCAGGATCAGCAGGCCCAGTCCAGACAGGAGCCAGGCCGTCACGATTTATCCCCATGGCCGCAGCTACAAGGCCCTTTTCCAATTCGGAACCGGCCGCATTTGGGGCATTTGGCCGAGGCCAGCCGGTTCGATCCCGGCAGGCGCAAGCGACCGAACATGGCCAGCACCACCATGCCAATCAGGAAAAGGGAGATGATCTTGATGATCACGTTACAGGCCAAACTGCGCGAAGGCGGCGCGTTCTTCGATTCCGCCCAGCGCGTCCTGCGCCAGTTGCCCGCCAAAGCGCGACAACAGCGGCAGGCGCGTGCCATAGCGGCGAAACTGTACCTTGTCGCCAAACCGTTCGGCCATTTTGGGCTGCAAGTGGCCGATCCCGTCGATCAGCCCCAGCCTGGTTGCACGGGCGGCCAGCCAGATGTCGCCAGTGAACAGCCCGGCATCTTCGTCCAGCTTTTCGCCCCGGCGCGATTTCACGTAGGCGATGAAATTGTCATGGATGCCCCCGAGCAGACCCTTGAGCTTTGCCACGTCTTCTTTCTTTTGCGGGCTGAATGGGTCAAGCATGGATTTGGAATCGCCCGCCGTGTGAACCCGCCTTTCGATCCCCTGACGGGCCAGAAACACATGCGCGCCAAAGCCTGCGGAAATCACCCCGATAGACCCGATGACCGAATTGTCGTCGGCCCAGATTTCGTCGGCGGCCGCAGCCAGCCAATAACCACCCGATGCGGCCACGTCTTCGACAAAGGCATAGACCGGTACGTTCAGCTCGTCGGACAAGCGCCGGATCTGGCTGCCGATCAGCGCCGACTGCACCGGCGAGCCGCCCGGTGAGTTCAGTTCCAGCGCCACGGCATCAGGCTTGCCCCGACGGAACGCCTTTTCCAGAATCGGAGCGATGGTCTGATGGCTAAGCGATCCCCGCCCGGCCATGCCGATGGCACCGGACAGGCGCACAATCGACACCAGCGGCGGGTTCTTTATGAATGGCAGGCGCAGCTTCATAAAAGCCGATGTAGAATGCCGCCCCCCGGTTCACAAGGCAGGCGCGGAAACTTGATCACCCGCGACGGCGCATTTCCTGCAATTTCCGGCAAATATGCAACTCTGTAGAGTGGGCGAAACCCACGCGTTCTGCGGCTGGTCTGGTTCCGGCCCGGTGGCCACCTGTCGCCGGTTCATAGTTTTTGCGCAACGACAAAGCGGCTGGGTGCCATTCCGGGGAAAGTGCGGGTTTCGATGATCCTGAAACCGGCTCCGGCAATCTGATCGTCCATTTCACGGATTTTCAGGCTGGCAACATAGGGCGCTTTGCCGAACACCCGCATGACCCAGATCAGCAGGCGTAAATGAACACCCTTTTCGCCCAGACACCCCGATTTCGAGATGAACAGTCCGCCCGGCTTTACCATGTCGCGCACGGCGCTTAAGGCCTCTGGCAGATCCTCGATCAGGTGCAGAAGATTGAAGGCCATCACCACATCGAACGGCGCGTCACTGTCACCGGCAGCGGCACCGACAATGTCCGACTGACGGAAGGTGACGTTGCCCGCCCCCTGTTTTGCGGCCTTGTCTTGGGCGATAGTGATCATCTGAGCCGAGAAATCCGTGGCGGTGAAGTGATCCACCGCATCGGCCAGTCGCAGGGCCGTGGTGCCGGTGCCGCAACCAAGTTCAAGCGCCTGCTGGTCAGGCTTGAGATGGGCGCGGGTGCGCTCCATCGTCAGGTCATATGATTTCATATCCGTGACCGGTCTTTTGGCATAATTTTGGGCTATTTTGTCCCAGAACATTTCTGCTGTCGGCATTTTCTGTCTCCTTACACGCCTCATTTAGGGTCGCGGTGTCATAAAAGAAATTGCATAAATACGCATTTCGGTTATGCAAATATGCATGAATTGGGCGGCTGTATCATTCGATTGGAACCAGGTTCGGGCATTTTTGGCGACGGTCGAGGAAGGCTCGCTTTCGGGGGCGGCGCGGGTGTTGCGGCTGACGCAACCGACACTGGGCCGGCAAGTGGCGGCGCTGGAGGAGGCGCTGGACGTTGTGCTGTTCGACAGGATCGGGCGATCGCTGGTGCTGACGCCTTCGGGGCTGGAGTTGCTGGATCATGTCCGGGACATGGGCGATGCGGCCAATCGCATTTCGCTGGCGGCCACGGGGCGGTCGCAGGCCATCGAGGGGCTGGTTCGGATCACCGCCAGCCATGCCACGTCAGCCTATGTGTTGCCGCCGATCCTGAAACGGCTGCGCGACATTGCGCCGGGTATCGAGGTTGAGGTGGTGGCCACGAACGCGCTGCGCGATCTGCGCCACCGAGAAGCCGATATCGCCATCCGCCATGTGCGGCCCGATCATCCCGACCTGATCGCACGGCTGGTGCGCGAGACATCCGCGCATCTTTATGCCTCGACCGCCTATCTGGATGTTATGGGCCGCCCAGCGACGCCAGAGGATGTTTCACGGTGCGACTTTATCGGATTCGAGGCCAATGACCGTCTGTTAACCGGTCTGAATGCGCTTGGACTAAGCCTGACCCGGCGCAATTTCCGGCTGGTTTCCGACAACGGGTCGGTCGCCTGGGAGATGGTGAGACAGGGGCTGGGCGTAGGGGTGATGATGCGCGAGATCGCCGATGTGACGCCGGAAGTCGAGCAAATCCTGCCTGATCTTGACCCGATCCCGGTGCCGGTATGGCTGGCCACGCATCGAGAGTTGAACACAAGCCGGCGGATCAGGTTGGTTTATGATCTTTTGGCCGAAGCGTTGGCGTGAAACCTGAATTGGTCAGTCACGGCCGGTGATCCTTTTCAGCCAGCCCTTTTTGGCGGGTTCCTCTTCTTCCTCGTCCGGCCCAACCGGGTCGTCCTTGGGCGGGCCCTCGATCGCGCTTTGCAGGTTGGCAAAGAACTGGTCGGCCATCTTTTTGGCAAAGCCGTCGATCAGGCGGCTGCCAAGCTGGGCGATCTTGCCGCCGACTTTTGCCTCGACTTCGTAAGACAGCAAAGTGCCGGAATCGTCTGGGGCCAGCGTCACCACGGCCCCGCCTTTGGCAAAACCGGCGGCCCCACCCTTGCCCGAGCCGCTAATGGTCAAAGAGCGGTTTTCCACCATGTCGGACATTGTGACCTGCCCCTTGAAGGTTGCCTTAACCGGCCCGACTTTTTGCGTCACCGTTGCAGTATAGCCGTCTGCGGGGTTGCCAATGACCTCTTGTGCGCCGGGCACGCAGGCCTTCAGCATATCGGGGTCCAGCAGGGCCGCATAAACGGTGGCAGGGTCGGCGTTTATCTCGCGCTGGTCGCTCATCTGCATCGGGTCGCTCCGGGCTGTGGGTCATGATGGCGCGAGTATAACGGACAGAAACCCACAAGGCCAATTGCAGATGTCGGAAACAGACATGGACAGGGTGAATGGCTGTGATATCGGTTGCCGGAATGGCAGGCGTATTTGACCTGCCAGCAAGGAGATCACATGCCGCCAACCGCCACTTCCCGGCCCACCGCCGGGATCGTCTTTGTTCTGTTGGGAGTACTGGCGATTTCGATAAACGACATGCTGGTCAAGCAATTGTCGGGTGGCTATCCGCTGCATCAGATCGTCTTTTTACGCTCGGCCATCGGTCTTGGTTTTACGCTGGTACTGGTGCAGGCCGAGGGCGGTTGGCGGATCCTCAGAACCCGTCAGCCGGGGTTGCAGGTGATACGCGGGCTGATGGTGGTGGTGTCCAACATGAGCTTTTTTGCCGCCCTCGCGGTGCTGCCGCTGGCCGATACCACGGCGCTTTTCTTTGTTGCGCCGCTGTTCATAACGTTGTTGTCGATTCCGGTTCTGGGTGAAAAGGTCGGGCCGCTAAGGATCGGGGCGGTCGTGTTCGGGTTCCTCGGTGTTCTTATCATGCAGCGCCCGTGGCAGAGCAGCGAGGCATTGCAGGCAGACCGGATCGTGCTGTTGTTGCCGGTTTTGGCGGCGCTGACCTATGCCGGGATGCAGATCATGACCCGAAAGCTGGGGACGGTCAGCAGAGCATCGGCGCTGGCGGTCTATATTCAGCTGACGTTCATTGCGGTGTCGGGGATGTTCTGGCTGGTGGCAGGCGACGGGCGGTATGCCGGGACGGGTAATGCAAGTGTCGAGTTTCTGTTGCGCGCCTGGGTCTGGCCGGCCGCCGACGACTGGAAGTTTCTGTTCGGGTTGGGGTTCCTTTCAGCTGTGGTCGGCTATTGCCTGAGCCAGGCCTATCGGCTGTCGGATGCCGCGACGGTGGCCCCGTTCGAATATGTCGGCCTGCCGCTGGCGGTGTTCTGGGGCTGGCTGTTCTGGGCCGAACTGCCGGATTGGGAGGTCTGGACCGGTATGGCGATGATCATGGCGGCCGGGCTATTTGTCTTTCTGCGAGAGAAACAGAAGGCGCGAACCGTGGCGCGCGATGAGATTGTGGCAAGGCTTTAAGTCCAGATTGCACGTTAGTTAAGTCCAGTATACTCTGACGCAATGGCCACATCTGTCGAAACCTTCTTTCTGAACCCGGATGCGCCGGGCACGTTGCAGGCGCGTATCCAGCAGATGATCGCCGAAGGCATCCTGTCGGGGCGGTTTCACAGGCGCGAAAAGATGCCGTCGTCCCGCAAGCTGGCCACACATCTTGGGGTCGCAAGGATCACCGTGACGCTGGCCTATACGGAACTGGTGGCCAATGACTATCTGAGCGCGCGAGGTCGGTCGGGTTATTTCGTGTCCGAGAACGCGCCGGTGCCGCCGGTCTATTCGCCGCCTGTCAAGGGGGCGGACAAGGTCGACTGGTCACGCGCTATCGGTCACAGCTTTACCGGCGGCGACACGCCGGGCAAACCGGTCGACTGGCGCGAGATGCGCTATCCGTTCATCTACGGTCAGGCCGATCCGACCCTGTTTGATCACGCCAACTGGCGGCTTTGTGCGTTGCGTGCCCTGGGGCAGAAGGATTTTGCCGCGCTGACCGGGGATTACTTTGATCAGGACGATCCGCTGCTGATCGAATACATTGCCCGCCACACGCTGCCCCGGCGTGGCATCACCGCTAGACCCGAGGAGATCCTGATCACCATGGGGGCACAGAATGCCCTGTGGCTGAGCGCGCAGATCCTGCTGAGAGAAGGGCGCAAGGTGGTGATTGAAGACCCGTGTTATTACGCGCAGCGTGACCTGCTGGCCCACATGCCCTGTCAGGTGCAGCCCATTCCGGTTGACGGCGACGGCTTGCCGCCCACCGCCATTCCGTCCGGGACCGATGTGATTTTCACCACCCCCAGCCATCAATGCCCGACCACGGCCACTATGCCTCTGGAACGGCGCCACGAATTACTGATGAGGGCACGCGCGCTGGATGCGTTGGTTATCGAGGATGATTACGAATTCGAAATGTCCTTCCTTGCCGCACCGTCCCCGGCGTTGAAGTCGCTGGACCGGGATGGGCGGGTGATCTATGTCGGCAGCTTTTCAAAATCGCTGTTTCCGGGGCTGAGGCTGGGATATCTGGTCGGGTCCGAATCATTTATCCGCGAGGCCCGCGCCTTGAGGGCCAATGTGCTGCGCCACCCTCCGGGGCATATTCAGCGCACCGCCGCCTATTTCCTGAGCCTGGGTCATTACGACGCGCAGATCAGACGCATGGGCGGCGCGCTGCACGAGCGGCGAAAGGCAATCGAGGCGGCAGTGGCCGGCCATGGGCTGAGCATTGCCGGCAGCGGGGTTTATGGGGGGTCATCATTGTGGATGCGCGCGCCGAACGGCAGGGATACCGCCGAGATAGCCAAGGCGCTGCATGTCGAAAGCGTGTTGATCGAACCCGGAGCGGCGTTTTTTGCCGGGTCAAACAGGCCCAGGAATTTCTATCGGCTGGGGTATTCGTCGATCCCGGTGGCCAGAATCGAGGCAGGGATTGAAAGGATCGCCGGGGCGTTGGGCGGATACTCATCAAGCGCTGATGGGCTTTCTTCGTATCGGTGAGCCAGGGGATTGGATTCTGGACCTATCCGGGCGACACCACTGGCCCTAACCCGCCCTTACCCAAGCGCCTAAAACCGATGGCAGACAGTCCGGCGGGTCGCCGGGCCAACAATGATGAACGGGAGTGCCGGCAAATGAAGATGACAACCGAAGAAGCGTTTGTAAAAACCCTGCAAATGCACGGGATCGAACATGTATTCGGCATTATCGGTTCGGCGTTCATGCCAATATCTGACATTTTCCCCAAGGCGGGCATCAATTTCTGGGATTGCGCGCATGAGGGGTCGGGCGGCATGATGGCCGACGGCTATACCCGCGCGACTGGCAAGATGTCGATGATGATCGCCCAGAACGGGCCCGGCATCACCAATTTCGTTACGGCTGTAAAAACTGCCTACTGGAACCATTCGCCGCTGTTGCTGGTCACCCCGCAGGCAGCCAACAAGACCATTGGTCAGGGTGGTTTTCAGGAGGTCGAACAGATGAAGCTGTTCGAGGATATGGTGTGTTATCAGGAAGAGGTACGCGATCCTTCGCGAATTGCAGAAGTGCTGAGCCGGGTGATCCTTCAGGCCAGGCGCGCCTCGGCCCCGGCGCAGATAAATGTGCCGCGCGACATGTTCACCCAAGTGGTTGACATCGACNTGCCGGCGATTGTCGGCTTTGAACGCCCCGGTGGCGGTGAGGACGCGTTGCANGANGCNGCCGATCTGTTGTCTNCCGCCAGGTTCCCGGTGGTTCTGAACGGGGCCGGGGTGATCCTGTCCGGGGCGATTGGCGATAGTGCAAAGCTGGCCGAACAGTTGTCGGCCCCGGTGTGCGTTGGCTATCAGCATAATGACGCGTTTCCCGGTTCGCATCCGCTGTTTGCCGGGCCGCTGGGCTATAACGGGTCCAAAGCGGCGATGGAGCTGGTCAGCAAGGCGGATGTGGTGCTGGCGCTGGGCTCAAGGCTGAACCCGTTTTCGACCTTGCCGGGCTATGGCATTGATTACTGGCCGACAGCGGCCAAGATCATTCAGGTCGATCTGAATCCGGACCGGATTGGCCTGACCAAGCCGGTCAGCGTCGGCATCGTTGGTGACGCAGGCAAGGTGGCAAGGGCGATCCTTGAGCGGCTGGGCGACGGGGCCGGGGATGCCGGACGGCCAGAGCGTGAGGCGCTGATTGCGCAGACCAAATCGGCCTGGGCGCAGGAACTGTCCAGCATGGATCACGAAGAGGATGACCCGGGCACCACCTGGAACCAGCGCGCCCGCGCCGCCAAGCCGGATTGGTTAAGCCCGCGCAAGGCATGGCGGGCGATCATGGCGGCGTTGCCGAATGAGGCGATCATTTCGTCGGATATTGGCAATAACTGCGCCATCGGCAATGCCTATTCCAGCTTCGAGGCGGGGCGGAAATATCTGGCACCGGGGTTGTTCGGGCCTTGTGGCTATGGCCTGCCGTCGGTGATCGGGGCCAAGATCGGTTGTCCGGATACACCGGTTGTCGGGTTCTCGGGCGATGGGGCGTTTGGCATCGCGGTGACGGAATTGACGGCGATCGGGCGCGAGGAATGGCCAGCCGTAACACAGATCGTGTTCCGCAATTACCAGTGGGGCGCGGAAAAGCGCAACTCGACCCTGTGGTATGACGACAATTTTGTCGGCACCGAGTTGGGGACAGATGTTTCCTACGCTGGAATCGCCAATGCCTGCGGCCTGAAGGGCGTGGTTGTGCATACTATGGACGAACTGACGGCGGCCCTGAATCAGGCGGTAAAGGACCAGATGCAGAACGGCATCACCACTTTGATCGAGGCGATGATCAACCAGGAACTGGGCGAGCCGTTCCGCCGCGATGCGATGAAGCATCCGGTCGAGGTGGCCGGGATTGATGTGGGCGATATGAAGCCGCAGCAGGTTTAGCCACCCATCGCGATACTGACCCAAGGCCGCAGACACGATTTCGCAAAAAACCTTGGAGACAGGGGCCGGGTGCCTTCGCGCCACCCAGTTCCTGGCAAGGTCGCCGCAGAGCGCGAATTGCAGCGCGCAAAAGATCATATTCACATATTCNAAAAAGCATTCGCATTTGCATATGTGTTGATCTAAGTTGCCGGGAAGCACCTGAGGGAGAACAGATGGGCCATCAGCANCCGGCGCTTGACACGTCGCCGAAAGTCTCGGACGAGATACGCCAAACCACCTGTTACATGTGTGCCTGCCGGTGCGGGATCAACGTGCATATGAAGGATGGAAAGGTTGCCTATATCGAAGGCAACCGGGACCATCCGGTGAACAAGGGCGTGCTTTGCGCCAAGGGGTCGGCGGGGATCATGCAGGTCAATGCGCCGTCCCGTTTGCGCACGCCCTTGAAGCGGGTCGGCCCGCGAGGGTCCGGCGAGTTTGAGGAAATAAGCTGGGACGAGGCGTTGCAGACCGCGACGGATTGGCTTGCTCCCATTCGTGCCGAGAACCCGGAAAAGCTGGCGTTTTTCACAGGGCGCGATCAAAGTCAGAGCTTCACCAGCTTGTGGGCGCAGAAATATGGCACGCCGAATTATGCGGCGCATGGCGGGTTCTGTTCGGTCAATATGGCGGCGGCGGGCATCTATACGATGGGCGGCGCGTTCTGGGAATTCGGTCAGCCGGACTGGGATTACACCAAGCTGTTACTGCTGTTTGGCGTGGCCGAGGACCATGACAGCAATCCCATCAAGGCTGGTATCGGCAAGATCAAGGCGCGCGGTGCGCGGGTGATCGGGGTGAATCCGATCCGTACAGGGTATAACGCCGTGGCGGATGAATGGGTGGGGATCACGCCGGGCACCGATGGGTTGTTCATCATGGCCCTGATTCACGTGCTGATGAAGGCGGGCAGGATCGACCTGGATTATCTGGCACGTTACACCAACGCGCCAGTGTTGGTGAACGGTGATACCAATTCTCCTGAGCACGGGCTGTTCCTGAGGGACGACGATGGCAAACCGCTGGTGATTGATCGCGCGAGCGGTCAGCTGACCCCGTTCGATCAGCCCGGAGTCCGCCCGGATCTGTCGGCCACGCATCGCGCGGAGGGGGTTACCCATCGCCCGGTGTTTCACCTGATGGCTGAACGCTATCTTGGCGAAGAATATGCCCCCGAAGCAGTGGAAGAACGCTGTGGAATCCCGGCCACCCGCATCCGCGCCATCGCCGGAGAAATTGCCCGCATGGCCTTTGACGAAGCCTTCGAGCTAGAGCGGGAATGGACCGACTTTCGCGGCGAGACGCACAAGACCATGACCGGTCGGCCCGTCAGCTTTCATTCCATGCGCGGCGTCAGCGCCCATGCCAACGGGTTTCAGACCTGTCGCGCCCTGCATGTGTTGCAGATCATCCTGGGCACGGTCGAAGTGCCCGGTGGCTTTCGTTTCAAGCCGCCCTATCCCAAGCCCGCCGAGGCGCACCCGAAACCGCATTGCGGGGTCAAGCCGGATTGTGAACTGGACGGGCCGCATCTGGGGTTTGTGCAGGGGCCCGAGGATCTTTTGCTGAAAGAAGACGGCAGCGCGGCGCGGATCGACAAGGCGTTCACCTGGGAAAACCCGATGTCCAGTCACGGGCTGATGCATATGGTGATCTCCAATGCGCACGCGGGCGATCCATACAAGATCGACACGCTGTTCATGTATATGGCGAACATGTCGTGGAATTCGTCGATGAACACCGGCGGTGTGATCGACATGCTGACCGACAAAGATGAGGACGGCGAATATGTGATCCCTAGGATCATTTATTCGGATGCGTATAGTTCGGAAATGGTGGCCTACGCGGATCTGATCCTGCCCGATACGACCTACCTTGAGCGGCACGATTGCATCTCGTTGCTGGACCGCCCGATCAGCGAGGCCGATGCGGCGGCCGATGCAATTCGCTGGCCCGTGATCGAGCCGGACCGCGATGTTCGCGGGTTCCAGTCGGTGTTGTGCGAACTGGGTGCAAGATTGGGATTGCCGGGGTTTGTCAACGAGGATGGCAGTCAGAAATACGCTGACTACGCCGACTATATCATCAACCACGAGCGCAAGCCGGGGATTGGCCCGCTGGCCGGGTTTCGCGGCGATGGTTCCGGCTTTGGGCGCGGCGATGTCAATCCGGATCAGCTTGATCGTTATATCGACAACGGCGGATTTGCGGTCAGTCACATTCCGCAGGGGGCGGATTATTACAAGCCCTGGAATATGGGCTATCAGAACTGGGCCGTTGACCTGGGGATCTATGACAGCCCTCAGCCCTATCTGTTCCAGCTTTATGTGGAACCGATGCGCAAGTTCCAGTTGGCGGCAGAAGGGCACGGAGAACGCCAGCCGCCCGAGCATCTGCGACAGCGAATTAGCGAGGCCATGGACCCGTTGCCCATCTGGTACGAGACGGATCAGCAGGGTAACGAAGGATTCAGCGTCAATGCGCTTACCCAGCGTCCGATGGCGATGTACCATAGCTGGGGCACGCAGAATGCCTGGTTGCGGCAATTGCACGGGCGCAACCCTTTGTATCTGCCGACCAAGCTGATGCGCCAGCACCGGTTCACCGATGGTGACTGGGCCAAAGTGACCTCGCCGCACGGGGAAATCACTGTGCCGGTGATGGAGATGGCGGCGCTGAATGACAACACGGTGTGGACTTGGAATGCGATTGGCAAGCGCAAGGGTACCTGGGCGCTGGAGACCGATGCCTCGGAGGCAACCGAGGGGTTTCTGCTGAACCATCTGATCCACGAATTGTTGCCGGCCAAGGGCGATGGGTTGCGCTGGGCCAATTCCGATCCGATCACCGGCCAGGCGGCGTGGTTCGATCTGAAGGTCAGGATTGAAAAGACCACAGCCCCGGCGGAATCCCAGCCCGCCTTTCCGGCAATCAAATCGCCGGTGGGCAAAGGGCCAACGCACCTTGAATGGAAGGTTGGAAAATGACCCGGCTGCCTCAGGAAACCGACAAGAAACTTGGCCTTGTCATTGATCTGGACACCTGCGTTGGCTGCCATGCCTGCGTGATTTCCTGCAAGGGTTGGAACACCGAAAACTATGGAGCGCCTCTGTCGGATCAGAACCCCTATGGCGGGGCCGCGTCGGGCACCTTTCTGAACCGCGTGCACAGTTTTGAAGCACAGCCCAGGGAAGGGGCCGCTCAACTGGTCCATTTCCCCAAATCCTGCCTGCATTGCGAGGACGCACCCTGTGTCACCGTTTGCCCCACCGGGGCCAGCTACAAGCGGGTCGAGGACGGGATTGTTCTGGTCAATGAAGCTAATTGCATCGGCTGTGGCTTGTGCGCCTGGTCGTGCCCCTATGGCGCGCGCGAAATGGATGTGGCCGCCGGGGTGATGAAGAAATGCACCCTTTGTGTTGACCGGATTTACAATGAAAACCTGCCCGAACAGGACCGTATTCCTTCCTGCGTGCGCACCTGCCCCGCCGGGGCGCGGCATTTCGGTGATCTGGGAGATCCTGACAGCGAAGTGTCCCAATTGGTGGCAAAGCGTGACGGGATGGACCTGATGCCGGAAATGGGCACCAGCCCGGTGAACAAGTATCTTCCGCCCCGGCCGAAAGACCAGATCGAGAGCGAGATTGACGTGTTGGCCCCATTGCTGGCCCCGATCGCAGAAGAGCCGACCGGATTTCTGGCATGGCTGGACAAAACACTGGAGAAACTCTGATGCATCCGGCACCTTCCGTCATATTGTTTTCCACCCTGTCGGGTCTTGGTTTTGGTCTGTTGTTCTGGCTGGGTCTGGGGTTGCCGGATGTCACCGGTTGGGTGGCATTCGCGTTCTTTGCCATAGCCTATTTGCTGGCTGTTGGCGGGCTGTTGGCCTCGACCTTTCATCTGGGCCATCCCGAGCGCGCGGTGAAGGCGTTTTCGCAATGGCGCACCAGTTGGCTGAGTCGGGAAGGTCTGGCGGCGGTGATGGCTTTGCTTGTGATGGCGCTGTTCGGGGCCGGTTTGGTGTTTCTGGACGCGCGCTGGGCGGCGGTGGGGGTTGTCGGGTCCGTTCTGAGCCTTGGCACGGTGTTCACCACGTCGATGATCTATGCCCAGCTAAGGACCGTGCCGCGCTGGAATATGCCTCTGACGCCGGTCATGTTTGTGAGCATGTCCCTTGCCGGGGGTGCTTTGCTGGCCGGGCAGATGAGTTGGGCCACGGGGCTGCTGGTGCTGGCCGGGATCGTGCAGGTTGCCTATTGGATGCTGGGGGATCGCGCCTTTGCCGGGTCGGGTGCAAATCTGGCCTCAGCCACAGGTTTGGGACATATCGGCGCGGTAAGAGCGTTTGAGCCACCCCATACCGGCAGCAATTATCTGCTGCGGGAAATGGTCTATGTGGTGGGGCGCAAGCATAGTGCCAGACTGAGGGTTATCTCGCTGGGGTTGATGGCGGTGGTACCGGTTGTTCTGTTGGTTCTGCCGTTCAATCATGTGATTGCGGTAGTGGCGGTGGTCAGCCACCTGGCCGGCGTGGCTGTTTCACGCTGGTTGTTCTTTGCCGAGGCCGAGCATGTGGTTGGGTTGTATTACGGCAAGCGGTAGGAAAGTGGGGGGCCAGCCCCCAGCCCCTTACGGCAAATGTTGAAATAATTACTTCTGTTGGCCACTAAGTGGCCAACATTACCATCAAAACAGTATCTTGACCCACTTTTCGATGGAGG
>JGI24025J20009_10000705_pt1 | contig 25945 bp, 21 predicted proteins | sample Cruoilmetagenom3_FD_20009 | JGI IMG/M metagenome (IMG submission 20009) | reverse complement strand
TCCGCTTTCTAGCCCCGGGCGTTTATTTCCTGCGGCGGGAAAACGCTGGTACAACCTCCAAGGTTATTGTTTGCAGATGAGCGGGTACTTTGCCCGAGGTAAATGTTGTGAAAGGAGTAGTCATGAAACGTAGAAAGCAATCCAAGAAAGCCGCTTCCAGGCTGCGGCGCAATAGGCTGCTGAAGTACCTGACTGTTCTGCTGATTGGCGGAATGGTCGTGGCATGGGGCGTCAAGACAGGCGATAACGAGGAGACCCAGGGTTCGACCTATCCGGGTCGTGAATCAGGCAGTTGGATTTCCTCCCTACCTCTGGAAGTGGCCGACGGACCAGGAAGCCAAGAGCCGGCCCAAACCGAACACCCAGGCAAGGAAACCCCAGCCGGAATCGAGAGTTATCCGGCGGCGTATCTGGAGAAGCTGGAGCCAGAGCGCGCTATTGAAGTTCATGCGGCCTATCTGGACGCTCACAGGGAATTCCGTGAGGCCTGGCTAGAGAATGTTGAAGGGATAAAGCCCAAAGACTACCTCCAAGCCAAGAAAAAGGGCCAGCGGATAACTATTGAGCATACCCCCTTTTTTGAACTTGATGAAGACTGGTACATAGTCGGGCCGCATCCTTATCTGGCAGAAGTGCTCCCTGGGGTATCATTCTACTTGTCTCCTCCTGGTCCATCCATCCCCGGGGCTGGAGGAACCCGCTTTCTATTCGCTGTTAGGGGTGCCAAGTTCTACGATATGCCGGATGAGCTGAACAGACTGCTATATGACTGTGGGATGAGGTTCGGTAATGCGGATGTGCCGGTTTGGGCCCGGATGTTGATACTGCTATCCGAGGCACGCAGGAGCCTCATCCACCCCCCTTGGCACAGCTCACAGGAAGCATGGATGAGATTCATGGAAGTATTCTACGGCAAACGTCCCTTCATTCCTGAAATAGCGTTCGAAGATGTTGTGCTCGATACCACAACAGAGGAAAGCATCCGGGACTTTGCGCGTGTCGGCTATGTGCAGGAGGTGAGGATTCGATACCGGGCAGGCTCCATCACCAAAGAGACAAGGATTCTGACATCTATTTACGAACGCTCGGACGGCAGTGTGTGCGTCTTTCCCTGGGAGGGAGAGGTCGTGCCAGCGGCTATGCCTCGTCCACCCTCAGGAGATGTTGATGCCGAACCCAAGCTGAAAATAGAAGGTCAGGTAGATGAGGAGGTGAACTGGTATGGCACGGCCGAAACCACGTATTACTGTCTAGTCCGTCAGAACACGGTTGCTCAAGAACCGGAGGTTGAATTCAAAGCATGGGATTTGCCCGCGGGATACACCCGCTACTATGTGAGGCTGGTCGATAAGCTGGGGGAAAGAGGGGACGTTACCCGTATTTCTTGACAGCGGATCTGGGCTGAATATAATATAGGTATGCCGAGAATTGCGCGAGTCGTCATACAGGACGTCCCGCACCATGTCACCCAGCGGGGTAACCGGCGTGGGGACGTGTTCTTCACCGATGCCGACCGCACCCGGTATCTGGAGCTGTTGGGCGAATACTCTTCACAGCGCGGGCTTGAGATACTGGCTTACTGTCTGATGACAAATCACATCCATCTGGTAATGGTCCCGGAAACGACAGGCGGGGGTCCAGTGCGCAGGCTCATATCCGAGGTGTTGATGATGTGCTGGTAAGAACGAAGCCAATGCTTGACATCGTTGGAGATTGGCGAGATTATCTTAGTAGTGGTTTAAGCGATATGGAAACGGAAGAGACCCGCGGCCACAGCCGTACCGGTAGACCTCTCGGCAGCACAGCCTTCATCGAAGTATTGGAGCGGAAGCTGAAGCGGCTTCTTAAACGGCAGAAGCCAGGTCCGGCGCGGGGCCTGAGCCACAAGGATAGGGGGAGATAAGTATTGTGTCCCCTTATCTCCCTTATCTCCCATTCGGTGGTCGGTAAGCATCTCCTGATGCCGGCCGGCTGGTATAATAGACCCAATTGCTGCTTGATCACTGCGCTGATGTAGAAGTTTTCTTTTCATTATACTTGCATCGGCACAAGTCAGGTGCTGGTGTTTTCAGGGAAGAGTTTGGGCCGCCATTCTTCGACCTTTTGGAACAGGAGTTCGGCGACATGGCGGGCCTGTTCCGGGTTGCGTGCTTCTGCAACCAGCTTTTCGACCCGGCGGTTGCGTTCCGGAGAACCGGGGTCGGTGTCGAGCGCGGTTTGTCTGAGCCTTGACATCCAGAGAAGGTATCGGGAACGGCGCTGCTGTTCCATGCCTTCTTTTTCCAGTTCTTTTTCCACAAGGAGTTCTAGGTGGGGCATCAGCTTGTAGCGCTTTGCTGCTGCCGGGTCGATTCCAGGCAAAGACACGATTGCGGTGCGTTTTTTCTGTCTTGCTTTTCTGCGGGCACGGGCTTTGCGTGCCAGGCGCATGGTTTCAACTTCGGTCATTGAGGGCAAATGGTCGAGTTCGCCTTGTTTTTCCATCGCGTTGAAAAAGCCGATAACGTCTTCGCGGATTTGGCTAAGGCTGGATTTGTGAAGAATGTTCTGGTCGCTTGCCCAGTTTTCGATTTCGGCAAGGCGCTGTTCCCTGGTCTTGCGCGGTCGTCTCGGCTTGCGGATGAGCCCGGGTTTTGGCCTTGTCTGTTTGAGGATGCCCCAGATTCTGCGGCCATATTCGCGGACAAGCCTGCGGACCGAAAGTATCGGGGTCAGGTTAAGGTCTTTCATTACTTCATCCAGCCAGGCTTCGAGTTTTTCTTGCTGGAGCAGGGCTGCGGCAAACTTGCGGGCATGGAGTTCACGTTTCACCTCGGACAGCGGCTTTTTACCTGAGAACCTTCGGTCCACTGTTGTCTTGATGTCGTAGCGGGTCACTTTGTGTGCGACTCTTGCTGGAAGCTGTTCCAGCAAGGCGGCCACTCGGCGCTGGCCTCTTTTCTCGGCAACTACTGGCTGAGAGGTGTATGAGTTCAGGATGTCAGCGATGTCATTAAAGCCGGCTCGGCAGGCGCGCAGATAGTCGGCAATCATGGCGATAGTCGGGTATTTGAGCCGACCCCGTTCCAGCCTTGTGACCCAGTTCCGCATCGTGGGGCCGCACCGGCCCATTAACTCGGCCAGTTCCTGCTGGGTCAGGCCGGCTTGCTTGCGCAACTCGCGCAGCCGCTTTCCCAGTTCAGGGGGAAAAACAAAGGTTTCTCCGGCTCGATTCTCAGGTGCTCTAGGCATCAGAAAATGATACAATACTGTTACATAAATTACAAGGGCTGAATTGGGGTTAAACGGCGCAGAACTTGGGGGTTGCAGCATTAAGACGGGAAATGAGTCCCCAACCCCCCGGGTAGCCTTTAGGGTTATTCTGCAATTCATCTTCAAACTTATACTTCAGGTCATTTTCACAGGCAATTGTGCAGTTATTTCTTGATGCATGTGGAGAAGCATTTTGTCGGGCATTTTCAGGATTATTTCCTGACTCATCGGTTGAATTATCTGCCAAGTCGTGTTCGGATTTATTCTATCGAGTCTGGAGTCAGGTCACATTCCAGCAGGCCAAACCAGAGCAGTGGCCTGAGCACATGGGAATTGAGTACCCTTTTGCACACGCATTTGTCAGGACTGGCAGAGCACGATGCGGGCATCGAGCACGAGGGCACCTTTGCCTTTTTCGGACACCAGTAATGGGTTGATGTCAATCTCGTCGAACTCCTCAAAATCGGTCACGAGTTGCGAAAGCCGCTGCAGGCATTCCCGGATTTTTCCTGTGTCTTTAGGCGGTTCCCCGCGGAAGCCTTTGAGAATCCTATAAGCCTTTATGCCGGTAACCATTGATTCTGCCGAGATGTCACTGATCGGCGCAACCCTGAACACAACATCTTTCAGGACTTCGACCAGGATACCGCCAAGGCCGAACATGAGGAGAGGGCCGAACTGGTGGTCGCGTTTCATTCCAAGGATGGTTTCAGTTCCTTTGAGTGCCATTTTCTGAACGAGAACGCCCCAGATGTCCGCATCTGGTTTTCTGTTGCTGACAGTTTTGAGTAATCCGGCGAAGTCGTCGCGCATTTTGGCGTCATCGGTGATATTGATGCGCACGCCACCGGCATCGGTTTTGTGCAGGATTTGGGGTGAGACTATTTTCAGCACCACNGGGTAGCCGATTTCGGCAGCGGCTTTGATTGCCTGTTCAGATGTTTTGACCAACCGGTATTCCGGGACCGGCAGACCGTAAGCCTTGAGGATTTCGTGGCCTTCAGGTTCGGAAAGGAACACCGGCTGTCTTGATTTTGCCTTGCTGATAATGGCGCGGACCACATCCGGTTTTGTGTCGTCATATTTCACTATTTTACCCTGGGGCCGTTTGCTCCAGTAAGCGAATTGAGCCATCGCTGCCATGGCACGGGCTGCGTTTTCCGGGAATTGATAATGGGGTATTTGTGATTTCAGCAGTGCCTCGCGGACTTCTTTACTGCGGCCGATGGTCTGCAGGCAGCCAAGTATCGGTTTTTTGCCGTTCTTACCGACATCAGCGATGGTTCTGGCAATGTCTATTGATGATGTCATCAATGTCGGGGTCCAGATCGAGATAATCCCGTCAACATTTTCGTCGGCGGCCAGTAGTTTTAAGGTAGTGCGATAGCGCTGTTCATCCGCATCACCGACAATGTCTACCGGGTTTTGAGTAGAAGCGGTTGGGGGCAGGTGTTTTTTCATATCGTCCGTGGTCTTGGATGTCAATTTTGCCATCTGCAGGCCATTTCTTATGCAGGCGTCTGTTGCCATTATGCCGATGCCACCGGCGTTTGTGAGAATCGCTATGCGTGAGCCTTTGGGTGGGGGCTGATACGCCAAAGCAGCAGCCCTGGCGAACAGTTCGTTGATTGTTTCGACCCGCAGGATCCGAGCCTGGGCGAAGAAGGCGTTATATGTTTCGTCTGAGCCGGCCAGTGCGCCGGTATGGGATGATGCGGCTTTTGCCCCTTCAGATGTCCGGCCGGATTTGATGGCAAGAATCGGCTTTGGCTTGGTCGAATGGGATGTTATTTCCCGGGCGATTCTCATTGACTCCTTCGGATTCACCAGGTCTTCCAGGTACAACAGGATGACATCGGTTTCTTCGTCGTCCTTGAGATAAGCCAGAATATCATTTTCATTGACATCCGCTTTGTTCCCGATAGATATGAATTTGGAAAGGCCGACATCCTCAGACTTGGCATATTCGAGTGCTGCTATTCCTACGGCGCCGCTTTGAGAAACAAAGGCGATATTGCCATGTCTGGGCATTACCCGGCCGAATGTAGTGTTGAGCCGGACACGCTTATCGGTGTTTATCATACCGAAACAGTTCGGGCCCACCAGGGAAATGCCGTACTTACGGGCTTTCTCACCGACGCTTTTCTCAAGCCGAGCGCCTGTTGGCCCAAGCTCTTTGAAACCCGCGCTGATAACGATAGCACCTTTGATGCCTTTCTGTCCGCATTCGGCCAGGACCGCAGGCACCGCAAGCGCGGGCACAACCAGAATCGCCAGTTCCACTTCGTCAGGGATATGCAGAACAGAAGGGTAGGCCCTGACACCGAGAACGCTTTTCGCCTTCATGTTGACCGGGTAGACGATGCCGGTGTAGCCGTTCAAAAGGATATTGGCGAAGAGCGCCTGGCCGATGCTGCCTTTCCGTCTCGATGCGCCGATGACCGCAACCGACTGCGGCCGGAAGACGAAACGGAGATTATTTTCGTCCATACTGGAACCTCAGTGTCAGGGTATAAACGCCGTTTTCCCATTTTGTTTCTATCGGGTTTCCGGTTTTGGTCATTAAACGGTAGGCGCGGGTATTTGAATCCAGGATATATCCAATGAAGCCTTTCAGCCGTTTCATTTTGGCTATGCGAATCAGGTAATTGAAAAGGGCGGTGCCGACGCCGTTGTTCTGATATTCATCCTGGACTACGATGGCAAATTCGGCGAGTCCGGTTGACTTGTCGACATAGTAACGACAGGAACCGATGATTTGTTCCTCGCCTGCCGGTTTTATCACGGCTACAAGCGCCATCTCGTTTTTGTAGTCAATATTGACGAACTTCGAGAGTTTCTCGTGGGGCATGGCCTTGAGATAGCTGAAGAAGCGGTAGAACACGGTTTCTTTGGAGAAGGAGTAAAAGAGGTTCCTCATTGCTTCTTCATCGGTCGGTTTTATGGGACGGATGAAAATCTGAGTGCCGTCGCGGAGTTTTGCGGTTGTCTCGAACTCTTCCGGGTATCTGGCTTCGATAAGCGGTGCTTCGGGCTGGTCGGCGTAAATATAGTTGCGTTCTTTGGCCTGTTTCATAAGTTCACGCCGGAATTTGGGATGGGCAACAGAAATCAGCGCCAGTGCCCTTTCCCTGACCGACTTGCCGTGCAGATATGCGGTGCCCCATTCAGTTACTACATAGTGAACATCACCCCTTGAAGTCGTTACACCGGCCCCTTCGCTCAAGACCGGGACAATGCGGGAATATTTCTCATTGGCGCGGGTAGATTTGAGCACGATAATGGCTTTGCCACCGTGCGAGCGTGAGGCCCCGCGCACGAAGTCGAGCTGGCCGCCGATGCCGGAATAGAATTTGTAACCGAGTGAATCGGCACAAACCTGGCCGGTCATATCTACTTCCAGTGCCGAATTTATCGAGACCATCTTGTCGTTCTGGGCAATGACGAACGGGTCGTTGGTGTAATCAACCGGGTGGAATTCGAACATCGGGTTATTGTGAATATAATCGTATAGGCGCTTGCTTCCCATGACAAACGATGCAATGACTTTGTGGGGATGGAGCGTTTTTCTGCGGTTATTGATGACACCGGATTCGATAAGGTCAATGATGCCGTCGGAGAAGACTTCGGTGTGGATACCCAGGTCCTTTTTGTCCTTGAGATAGTGAAGCAATGCATTCGGTATGCCGCCATAACCGACCTGGATAGTAGAGCCGTCTTCGATGAGGTCAGCGACATTCCGGGCGATGCGGCGTGCTACTTCACTTGCGCCCGGGGTGATGAATTCATAAATCGGGGTGTCGTTTTCCACCAGGGCGTCGAGCTTGCTGACATGGATGAAGCTGTCACCAAGGGTGCGCGGCATCTGCGGGTTGACTTCCGCAATGATATGACGGGCTGCCTCGGCCGCGGGCTTGGTGATATCTATCGAGACACCGAAGCTGCAGAAGCCGTGTTTGTCCGGTGGTGTCACCTGGATAAGCGCAACATCAATCGGCATCTGGCCGGAGCGGATGAGTCCGGGGATTTCCGAGAGGAATATCGGGGTGTAGTCGGCCCTTCCTTCCTGAACCGCTTTACGGACATTCTTGCTGATAAAGAAAGAATTGGCCCGATAACGGCCGGCAAGTTTTTCCTGGGCATAAGGGGCAACACCGAGGGTGAGGAGGTGGGTGATTTCAACATCTTCAATCGGCCGGTCGGCCAGCGCCTGAACGAGCCGCTGCGGTGTGCCGCAGGCCGACCCGATGAAGAGGCGGTTACCCGGTTTGAGGATTTTGAGTGCCTTGTCAGCGGTTTTTATTTTGTCTTGGTATCTAGTGTGCCAGTCTGTTTCAGCCATTCTGTTCTCCTTTTATAGCAATCGGCATAATCTGATTGATATAGTAACTTCTGTTTTTTCTGGATATGATGCCTGCGGCGAGTTTCGGGTCGTGCACGAAGAAACAGACCCATTTTCCCCGGATGGCCCTGGCGACAAGTTCTTTTTTCTTTTCCATCGTTTCCAAAGGGAAAAGGTCATAGGCTGTTACATAAGGTATTGAGATATGACTTGTGGTCGGTATGATGTCTGACCAGAAGACCGAGGTTTGGCCATTGGATTGGGAAAGAACTATCTGGTGGCCACGCGTGTGGCCACCCGTGAGGATGAGTTTGATTCCGGGCAGGAGTTCGTGGTCGCCGTCAATGAGTTGGAGCTGGCCGGCTTTTTGAACCGGCAGGAAGTTTTCCTCAAGATATGCGGTTTTTGAGCGTGGGTCAGGGTTTGTTGCGTCCTCCCATTCTTTTTTCTGCACGATATAACGGTTCAGTTTATCCATTCGGCATCAGGCAAATCCAGGTCGTTCCTCGTGATATTACCGACTATTACTATCAGATATTTGCCGGGATGAAGATGTTCTCTTGCCGAGGTTTTGAGGTCCGAAAGTGTCAGGGCATTGATTTTATCCGGGAAGGTATCGAGCCAGTCGGTTCCGAGGTTGTAGAGTTCGAGTCTGGTAATCTGATAAAGCTTGCCATTACTCGAGCTGTATCGAAGCGGAAAGCTACCCGTGTAATAGTTACACGCTGCTTCCAGTTCCTTTTCCGTAGGGCCGGAACTGTGCATCCTGCGGATTTCGGCAAGCATTTTCTCAATCGCTGGTTTCGGATTTACGGTTTGAACCGTTGCCCGGTAAGCACCCATGAATGCCCTTCGGTCAAACCAGCACCGGACATCATAAGCCAGACCGGCTTTTTCTCTGACCGCCTGGCCGAGTCTGGAACCCAGGGCCGAGCCCCCAAGAATGAAAGACATCAGCCGGGTCGAAAGCATCTGCGGGTCAGAAATCGAAATCCCGGGATGGCCGAGCATGATACAGGTCTGGGAGAAGTCAGGCCTGGTTATGAGTTTGACCCTCATGGTTTTGGGATATGCAATTTCAGGCACATGGAGTTTCTTGATAGTGCCTGGTCGCCATTTGCTGAAACGGTTCCGGATGCTTTTGAGTATATCCTTGTGTTTGGTATCGCCGACAATGATGATGAAGCTGTTGTTTGGCAGATAGCATGTCTGATAAAATGTCTTTGAGTCTTCGGGTTTCAGTTTTCTTAATGTTGCGGTATCGCCCCACGGCTCTGAGGCATAAGGATGGTTCCCGAACAGGAGACGGTCGAATTCGGTCATTACTACTAATCTCGGATTATCATAACCGCGCTGGGCCGCTGTCAAGGCTTTTGCCTGTTCCCGGCTGAATGCTTCGGGTCTGAAAGCCGGGTTCAACACGGCATCGGATAGGATATCAAGGACTTGGTCCATGGACCGAGAAAGGGTTTTGATATCTAGGTATGAATAGTCATGGTCAGCACCGGCACTGTGCTTCGTGCCGAGGAATTCCAGTATGTCGGCAACCGAATCGCCTTTCATGTTTTCGGTGCCGCGCAAGAGCATTTTTGCGGTCAGGTTGGCAAGGCCGGACTTAAAACGAGGGTCATATGCGGCACCGGACCGGCATACGAATCTGATGTCTACGACCGGAAGCCGGTGGTCTTCATATGTCAGGACAACAAAACCATTAGACAGTGAATCGCGGAACAAAGGCACGGCTGAAATCTGGCCGATAAGCAGTGCGATAGTGACAATGGAAAACATCAGCCGTTTTTTCATTTCTCTTCCTTTTTCGGCAGGAGTAAGGCAGTAGTGCGGTTGTCGGTTTTGAAGTAGTGTCGGCAGAATTCCTGCACCTGCGCTTTTGTGACTTTTCTGATCTGGTCAGGGTATTGCTCCAGGAATCGCCAGGAGCCGGCTGTAATCTGGCAGCGTGCCAGAAAATACGCCATGTCGGAAATGTCGTCTTGGTCGAATACATCCTGGGCAAGGACCTGATTCTGCACCTTTGCGAATTCATGGTCGGTAACCAGTTCTGTTTTCAGTTTTGTCAGTTCCTGTTCAATCACCTGACTGATTTCAGGGATGTCTTTTTCAGACTTCGGTGTGATATAAATCGTGAACAGGCCAGGGTCTCTGGTGGTGTAATCCCCTCCGCCTACCCAGGTTGCAAGGCCGGTTCTGGTCACTAGGGCCTGATAGAGTCGGGATGTCCGTCCCTGGACCAGAATAGCCTCAAGCACCTCGGCCGTATAGAACTCCTTATTTCTGATACCCGGGACATGGTAACCGATAAGCATGGCCGGTGCTTGTGTGTTTCGGTGCAGGATTATGCTGCGTTCGCTTTGCTGGGGCGGTTCAAGGTCGTAAAAATCGGCCCTTTTGACCGGTTTTCCTTTGAGCCGACCGAAATGTTTCTTGACTCTGGCTTTGACTTCCTCGGGTCGAACATCGCCGGCAATTACCAGGACCGCATTGGCAGGGTTGTAATGAAGGTGGTACCAATCCGCTACTGCTTCGCAGGTGTAATTATCAATGTCATGCTTCCAGCCGATAACCGGCACGCCCAGGGGATGAGCGATATATGCGGTTGCTTCGTATACTTTCCAGAGTTTGGAAGTCGGCCGGTTTTCACCCAGACGCCATTCTTCGGTGACGACCTTTCTTTCCGGCTGGAACACATCATCCTCGAATCGGCACGAACTCATCCGTGCTGCTTCGAGCTCCAGGCTCAGTTCCCAGCGGTCTTTTGCAAAGGTTTCGTAAAAACCGGTGTAATATGTTGCCGTGAAGCCGTTCTCCTCTCCACCGGCGGCACGAACGATCCGGGCGAACTGGCCGGGTTTGTACCGGTCGGTATGTTTGAAAGTCATGTGTTCGAGCATATGTGAAATTCCGGTCTTGCCGGTCGGTTCGTCATAAGCGCCGACCTGGTAGAACACAGTAGTCGAAACGACTGGGGCCGACGAATCAACATAGATAATCACATCGAGACCGTTGGCAAGGTCGTATTCGGTGACTTTTGACTCGAGTCCGGCAAAGCAGAATGCAGCCAGGACCGCAAGCAGAATCGCGACTCTTGGTTTCATNGGTCTACCTNGCAATTATCACCCGAACCGGTGAAGCATTGGAATGGTCGAGCCGGGCGAAGTAGACTCCGGNAGGCACAGGCCGGTTGCTGTTGTCCAGTCGGTTCCAGACNAGGATTTTNCTTGGGGCCAGGGTGCGAACCAATCGGCCAGTCGGCGCGTAAATCAGGAGATTCTGTTCAGGCTTGCGATTGAAACTGAACCGGACCGGACCTGCGCACGGATTCGGTTTGAGGTGAAATGAGAGCGGAATCGATTGCAAAGTTTTGTTTTGTTCTTCAATACCGGTGTAATTGACTCCTTCGATTGCATCAAAATAAAAGGTGCCACTGGCAGTAAGTTTCAGGTAGCGGACACTGTCGAGCGAAGTAGAAGATAAATCAAAACTGGTTTCAGGGCTGTTGGCAGTGCCGATATTCACCCACTGACCGAGCCATGAATTTGCGCCCTGGACCGTTGCCGAGCCCGAACCAGAAGAACGGTAAACAGTGAGGTCAACACCAGTCTGGTCATGAATCGGCTTGTCCATATCGATACATACATACTTGCCGCTTTCAAGCTGGAATGCCTGGCCGTCATGTTCTCCCAGTGCCGAGTTCGGATAGGTATGATTGGACGAAGTGCTGACATAACGGTTGTAAACGACCCGGAAACCAAACAGTGGGACGTTTATGTCGGGTGTCAACTGGACATTCACTGTGACCGCTGAATCACCGGAATTCGGCACGATAACATCGGAAACTGTGGTATCGCAGTAACCCGGTGAGCGGAAGGTGACCTCATAAGTGCCGGGTAGATAGAACCGGTGATAATCACCCAAAGCAGTATCATTAAAACTGGGCCAGTTGCAAGGGCTTACCCAGACTTGGGCATGGACCGGCCGGCCGGTTACAGCGTCGGTAATAATCCCGTGGATTCCCTGTGCTCCATGATGGGCAAGCTCGAGCATTGCACCCCGGTTCAGGTTGAAAGTCGGAACGATTTGGGAAGCGTCAGGCCATTTTGTGATGTGGATTTCGATCGACCAGGACATGGTTCCACTGGTTCCGTAGTCATAATCTTTGGTAGAGCCGTTGAATGGATACATCCCGGTTGCACCCTGGCCATAAGGATAGCTATTATAGGAAGAATAGCGCTGGGAAAGAAAATGGACCAGCCTTTTCTCGGGGATGGAATCGTAGCGCTGATAGCTCCAGGGATAAGAAATGTATTCGGTCCCGGAATGATAAGACGCATCAAGCACAACCGGATGGCGCCAGAAATGATAAAGAAATGCTCTGGATTCGGGCTCGCTCATCGGCGAGGCTCCGGGTGCACTTGCATCGCCCCAGGTCCAGCCCCAGTTACGATTCAAATCGACATTGTTATTGTTCCGACGGTGGTGACCTTCGTAACCGTCCGGGTTCACCAAAGGTGCAATCCAGATTTCCCGCTCGTTGATGAGCCGGGTAACCAGGGTATCGGTGCCATAATTCGAGGCCAAGTATTTGACCATTTCCATATGATTTGCGAATGTGATTGCTTCGTCGCCGTGGATATTCGCCTCGAAATGGACACCGGGTTCGTTCTCATGGATATTCGGGTTGTCTGAGAATTTCATTATCAGAATCTGCCGGCTGCTTGCAGAATAGCCAAGGGTTTCAAGTCTGATAAAAGACGAATTGTTCTGGGCGATAGTGACCATGGTATCGCGATAATGGGTATAGGGCATGTACCAGGCATAAGGGGTAAAAGTTTTGCTGTTTTTGCAGTAAACTTCGTCAATATTATGGGTAATAAGTTCAACACTGTAACCCATTTTTCCGAGCTGGGCCTCTTGGTCACAACCGGCCTCGGCGATAATATTGCCATGTTCGATACCATTCAGCACCACACCCAGAAGTTCAATGTCCTGGATTTGGTCCGGGTGCACACCGGATATGCGAATGAGGTCGCGATGCGCATCAGCCTGAGCAGAGATGGCAACACCGAAGAACAGGAGGGCCACCGCTACAATCAGGACAGGTAAATATTTTGTCACTGCTGACTCCTTTCAATTAAACGACGCTTTGCTTTATTCAGATTCATATAATAATAGCCTGCACATAATCCCTGTCAACCGGCTTGCATAAATCTGTGTATATTCACGCTCCTTAAGTAATAATAAATCATGCATGCATCGAACATAATGACATTATCGCGGTGCTTTCACAGGTTCCGACTTCTTTCTTGACAAAGGAATGGATTTGATTAAATTAAGCCAAATGGTTGTCGTATGTGTGAATTTAAGGAGGACTAGATGATTGACTGGTTCAACAGAGGCGGCTTCACAATGTGGTTCCTGCTCGCCTGTGCGATTTTGGGTCTGGCCATTATTATTGAACGGCTTTACACCATTCTGTTTCGGCTGCGGGTTAATGTGAAGAAATTTACGCCTAAGCTTATTGAGACGATAGACAAGGGAGGAGTTCTGGCCGGTATGAACTTGTGCGACCGGACGCCCAGTCCGGTGGCAAAGGTGCTTAAAGCCGCGCTGGAAAAGGTTGATGAAGGAACAGATGTGATGGAGGATGCCATTGTTCGGGCCGGTGCAAGTGAGTTGGCATTCCTGGACAGGGGCATGGCGCTTCTGGCCGGTCTTACAACGGTTGCTCCTTTCTTCGGTTTCCTTGGCACGGTTACGGGTATGATTGGTGCATTCCAGGCTGTAGCTGAGTTGGGAGAAGTTGAGCCGACCGTTGTCGCAAGTGGTATTTCCGAAGCTTTGATTACTACTCAGGCAGGCCTTGCTATTGCTGCTCCGCTTGCAATTGTCCATATCCTGCTTTCGGGTCGGGTTAACGGCTATCTGCGCGATATGGAAACCGCATCCATGGAGTTGCTGGAATACACTGCGACCAAACAGCGTCAGCAAAAATAGGGATTCTCGATGGCGTTGAAGTCCAAACTCAGCACACGAACTCAGAGCAAACCCGATATCCCAACTGCTTCAATGGGCGACATCGCTTTCCTTATAATCATATTCTTCATGACTACCAGTATCTTCAGTCGTGATAAAGGTCTGAAGATTGTCCTTCCTGAGAAAGGCGAAGAGGTCAAAATCAAGAGCGAGAACATCATGACCGTGCGGGTAAGCTCTAAGGGTAAAGTTCTGATTGGAGACCAGGTGGTTGAGATTCCCCAAGTGCGTGAGCTTATCATCAAGAAGCTCGCAGAGAATCCCGATATTGTGATAGCGCTCAAAGTAAGCAGGGGTGCCAAGTACCGGACTATGATTGATGTTTTCGACCAGTTGAAAATGGCCAAGGCAGAGCGTATCAGCCTGATGCCGGTGCGCGAAGAAGGGGGCTAGTAATGAAGAAGATTGCCAAGCAGCGGCGTTCAAGGCCCGATATTCCGATGGCGTCTACTTCGGATATCGCTTTTCTGCTTATTATCTTCTTTATGGTATCTACCGTGTTCCGCAAGGAGCAGGGGATGAATATCACACTGCCTGAGGCCGAGGCCACGGAAAGAATCCTCAAGCGGCGGAATGTAAGCAATGTGTGGGTAGATAAAACCGGACGGACAACTGTCAACGACAACCTGGTCAAGACGGATATCGTCACATCGATTATGGCCGAACGAGTCATTGAGAACCCTGACCTGGTGGTAATGATGCAAGCGGACCGTGATGCTGCTTATGGCACGGTGACCGATATCCTTGAGGCGTTGAAGGATGCGAGGGCATTGAAAGTGACTTTTGCCACCGATTATCCGAAAGGTCAGGGAGGATAGTATGGCAGAAAGCAGTGGAATGGTTGTGCTTGAATGGGAAAGTCACTATTATGCGGTTGCGATAAGGGTAGGTGCGGCAATTGCTTTGTTGGCCATATTGGCTGCTTTCCTGCTGTTGCCAAAGGAGTTCGAGGTGAAGCCTTATAAGCTGCGCAGGACGGTTGAAGTGGTAATGGAGGCTTTACCTCCGGAACTGGAAAAGTTTGCCGAGCCACCCAGGGTGGAGCGGCCCCAGATGCCGGTTGCGGCCGAATCCGATGCCGAGGTCGAGGCGCAAACGATTGAAACTACTACCTTCTCGGAAATCGTCAAGCGTCCTGAAGAGACCGAAATTCCGGTAGTGCCTTTCTGGAAGGTGGAAGTGAAGCCCAAGCCCGTTTCTATTCCTACCCCGGTCTATCCTGAGCTGGCCCGTCAAGCCGGGATAGAAGGTGAGACCGTAGTGAAAGCCCTGGTTGGAATTGACGGTTCGGTGATTGACGCCAAGATTCTTAAGAGTTCAGGTAATCAGCCTTTGGATGCGGCCGCAAGAAAGGCTGCGATGAAGGCCAAGTTCACCCCGGCGAAGCAAAGGGATAAACCGGTGCGGGTATGGGTTTCCATGCCATACCGGTTCATGCTTCATTGAGGTGGATGTTTGCAAGCAAATGTGGTCTCTTAGACCACGAGAATAAAACGATAAGGAGGAACTAATGCGAAGCATGCTGTTAATAGCCTTGCTTGTGCCGGCCCTGGCACTTGCAGGTTCAAATCTGACACCGGTGACTACGGTCGCTCCTGAAAACGGCGGAGAGACCGCAGCCCTGGTTGTGCGGGCTGACGGCAATCGCGAACCCGGTGAGTCAACTGTGCTCATCGGGACAGTGGACACTATCGGTGGCACCACTTATGATTGGCAGGGTAACGGATGTATCTACCGATTCTTAGTGAATTCGTCTGCATACGGAATCCACGCCCTGTGGCAGTATTCTGCTTCGACCGTGGGAACTACATTCCCGGACCGGAGAATGCGCTATAACTTCTACGATTATGGGGCAGGTGAGTGGAACTGGATTGACCCTGACCATATGCAGTCTGGCGTGAATGTAGAAACCGACCGTTCTGGTTATGGCAGCCTGGATGCAGACTCTGCAGGTCTGGCAATCGTTTCCTGCCATACGGATGCCATACCAATCTGCCCGTCTGTTGCCCGCGATATGGCACCGGGTGCCGGTATCTTCGAGTATTGCAACGGTTCACCGGTTATGGATGGTTACCTCTGGCCGCCGATTGCAGTCGGCCAGAACCAGACTATCCATTGCCATTGCATCGACGATGCGAGCCGGGGCATGGTTTTCTACAGCCATGTAACACCCTGGTGCACCTGGAGCGACCCTGTCGGTATTGCATCGCCCCAGCCCGACCCGGGCTTCCCTGACCAGAATATTGCTGCATCAAAGGCAAGTAATAAGGTATGCCTGACTTGGGTACCCGAGACTGGCCCTACCCCTGCTTTCTACAGGATTTCCAATGACGGTGGTGAGAATTGGGAGAACCCTGAGGAATTGCTGTGTCCGCCTGCTTATAGTGGTGATACTATTGCATCATTTCATATTACATCTCTTTTCCCGTTCTATGACCAGTATGACAAACTACATATCGTTGCTAGTGTAATGCCTTATGTCGGTGGTCAGGGCTACATCATCCCGGCCCAAATCTGGCACTGGAGCCCGGATAATACCCCGAACTGGACCCATATCACTACTGCGACTTGTGACCCTNNGCATTTGCAGGCAGCGGTTGGTTATAATGCGCTGTATGCCAGCCGGCCGAGCTTAGGCGAAGATGGTGAGGGCAATCTTTTTGTAGCATGGGAGCAGTTCGATTCTTCTAATGTCGAGCCTGGACCACCCGAGGTTCTGAGGGCAGATATCTTCATGACTGGTTCTGGTAATCATGGCCAGGAGTGGGGTGAGCCGGTCAAGCTGACCGAAGGCGGCACTGGTTCCCACCGGTTCCCTTCGATAATTGACATGGCGGTTGACGATACACTAGCGGTGATATACGAAATCGACTTGCATGCCGGATTCTTTGTCCAGCAAGAGGGACCCGCAACCCCGAACCCGATTATTGTTCAGAAGGTATCAACGGACGACATTCCTCATCCTGGTGGTGGTGGTATTGAGCAAGGCGGAAACCTGCCTAAGCTTATCGAGCTGAGTGCCAAGCCGAATCCGTTCGGCCACAGAACGGTCATTTCCTATGCGCTACCGAAAGCAGGACCGGTGTCACTGGTAGTATACGATGCGGCCGGCCGTCCGGTTCGCACACTCGAGAGTGGTATTTGCCAGGCCGGTTACCATACGGTTACCTGGGACGGAAATGGAGCGAACGGCGAGAAAGTATCCGCAGGTATCTATTTCTACACAGTGACTACTCGTAACGGTTCTCAGACAGCAAAGCTCACTCTGGTCTACTGATTCTGATTCTTTGAGTGGCCGGCGCAAATCGCCGGCCACTCCTCTTCGAGCCCGCATAAGAATGACAACACAGTCTCTCGGCAAAGGAGGTAAGATGCGTTTCGGTCAGGTAATTATATCTGTCCTGATAGGGGCCGGCCTGGTTCTATTTCTGGTTAACGGATGCGGGACTGAGCCGCCACCACGCTGGCCGTGGTGGACCGCTGAGGATTCAAGCGCAGTGCAGAAGGAGCTCGGTCTCTGGCGGGATGTGTTTAATCCCAACCATACGCTGGAAGGGGCCATGGATTCGAAGTGGAGCAGTGGACTGACATTCGAGGACAGCACTTCTGAGACCGGTGACACCCTGTATAAATTTGCCCATCTCTTGTCCGTATCGATTGAACCGACTGACAGCGGTCATACCGATGAGTTCCAGTTCGGCGTAACCGTGGATACGGTGGCAATGAAGGATACCTTTTGTGAAGTGGCATACCGGGATTCGATGGAGAACTGTCTTGCTCATTTCGATTATGACAGTCTATGGGTGGTTGGATTCCGTCCGGATACGACAATAGATACTTCGGTCTGTCCGCCTGAAACTATTATTGTTCAGAAGGTAAGCTATACCGAGTTGCGAGGGTTCGGCAGTCCGCAACGGGTTACAAAGAGTTATAACTGGTCTGCTTTTCGCAAGCTCTTTTTGAGTAAGGATACATCCGGCTATGCACTGACCAAGGCGACCGGTTTTGCGGTTCATGTGCCTTCGGCCGAGGATGCGCCCGAAATCTTTCGGGTTGTTCTGTCCAGACCTGGTCGGTCGGATACTTTCTTCTATTCGCCTCGTGAGGATGGCAGTGGAATTTATAACCTCAGACCGATTGATTCTTTGTATGCCATTGAACCGGATGAAGAAGTGCAGTTGGAAGTTGAGATTAAAAGCTCCAGCGATACCAGTCTGTTCTTTGTGGGCATCATGGGGACAAAGACCGAGATTACCGTCGGGCCAAGGCGCGGTGAAGGCACGGTTGCCTTTGCTGAGGTAGGTTATCATCATATCTATATCGAGGTGCTGCCTTTGTCGAATGTGTTTTATCCGGATGCCGATTATACCGGAATCATCTGGGCCATCCCGGTCCGCGTCTGCAATCCTTAGGAGGTTTTATGAAGTGCGGAATCGTTTCCAGGCTGTTGGTGCTCAGTTCGGTTCTGGTCGGTATGCTTCTGGCTGGTGAATCCGGCCGGATTCGCGGTCGGGTAGTTGATACCCAGACCGGTGAAGCCCTTGCCGGTGCCAATGTTATGATTGAAGGCACTATGATTGGTGCCGCAACTGATGTCAATGGCGAATATCTGATAAGCAATGTGCCGGCCGGGAAACAGACATTGGAGATTTCCTATATCGGTTATCAGACTGTTGTCAGAAAGGATGTGCTGATAATTCCTGACCAGACGATAACCGAGGATTTTGCATTGAAGCCCGGCACTGCATTCAAGATAGAGGAAGTTGTGGTTCCGGGCACGAGGCCGAGAATTGTGCGCACCGATGCAACAACCAGCCGGTATATGACTACGGACGAGTTTGACAAGATGCCGGTGCAGACACTGTCTGATATTGTTCGTCTGCAGGCCGGCGTGGTGACGAGCCCTGCTTATGGTCAGCACCTCCGTGGCGGCAGGCCGGACGAGGTGATGTACTTCCTGGACGGTGTTGCCACACGGGACCCGCTTTACGGGTATCAGGCTGCAAGGGTCAACCCCGAGGCTACGGCTGAAGTTGTGGTGATTTCCGGAGGGTTTGACGCCGAATACGGCGAGGCGATGTCGGGTGTGATTCAGGTTATAACCAAGGAAGGTAAGGCATATACCCAGGGACGGGTTAAGTATACTACTGACGAGCTCTTTCCTTCGGCATTGAACTTCGGGGACAATCGTTATGAGTTGTCTTTGGGCGGGCCGTTTCCGGTCTGGAAGAAACTGCGTTATTTTCTGTCCGGTGAGCTCTATTTCTCCGATGATTTCATGCCCCAGGAGTACAAGCTGCCACACCACAACCGCCAGGATTATAAGACGACGGCTAAGCTGACATATGCGCTGCCGTTTAATCAAGGGATGAAACTGACTGCAAACGGCTTCATATCCAGGGTTCAATACGAGCTTTATCCTTATGACCGCAACGGCGAGAATCACCTCGGTTTCAAGTATAACCTCGACCATTTCACTTCGCGGCGCGAGCGGGTAAAGAAAGGTGACCTTTCGGTTAATCATATGCTTACCGAAGGAACATTTTATACAGTGCGGGCCGCCTACTTTTACAATCACCGGACAATAGCGGTGCGCGACCTGGAGGCCGAGGATTCGCTCCGTGACTTTTCGGTGCGTTTCTGGGAAGACTATATCTTCAAGGCCGAGGATACGGTGGCAAAAGATGAGTCGGTGCTTTTCCATCCGATGCCGGGATATGTCGAACAGTCCAAATCCAATACCAAAAATCCATGGGGCATCTACAACATGTTTTACGGGTCTGGGGACTACAGGTATTTCCTGATGCACTGGGCAAATGTGTTGAGTCTCAAAGGTGACTTGACCCATAATGTCGGCAAAGTGCACGAGTTCAAGACCGGTCTTGAAGCCCGCAAGAATTATCTGCACCGTCGGTATAACTCTTTGCCCTGGGACCCGAACCCGTTTGTGGATGCTTATGATTTCGACCCTTTGAACCTGGCGTTTTTCGTTCAGGACCGGATGGACTTTGAGGATTTGGTAGTCAGGGCAGGGCTCAGGTTTGACTATCTTGACCCGGAAGCTTATAAGCGCGCTAACCCGGAGAATGTCGAAGATACATCCATGATAGCGGCCAAGCTGAAGTACAAGGTTTCGCCAAGGCTTGGGCTCTCTTTTCCCATCAGCGAACGGACCAAGTTCAGGTTCAGTTACGGCCATTTCTTCCAGACCCCGGACTACCGCTATCTTTATGACAATATTTCATCGGCCGCATATGCCCGGGGTAATCAGATTATCGGCAACCCTGACCTGCGTGCCCAGCAGACGATCGCTTATGAGCTCGGCCTTGAGCAGCAGCTTTCCGATTTCGTGGTAGTTGACCTTACCGCTTATTACAAGGACATTTTCGACCTGATGGGGACACGGTTTCAGCCGGCGGTGCCGATGGGTTATTTCCCGCTCGTGAATGAGGAATACGGCAGCGTGCGAGGATTTGAAATCGGCATGGTCAAGGCGCTCGCAAATTACTGGAACGCCAGGATTTCTTACGGGTTGTCGATGGCACGGGGGACCGCTTCTTCTACATATGAGTGGTATTATGAGCGGTATCGCTATGGTGTTGACCCGGTAACCGGTTTGCAGATGGAGCCGCCCCGACGAGACTATGCGCTTGAGTTCGATGAGCGGCATAACGCCAAGCTGAGTCTGGGGTGTGATTTTCCTCTTGATGTGGAATTCCAGGCTTTGCGCGATTTCAACGGGACGGTCCTTTTGAATTTCGGTTCTGGTTTNCCTTATACACCCCGTGAAGTAAGAAAGCTCAATGCCGGCNGGAAGACTGCCGAGCAGAATTCGGCNCGGATGCCTNCCAGGTTTACTGCCGATTTGAATGCGACCAAGCATGTATCGGTCGGCAAGTTAAAACTGGGGCTGACATGCATTGTCACAAACCTTCTCAATGCCCGAATCGTGCAATGGGTTTACGGCCATACCGGTGCACCTGACAATGACGGTTATGTCGAAACTTACTCACCTGATAACTGGGTGCTTGACCCCGATGTGACTCTGCTCAATCCGGTCAAGTATAATCCGGTGCGTGACCACAACCATGACGGCTATATTACTGATGAAGAGGAATACCTGGCTTATCGGATGGGCTACCTCGACTTCGTCAATAACCCGATGAATTTCGGACCGCCGAGGCAGGTCAAGCTCGGTGTGAACATTGAGTTCTGAGGAGGCATGATGAGAACGATAAAAAGAGGGTTGTGCTATCTGTTTTTGTTACTGGGTTTCGTTGGTATTGCCAGTGCCCGGACCGAAACAAAACCTTGGAAACCTAGCCGTATCTATGATTATCAGTGGTATCAGAAGAACCAGTGGCGGATGCCGATAACCAACTATTCGACATTCGGATACGGAATCGGCCGTCCTGGTGGAGAGTGGCCGGCCGGTTCAGGTGATATGTATATTTATGGTGCGGGTATCTGGATAGGTGCGCTGAAAAGGAGTTCGGCCGGCAAAGATACCCTGGTTTCCAATGGGTATAACCCCAATTCCGGCAAGTCGGAGATGACGCCCGGATGTTATGACAACGCGCCGGGCGGTTACAGCAGCCGCGCATTCGAGAAGGTGTATATTTATCCTGGGGACTGGCCGCCTAATCCAGACGATTTTCCGGCTTCGCTTCAGGACTCGGTGCTTACTCCGCTGAGAATTCCCACGGGCGGAGATACTATCAAGGGCTATTTCTATTACCTACCGAGGAAAGCAGTTTCCACCGGCGATGCCTGGACTGTGTTCAATGACCGTGACCCGGAGAATCATACTTCGGGCCGGACACCCCGACCGATAGGCATTGAGGCTTACCAGACTGTTTATTCATGGACCCTGCCCTGGAACAGGGACATCGTTTTCTGCAAGTTTGATGTCAGGAACCGGACCGACGACAGCCTGCACGGGGTTTATCTCGGGATGGTGTGTGATGCGGATGTCGGCAATGCAACCGATGACCGGTGCGGTCTGGCTTTGTGTAAGTATCTCTACAACAAGGACCATACCGATTCGGTCTATGTTGATAATATGGGCTATGTTTACAGCGAGGATGCGGTTCCGAGCGGGTTTGTCGGGTTCGATTTTCTGCAGAGTCCTTTTGTCAAGAATCCGGACGGTTCGATTGACGGTTTTGACGGCATCGACAATAACGAAAACGGCCTGATTGACGAACCGGCCGAAGGACGGCAGCTCGGTATGACCGCTTTCAAGATATTCATCCTGGCGAACGACCCCACGGACGACTTCGCGCAATACCTTGCGCTTTCGGGTCACGACTGGGACCCGCCTTATAATTATAATCCTTATGACTCGATTGACGCCGGTCCGGCTGACAAACGGTTCCTTCAGGCAACCGGGCCTTTTGATTTGGCACCGGATGAACTGGCTACAGTAACTATCGGAGTGATTGCCGCGAATGCCGACCGCAGCGGGGAAAGAACTACCTGGCCTTTCCAGTTGGGTGTTGCTTCAAGGGCGGCCCAGGCGGCATATGACAATAACTGGATTATGCCCGAGCCGCCGCCCAGCCCGAATGTCACTCCGATTCCGGGCGACGGCAGAGTGACTCTGGTCTGGGATGATTTCCCCGAGGATGGGCGCGACCGGTTCTATCCTGTTGCTCCGGCTTTGCAGAACCCATATTATATTGAGCAGGATTTCCAGGGATATAAGGTGTATCGGAGCCGGACCGGACAGCCGGGTGATTGGCGACTGCTGACCCAGTTCGACCGGATTGACGGCATTCTGTATGAGGATACGACCGTGGTCGAGTCGCTTCGGACCAAGGCTGGGGATAGGGGGCTTGCATACAGTTATGTTGATTCCAGTAACCTGAGGCTCGGTTTTCCTTACTACTATGGGGTGACTTCTTTCGACATCAACTATCTGGGCGCGAATCCTGACAGTCTGGATACACTGTCGCTCGAGTCCGGAATCACTGCGTTGCATGTGGTTCCCAGGACCCAGCCAGGCAATTACAAACCGCCTGAGTCGGACTGGTTCCAGGCGGGTGGTAACAGCCATTTGCGTCTGGGGATTTTGCCGTTTGCCGTTTCCCCGCACGCGGTCCGGGATGAAACCTATCGGATTCAGTTTCTTGAGCCTGGTTATGACCGGCAAGGTTATCAGCCGGCGTACAGGTTTATTGTGACAGAACAGGATGGTGATACAGTAGTCGGATTGACCGAGTTCGGGATGCACATCGACAGTGTTACCGATACTTTCCGTCTTGTTCCGACCGTGTTCGACTCGGTTGTGACCAAAGTGGAGAAAAAGGTGAGTGTGACCGGTGACACTACTTATGATACCACCAGGGCATGGCTGCCCGTGGTTCAGATTGGAATGTGGCTTCAGATGGACCAGATACCGTTGCAGTTCTATGAGCGGGTTGATGTCGTTTTCGGTTCTTATCCCGAGGATTCGCTTATCGTTCCTGAGCTGGCCGATAACAAGTGGTTGTGGGCATATCGCGGCTCGAACTACCGGATTACCTGGCGGACGAATGACAATGGTGCTCTGACTTGTGATGTTCATGACATTGANAATGACATAGCGGTGCCTTACCGTTATTGCGACCGTNGGTCGGTTGCGGATTCTGCCAACGGCTGGTGTTTCCGGGCACTGANGGGATGGGCCAGTGATACGCTGGAACCGAATCAGACCATAAGCTTCTATATTTGNGGCAGTCAGTTTCTATTTCGGCCTGGGCAGAGACCGGTTATCGATACTGTGTTGCCGCAGCCGGGCGATACCTGGATTCTTTATACCAAGAACCTTTCTCCGGCCCCATCATATTCGGCGTTTGAGGTCGAGTTCAAAGCGATGGTGTTTGAGGGCAGCATGCCGAAACTGGATGTCAAGGTCGTGCCGAACCCTTATCTTGTGCGCAACGAATGGGAACGCCATCCGGATTTCCGCAAGCTCAAGTTCATCAATCTACCCAATGAGTGCACCATCCGGATTTATAATCTGGCCGGTGACCTCATCAAGACGCTCGAGCACAATGATACAAAGCCCGATATCGGCGGGCTGCCCAATCAGTATGGCGGCGATGAAGACTGGGATTTGCTGAACGAGAATAAACAGAAACCCGCACCCGGCATTTACATTTTCCATGTGGAATCTGATGTCGGTACCCAGGTCGGCAAGTTCGTGGTAATCTATTAGGAGGTGGCAATGAGACATGACAGTAAAGCAACGAGGATTCTGGCATGTGCGGTCCTTCTGGGGGCAATAGCCACTCCTGGCCGGGCTGCGTTTACCAAAATAGGAATGGCTGGTTTGCCTTTCTTGAAAATCGGTGTTGGCCGTTGCACCGGCATGGGTGATGCTTTCGTAGCGGTTGCCGACGACCCGACTGCGGCTTACTGGAATCCGGCTGGTCTGGCGTTACTCAAAGGGCGTGAGGTCGTAGTCAATCATATCGACTGGATTGCGGACATCAATCACGATTATGTGTCGGTAGCGATGCCGGCTTTGTCCGGCAGCTTCGGCGTGGATGTAACCGCATTGTCCCTTGGCAAGTTTGAGGAGACAACAATCGAGGATTACCAAGGCACAGGCGAAACATTCACCGGCACCGACCTGGCCGCCGGGCTTTCCTATGCACGGATGTTTACTGATAAACTGGCCTTCGGGTTTTCGGCCAAGCTGGTTTCCGAGAAAATCTGGGATGTCGGCTGCACCGGTGCTGCATTCGACTTCGGGCTGCATTATAACACCGGCTGGCGCAATCTGAGGCTGGCGATGGCTATTGTCAACTTCGGGCCTGACCTGCATTACAGTGGCAGCCAACTTGACTTCACTCATGAGCGGGAATGGGAATGGCCATGGACCAGAGAGCCGATTCCGGCAACCTATCTGACCGAGACATTTCCGCTGCCGGTTGTTTTCCGGGTTGGTATTGCTTACGATTTTCTGCACACCGACCGTTCTTATCTGACCGGAGCTGTGGATTTGAACCATTTCAACGATGTCAATGAGAAAGTCAACATGGGTTTCGAGTATAACTACCGGGTGCTGTTTCTGCGTGCCGGATATGTTCTTAACACGGATATGGATTATGCTGATAACCTGGGATGGAAAACCGGTCTGTCTGCCGGTGCCGGATTCAAGGTCAAACCGGCTGCATTCGGACTGACCATGGACTACAGCTACCGTGATTTGGCAAGGCTTGGCGGTTCTCACAGGTTGACTTTGACGGTTGGTTTCTAGCAGAAATAAATGCGGATACTCTCCTGGAATGTGAACGGTATCAGGGCCTGCGCCCGAAAAGGTTTTCTTGACTGGCTGGGAAAGGATTTGCCTGATATCCTATGCTGCCAGGAAACAAAAGCCAGACCCGAACAAGTTGCCGACTATATCGACCGTCCTTCGGGTTATTATTCTTTCTGGAACCCGGCCGAGCGCAAAGGATACAGCGGGGTCGTTACTTTCAGCCAAAAGAAGCCTGACTCAGTCAAAACCAGCTTCGGCACAAAGCGGTTTGATAATGAAGGCCGGATTCTTATTACTGAATATCCCGGGTTTGTGCTTTATAATATCTATTTCCCCAATGGCAAGAAGGATGCGGAACGGCTGAAATACAAGCTTGCGTTTTATGATGCCTTTCTGGAGCACCTTGACCGGGAAAAAGCAAAAGGCAAGAAGCTTATTATCTGCGGCGATTACAATACCGCTCACAAAGAGATTGACCTTGCCCATCCCAGGCAGAACGCGAAGATTTCAGGCTTCCTGCCGATAGAAAGGGCATGGATGGACAAACTGGTCGAGCACGGGTTTATTGACACATTCAGGATGTTCCACCCTGAGCCGAATCAATATACCTGGTGGAGTTTTCTGACCCGGGCCAGAAAAAGGAATGTCGGCTGGCGGATTGACTACTTCTTTGTCAGCGACAATCTCAAGAAAAATGTGAAGGATGCCTTTATTCGGCCTGAGGTGATGGGCTCAGACCACTGCCCGGTCGGGATTCTGCTCAAAGTTCCTGGCTGACCGTTCCTTGCCGTCGCTGCAAAGAGCAATCTAACCACAGATAGATACAGATGAACGCAGATGAGGCCAAAGGCCAAAACCGCGAAGGTCGGCTAATTTGGAGTGCGCAGGCATGCCTTCGCAGTCTAAAGTCGGGTGCGGTTAGCGGATGGCGGTCAGCGGTTGTCTATCATTGCGCACGACGCCGGTGGCAATCCGACACGCAGTGTCGCCCTGAGCGAAGTCGAAGGGTCTCTCTGTTCCTCCAATTCGCAGTCGGAAATTGACAATCG
>JGI24025J20009_10000703_pt1 | contig 25962 bp, 24 predicted proteins | sample Cruoilmetagenom3_FD_20009 | JGI IMG/M metagenome (IMG submission 20009) | reverse complement strand
AACCCTTCAGAAGCCATATAAGACAGGTAATCTTTGAACCGGCTATCTGAAAGCTGCGAGTAGAGTTTAGTATAACGGTCAAGGATTTCGACCGTCCTGGCAATTACTTTGTCGGCTTCGGCTTTGGGCAGAGGGTTCAGCGTTTCCACAGCGTGTTTCTATTTCCGATTCTGATAAGTCCGCATCGCGAAAAGCATAGCGACCGGGTAAGAATTGTCAAACCGGAGTATGAGCTTATAGTGATAATATTACAGTTGAACCTTGCGACTCGGGGTGACTTTTTCCATTCGGTATGAGTTCTTTTCGAAGTATTTGCGGACTCTGTGCATAAGCCGGTTTCGTTCTTGTTCTGTTTCAGAGAAGATAATTGGGCCAAGGAGGAGGTCCTTTTTTGGGTGCGCATTCTGGATAGTGGGCAAAAGCCAGGTGTAAAGCTCGACTATGTCGGTGCATTCGCCTTTGATGACCAAGTCTTTGCCTTCGTGCCAGACTTCAATCAGGGCTTTGATAGTTCCCCAGGTTTCGATATATCCTTGTGTGTCTTTGAGTTTTCCTTTGAGCATTTCGTTATTTTTATTCTACGTGCAGGCCAGGCCCAGTCAAGCTGTCTGATTCGATTGATTTTATCGCCAGGCAGGTTAGACTCCTGGCCTGAAATCACAGGAGAGAATTATGCGAAAAGAACTGGTTTTGTTTCTGGCTGTGGCTATGGGTTTTGTACAGGCCCAAACCCGACAGGTCGTCCGGGTGGATAACGGCACCGATTTTCTGACATCGGACAGTGAGCAGGTGCGTCTGATAGGTGTAAACGCACCGGAGATTTATCAGCCGGGCGGTGATATTTGCCGGGATGTGCTGGAGAAGTTCGTGCTTGGACGCAAGGTTCGCCTTGAGGCGGACTGCGATAAAGACAGTATAGGTAGATTGCTGCGTTATGTATTTGTGGGCGATACATTGGTCAATGCAATTCTGGTGCGCAAAGGTTTTGCTTCGGTAAGTCTGTCTGAGAAAGGTCTGAAATACCGTGACAGTCTATTGGTTTTGGAAGAAACTGCATGCCGTATCGGCAAAGGGCTCTGGCCTTTCGATGTTTTTACGCGGCCGAGGTTTTCGGGAAAGCCGGAGACAGCAAAGCAGGATACCGGCAAACTATCCTGGCTTGAGGAAATTTCCTGGAAAGATGCGGATAAATATGTGGGCCGGATGGTCAGGGTCAAAGGCATGGTGGTTGCAACTTACAAATCAGACAAGGTATTCATCATGAATTTTCACCAGGATTACAGGAAGCATTTCAAGGCCGTGGTTTTTGCGGGTGATTTTAACAAGTTTCCTGCTTTTCCAAAAGATTATTATAAGAAGAGGTTGGTTCGGGTGACCGGTGTTATAAAGGAATACCAGGGTGCGGCCGAGATAGTCGTCCATGACCCGGACCAGATTGAGATATTGAAATAGGAGATAGTTATGAGAGATGTGCTGATTTTCATGCTTGTTTTATGCAGCGGCCTTTTTGCGGATGAGGTGACACGGGTCATCAAGATAAATGACGGGGATACTTTTATGACATCGGACAGCGAGTATGTGCGGATGCTCGGGATTGATGCGGCCGAGACCTATCAGCCTGGCGGTGATATTGCTACTGAGATGCTTGAGAAGTATATCTCAGGAAAGACCGTAAGGCTGGTGCGGGACGGGCCTGATAAGGACCATTTCGGCCGGTTGTTGAGATATGTTTATGTTGATAGCCTGATGGTGAATGCAGAAATGGTCAAGAAGGGATATGCTACGGTTCGTCTGTATCAGAAGCATCTGAAATACCAGGACAGTCTGGAACAACTCGAAAAGGAAGCGTGCCGTATCGGTAAAGGGTTGTGGGCATTCAATGTTTTTACACCGCCGAGTATCGAGCTGCTTAAGGAAAAGCTGGCAAAGGAATCCTTGAAAGATTCCGGTGTGATTTCCTGGATTGATGCGGACAAGCATATCGGAGAATTGGCTGTAGTCGAAGGCACGATAGTGACAACATATCTTTCGGATAAGGTTCTGCATTTGAACTTTAATGAGGATTATCACCGTTATTTCAATGTCGCGGTTTTTACCACCGAGCTTTACAAATTTCCGGCTCATCCGGATGAGTATTACCGAAATAAGAAAGTGCGGGTGACCGGCATTATCAAGGGATACAAAGGTGCACCCAATATGGTTGTCAAGGACCCGGGGCAGATTGAGGTCCTGAAACAGGAGCAATAGATGGAGTATATCAAGTCAAGACGATTCACTCCTACTGCGATTGTCATAATTGTGCTCGTTGTTCTGGGTATTGTGGCTCTGCTGCTCAGGCTGGGTTGCTGGGAAAAGCCGCAAGTATGCGGACCACTTCTGCCTTGTCTGGATTCCTCTTATGTTTTCGAGGACACAGTCCAGCGTAATGAGGTCCTGGCGGGAATGCTTGCCCGGATGTTAATGTCAAAGGGATTGATTAACAAAACCCATGACGCCCTGGCAAATGCCGGTTTTGATTTCCGGATGCTGAAGCCGGGCGACCTCGTAACTTTTACTTATCACGGGCTTGACTTGGTAGGAATTACCTATCACAAGGATTTGGTAACAAACTATGATGTCAGGTTTGATTCTTCGGGTGCGCTTGGAACGAGAACAACCAAACCCGTGGATACGGTCAGGACTGCAATATCCGGGATAATCAAGGGTTCTTTGTGGAATTCGATTCTTGGTGTCGGCGAACAGCCGTGGCTGGTAATAAATTTCGCCGAGATACTGAAATACGATGTTGATTTCTTTACCGAGTCCAGCAAGGAGGATTCTTTTCAGATGCTTGTGGACAAGCTTTTTGTAGATACGGTATTCTATAAATACGGCAGGATTCATGCGGTTCATTACAAAGGGCGAACCGTTAATACTTATGGTTTCTTTTATTGCGACCCTCGCGGACACTGGGATTATTACAACAGGAAAGGACAGTCCTTGCGGAAAACTGTGCTGCGCTCGCCTTTGCAGTTCTCAAGAATCACTTCACATTTCGGTATGAGGTTTCATCCGATTAAGAAAACCCGGCTCATGCATTATGGTGTTGACTACGGTGCTCCGCTTGGAACGCCGGTGAGTGCAATAGCAGACGGGATTGTCACGATATCACGGAGGTATGGTGGTTATGGCAAACTGGTGGAAATCAGGCACAACGGTGTTTTGAAGTCGCGCTACGGACATCTTTCAAGGTACGGGTCTGGAATCAGACAGGGTCGAAGGGTGCATCAAGGCCAGGTTATCGGTTATATCGGTTCAACCGGCCTATCAACCGGGCCGCATCTCTATTTCGAAATCTGGAAGAACGGCACCCGGGTGAACCCTGAGAAGATTATTCCACCCCGGGCCAGACCGGTCAGTAAGAAATACCGGAAGGCATTCGACCGGATAAAGGCCGAATGCCTTGAAAATCTGCGTTCAGAAATAGCAGATAAACTAGATTCCTAGTTCGAGTCCGGCATACCAGTTTCTTCCCGGGACCGGATAGTCTTTAATAGTCTGGTATCTTCTATCAGATAGATTATGAATGCCGAACCGCGCTCTCGCTTCCAGAAATCGGACAGATGCCTCGGTATGAAACAGCAGATATGCCGGCAATGTATCGGTGTTTGCTGGATTAGTGAACCTTTGGGCCGTGTATTCTGTTGTCAGATTGAGCCGGGTAGTTAATCGCCTGAAATCATATTTACCCCAGAAGGTTGCGCGGGTGCAGAATTCGGGCCGATAGATTAAGCGGCTTTCTCCCGATTTCGCGATGGAGTAGTTCATATTGCCGTCCAAACCCAGATGGTTCAGGTCGAGTCTGGCTTCCATTTCGATACCGCTGATTTTCGCACTGTCGATATTCACAGGATGGAACCTGGAAGCGGTATCAGGCTGCCATTGAATCAGGTCGGTCAGGTCTGAATAATAATATCCAATCCAGTAATGCAGAAAATCCGGGTTTTTACCGCGAATCCCGATATCGATATTTGTTGACCATTCGGGTTTGAGATGCGGGTTGCCATAGGAGAACATATCTTCGGGCCAGTAAAGGTCATTAAACCCAGGCGCACGGAATGAACGGCCGATTCCTGCAAATAATGTGAACCATTCGAGCCGGGAAAATGTCATGGTCAATTTCGGGCAGAGCACCAGGGTAGTTGACTTCTCCGGAATCGAATCGTTGTTTTCCTGGATTATCTGCTCAAACCTGATAATGGGATTCAGTCCGAAACCCGAATGTTCAAGCCTTGCCTGTGTCCAGGCGGACACAGTCGAACGACTCGGTTCGCCTACTGCAGTGCTGTTGAGATTCTGCTTATCTGCTTCAAGCCCGGCCATGACCATGGCCCAGGGTTTGAGATAAATGTTCTGGTCGAACTGGACCCCGATGTTAGCCAGATTGTGGGTATCGTTTACAGCAGATACAGGGTCGCGAAAGTTCTGCCAGAACCGGTGATAGAAGGCACGGGCCGCGGTGCGCAGGTTCTCGGAAGGCTGGAACGCATACGCCAGTTGGGTAATTCCATGCTGGTCGTCGCGGCGGGCACTGTCACTGGGCCAGCTTAGGGAACCAGGCGCACCCCTTTCGGTGATATTGTATTCGCCCAGGAGCACAACACGGTGAGGACCGTTTCTGAAATTCCCTTTGGCAAGGATGCCTTTGTTCTCGAAGTCGGCATTGTTGATATAGCAGGTTGAATCCGTGCTGTCCTTGTAATCGAAACGGTTGTCCGTATTGGTAAAGTCACCGGCAATAAGATAGCCGATAGGCTCAAGCCGGTTTGTATGCATGAATTCAAGATGCTTCCGTCCGAATGAGCCGATGCCCGTGCGCAGTTTCGCCCCCAGTCGTTCTGGTTCGGGTGTGATGATATTCACCAGGCCGCCGACTGTGCTTGAGCCGTAAAGTGCAGAATTACCCCCGCGGCCGATTTCGATTCTCCGGGCAAGTATCAAAGGCAGGGTAGTCAGGTCAAATGTGCTGTTCTGGGCCGAATTCAGCGGAATGCCGTCCAATGCAATCAATGTATGCTCGGTATTTGTTCCTCTGAGCGCAATCGAAGTGAAGTTTACATAGTCGCGGCCGGTTACCGAAGGTGCTGTTCTGATAAGTTCGGCTACATTGGTGTCGTCGGTTTTCTGTTCGATAACAGTAACGGGGCCTGACTGGTCAATCGAAACCGGTGTGCGGAATGCACTGACCGTCACGCCTTTGAGCCGGATTGCTTTCGGGAACAGATAGAGTAAAGCGGTTTTTCCTCGCGGCAGGTTATTCCAGGTTCTCGGTTTGTATCCGACCCTGGAGACTTCGATGGATATCTGGTCTGCCCGGGTTGTGATTTCAAACTTCCCTTCCTGGTCGGTGGTTGTGGTCATGCCGATATCATCGGCATGAACTTCGGCATACGGGACCGGCTGTCTGGTCCAGGCATCAAGAACCACGCCTTTGAATGCCTGAACGCTTCCGGTCAGAAAGATAACCGCCAGGATAAGACTGGTTTTGTATTGGTTCATTTCGATTCTCCTTTCCACGCAAGTTGAACCAACGAAGGACAGTAGACAGGTCTCCTGACTTGCGGCAAATCTGCAGCCTTCCCGGTTTATCCCAGTGGCTTATGCAGACCACGAAAGCCGGTTACAGTGGGCGGGACCGCAGCCGATTCTCACGGCTTTCCCTGTGCTTCGGGCTGAAGCAACCGTTTGTGCATCATGTGCACCCGGTCTTCCACTGTCCTAGTTCTTTTATCGGCACAAGGTTAGGCGATATGTTCATCGGGTCAAGTTTTGATTTGCTGTCATAGAAGCTTGACAGCCTGAAGCGATTGTTTATCCTGAATTATGAAATTCCTGATTGCCGTTCTTGCCGTATTCATCCCGGCCCAGGCCGTTCTTTATAATATTGACCAGCCGGTGCCACTTTCTCTGGCCCATGGCGAATATTATATCGGTATGCGTCTATGGGGCAAAGGCGGTGCAATGGCCCGCGTCGGTGTCGGGCTTTTCGACCGACTGACATTTGGTGCTTCATTTGGAGGAGACAGCTTGATTGGCGCTTCGGACCCGGAATTCTATTCCCGGCCCGAATTCTTTGCCCGTGGTGCAATAATGACCGAGCAGGGTTATTTTCCGGACTTAATCGTCGGATTCGAAAGCCAGGGATATGACCATCAGTTTCCAGGCGGTGATTGCGAGGTATTTCCAAAAGGTGGTTATGTCTGCCTGGGTAAGACCGTCGAAGTCAGCCGGACTTATTTTCAGTTCGGTGCGAATTACTGGCGCAAGGCCAATGGATTTGTAGTCGTGAATCAATTGCTGCCCGGTGCATTTGAGTTTATTGTCGAGTATGACCTCGGTGCCAATGATGACCGGCTCGAACTCGAAGGCCGCGGTTATCTGAATACCGGCATGGCCTGGACATTCAACGAGCAGTTGCGGTTCGGGATTGCGGTTCGGGATATTCTTGGCAACCGCAAAACTAACCAGTTGAACCGGGTAATTGACCTGTCGTTTCACGACCTTTTCTGAAGGCGTGTCAAACGCTGGGTAAATCGCCAACTGCATTCTTTGGCTGCTAGTTTACGCTTTTGTTCTTTTCTTCTGACCAGTCTGACCCGAAATCCCGGCACGATTAACGGCAGAACCAGCTAACCAACCATGTAACCTTCTCTTTTTCAGGCACTTCTGCAATTTACCCCCGTTTTTTAGGGTATACCCCCTCCACCGCCCCCCTCGCTGGTTCTCTTCCGGTTTTGTTCCCAGATTGTGTTCGGGATTTTGTCCCGGATATTATTGCAGAAATGAATCCTGGTATGCATTGAGATTCTTTTCCCGGTTCAAACCCGGGTTTCTATCAGGGAATGTTCGGGAATACTAACCCCGAAATGCTCGGAGATATTCCTCGAGTGATGCTTCCTGGAACTTATCCAGGTTCAATCGCTGGATGTAAAGGCGCAACTGACCCGGATTGTATTCCCGAACCCATTCCAGAAATCTTTCCAGGTTTTATTTCCGAATCCATTCCCGAAATAATCCCAGATACCAAACCCGATGCTTTGCCTGTTTTTGACAAAAGAAACCTTTGGCCATGCCGCTTGTAAATCGCTATTCGTCAGTCGGTATTCACAAGCACTTAGCCAAAGCTTGACAACACGCCTCAGGCCAATAAGCTGGCAGGCGGTGGGGAACGGCGCCCGGTATGATGACAGGACTGGGAGACATCCGCAAGAAGATCAAGCGGTTTCTCACTCCGGAGAAAATGAAGACACACGGTCGCCCAATCTGCCAGGACGATGCCGCGGCGTGCGGCCTCTGCGTGGAGAAGGTTGACCTCCATTATTTGGAAGGAAAAGGATCGGGCCTTTAATCTTACTTCATCCTTTCCCTACCAGTTCTTGGAAAGGTTCCCGGTCAGCCGGAATTCGTTGTATTTTCCGTCGCTGCCTGAATAGATGCACTCCTCAAGCCCGAAGCTCGCGTTACAGACTCTCCACACCGGAAAAGACAAGTTCAGCCGGACGTCATACCTGGTCCCGCCGCCGAATGAACCACCCAGGGTCAAGCTGTTGGTCCAACTCTCAAACAGGGTATAAGATGGAGACACGTCGAAGTAGACCGTCCGGTCGGTTTCCTCAGAATATACGGTCTGTCCAAAGCCACTGGAAGCCGAAACCGAAAGCGGAAACTCGAACCCGACGCTGTAAGAAAGACCAAAGTCAAAGGACGTGTAGTTGCCTTCGGAAGAAGCTGCCTGGTACTTCTGGTACGAGCCTGACAAGCTGGGCGAATGGGACAGGGTTCCAATGTTGAAACTGTAGCCCATGCCCGCGGATATGACATCGGCCTTGCTGTTCGTACTGTCGCTGTATTCGGAATACGGCGAATAGCTTATCTGCAGATACGGCAGGCTGGTGAAATTGAGCCCGAGGTCAACCGCATAAGAAGTGAAATATGTGGTGGACAGCTTCATCCCTATCAGATTGTCCTGCTCCCTGGTGTAGGATGCGGAAGCCGATACCTGGTTGTCCAGAAAATCGCGTTTAATGCCTCCACCATAAGCAAGGTTGTCATTCCGCAAAGACGGCGCACCCAGGGACTGATACCCGGGTCCGACCATCTGCACCTCGCCGTAGATTCTGGTATCGAGCACGTTCAGGGCCGGCCTGACCGCATAAGCGAAATCGAACTGGCTGCACCATCTTGGATGCAGGAAACCCAGACCCCAGCGCCTGACCCAGTCAGCATCAAGCACCGGCATCCTGGTGTCCCGGTTCAGTTCGATAGCCGAAACCTCCGACTCCAGGGTAAGCAGGCCGTCAACCAGGAACAGGTTCAACTCCATTCCCAGCAGGTAATTCTCCTCTGGCGTCACCACTTCGAAGCTGTCAATCGGTGGCTCGGTGTCGCCCGGCATCGGCATCTGGTTGTACTCAAGCGAATTCGGGTCGTCCTTGGCATACAGCCCGGTGAAGTAGAAATGGGTCGCTTCTTTCTTGCCATACCCGAACTTGCCGGCATACAGCATCCTTGAGTAGGCGGCATCGGTCGAATCCGAAGCATCGACCGCGCGCTGGGTCCGACCCACAGTTCCGGCCAGATACACTTTCCAGGGATTCAACTCAACCGCACCGCCTGTAACCGGAGTACCGGAAAGGGTGAAAGAAGAGTAGCTCGGCTGGCAGGTTCCGATTTCGATTCCGTGAATCGAGAACATGAACCCGGGCAGGTTGACCATCTGTCCAAGGAGTTCCTTGGGATGCAGGAAGATGCGGTACTTGTTCAACTGCTGGCGCAGGTTGTTTTCCTGGGAACTGAAGAGCAGGTCCAGGGACAACGGGAACCCCCAGAACGATACCGACGGGTTGAGACTGAAGGTCAAGTCTGACACCGGAGCTATCAGCGAGTCATCGCCGCTGACAAAGCTCTTCTCGCCGTAGATGCTCACCGACCCGGAGAACTGCACCGGTCCGGCGTACAGAACACCCAGCAGCAACGGCAGTATTACGACTCCTTTCATCGTCTTTCCTTCATTCTTTCACTCGGGTCTATCTGTGGTTTACTCCTCTCGTACCGCTATTCCTCCATTTCCGAAAGTGCGAAAGCGCGCACGAACGAGGCATCATAAGACGAAATCCGCTGACCCCATCCTCTCGTTGCCTTAGCATACACGTATAGGTTCTCGGATAGCGCCGCCTCAGCGCACGGCCCGAGCAGCGTCGCCCTCAGGAAGTCGTGTTCATAGTTCCCGCTGCCGTCTCCGGTATACACACCGGCCGAAGTCCTGAATACATACGGGTGGAGCACGGAAGAACTGTCAACCGGGAATATTCCACGCACGATTTTGAAATGGAATCTTGCGAAACCATTCGGGTGTGAGGCGTGGTATGCGATATGAACCGGGGAGGTGTCGGCCGGGTCAAAGCGAAGGAAACCGCAGGTATCAGATGCGGCTGTGCTGCCAATCAACGGCGCCGCAACGTAAGCGCTGCAAGGCCGGTTGTCGATATGGAGTGCGAATACGAAGGCTCCGCCAACGGTGTCATTGGGCAACGGGTCGCGCGTCAGGATGGTGCCGCCGCCGTCCTCACCGGTCGGCACGATGAACCGGAAGGTCGCGGGACCGGGCATCTTCTGAGTTCCAAGGGAATCGTAGATTTCCAGCTTGATTTGATACCGGCCCGGTGCCAGATGTTCGCCGGCGGTGCTCAGGAAACCGCTGTAGATGTCACCCAGAAAACCGCTCGTCGGCCAGTAGGCTGTATCACCAGGACTTGAGGGCTGAGGCGGGTCATGGGGCCGGAACTCGTAAAGTCTCTTGCTGTTGATGACGTGCGGTCCGAGATTGTAGCTCGGGAATGTGGGCAGGAACCCGCCAATCTCTTTGACGTAGTGGACATTCACCGGGAGGGTGAATTCGTTCCAGCCAGGAATGCTGTCGTGTTTGTACAGCCAGCGGTAGTGGGTGATGAGATGCGGGCCGGTCGTAATCGGTATGGCATGGGAAGAGCCGTGACGGAACCCCAGGTAGCCGCCAAACGGCGCGCTGTCAACCGAGCCGTAGCTTGTCAGGCCGGTCGTGTCATCGATGTTGTCCAGCATTGTGCCACCCACGCCCCAGACCATTATCCAGTTGTGAACCCCGTGCGGGTTGACCGATGTTTCTCTCGGCTTGAGCCCGATATCGGACAGCCATGTGCGGCTGGCTTTGTCGTAAACGATTGTCCTGGAGTTGTCGGCCAGATTCAGGCAGTAGATTTTCTTCCGCCAGTCGGCATAATACATCAGGGTGTCGTTACTGAAAGTCATGCCTTCGATGCATTCGCCCGACGCGGTGTAGATTTTGGTGACCACATCGGCTCCGACATCAACCTTGTAGATGCTGGCTCCTACCCGGTTGCCGGTGCTCAGATACAAAGTGCCATTCGGGTCAAAGGCGAAATCACCACCCCAGAAACCGTCAACCGATGACAGCTTGACGGTGTAATACAGAGTAACAGTGCCGCCTGATTCCAGCCGGTAAATTTTGCCGTCCCCGCCGGCCCCGGTAGCTTCGCTGAAATAAATCAGCCCGTCATCCGGAATGGCGATGTCGCGCACATAAGTGGAATGGGTGTGGACGATTGTCGCGGGTGGAGCGCCTGGGCTCAGGTCTTTCAGAAAGATTTTGTGCTCATTGGCATTGACGAAATAGAGCTTGTCCGGGTCCCAGGGTGCGAACAGGAAGCTGTAAATCCTGCCGGACGGCTTGGTGTAGATTTTGGTGTCGATGCCAGCTTTGTGCCGGTATACCGAGCCCGGCACTTCACCCGCATCTGCGAAGTATATCTCTTTTTCTCCGCCGGGCAGTACGCCCGGAGTAGAAGGCACAGCCATCTGAAACCACCATATTGCGCTTTTCCCAAGCAGGGTCCGGCCAGAGAACGCCGTCACCTGCCAAGCGTATTCCTTGCCTTCTTCAAAGGCTCTCGCCGATGGAGGGTATTTGAAAGAGGGTCTCTTAATGCCTTTCTTCTCATAGAACGCCGGCTTGGACAACATCGCTTCTTCTGGGGTCTGGCCTTTCAGGATTTGCACAATCCTGAGTTCATAAGTCAGTTTGGCTGGCTTGGGCATCGGCGGGGTCCAGGTAAAAAGGGGGTATTTCTCTGTCAAGGTATCCCTGTCTTTCGGCGCTATTAGCCGCGGCGGGCCTGGATGGGACACCGTCACTCTGATACAGTTCTTCCCGAGTTCCTCCCGGGTCCCTGCCCTCAGAACCTTGATGCAAGCGACATACGCACCTTCCGGAATCTTGCCGGTTCTTGTGGTGAAAGCCTTGTATCCAGAAGCATGCCACACATCCCTGACGCTCTTGATATCCTTTGCCTTTATCGTCATCTTGCCTGGAGGCAGCTCGAAATCATTCGAATAGGCGTGGAAGACCTCCTTGCCTTCTTTCAACACCCAGCCGTAAAGACAAACAGTATAAGTAGTCTGGTCCGTGTTGTTCAACTCCGCGCTCCAGAGATGCTCCATTTTCAGTTGTCCGGGTGGTGGTTGGTGGAGTCTGACCGTTACTTCAGCATTGAGTACGGCCAGCGGAATGATGGCCAGAATGACCACCGCAAGCAGATTGCGCCCTTTCATACTTCCTCCTTTGCTTGGGCAACGCACCCATCCTTGGTCAGGTGCTGGCTGCGCCGACCCCTTTTATACTATCGGCCCGCAGTCCCATACTGCGGACCCCAAGTCCTGTTATCACCGATGATTTACCCCAGAACCAATCCCTTGTCAAGCAAAACCGCGGACCCGACCGACACAGGAATTTCAACACAAAGGCACAAAGTAGAGGGACCAGAGAAGTCAGAATTCAGAAGTCAGAAACCAGAATGCAGAAAGCCCGGGCCGGAGTTCTGACTTCTGCATTGTCCTGTCCTGCCTGGCGTCTTTGTGGTTCTATTCCGGTTCCTGGGCAATGGTGTCGGCCTCGGTATCATTGTTGGTGAACCCACGGGTGTCAGCGCGAAGCTGTGGCTGGATGGGAACGCCGGCGTGGATGCCGCTGCCGCATGGTCGGTGTACAAGTACACTGCTCTTCACGTTCACGCCGACTTCCTATGGCACAGCTTGGACCTGCTCAAGGTCTCGCCGGGACAGCTTCCCCTGGACCTGCTGCCCAAGACCGGCTTCAACATGAACGGCGCTATCAGGAGGGAAATTGTACCTCCGGTAGATTCGACACGACGCCAGTTGAGAAAGTACTTGGCGACAGCTTGGCTTCCGTTTCCGATACGTCCCGTGCTTCCTCGCCTGCAGCACCGGATGGTTTATTGTTTTTGTTTCCAGCCGCGAATGCATTGGCAGAACCCGTGATAATTGGCACAGATACCGCCAAATAGCGAAAACAGACCCCAGAAAAGGGGACGGCCAAAAATATGTGCCAGGACCGGTTTGGAATATGGCAAAAGATATATTCCCCAGGTAATCAGAAAACATCCGAGCACGATGCAAGTATGGCCGAAGATAATGAGTCCAACCCGGCCACCGCGCCAACCGAGAAAGCAAAGCGCAATGCCAAGGAGAAATACTGCCGTGTCAATCAGCCGAAGCAGGGTATCGGGCTGGGCTGGCTTGACATCAGTTCTTGTCAAACTAATCTTATATAAAGGATGCTGTTAAGCGGCAGCTCTGAAATAATTCGTTATTGATTCATTGAGCATGCTTCCAAACTAAAGGAGGAACAATGAGGAAGCTATTAGTACTAATAGCAGGACTGGTGGCAATCGTCAGCCTGCAAGCAGAAGTCCTGACCGGTATCTCGGGTCGGGTCATTGATGCCCGAAACCAGATGCCGATTATTGGAGCGCAGATAATGGCGTGCGGTCCTAATGGTCAGGGTATGGCCCGTTCAGACTCGGCCGGGTTCTACCAGATTTCCTGGCTTCGCGAAGGCGTATACATAGTTCATGCCCATGCCCAGGGGTACCGACCAGCAACCTATCCAGACAGCGTTGTAGTTGTCAGGGGCCAAGTTACCCCGAATATCAACTTCGCGCTGGAACCTGACTCTGGCCGGCCCGGCGGGATTTCGGGTATGGTGACCAACGCCCAAAACCAGGCCCCAATCCCCAACGCCCTGATTGTTGCTCATGGGCCGGGGCATGGTGAGGCACATTCTGGGCCTCGAGGCGATTACCTCATGCAGAATCTGCCGCCTGGAGTCTATGCGGTGGGGGCTTCAGCCCAGGGATTCCATCCTTCGGCATGGGACACCGTTGTGGTCCAGGCCGGACAGGTCACGCCGAATGTGGATTTTGCCTTGGAACCCTGTGGTGGTCAGACCGGCGGAATCTCTGGTCGGGTTATTGATGCCCGAACCCGAAACCAGCGGCCGATTATCGGGGCGCGGATAATGGCGCGCAGTCCTAATGGCCAGGGCGTGGCCCACTCAAGCCAGAACGGGTGCTACTTGATTTCTAAGCTTCCTGATGGCATCTATGTGGTCACTGCTTCGGCCCGTGGTTACCGACCAGCAACCTATCCGGACAGCGTCGTAGTTGTCAGGGGCCAAGTTACCCCGAATATCAACTTCGCCTTGGTACCGTGTGGTGGGCAAACCGGCGGAATTTCCGGCATCGTAACCGATGCCCGGACTTCTGAGCCAATTTTCGGCGCTCTGGTTGTAGCTTGCGGCCCGAGTCAGGGACGTGGAAACTCTGGGCGTCAAGGTATCTACCACATCGGGAACCTGCGGCCTGGGGTCTATGCGGTGCGGGCGATGGCTCGAGGTTTCCGTCCTTCTGCTTGGGATACCGTTGTGGTACAGGCCGGACAGGTCACCCCAGACGTTGACTTCGCTCTGGAACCTGAAAGCACGCACACTGGCGGAATTTCCGGCATCGTGAAGGATTCAGTCAACCAGAACCCGATTGTTGGTGCATTCATCTTTGCCTGGGGTCGGGGAGGACAGGGACGCGCGATTTCTGATTCAACCGGCAACTATCTGATTAGTCACCTCGGTCCTGGTCCGTATCTTGTTTTGGCAATGGCAAGGGGATTCTATCCTGCGATTTATCCTGGAATCGTCCAGGTAGCAGCAGGGCAGACTACTCCGAATATCAACTTCACTCTTATCCGGGTCAGACATGGAGATGCCGGGATTGCTGGTTTTGTCTATGACGGCATCGAGCAAACCGAAATCAGTGGAGCTTTGGTTGTTGCTACCGGCCCGGATTGTGAACATCAAGCCTATACTGATTCTTATGGCAACTACCTGATTGAAGGTCTGGAGCCGGGCGAATACGAAATAACGGTTACTGCCGAAGGCTTTGAACCGACTTCATATTCTGAACCGGTCCTGGTTGAAACCGAAGTGGTCACTTCCTTCACTAACCCGGTTCTTTATCCCTTGACCGGGGTCCAGGAATCTCCGGTTCCAGGTATGGTAACTGGGAACAAGCTGGCGGTCGAGCCGAATCCGTTTTACAGTGGCACGAACATCCGCTGGCAGCTAAAGGGACAAGGGCATGTTACCCTTCGGGTGTTTGATAATACCGGCAGGGTGGTGCGGACNTTAGTCGATTCTCCTCTGGAATCCGGTGCCTATTCCATTGTCTGGGACGGCAAGGACCGTCTCGGCAACCGNCTGGCTAAAGGAACCTATTTCTGCGAACTTTGGACGAATGCCGGCATACTTACTACTAAAACCTTACTTCTTCAATAGCTCGACAAATACGACTAAATATGGGGCGAAGCAAATGCTTCGCCCCATAAGCTTATTGTAGTTTTTTTGCGAGCGTAACTAGGTTGGATGTAGAGGGTCAGTGCAGGTGTCAGCGCAACTCAATATCGCAACTTTTTTCATCCTTCCTACTTTTACATTTTGCCGTTTCCTTGTTTAGAGTCAACAGCCGTTTGTAACCACATACAGGTTGACAGGCGTGGTAGAGTAAATAAACTTCTATGGATGTTTGGTCCAGGTGGCCCGCATAGATTTGGTTGGGGTCGTGCACGGATGTTCCGACTTCTGGGTGCAGAGACCAGGCATCGGATTCTGGAACTGTTGCACGAAGGTCCTTTGACTGTGGGTGAGATTGCTAGGAGGGCCGGAGTCACTCAACCGGCCGTATCCCAGCATCTGGCAGTCTTACGAAGTGCGGGCTTGGTGCGGGATACGCGCAAAGGCCAGCATGTTTATTATGAACTTGAGTCCGAGGCTTTTGCCCGATACAGGCTTGGGTCGAATGCGTTTGGCTGGCCAGCGCAGGATGAACTGCCCATGGCCCAACTTGAGGCATACCAGCAGTTTCTGAGGGCAGAGCTTGAAAGGGTAGAACAGACAATGAAACAGCGGGACAAGAAGGAATAAATTTTCCCTTGCAACCTTTTTCCTTTTTGGTAGTCTTATAAGTAGATGCTAATATCTTTAAGGACTATAAATGACACCAAAAGGAGGTGTGATTATGCCAGGTGGAGATAGAACAGGACCTGCAGGATTTGGTCCGATGACCGGCCGCGGACTTGGTTATTGTGCCGGATTCCCAACCCCAGGGTTTACGCGGGGTTGGGGCCGTGGTTTTGGCTGGGGTCGAGGTCGCGGTTGGGGTCGAGGTCGGTACGGTGCTTGGGGAGGTTCCCCTTACCCATTTGCTTACCCTTACGCCGGTGGCGCTCAAGCATTTCCCACCAGCACGGAATTGCGCACTGACCTTCAGGCTTACCGTGACGAGCTCAAGAAGGAGCTTGCCGGTGTCGAGGAAACACTTGCTAAGCAGAGCAAGAAGAGCGGCTAAGCCCGACTGAACTTTCATGCGCCGGTAGTCAGATAAGACTACCGGCGTTTCTTTTCATATGCAATTCAGGGATTGAACCTGAGAATTGACAATACAGGTTTCTATAGGTAGGCTAACTAAAAATAAGCTAAGAGGAGTAGTATAATGGATGTAAAAGAGTTTCTGAAAAGCATTCCGGCATTTAGCCATCTTGAGGATGCTGAATTCGACCGAGTGGTCAAGCTCGCTAAAGTCAGTAATGTAAAGCCAGGTGAGATGATTGATGTTCAGGGTGAACCGGCGAAGAAGCTTTATATTATGGTCAGTGGTCGGCTGAGCGTAGTGCTTGACCTTGATTTCGGGGTGGTGAAGAAGAGCTATATGGTGACGACGGTCGGGCCCGGTCAGATGTTCGCCTGGTCCGGAATGGTAGATAACCCGGCTTACACTGCAAGCGGCAAGACGCTCACCGATTGCACTTTGCTGGAGTTTGAGATCCGGCAGATGGAGAAGGAGTTTGAGGAAGACCCAAGGCTGGGATTTGTGTTGATGCGCGCGGTGGCGAAGACTATCGCATCGAGGCTTCGCCATATGCAGTTGCAACTGGTGCAGCAATATGCGGTGCGCGAGTCTGCCGAATAGACCAATCTGTTTAACTGTTTTTACAGGTATCAGCGAATTCATTTGGCAGCTTAGCAACCGGTGATTATGCGGTCAGAGGGTTTTGTCCTTACGATTGACGGCCCGGCCGGGTCTGGTAAGAGCACGACAGCAAAGGAAACTGCCAAGGCACTCGGGTTTGATTATCTTGACACCGGTGCAATGTACCGGGCGATAACTTTGAANTTTATCGAGTNGGGTATAANTCTGCACGACCGCAAGGGAATCGCTCGAGTGTTGCGTTCTGCAAGAATAGCTATGAATTGGCGGCATGGAAATCTGGNGGTATTGCTGGACGGATGTGATGTGACCCGGGAAATCAGAACACAACGCGTGAGTGCATGCGTTTCACCGGTATCGGCCATTCATGTAGTGCGCAAGAGAATGGTCTTGGAGCAGCGCCGCATTGCGCAAGGAAAGAATCTTGTCTGCGAAGGCAGGGATATCGGCAGTGTTGTTTTCCCAAATGCAGACCTGAAAGTGTTTCTGGAATGCGATATTGAAGAGCGCACCCGGCGCAGGGAAAAGGAGTTGTATGATAATGGGTTGCATCCGAGCAGAAACCGAGTCAGGACCAATCTGATTGAGCGCGACCGGATTGATTCTTCCAGAAATGTTTCACCTTTGCGCCGGGTTCCAGATGCGGTGTTGATTGATACAACGATGCTGACGATAAGAGAACAGGTGGCCGTAGTTTGTTCGCTGGCGCTAGCAAAACTCAGGAAAAAGGACAGAGCTTGAGATTCCGTTGGAGAATTGGCTGGATTATTGCCTGTCCGTTCGTTTGGCTGTTTCCGGGATTGCGCGTTTTTGGCCGGGAGAAACTGGTCAAAGGCCCACAGATTCTGGCAGTGAACCATGTTTCCAATATTGACCCGCTGGTTGTGGGTTGCGCTGCGGCACGGGAGTTGCACTTTCTTGCCAAGGAGGAATTGTTCCGGCCTTCCCTTTTTTTTGCATGGCTCATCAGGAATTTCAATGCCTGGCCGGTGCGGCGAGGGATTGCGGATACTGGTGCGATAAGGCATTGCTCCAGAATTCTGCGTTATGGACAGTCTTTGGTGCTTTTTCCGGAAGGAACCCGGAGCCAGACCGGAGAAATAGGTCATTTCATGCGCGGGGTCGGGATGCTCGCAATTACCAATCGGGTTCCAGTTGTGCCTACCTTTATTCAGGGTCTGGACAAGTCCTGGATTTCATGGTTTGTTGACCGGGATTTTGTGAAGAAGGGATTTCGTAAGCGGTCGGTCCATAGGACAAAAATCCGGGTTTTTTTCGGTGAGCCGGTTTATCCAGAAAATTTCAGTCGTGACCGCCGTGGATATGTTGAAATGACGCGCGCAGTTGAGGAACGCGTCCGGACGCTTGGGAAATGCCAAGGGTAATTATTGCTAAGCCGACCGGTTTCTGCTTCGGTGTCGAGCGCGCCATCAGAATGGCGAAACAAGGGAAAAAACGATATGGCCGGGTGTATACATTCGGAGAACTGGTGCACAATCCGCTGGTGCTTGAGGAACTTGAACTTGAAGGGATTCGAACGGTGCGCAGTGTTCAGCAGGCGCGTGATGGTACGCTTATTATCCGTGCCCACGGGTGTCGACCCGAAATACTGAATCAATGCAGAAAACTTGGAATAAAAACGATTGATGCTACCTGTCCTTATGTGCGTAAGGTGCAGAATGTGGCAAGACGGTTGAAAGAACAGGGATACCTGGTAGTAGTTGTGGGCGAGCGGAATCACCCTGAGGTTCGTTCCATTCTTGGCTACGCTGGTGCCGATGCCCGGGTTTACACACCGAGAATGAGAGTCGGCTCACAGAAAATAGGTATTGTTGCCCAGACGACTATGTCTCAGAAACTGCTTCGGGAAGCTGTTGCCAAACTTACTCAGTTCCGCTATACTGAGGTTCGAGTGTTTGATACCATCTGTGAAGAGGTGACTGCTCGGCAAGAGGCGACCACCCGTCTTGCGGAGAAGACTGAGCTGGTGATTGTAGTGGGTGGCCGGAAGAGTGCAAATACCGCGCGGCTTGCTGAAATTGTGAAGGCCGCGGGGAAGAAGATGGTTTTTGTAGAGCGCACCTCAGAACTGCCCCGTGATGTTCTATGTAACAGGACAAGAATCGGGGTCGTAGCCGGGTCTTCTACCCCGGCGTGGGTGGTGCGTGAAGTTGCTGCTGTTGCAAAAATCCCGATAAGGAGGAATGGTAATAATGACTGAAGAGACCAAAGATGTTGATGCCAAAGAGCTGACAATGGCTGACATCTATGAAGGTTCGTTTCCGACCCTCAAGCCTGGGCAGATAGTAACGGGCACAATCATCAAGAGATTGCCCAATGCAGTGCTCGTTGATCTGGGTTTGAAGGCAGAAGGTATCCTGCCGCTGGAAGAATTCCGAAACCCGGATGAGGCCAAAGAAGGGCAAGAAGTAAAGGTTTACCTTGATATGCTTGAAGACAAAGAAGGTTTCCCGGCTATTTCAAAAAGAAAGGCCGATTTCCAACTTGCTTGGGAAAAGATTAAAGANAAGTCTGAAAGCTCTGAAGGTGTGCCGGCTACCGTTATGAAACGGGTGAAGGGCGGACTCGCAGTNGAAGTGATGGGACTGGATGCCTTTCTGCCCGGTTCACAGGTTGATTTGCGGCCGGTGCCGAACCTTGATATGCTCATCGGCAAGGAACTCGAGGTGAAGATTATTTCGGTCAATTGGTTTAAGAAGAATATCGTGGTATCCAGGCGTGTCCTTTTGGAAGAGCGTCAGGCTCAGGCGCGGAAGGAGCTGTTTGCACGGACGAAGGTCGGCGATGTTATCGATGGCACGGTTAAGACCATTACCGATTTTGGCGCATTTGTTGATATCGGTGGTGCAGATGCACTTCTGCATATTTCGGATTTGGCCTGGAATAAGGTTATCCACCCCAAAGAGGTAGTGGACATCGGTGATGAGTTGAAAGTGAAAGTGCTTTCTGCGGATGAGCGGACCGGCCGGATAACGGTCGGACTGAAACAGTTGACACCACATCCATGGGAAAAAGTGGAAGAGAAATATCCGATAGGCACGCGCATCAAAGGACGGGTTACGACACTGGCAGAATACGGGGCTTTCGTAGAGCTTGAAAAAGGTATTGAGGGATTGATTCATATTTCAGAGATGTCGTGGACCAAGATGATTCATCACCCTTCGCAGATACTGGCGGTCGGTGATGAAGTGGAAGCGGTGGTGCTCAATATCGACAAGGAGAACCGGCGGATTTCCCTGGGGCTCAAGCAAACGATGCCTGACCCCTGGTCTCTTATCGACGAGAAATACCATGTCGGCCAGCGCGTGGAAGGTGAGGTCCGGTCCCTTAAGGAATTCGGTGCCTTTGTGGAAATCGAAGAAGGCATCGAAGGTTTGGTTCACAACGCGGATATGTCCTGGACTAAGAGAATCAAGCATCCGAGGGAAGAACTCAAGAAAGGTCAGCGGATAGAAACGGTTATTCTCGGGATTGATAAAGAGAACCGGCGGATTACTTTGGGGCTCAAGCAGACCCAGGAGGACCCGTTCTACGAAATCAGCAAGGAGTTGAAAGAAGGGAGTCTGATTCGAGCACGTATCATTGACTTACCGAAGCCGGGTGTGGTAGTCAGTCTGCAATACGGTATCGAAGGTTTTGTTCCGCTCAGCCAACTCGTCCGTGGAGGAAAGAAAGCGAAAGAAAAGTACCAGATTGGCGAGGAACTGGAGTTGAAAGTGATACGGGTCGATTTTGACCACCGGCGGATAGGCCTGAGTGAGAAGGCGGTGCATATGCCTGAATCGGAAAATGAAAAGCCGCGTGAGCGCCGGAAGTCAGCGCCTGAGGAAGAAGTAAACGACCGGTTCACGCTTGAAGACCACATTCGGGGGACGGGCGAGGACTAGGTCCAAAGACCGTATCAGGCCTGTGATGAAGGCCTCAGTCTTTACTGTCGGCTGCCGTTTGAATCAGTCTGAATCTGATGCGTTGAGGGCGCGTTTGGTCGAAGATGGTGTCATGATAGTCAAGGACCCGGCGGATGCGGGTGAGTGTTTTATCAATACATGCACTGTGACTAATCGTGCGGACCGCAGTTCGGTTCAGCTCATAAGGAGAATATGCCGGCTGAGGCCGAAGCCCAGGGTTGTTGTGATTGGTTGTTTTGTTCAACGCCTGTCTGAAAAGGTCAAGGCGATTCCCGGTGTGGATGAGGTGTGGGATAACAAAAGGAAACTTGCTGAGATTTCCGATGCTTGTCCTGCACCGGAGCGCAGCCGTGCCCTGCTTAAGGTTCAGGATGGGTGCGACCGCGGTTGTGCTTATTGCATTTGTTCATTGCTGAGGGGAAAGCCGACTTCTTTGCCTCGGGTTGATGTCGTTTCCCGGTTCGACCGGTTGGTCAAAGCAGGTTTCCATGAGATTGTCCTTACAGGACTGAATCTTGGAACCTATTATGATAACGGTGTGGACCTGGCTGGACTTCTCGGGTTACTTTCGTGTCGGCCCGGTGATTTCAGGATTCGGCTCGGTTCGATTGAACCGGATACGGTGAATTCAACGCTGGTTGACTGCTTCGCTGATAAGCGGATTAGTCCGCATTTCCATTTGCCGCTGCAATCGGGTGACGACCGGATTCTTGAAAGGATGGGCCGAAGGTATACCAGTTGTCAATATGCCGAACTGGTCAGGCAAATCAGGGGTGTGCGTCCGGATGCGAATATCGGAGCAGATGTTATTGTCGGCTTGCCAGGTGAGGATGAAGATTCGTTTGAACGGACCCGGTCGTTCGTCGCCAGTCTGAAGCTCGGGTACTTGCATGTTTTCCCCTTTTGTCCGCGGCCAGGAACAAAAGCATATTCAATGAAGAATTGCGTGCCTGAGTATGAAAAGAAGCGGCGCAGCAAGACTTTAAGGAATCTGTCAACATGGCTGAGGAGTAAATATCAGGCACAGTATATCGGCAAGCTGCGTCAAGCAGTGGTAGAATCCGGTCAGACAGCGCTGACCGACAACTACCTGAGATTACACCTGGAAGGAAACTGCCCGGTTGAGCCCCGTGGTTTTGTTAACCTGCTCATTGGACAGAACCAGGGCAGACCCGTTGGTTTTCTTGAGCATTTGGTGACAAAAACACCAACGGGAGTTTGATTTTGATAATGGAGGTTTTATGAGTTTACGCTGGCTAGCAATTGGTATCATGGTTATTGCGGCAACGGTTTTACCAGCCAAAGAGTACAAAGTGGGTTATATTGATTCTAAGGAGATTATTTCAAAGTATGAGGCAGCGAAAGAAGCAAAGAAAGAACTGGACGAGGAGATTGCCGGGTTCAGGGCTGAAGCCGATTCTCTTCGTGGTGAATATGAAAATGCGCTTGAGGAATACAGGTCTCAGGAACTGACACTGTCTGAAGAAGGAAAGCGTGCCAAGATGGCAGAGGTAAACCAGAGAAAACAGCGCTATGACAGCTACCTGGACGATGTGTATCGAAAGGGCGGCAAAATCGACCAGAAGAACGAAGAGCTTATAGCACCGATAGTAGAAAAGATAAACCAAGTGGTGAGTAAACTGGCAGCAGAAGAAGGCTTTGTACTGGTGCTGGATGCGTCAAAATCGGAAATAGTCTATGCCCAGGCAGGACTGGATGTAACCGACCTGGTAATCGATGATTTGAATCGCGAATTCACACCGGTAGGGCCTACCGGTGCAGAGAAGCTCGTTTATGCGGTAATGCCGATATATGAAAGCAATGATGAAGCCAGGCAGGACCGAATTGGGACACAGATTCGGCAGTTCATATATGACCTTATCCGTGCCCAGCCGAAGACAGAAATGGTGGCAAATCAGAAGGTAAATGAGCAAGTTGAGGCAAGGGGTTTTGGAGGACGCCAACTCGCAGAAAAGGAGGCTTTGGATGTAAGCAGGGCCCTGGATGTCGATTATGCTATTTTCGGCGAATGCAATAAGCAGAGCCGACGGATGGAGTTTTCGCTTACGATTGTTGATGTCCGGCTTAATACTTCGGTCAAGACCGAAACCGGTGAAGCTGCACGGGTCGAAGACCTTCGGGAGCAAGTCGGCCGTGTAGTGCAGGTCCTTTTGACAGGTGTCGAGAAACCCTGAGGCCCGAGTTTCGCCTCGGGCCAGCATTGCTCCCAGTGCCAGGATAGGGTCGTTTGTGCATATCGGTCCGGATGTTGTAATCGGCCCGGATACGGTGATAGATTCCAATGTTACGATAATGGGCGATACCAGAATCGGGACTCGTGTAAGAATCGGCCCGGGCACGGTAATCGGATGCGAAGGTTTCGGGTATGAGTGGCGAGACGGCGGTTATCAGCATCTGGTCCATACCGGCCGGATAGTTATTGAAGACGATGTTGAAATCGGAGCGAATGTTACTATTGCCCGGGCAAAAAAGGGACGAGAGACCAGGATTGGAAAGGGGACCAAGATTGATTGCCTTGTTCACATTGCACATAATGTGTTAATCGGTCAGCATTGCATCATAGTGGCACAGACCGGTATTGCAGGCAGTGTGGTTATCGGCGATAATGTGACCTTGGCCGGTCAGACAGGTGTGAAAGACCATATCCGCATCGGAGACGGTGCAATTGTTTATGCGAAATCCGCACTTTTCCGTTCGATTCCTGCCAGAGCCCGGTATTCAGGGATACCGGCCCGGCCCCATGACCAGATGCGGCGATTCTGGGCCAGATTGTGGCACAAGTTCGGCAGGGAAAAGTGAAAGGCAGAACGGTCAGACGGCCGGTCAGGTTAAGTGGAAAAGGATATTTCAGTATGAAACCGGTTGAACTCTTGATTGAACCGGGACCATCAGGTGACGGCATCGTATTCAACCGGGGTCTTAATGCGGATATTGAAAATGCGGATGTGTTTAATCATTGCACTTGTATCGGCAGGAAGTCCAGGCAGGTGCAGATGGTAGAGCATTTCCTTGCGGCATGCTATTGCTTGGGCATTACAGATTTGACGGTGACCACAAAAGGCAATGAATTGCCTTTTCTAGACGGTAGCAGCGGGCCTTTTGTGCGTGCATTCAAACGGGCAGGATTCATGCGTCAGAAGTCCGGGCCCAAGCCATTACTGCTTTCCAGACCAGTAGTTGTCGAAGACGATGGTGTTATTGCCGCACTGCCCGCGCGAATACTCCATATTTGCTGTTTTGTCAGGCTTCCCGGGAACGAGAATGTTCAGTCATTCTGTGGAAGGATAAGTCCATTCAGATTTGAGCAGGAACTGGCAGGCGCACGCACATTCGGACCCGGGCCATCGGGCCGTTCTCTTAAGCAGATAAAGCGGGCATTGCATCTTAGGTTCATGCTCAGGCGTCATGCCGGATTTATCTATCCGCAGTCTGAGCGTTTTCCTAACGAGCCTTGCCGGCACAAGGTTTTGGACTTTATTGGAGACTTGGCGCTTCTGGGACGGCCTTTGAAGGCAAAGATATTTATATTCCAGCCTAGTCACCGTTTGAATCTGGCATTTGTCAGGCAATTAAGGAAAATAACAGAATAATGGAGGTGTAATGAATCTGGAAGAAATCAAGAAATTGCTTCCTCATCGAGAACCTTTCTTGTTCGTCGATACGGTCACAAAGTTAGAGGAAAACCGCATCGAGGCATATCGTGATATCAGACCGGACGAGTTTTACTTCAAAGGACACTTTCCCGGTTATCCGGTTCTGCCTGGCGTTTTGATGGTAGAAGCGATTGCTCAAACCGGCACTCTTCTGGTGCTTTCAAAGCAAGGGAACCGTGAAAACAAAAAGACCCTGTTTGCCGGTATTGACAAGGTCAGGTTCCGGCATCAGGTCCGACCGGGTGAGCGCTTACTGCTGAGTGCAACCCTGCTGGGTGCCAAGACAGGTATATACAAACTGCAAGGCTGGGCTCATGTTGGCGAGGAGCTGGCTTGCGAAGCGATTGTGATGGGCGCACTGCGGGACTAGCAGAGGTGCATTCTTCCGCGATTGTTGGGCCGGATGTCACTTTTGGCCCTGGAACTAAGGTCGGGCCGTTCTGCCGATTTGAAGGCCGGGTGCAGGTGGGTGAAGATTGTCGTTTCAGAACCGGTGTGGTTGTTGGCACTGCACCGATGGACCGGAATTATCTTGGTGAAGATACGGGTGTTATTATCGGTAATGGCAATGAGTTCCATGAATATACTACAATTCACCGCTCTACAGGCAAAGGCACAAATACTGTTATTGGTGACAACAATTATATAATGGCTTATGTTCATATCGCGCACAACTGTCGGATAGGCAATAGTTGCACTGTCACCAATGGAACCCAGCTTGGCGGTTATGTCGAAGTCGGGAATGGGGCCAATCTGGGCGGGATGGTCGGTGTTCATCAGTTCTGCAGAATCGGGAAACTGGCGATGGTCGGAGCGTGTTCATATGTGAACAAGGACATTCCACCGTTCTTGATGGCTCAAGGTCAACCATGCCGTGTCCGGGGAATAAATGCTGTCGGGATGAAACGGGCCGGTTTTTCTGATGTTATAATAAACACATTGAAGCAGGCTTTCGGTATTATCTATCGGTCTGGCCTCAACCTGGGACAGGCGCTTGAGCAAATTGAGTCCGGGTTTCTGTCGACTGTTAAATCGGGTAAAAGCAGGGAAGAAGTTCAGACCTTGATTGGTTTCATAAAGTCAAGCAAGCGGGGCATCGAGCTCCGCACCGGGTCTTCCTGAGTTGAAGTATTCAGACGCCATTGGTTTTCTTAACAGCCTGGTCAATTATGAGAAGCTGGCCAAGCCCAGGAATGGGTTCAAGCTCGATGATATCAGAAATTTGCTGGAACTTGCGGGTAAGCCGCATGAGAAGCTGAAGCATATTATTCTTGTTGCCGGCACAAAAGGTAAAGGCTCGGTTTGCTATATGCTGGAGGCGGCTTTGCGCGGGTGTGGAATGCGGACCGGAATGTTTCTCTCGCCCCATGTTTCAACGGTTAGAGAACGGATTCAGATTGATGGCCGGCCTGTTTCCAAACGGCGGTTTTCGCATCTGGTAGAACAGTATGTTCTGCTTGTGAAAAAGCAGCCGGTAAGCTATTTTGAATTATGTGCGGCCATGGCATTTGAGACTTTTGCCCGGGCAGAGGTTGATTATGCGGTAGTTGAGGTCGGGCTTGGAGGCCGGCTTGATGCGACCAATCTTGCAGAACCGGATGTTTCTGTTATTACCAGGATTGGATTTGACCATCTAAGGGTGCTGGGTGGGTCGATAGGCAAAATCGCCCGGGAAAAGGCCGGAATAATGCGCTACGGCAAACCGGTAGTGATAGGAAAACAGGCTGCGGTTGCTGGCTGGGAGCTTGAGCACGAAGTGCACAAAAAGGGTGCAGTGTTAATTACTGCGGCAAAACAGGTACGGGTCTGGGATATTCGGACTTCAGACACAAAAGTCAGATTCTCGGCATTCGGAGAACTCGGGGCCGCGCGGTTCAGTTTGCCACTTCTGGGCCGGCACCAGGTAGAGAATTGCCGAACCGTGCTGGC
>JGI24025J20009_10000702_pt1 | contig 25963 bp, 27 predicted proteins | sample Cruoilmetagenom3_FD_20009 | JGI IMG/M metagenome (IMG submission 20009) | reverse complement strand
CAACCGGCTCAAGCTCGGCGGCACGCTCCATATGGCCAATCGCCTCGTCATAGCGGCCCAGACGATAGAGCACCCAACCAAGGCTATCGACGATGTAACCAGAATTGGGTTGCGCCGCGACGGCCTCTTGGATCATCGCCAGCGCTTCGTCCATGTTCACCTGTTTCTCAACCATGGAATATCCGAGGTAATTCAACACCTGTGGCTGACTGGGGTTCAGCTCCAGCGCCTTGCGAAAATCGGCTTCGGCCTGTTCCCAATTGTCCAGACGTTCATGGCTGATCGCACGGGCATAATAGACAAACCACTGGCTGCTGTCCTGCTCTTCATACAACTCAAGCGCACGGTCATAGGCAATGGCAGATTTATCAAATTGCTCAAGCTGGCGATAGAGATCACCCGCCGAAACATGTACAATCGGCAGGTCCGGGTGGCTTTGGGCCAGTTGCGCGAACACCTCAACAGCCGCGTCGGTTTTATCTGCCCGGCGCAGTGATTCCCCCCGGCCCAGCTCGGCCACATGAAAATTCGGGTGATCACGCGGCACACGTTTGTAGGCCTCATTGGCCAGTTCATGACGTTCCAGCGCCTCAAGCAACTCAGCGGTCATGATCAGCGCGTCGATATGATCAGGTTTTAGATATTCCGCAATCCGCGCATATAGCAGCACATAATCCTCAGAACTTTCCGCCATCAGGGCTTGCCCAAGGGTAAAGAACACCTCGGCGATCCCTTCCTGAGCCGAGCGGATGCGTGTGAAGGCCAGTTGCTCGCCTGCGTCCAGACGGGCACGCAGATCGGCAATTTCGGGGTCCTGAGCGGCGCCAAACGTGTCATCAAGAATGGCCACCGCATCGGCGTTGCGCTCCAGCTGGCTGAGGATTTCCACCCAGGCAATCGTGCCAAGCCGCGTGCGCTGAATAGGCCCATCAACCTCGCCCGAAAATATCGCTTCGGCGCTTTCGTAATCACCAACCGAAGCCAAGGCCAAAGCCTTGTGATAGATGGCAAAACTGCGCAATCCACGCTCGTTTGCCACTTTATCAAATTGCGCCAAAGCTTCGTCCATCTGGCCATTGCCACGATGCGCCCAGGCGGTAATCAACCCATCAGCCAACACACCTATGCCACGGTTGTCCTCAATGCGTTTGAACAGATCATCATAAGCCTCGCGGCTGACCTCATCCGCGATCAACACCATATGTGAAACCTGGCTCAGCAGGCCATCCGCTTCAATCTTGCGGGCAATCGGCACCGCACGCCCCATCTGACCCAAAGACAAATGCGCCACCACGGCACTTTCCAGGATTTCCGGATTGGAGGGGTCTTTGGTCAGGGCTTGGGTAAAATACTGAGCGGCGGCAGTGAAATCATTGTTGTAACGCGCCTGACGGGCCGCCAGATAAGCGCCCACCGCATCCTCGGCCTGCGCCGGAGGAACCGGAGCCCCCAGCAAGGTCGCCACCGCAAGGGAAAGAAGTACACCTGTTTTCACGCTGATCTGCCCATATTTTTGTTGGTTCCGGGCAAAGGTAGTCTTTGATCGGGCCAGAGGCAATGAAAAGGGCGGCGCAATTGCTGCACCGCCCCATCACATAAGCGAAAAATTGATCACATATTCGGATAGTTCGGCCCGTCACCGCCTTGGGGGGTGACCCAGGTGATGTTTTGGCTGGGGTCTTTGATATCGCATGTTTTGCAATGCACGCAGTTCTGGAAGTTGATGACAAACTTGTCGTCCACCACCTCATACACACCCGCCGGGCAATAGCGCTGCGCGGGTTCGTCAAACTTCGACATGTTCACCGACATCGGGATGCTGTCATCAGTTAGATGCAGATGCGCAGGCTGGCTTTCCTCGTGGTTGGTCATCGAAAAGCTGACGTTGGTCAGCCTGTCAAAGCTAAGCGTGCCATCGGGCTTGGGGTAATCAATCTTCTTGTGCTTGGCGGCCTCTTCGGTGGCTTGCGCATCATTTTTGCCATGTTTGACAGTGCCCAGCAGGGAAAAGCCCAATGTGTTACACCACATATCAAACCCGCCCACCATCAGGCTGGCCAGCAAGCCATATTTGGACCAGATCGGCTTCACGTTGCGCACTTTTTTCAGGTCTTTGCCAATGGGGCCGCTGCGCACTTCGGTCTCATAATCGCTCAGCTCATCCGCAGCACGCCCGCCTTCGATGGCCGCATGGGCCGCTTCAGCCGCCGCTTTGCCTGACAGCATCGCATTATGGTTGCCCTTGATGCGCGGCACGTTGACCATACCAACCGAGCAGCCCAGCAGCGCCACACCCGGCGCCACCATCTTGGGCATCGACTGAAAACCACCTTCCGAGATCGCGCGCGCGCCGTAAGCCACACGTTTGCCGCCCTTCAGCAGCTCGGCCACCATCGGGTGATGCTTGAACCGCTGGAATTCCATGTAAGGGAAGATATGCGGATTGCGGTAATTCAGATGCACCACAAAACCCACATAGACCTGATTGTTTTCAATATGATAGATGAATGACCCACCACCCGCATTACCACCCAAAGGCCAGCCCATTGTATGGGTCACGCTGCCTTCACGGTGTTTGGCAGGGTCAATCTCCCAGATCTCTTTCATACCAAGGCCAAATTTCTGCGGATCTTTGCCATCCGACAGATTGTATTTGGCAATCACTTCTTTTGACAACGAACCGCGCACGCCCTCGGACAGAAACACATATTTGCCATGCAGCTCCATGCCTGGCTCATATGACGGGCCTTGGGTGCCATCGGCGTTCTTGCCAAACTCACCGGCAACCACACCCTTGACTGATCCATCCTCGCCATAGACCAGCTCCGAGCAGGCCATGCCGGGGAAAATCTCAACACCCAGTTCTTCGGCCTGTTCGGCCATCCAGCGGCAAACATTGCCCATCGAGACGATGTAATTGCCGTGGTTGTTCATCAGCGGCGGCATCGGGAAATTGGGAATGCGGACTTTGCCCGCCTCACCCAGCATATAGAATTTGTCATCCTTGACCGGCACGTTCAGTGGCGCGCCTTTGTCTTTCCAATCCGGGATCAACGCATCAAGGCCAGATGGATCAAGCACAGCACCCGACAGGATATGCGCGCCCACTTCCGAGCCCTTTTCCAGCACAACCACTTCGCGTGAAGGGTCCAACTGCTTCAATCGGATCGCCGCGGACAGGCCTGCAGGGCCTGCCCCCACGATTACCACATCGTATTCCATCGCTTCACGCGCCATATCCGACATCCGCTGTATCCTTACCCATTGGCCATTTGGGCCACTATAATCAGGGCTTGCTTAGCGTCAGATGCGGCATTTCGTCAATTGCGACACGACGTTAAAATTCAGAAACAACGCAATAAAAGACAGAATGTTCCACTCTTCCCTGCCTTTCGTGTCCCTGAGCCCAATACCCCGCGCGATATGTGCCGACGTCGCGGATGACCTCGCCGCTGCTGGCTTCACGTCTTTTTATCGCTAATTCCGAGACCAAAACCCGCGTCTGCAAAAAACTTGCGCCGCGTTACGCGGTAACAGGCAATTGGCGGCACTGGCTGCCCGGTAGAGTAATCCGCGCCAGGTTGCGGCCACCTCATCAAATGCAACACATCGCCCATCTATACACCTGTATCCTTTCGCCTATTGCAAATCGCCTGCTCTTGCCCCCATTCTGTGGCGGTTGCATCAAGGCTCTGGACCACTTACCAGACCATAAACACATACGGATTTCGACCATGGACAAGATCCCAATGACCCAAGGTGGCCACACCGCCCTGGAAACTGAACTGAAGCACCTCAAATCTGAGGAACGCCCGGCCATCATCCGCGCGATTTCTGAAGCGCGTGAACATGGCGATCTGTCCGAAAATGCCGAGTATCATTCTGCCAAGGAAAAGCAGTCGTTCATTGAAGGCCGCATCAAGGAAATCGAAGGCATCATCAGCCTGGCCGAAGTGATCGACCCCAAATCGCTGTCCGGCACGATCAAATTCGGTGCAACAGTCACCTTGGTCGATGAAGATACCGACGAAGAAAAAACCTATCAGATCGTGGGCGAACACGAAGCCAGCATCGAAGCCGGCCTTTTGAACATAAAGTCACCCATTGCCCGTGCCCTTATCGGCAAAGAAGAGGGCGATAGCGTCGAAGTGCGCACCCCCGGTGGCGATAGGTCCTACGAAGTGTTAAAGATTAACTTTATCTGACCGGAACCCCCCAATGCCCAACCGGCGCAACACTCCTCCCGCTCCTACGGGAATGTATGGCAAATCCAAACGCGAGCCCGCGTCAACCATTGAGGCCGTCGCATTGGGTCTGTCACTGGCATGGTTTGCGCTCACGGCGCTGATTTTTCTGGTGCTGGAACCGCGTGGCGTGTTTTCAGAACCGGGGGGGGCATTGCGTTTTGTCATGATCCTGATGGTCGTTTTCCTGCCCGTCGCCATGATCTGGGTGACGGCCACGTCGATGCGCTCCTCCCGCGTGATCCGCGAAGAAAGCCTGCGCATGCAGTCAGCCATGGATGCCATCCGAACTGCTTATTTGAACCAATTGCAGGGGCAAAACGCTGCTGCCGAACCATCCGTCAGCAAAAAGCTAGACGAAATAGCCGCAGCCCAGCGCAAAACCGAAACAGCTCTGGCCATGTTCTCGTCCTCGCGCCCGGCGGCTCCTCCGCGCCCAACTGCGCCCGCGCCGCCGCCCTCTGTGGACAGTGAAGATCAGGTGGCACTTCCCCTTGGCACCACCGCCGAGGACATCCAGCCACCGTTGGTGCATGATGATTTCATCCGCGCGCTGAACTTCCCTGAAACCGCAGAAGACAAAGCCGGCTTTGCCGCCCTGCGCCGCGCGCTGAAAGACCGCTCTACCGCACAGCTGATCCAGGCATCTCAGGATGTGCTGACCCTGCTCAGTCAGGATGGCATCTATATGGATGATCTGCGTCCCGATATGGCCCGCGCTGAAATCTGGCGCCGCTTTGCCGCTGGGGAACGTGGCCGCCAGATCGCCACTTTGGGCGGTGTTCGGGATCGCTCATCACTGGCGCTGGCCGCAACACGCATGCGCTCTGACCCAATTTTCCGCGATGCCGCGCACCACTTTCTGCGCCGGTTCGACCGGATGATCTCGGATTTCGCTGAGGCTGCAACCGATGCCGAGATTTCCGATCTCTCCGACACCCGCACCGCTCGCGCATTTATGCTGCTGGGCCGTGTGGCCGGGACGTTTGACTAAACCAGCTGGTTCTAAATATGACGTTCATAAAAGTCGTCAGCGCTGAGGAAGATTTGTCAATGATTTCACTAAAAGATGCCCTGTTTTCTACCGCTCTAATCCTGATCGGAATATCGCCGATTATGTCCGAAAGCTCGGAATTTGGCGAACAAATACAGGATAACCTGCCAATTGAAGAAAGATTCCATATTGGAAAAAAGTCATTTTTGGAAACTCAAGAGTTTTGGAGGCGCGAGAAATTAGTGCCGTATGAGAGGGCATTCAAAAAACACCCAAATCTTGATTCTTGTACCAATCGTTTCGAAGAAAGAGTTGAGTTGAAATGGGAAAGTTTTACTGACGAGCAACAAGCTGAAGTTTGCCTCTTTCATCTTGCTGAGTATTTGGAAACGCCTCAAGCGCTGTCGGATTGGTTCGAAGCGCGAGGCTTTCGAGCAGGTATCTGGGACATATTCGGTGAATGGCCGAGCGATAAACCTCCAACAGTTTATGCTTCAATAAGCTTGAAAAACAGCAATGCGCCGAAGCTATCAGGCTTTAGGTTTTTTGTGGCAGGTGACATGGGGCAGAGCTTTTCCATCGGGCTTGGCTACAATTCTCAGTTTTCCCCCATGTCGTCAAATTTGACCATTATTTGGGAGTAAGACTTACCGAACTTTCATTACCAAGATGTAAGAAAGAGGCCTCCAAAGCCGACTGTCAATTCCGCTTCAAATGCTTCAATAGCGTCTGTGACGGATAGCCATCCGGCTCCACACCGATGGATTGCTGAAACGACTTGATAGAGTTCACCGTGTTCGGCCCCAGAATGCCGTCGATCTTTTCAAGCGGATACCCCTTGCGCTTCAACCGCTTCTGGATTTCCTTGCGCTGTTCAAACGTCACAGGCGTATAGCCGCGCGGCCAGCTGGCCTGAATTGCAGGGCCNCCACCGATCCGGTCGCCCAGATGGCCNACGCCAATCGCATAGGCATCAGCGTTGTTATAGCGTTTGATCACGTCAAAGTTCTTGAACACCATAAATTTGGCGCCCGCAGGCCCAGCAGGCATCAGAATGCGCGCCGAGCCATAATCCTTTACGGCGCGCCCATTGATATCGGTCACACCGCGCGCAGCCCAATCCGAAGGCATCCGCTTGGCATTGGTTGCACCAAACCCCTTGGGCACCTTCACTTCCAGCCCCCAGGGCATGCCTTTCTTCCAGCCAAACCGGCTGAGGTAGGCGGCCGTAGACGCCAAAGCATCCGCAGGGTTGTTCTTGGACCAGATATCGCGTTTGCCGTCACCCGTGGCATCCACCGCATAGGCCAGATAGGACGTCGGGATAAACTGCGTGTGCCCCATCGCGCCCGCCCATGACCCTGTCATGTTGCGCGGTGCCACATCACCCGATTGCAGGATTTTAAGCGCTGCGATCAGCTGCTTTTCAAAAAATGGGCCGCGACGGCCATCAAAGGCCAGCGTCGCCATCGCCTCAATCACATTGGTATCGCCCATGCGCGTGCCATAGCGGCTTTCCAGCCCCCAAACGGCGGCAACAACCTCTTTTTCAACGCCGTAGGTGCGCTCAATCTGATCCAGCGCGCGCTTGTGCTTGCGCAGCGCCTTCTGGCCTTCCTTCACCCGGTCGGGCGAGGCAGCACTATCCAGATAATCCCAAATCCGCTTTTTGAATTCAGCTTGGTTTCGATCTTTGTCGATCACATCAAGGTTGTACTGAACCCCGCGAAAGGCGTTGTCAAAGATGCGCTTTTTGATCCCGGCGGACAACGCGCGCGCACGGAACCCTTCGATCCAGCGGTCAAACTTCTTGTTTGAGGTGGCAACGGGCGTGATCGCTTCGGGTGTTGTGTTCAACCCTTCGGGGCGCAAAACCGGGCGCACTTTGTTGATCGGAATGTCGATCACCACCGCCACATCCATTGGCGTAATCGTGCCAGGCCGCAAGTTTGGCCGCAACGATGTTTCGACGGGTCCGGCCCATAGGGCAGAGGATGAAATGATGCCTGCTACTGCGGCCCCCAGAACACAAATACGCATTGCCCGGCCCTTTTGTTTTTTATCGTTGTGCCCATCGTAACGCGATCCGGTGCAAATCAAAAGAATCGATATTGAGAAGATGGCAGGCTGCCGCTCATCCGTGCTCTTCTTCGTTAATTTGCGCCATATATTCACGCAACAATGGCACTCGGCGTGGCCGGAAAGAGGTGTCGGTCAGCTCCAGATTGCGCATCCGATCCAGGCGGAAGGCGCGAAAATCCTTGCGCAAATGGCAATATGCCAACAGGCAATTCGAGGCCTGCATATAGACGATCGACAAAGGATCAACATCGCGGCTGGTTGGTGCGCCGACTGCATCGGAATAATCAAACCGAATACGTTTTTCATCCCAGGCGGCCTGACGCAAAACACTGGCATCAATTCCGGGAACAGGCATAGGCGTGAACCGCCGCGCGGTCAGCACTGCATGCTCCAGCCGATGGGCCTGTGCTGCCGGAAGGCGCGCACGCAGTTTGCTCAACGCACCCGCCGCTGCCTTGGCCAACACCGGATCACCCACTGCGCCCACCTCGCGCAAACCCAGCACCAGTGCCTCCAACTCGTCAGTGTCAAAACTAAGCGGTGGCATGGCAGCATCTTCGATCAACGTATACCCAAACCCGGATTCACCGTCGATCACAGCCCCTATGCTGCGCAAGGTATCAACATCGCGGTACACAGTGCGCGCTGACACACCCAATGACTGCGCCAAATCCGCCGCCGTGGCAGGGGGTGGCGCCATGCGCAGCGCCTGCATCAGTTGGAACAATCGGTGTGTACGGCTCATGGTTTGACCATCTTGCCATGTGCTGACAGTTTTTGTCACTATGTGATGTCATGTTGGACACCTATGTTTCGGAGTTCCCCTGATGCTGACCTTGCTGACCTTCCCACCTAGTTTTGACACGCCCAGCCATAGCCCGTTTTGCACCAAAGCGATTGCACTGCTGCACCTGTCAGGCGAGGCTTGGCAGCCAAAATACCTCACCAACCCAACCAAGATGCCGCTTGGGCGGCTTCCGGTATTACGCACACAGGATGGCCAGACCATCCCCGACAGTGCCCATATTCAGGCCTATCTTGAGACAAAGGGCCACGAGTTTGACAAAGGTCTATCCCAGCAGGATCGGGCACATTCACACGCGCTGATCCGAATGACCGAACAGCACCTGACTGCCGGCATGGCCCATGAACGCTGGTTGCGAAACGATTGCTGGCCAACCGTGCGGTCAGCATTCTTTGGGGAATTACCGGCAGTGTTGCGCCTGCCCATTGCTACCATGATGCGCGCCAAGGTGCGGCGCGGCCTGACCAGCCACGGCATCGCCCAGTTCTCTGAGGAGGATCGTCTGACCCGCCTTGGCAAGGACCTGAGCGCGATTAAGGCCACCCTGAATGGCAAACCCTTCCTGTTTGCCGATCACCCGACCGCCGCCGATGCAGCCATCGCGCCAGTGTTGGACATGATCCGCAACTTGCCTTGCGATACAGGCCTGCGTCGTCTTGTGCAGGAAAATGCGGCCCTTATGGCCTATGTTCACAGGGCACGCGCTGCGCTTTATCCACAATGAGTGGCGCCATGCCCCCTGAGGTGGCGCGGGTAATTAATGGCTACGCCCAGCCGACCCGCGACGGGGTACATCACCTGCGCAGGTTGATATTGCAAACGGCCAAAACAGCCACCGAGGTTGGCCCGATTGAGGAAGCTCTGCGCTGGGGTCAGCCTGCTTATCTCACCCGCAAAGGCTCTACCCTGCGGATTGGGCCACACAGGGACGCGTCTTTCGCCCTGTTCGCACATTGCCAAAGCACGATCATTGCCAGCTATGCTCAGGCCTTCCCCGGTTGGGACCAGATTGATGGCAACCGGGCCGTTTTGTTTGACAGCCCAAACCAGATCGAACCGCAACGCCTGTCACATCTGATCCGCCACGCGCTCAGCTATCACGTTACCAGAAAGCTCGTATAGGCTGTACGTTCCTGAGGCAACTTCACCAGCGCCACTTTAGCTCCGGCGGCGTTGCACCTTGCGTTTGGTCTTGTCCGCCTTGCGCTTGGCCTGCCCTTGCTTGCGTCGGGGTGATCTGCCACGCCCGTCCGATCTACCACGCGGCATGACCTTGCCATCAAGGCTGATCAGCTCCAGCGTCAAACCACCCGTCACGGGTGCGGCTTCTGACAATTTGGCCGTCACCCGCTGGCCCAAGCCAATGACGATCCCGGTGTCTGACCCGGTCAATGTTGCAGCGTCACCATCAAAATGGAAAAACTCGCGCCCCATGGAACGCACCGGGATCAGCCCATCTGCCCCAGTTTCATCCAACCGCACAAAAGCGCCGAACTTGGCCACACCACTGATGCGCCCGGTAAATTCTTCACCCACACGCTCAGACAGGAACGCCGCCAGATAGCGGTCATTCGTATCACGCTCGGCCATCATCGAGCGCCGCTCGGTATCCGAAATATGCTCGCCCGTGCTTTGCAATGTGTCGATATCGCGCGGGGACAGGCCATCTTCGCCCCACCCATGCGCCGAGATCAGCGAGCGATGCACAATCAGATCCGCATAGCGCCGGATGGGTGATGTGAAATGCCCATAAGATTTCAGCGCCAACCCAAAATGCCCAAAGTCGCTGGGCGTGTAATAGGCCTGCGTCATGGCGCGCAAAGTGGCCATGTTGATCACTTCGGAATGGTCCGTATCACGCGCGCCGCGCAGCAGCTGGTTCAGATGTTGGGTTTTCAGGACTTGCCCCTTGGCCAACACCAACCCGGCAGATTGCGCCACCTCGCGCAGGCTGTCCAGTTTCTCGGGCGGGGGATCCTCGTGCACCCGGAACAGCAGCGGGGATTTCTTGGCAATCAGTGTTTCAGCTGCCGCCACATTGGCCAGCACCATACATTCCTCGATCAGCTTATGCGCCTCCAGCCGGTCGGCGAAGTTCACGCTCATCACCTTGCCTTCGTCGTTCAGCTCAACTTTGCGCTCGGGCAGTTCCAGATCCAGCGGCTGACGACGGTTGCGCGCCTCGGCCAATGCAGCGTGGGCGGCATAAAGCGGGCGGATCACATCATCCATCAGGGGGGCGCATTTCTCATTTGGTGCACCATCTATGGCCGCCTGGACCTCTCGGTAATTCAGCGATGCAGGCGAGCGCATAAGCCCACGCACAAACCGGTGGCTGATCTTTTCACCATGGGCATCAATCTGCATGCGCACGGCGATACAGGCGCGCGGCACCCCTTCGTGCAGGCTGCACAGATCCCCCGACAACCGGTCGGGCAACATCGGCACCACACGATCCGGGAAATAGCTGGAATTGCCCCGTTTGCGGGCCTCGTGATCCAGCGCAGATCCCGGCGTCACATAATGCGCCACATCGGCAATGGCGACCCAGATGATATGCCCGCCTTCGTTCTTGGGGTCATCATCAGCGTGTGCATAACAGGCATCATCGTGATCGCGTGCGTCGGCCGGATCAATGGTGATCAGCGGCATATCCCGCAAATCCTCGCGCCCGGTCAGGCCTGCGGGTTTCATGCGGTCAGCCTCGGCAATCACCTCATCCGGAAAATCATCAGGGATACCGTGTTGGTGAATGGCAATAAGCGATACGGCCTTGGGCGCAGTCGGATCACCCAACCGTTGCACAATCCGGGCCGAGGGCAAGCCAAGACGGTCTTTGGGGCCAGCCTGCTCTGCCTCTACCAGCTCTCCGTCCTTGGCACCATTCACCGCATCAGGCGCCACGCGCCATTCCTTACCGTTGCCTTTGTCGATGGGCAAAATACGCCCACCTTCAGCACGCTTTCGAAATATGCCCATAACTTTCAACGGGTTCGTGCCAATACGTCGGATCAGTTTACCTTCGTACTGATGGCTCTCTCCCTTCACCTCGGCCAGGCGAGCCAAAATGCGGTCCCCCTCACCCAGTGCAGGATCGCTGGCTTTTGGTATAACCAGCACTTTGGGCTCCTCGCCCTCGCCGTGCCATTCCAACGGGCACGCAGTCAGCTCACCATCAGGCGTCTGGCCAGTGATCTGCAACACGCTGACAGGGGGCAGGCGGTCCGGATCACGATAGGTTTTCTTGCGCTTCTCCAGATGGCCCTCGGCCTCCAGCTCTTTCAACATGCGCTTAAGATCGATCCGATCCGCCCCTTTGATGCCAAAGGCACGGGCGATATCACGTTTCGAGGTGAGGGTCGGGTTGTCAGAAATCCATTGCAGGATTTCGTCCTTGGAAGGTAGTTTACTCATGTGTCGGGCCTAGCATGATTGGGCCGGGTCGTCATCTGTGAAATACATAGCGAGGCAAGCCATCAGGCTTGATGAGCAGGCCCCAGATCTGCGACCGTATCTACATCCCGCAGCGTGTCCAAAATAGCCACTCGTGCAGGATCAAACGCGCGTAACGTGTCAGCCAAAGCATGTTCAGACGACCAGCGCACATCCCCAAACAACGCGGCAGGCACCGGTGCAACCCGTTTTAACCCCACCAGCCAATAGCCGCCGTCAGGGGCCGGGCCAAACACGGCCTCATGACCGCCCAGCGCCTTGAAGGCAGTTGCAATATGGGGCTTTTGAATACCGGGTATATCCGCACCAACAATACACACCGGCCCCGGTGGCAGGGCGCGCAAAATACGCCCCATACGATCCCCCAGATCCCCCGGCCCCTGCGCCATGCGCGGCAAATGCGCAGGCCAGATGCGGCTCAGCATCCCTTCACGATCAGGGGACACAGCCAGGATCAGTTGCCACCGGGGGTCCTCCAGGCGGCGCAACACCACGCGCGCCTGATGGCGAAACCACCACGCGGCGGGCACCATGCCAATGTCACGGCCCAATCGGGTTTTCACACGTCCGGGGCGTGGTTCCTTGACCATCACCACCAGCTTGGGGCGGATCACAGCGCCTGCTCCATATTTTGGTGGGGTGTGTTGATTTCTTCATATTCCGGTCCAAAGGCCACGAAACCCTGGCGTTCATAAAACGACAGCGCATAGGCTTGTGCCCCCAACTCGGCACGGGTGACACCTGGCACCTGGCGCAGATGATCAAGGCTCGCCCGGATCAGCCCTGCGCCCAAGCCCTTGCCGCGATGTTCAGGCAACACGCAAACCCGGCCAATCTTGCCGGTCTCCGCTTTGATCACGATACGCGCGGCACCCACCGCTTGCCCGCCAAGACGTGCCAAGATGTGGTGGGCGATATCATCCTGACCATCCTGCTCATCCGAGAGTACAACACCCTGTTCTGTGACAAACACCGCGTATCGCATGGCCTGACAGGCGGCGATATCATCGGTTGGGCCAATCTCAGCTTTCATGCAAAATAGTCTTTAAGAATTTGGGCATAGATCGCTTTGAGCTGGTGAATTTGCGCCACCTCAACGCGCTCATCCACCTGGTGCATGGTTTTGCCGACAAGGCCAAACTCCACCACCGGGCAGTGATCTTTGACAAACCGCGCATCCGAAGTGCCGCCCGTGGTGGACAGCTCAGGCACCACACCGGTTTGCGCCTCAACCGCGCGTGACACAAGCTCTGACAACGCGCCCGGCGGAGTCAGAAAGCTCTCGCCCGAGACCTTAACCTTCATCCCGGCCTGCACGCCAAATTCCCCCGCTACGCTGTCCAGTTCACTCTGCATCCAGGCAATCAATGCGTCACTGGTATGTGCATCATTGAAACGGATATTCACCGTCGCGCGGCACTCAGCCGGAATTACATTGGTCGTCGGATTGCCGGTATCAATCGTCACAACCGCCAAGGTTGAGGCATCAAAATGCGCCGTTCCACGATCCAGCTCATGGCTGGCCAGCCGGTCGACCAACCGCGCCATCGCCGGCAGGGGGTTCAGCGCGCGATGCGGATAGGCCGAATGCCCCTGCACACCCGTCAATGTGATCCACGCCGAAAGCGAGCCGCGACGGCCGATCTTAATCATATCACCCATACGTTCAGGGCAAGTCGGCTCGCCCACCAGACAAGCGGTCATTTGCTCGCCTTCCTGATGCATCCAATCCAGCAACGCCGTTGTGCCGTCTATTGCATCCCCTTCTTCATCGCCGGTGATTGTCAGGATGATGGCCCCATCTGGTGGCGCGTCATTCACCATATCAATTGCCGCCGCCGCAAAGGCCGCCACGGCCGATTTCATATCGGTGGCCCCTCGGCCCCAAATATGGCCATCTTTTTCAACCGCCCCGAAGGGTGGAACAGACCACGCGGCCTCATCCCCCACGGGCACCACATCCGTATGGCCGTTAAAGCCAAAACTGCGATTGGCGCCTTTGGTGCCCCAACGGGCAAAAAGGTTGCTAACCTCGCCACGATCCACACGGGTACAGGTGAACCCGGCGCTCTCCAAAAGCGCCTCAAGCAGCACCAATGCACCGCCCTCTTCAGGGGTAACCGAGGCACAGCGGATCAGCTGAGCAGTCAGGTCTGCGGGATCAATCGGATTATGTGCCATGTCAGACCTGTTTTACGAGTTTCGCTGCCACGTCCCCTAAAGCGTTTCGCCAATCCACGCAAATGTGGCGTGAAAACCGCATTTTTTGAGCGATATCGGGATGGTTGCACTCTTAACCCCTTAACAGAGCATTAAAATGTTGCTAGCTTCTCCTTAATAAATGACCCGAGGCAGGGCAATCAGCAGGGCCACAAAGGCCCGCAATCGAGCGGACACCTATCAGTCCAAACACATATAGGCGGAGAAATCCGCTGCGCTGGTCGTTGCGCTGCTTTTCATGGTTTTGAGAGGCGGGAATGGTAGCAGGAACAGAACTTCCTATTGATCGCGGGGCAACCGCGGTTGAAATGGCTGAGGAAATGTTTGGCGACGGTGTCACCGTGGTCAGCGCGTCCTATACCGGCGACAATGACAGCTCGGGCATCTACACCAACGGTGATGCCATTTCCGGGGTGGTGACGCCCGGTGATACCGGCGTGATGTTTTCAACCGGCGATTTGCGCGGATTTACCAACAACAACAATTCCCAGTCAAACCAGTCCAGCAGTACGACCACCAGCTCCAGCGGGCCCAACAACAACGCTCAATTCAACGCAGCAGCCGGCTCAAACACCTATGACGCCTCGTTCATTGATGTGGATTTCATCCCCACCGGTGATGTGATGACAATGCAGTTCGTGTTCTCATCCGAAGAATACCCGGAATACGCCAACGGCTCCTATCAGGATTTTGTTGGCGTCTGGATCAACGGCACCCAGGTCGACATGAGCGTGGGCGACGGCGATATCGACCCCAACAACCTGAACGCCGGTGCCAACCAGAACTTGTTCATCGACAACACGGCCGACCAATACAATACCGAAATGGACGGCTTTACCGTCACCCTGACCCTGACCCTGACCATTCCAGTCAATTCGGGGCAGGTGAACTCGATCCGTATCGGCGTCGCCGACGTGCAAGACAACCGATACGATTCCACCCTGCTGATTGCCGGCGATAGTGTTCAAACCACGTTGGTGGCACTAGATGACAGCACCAATCTGTTCCCAACAGGTACCAAGACGATTGATGTTCTGGACAATGACATCAACAGCACCGGCGGTACGATGTTTATCACGCACATCAATGGCACGCCGGTCAGCGTTGGATCTACCGTTACGCTGTCTACCGGTCAGCAAGTGCACCTGAATTTCGACGGTACACTTAATCTGATTGGTGATGGCGATGTTGAAGAGTTCAACTTTACCTACACGGCCGCCAGCACCGCAGGTGGCTCTGACACCGGGTTTGTCTTGGTGGATTCCGTGCCCTGTTTCGTGGCAGGCACCCTGATCAGCACACCCGATGGCAATGTCCCAGTTGAACAACTTGACCCCGGTGATCTGGTGAACACCCAGGATGATGGCCCCCCAGCCTCTGCGTTGGATCGGATCACGCAACGTGGCCGCAAAGGGCGAATTTGCCCCGATCCGAATTGCAGCAAACACCTTTGGCAAACATGACATGCTGATGCTGTCACCGCTACACAGGGTGCTTATCCGCGACAGCCTGGCAGAGCTTTTGTTTGGTGAGAACGAAGTTCTGGTGGCCGCACGCGACCTGGTCAACGATCTCTCCGTGCGCCCTGTTGAAGGCGGAACAGTCACTTATGTCCATATTCTGTTTGATCGCCATCAGGTGGTCTATTCCGAAGGGCTGGCCACCGAAAGCTTCTTTCCCGGACCGCAAACCACAAAAAGCTTCGAAGAAGACATCCTGCACGAGATCTGCACCCTATTCCCGGAAATTGATCCCGAAACCGGCAGTGGCTACAGCCCCACCGCCCGTCGCACGCTAAAAAGATATGAGGCACAACTGCTTCTCTCAGCCGGGCTTGAGGCCGCCTGATATGGGATGGATTGGCCTCTTTGACGGTCAGGATCACCGGTTTGACGAGGCCGGACTTGAACAGGAAAATGCGACGTTCAGCGGGTTGCCTTCTCCTGATGCACTGATGCCGCGTGGCAGTCTGTTGGTGGAAACCCGGCTGTCACCAGACGGCCGCCCCCGCACAATGCTAAAGATACAGCGCAACCATCCGTGGCGTTTTAGCCTGTCCTTACAGGCGCTCCCCGGAGGCGGTTTCATCCTGATTGAAACTCAGGAAGATCGAATGCGCCATGTCACCCTGCCACATGTGCCCGATGGGCGCATGGATTTGATCCGATTGATCTATCGTTGGGATGCTCCTGGAAAATGGGCGCGCCTGACCATGGAACGCCCCGAAACTGACAGTTCCCATTCGGTGGATATTTCACGGCCACATCCTTTGCCTATGGCCGATTTGGCACAGGTCATCATTCATCCACATCACCGCGAACCCAACTCCGAAATCAGCTTGATGGGTTTGTCTGATCAAATCGAGCCGCACGGCCCCTTGCCCGGCCTGACCGGCAATGTACCCGTGGCAACTCCAAACGGATACGTCCCTGCCGGATGCCTGAAACGCGGCGATCTGGTGTTGACCGATTCGGGCGATGCAGTGCCGGTATTGCAAACTGTTCATCAAGTGATGCCCGCCCACGGCAGCCTGCGGCCCGTGCGCTTGCGTGCACCTTACTATGGCCTGCGCCGCGATATCGTGGTGGCACCGCATCAACGGTTAGTGATCAGTGGCTCTCAGGTGGAATACCTCTTTGGCCGCGAGGCCGTGCTGGTGCCCGCGCGCCACCTGATCAACGGGGTGTCGGCGCTGCACGCAACAGGCCCCGATTTTGTGACCTACCATCATCTGCTGCTGCCAGGTCACGAAGTGATCGATGCGGCCGGCTGCCCGGTCGAAAGCCTTTATATCGGTCGTATTCGCCGCAAACCCGAGCAACTGGCCGCCAGCCTGCTGGCCCCGTTCAACCGTGCGCACCTGCCAGAACATGCACAGCCAGTCTGGCCAGTGCTGAAACCGTTTGAGGCCATTGCACTGGCGCTCAGCCGCGTGGCCTGAACCCGCCGCTATCCTTTGTCAAAAAACGGCGTCACCTGGGCGACGATCACAGCATTCTCATCCCGCGCACGCTGCATCAGGGCACGCTCATCATCGCTGATGTCATGCCCTTCGGCCTCGCGCTCACTCAGCGTGCCATAACCCGACACATCCAATGGCGCCATATCCGCCTGCTTCAGGATCGCCACGCTTTCGCGCACCGCTTCACCCTCGTCAATACCGCTGGCATACAACATCAGAGCAGCCCCCGTAGACCCCTCAGGCAGCCCGTCACCATCCTTACGTCCCACCTCTACAAGAAGGGTAAAGACCTGCTGGCGCGATGGTTTTTTCTCTTTGCTCATCCCCTCGCCCTAGCGCGCCAGGCGTGCATTGGCAAGCGCGGGCATCTTACATGTTGTGCGATATGGGCTTAGACACAGGGAACACATTCAAAAGGAGAGATGAGACATGAAACGCATCAAGGACATGATCTCCGAGGCCAACAGCCTGGTTAACCACGCACCTGCCGCTGATCTGCTGGCGCTACATGGCCAAAGTGATGTTACCTTTGTTGATCTGCGCGATCCACGCGAACTGGAGCGCGACGGCATGATCCCCGGCGCTTTTCATTGCCCCCGCGGCATGCTGGAATTCTGGATCGACCCCGAAAGCCCCTATGCCAAACCGCAGTTTCAAACCGGAAATCGCATTGTGTTCTATTGCGCCTCCGGTTGGAGATCAGCCCTGTCCGCGCGTACCGCACAGGATATGGGCTTGCAACACGTAAGCCATGTTGACGACGGATTTTCCGGCTGGAAAAAGGCCGGCGGGCCAGTGGGTGAGAAACCCGCTAAAAGCTAAACGACCCTAGACAAGCCGGGCAAATCCAAACTGCGTAGGGTGGGTTTTAAACCCACCTTACAATCAGTCCCGCAACAGTTCATTGATCCCGGTTTTTGACCGCGTGCGCTCGTCCACCCGCTTCACAATCACCGCACAATACAGCGAAATGTTGTTTGTGGTCGGCATGGACCCGGCCACAACAACCGAATAGGGCGGCACCTCGCCATACATCACTTCACCGGTTTCGCGGTCCACGATCTTGGTGGATTGGCCGATAAACACCCCCATCCCCAACACACTGCCCTCGCGCACGATGCAGCCCTCAACAACTTCGGAACGTGCGCCAATAAAGCAGTTGTCCTCAATGATCGTCGGTCCGGCTTGCATCGGCTCCAGCACGCCGCCAATGCCCACACCACCTGACAGGTGCACATTCTTGCCGATCTGCGCACAGCTGCCAACCGTGGCCCAACCATCCACCATCGAGCCCTCACCAACATAGGCCCCGATATTCACAAAAGACGGCATCAACACCACACCCGGTGCAACATGGGCCGACCGCCGCACGATAGAACCAGGCACAGCACGGAACCCCGCATCGCGCCATTGGCTTTCGGCCCAGCCGTCAAATTTGGAGGGCACCTTGTCCCACCAGCCGGCATTGTCCGGGCCACCTTCGATGATATCCATATCGCGCAGACGGAACGACAACAGCACGGCCTTCTTGGCCCATTGGTTCACATGCCAATCACCGCTGTCTTGCCGCTCAGCCACCCGCAGGCTGCCACTGTCCAGCGCGTTTAACGTATCTTCAATCGCTTCACGCGTTTCACCCGTTGTGGCGGGCGTGATGCTGTCACGGGCTTCCCAGGCAGCTTCGATGGCAGTTTCCAGTTGAGCGTTGGACATGGGGTCAGCTTTCCATTGATCAGAGTTTAAGTACCGCATTGGCCTATACTTGGACGACAAGCGCAGTGCAATGCAACGGGATGCAGGATTATCCCACCACCCGTACCTTCACCCCAATGGATCAGGCGCAATGTTCCCGCCACAGATCAACACCGCGACCTTTTCACCGGGGTCTGGCCGGTACACACCACTCAGCAATGCAGCCAAGGCAGCAGCACCTGCCGGTTCCACCAATTGCCGCAGGTTTCGCCACAAAACGGCTTGCGCATCCACAATGGCGGCATCTGTAACGGTCACAGTTTCAATCCCCTGCGCCTGTGCCAGCCCAAAACAAATGTCGCCGATGCGTGTGGCACCCAGCGCATTCGCAGCCACACCAGATACGTCAACATCCACCGGCGCACCGGCTTGCAAGGCCCGGGTGAGGGCCGCACAGTTTTGCGGCTCAACGGCCACTACTTTGCGCCGTCCATCAAGCCAGGCCATGGACCCTGCAATCAGCCCGCCGCCACCCACAGCAATCAGCACCGTGTCAGCCTCCAGCCCCTGGCCCTCCCATTCAGCCAGGCAAGTGCCTTGGCCTGCGACGGTGGCAGGCGCATCATAGGCGTGGATCTGGATCGCACCGGTCTCGGCCTCCCACTGCCTCGCGCCTGCCAGCGCGTTGGCATAAACCCCCTCCACCACCTGCAAATCAGCGCCAAGCCGCTTGATCAGGTCAATCTTCGCAGGTCCGGCAATCTGGGGCACATAAATCCGGGCGCGGTGCCCCAAAGTGTGGGCAGCATAGGCCACTGCCGCTCCGTGATTGCCACCGGATGCAGCCACCAAACCGGCCTCAGGCACATCTTGCGACAACAACGTGTTGAACGCCCCGCGCGCCTTGAAACTGCCTGTGTGCTGCATTTGCTCCAGCTTCATCTCAACCGGAAAATCCAAACCCAGGCTTGTGGAAACCAGCACAGGCGTGCGCTGCACATATGGCGCGATACGTGCCCCGGCAGCCGCAATTTCATCGGTCCACATCATGTGTTCACACCCCTTAGTCTGGCCAATTCCTATCAATCCCTATACCCATAATGCAAAACCCCCAACAAGGACGTGATGAGTAATGAAAGACGACCGCAACAGCCAATTCCGCGATTCAGGCAGCGACCGCCGCACCGCCGAAAAAGTGCCAGACACGCCGCAAACCCGTGCCCCCGCATATCGGCTGGCCTTCAATGATCCGGACTTCTTGTGCCGCGAAGAACTGCGCCCGGTGCGCCTGCAACTGGAATTGCTCAAGCCCGAGATGATCCTGAATGAACGCGGCATCGAAAGCACCATCGTGCTATTCGGCAGCGCGCGTATCCCGAACCCCGAGCACAAAGAAAAGGCCCGCACCCAAGCGCTGGCCGACTTATCACATTATTACGATGAAGCCCGAGAATTTACCCGCCTGATGACGGAAAAATCCATGGCGACTTATGGCAAGGAATATGTTGTCTCCACCGGCGGCGGGCCGGGTGTGATGGAGGCTGGCAACCGCGGTGCTGCAGATGCAGGCGGCAATTCCATCGGTCTCAATATCGTGCTGCCCTTTGAGCAGGCTCCGAATGAATACGTCACGCCGGGCCTGTGTTTCAACTTCCACTATTTCGCCATTCGCAAAATGCATTTCCTGATGCGCGCCAAGGCAATCTGCTGTTTCCCCGGTGGCTTCGGCACATTGGATGAAATGTTCGAATCGCTGACATTGATTCAGACTGACCGGATGAACCGCGTGCCCTTCCTGCTGTTTGGCGAGAAGTTCTGGCGTTCGATCATCAATTGGGAAGCCCTGTCAGAGGCCGGCACAATCAGCGCCGAAGATCTCGATCTGTTTCAGTTTGTCGAAACCGCGCAACAGGCCGCTCAGATCATTGACGATTGGTACGCTGAATAATCCGATCATGGCCCCGGGGCCTGGCGACCCGCTAACCGGGCTGGATTTCATTGTTCAAAAAAAGGGCTGTTCGGGGTCTCGGACAGCCTGAAAAAATCACTCAGCAGCGGCTTTCTTTTCAGCACGCAGACGGCTGGGATCCCAGTTTTCCAGCACCCGACTGTTGTCATCACTGTCATATTCACGCAGCGTCCGGCTGGTGACGCCCGGAACACTCTGAAACCCATCAGCCAGCTTCTTGGGATACCATCCCTGTTTCACGTTACCGGGGAAAAACTGCGCCAGAATAGAGGACGTGCTCAACGCACATTGCGCCCTTGGCGCCGCGCCATATTCCATCGCCGCGCGCATAATGCCTTCTGCCACCTCGGGCGAGACATCCAGTTCCTGCACGCGCACATGGAAGGTTTCGCGCGCGTGATAGCGAGTATAAACATCAGCCACCATAGGCGTGATACCAAACACCACATCATTGCGTTCAGGGATAGACTTATGGGCGAACGACCCTGCCGGATCCCAGATAACCCGCTGTGAGGCGTTGATCATCATCGAGGTATGTGCCCCTGATCCGGTGGAATTGTTGATCATCGTGAACAGGGTGATCCGCGTCGGCCCATTGTGATGATAGGCTTTGCTGCGCACAAACTCTTCGGGTGCATAGACCGATTCAACCGAACAGCCTGCCAGCATCACCAAAGCCAAAAATCCGACAATCAAGCCACGCATGACATTCCCCCACAATCCCTGAAACCGCGTGCTCGTCGGCGTTTAGCTGTTCACAAGTGCGATAAACACCAGTGTTGCAATGCTGACAACGCAGCCCCAGCCAACCATTTTGATGAAGCCATCAAAGGTTTTTTCCTGAACGTCAATGTTCATCTCGCCATGTTTGTGGTCAGACATTATCGGTATTCTCCGGTTGATATCGTTCATAAATCAGGCGCTGGATACTGCATTTCCCCCGCGCTGTCACCACCTAGAGCGGTTTTCACTTAATCTTGATCAGATTGGATGAAAATCGTCCCGTCATCACACAAATGTTGCTGCTTTTCTCAAAAAGTGAATGGTATTCAACTCTTCAAGAAACGCTTTTAGCTGGCAGCTTCGTCGCCATGTTCCAATGCCTGCGCCAGCCGAAACCCAATTCGGTTGGGCGCTGTTTCTTCCACCTCAGTAGGCAAGGCACGCAGGATCACATTCAACTGGCTGACATGCTGAATCTGCTGGGTTTTGATGCCCGCCGGATCGCTGCCATAAAAGGTGATGATATCGGGATCGAAAAAGCCCATGCCCTCAATCCGCATGACCCCGGCTTCGGCCCCGGTATATCCCATGGCCACCTCATGTTCGTTGTCCAACGTTTCTTCAAAGTTCTGAATATAGAGGATCAGCCGCTCATAGGCCCATTCTGCCGGGCTTTTCTGGGCCAAGGGCTCATTGCGCAATGCTGCTGAGCGTTCCTCCAGACAGCGCGTCTGGTCCTCTGGATTGGAATGCACTTCGTGGCAGCGGGGGGGCATTGCATCGCCTTCGGCCAATTCCGCCGAGGTTTCGATCTTATTATCCATCGCGCCTATTCCTTCATCTGCCACAGCCAGGCGCCATCTTCGCGCATGGTCCTTGTCACCTCGCCTAGGTGATGCAGATGATTGAGGTGCGCAACTGCTTCCACAAGGGCCAATCCATAGATGCCCTGATCAATTTTTCGTTTGAACAGTGGGGCAAAACACTCAGCGGCAGTTTTAGGCGTGTCCAGATGCACGCGCAAACGATCCAGACAACCGTCATGATTCTCCTGCAATTGACGCATTCGCACGGGCAGGCCGGTGAAGGGTGTCTTGTGACCAGACAGCACCAGATGGTCTTCTCTCGCCAAACCGCTCAACCGCTCACAGGACTCCATCCATTCACCCACCGAATCGGCCTCGGGTTCAGTCGCATAAACGCCGATGTTAGGGCTGATCGAACTGATGATCTGATCGCCCGCAATCACCAGATTGTCGTCACGACTCCACAGCGTCAGATGCTCGGGTGCGTGGCCATTGCCGATATGTACGTCCCATGTCCGCCCTGCGGCATGAAACACATCATCTTGCATCAATCGGGTGTAACCCACAGGCAAAGGATGACAGACATCGGCAAAATTATAGGGCCGTTCGTTTTTGCGTGCCTCGTAGATCTCGGTATCCATACCCGCCCGGCGCCAATATTGCAGCAACTCTTCGGTGGTATGNTCTTCCTGATCCAGGATCAACATACGCGCCATAAGCCAGGCGGTGCGTGTCGTCACCAACTCNGCNCCAAAGCGCGCCATCAACCAGCCAGCCATGCCCACATGATCTGGGTGATGGTGGGTCAGAACAACGCGGCTGACCGGCTTACCTTGCAGCGGTCCTGCCAGCACGCTTTCCCACAACTCAACCGAGCGTTGGGAATGCATGCCCGTATCCACGATTGACCAGCTATCGCCCTCATCCAGCGCATAGATATTCACATGATCCAGCACCATCGGCAGCGGCAGCCTGATCCACAAAACACCTTTCGCCACCTCGATGGCTTCGCCACTGGCGGGCGGCTCGGGCCAGGGAAAACGCATTGGCATCACAGCACCGTCCATCATGCGCCCAACTCATCAGCGCTAAGGGCATAAAGATCGCCCGCCCCGGCGGTGGCCTGCACCAACAGGCCAGCGTGCTCGGGCAGTAAGCGCAGAATATAAAACCGCGCCAGTTTGGTACGCGCGCCATTGTCCCCTTCGGCCAGGGCCGCTGTCAGATGAAAATGTGCGCCCAGCACACGGGCAAAGGCCCGCAGAAACGGCACAGAGCCGACAAAGCGCTGGGTCATGTCGGTCTGCTTGATCATCCACTCGGTGGCTTCACGCAGGCTTTCAGTTGCCAGCCACACTGGCTCGGCCAGATCGGGCATGCTCGCGCGGGCGTGCTCTGCTTGTACCTCAACCTCGTCCAGAATGGCAAAGGCCGCATCACCGCCGTCCATCAGCTTGCGGCCCACCAAGTCCATCGACTGAATGCCATTGGTGCCTTCATAAATCGCCGTGACACGCACATCGCGGTTGTATTGGGCGGCACCTGTTTCCTCAATATACCCCATACCGCCATGCACCTGCACACCCATATCAGACACTGCGATGCCGGTGTCTGTGCCAAAGGCTTTGGTAATTGGCGTCAATAAGGCCGCGCGTGCGGCCCAATCCGCCCCGCCAGTGGCCTGCGCCATATCAATCGCCACTGCATTGGCCAGCGCAATCGCGCGCGCCGCAAAGGTATCGGCCTTCATTGAGGCCAGCATCCGGCGCACATCCGCATGATCCAGGATTGTGCCCGCCCCATCACTAACTGGTGTGCGACCCTGCTTGCGTTCCATCGCATATGCCAGCGCGTGTTGCAGTGCACCTTCGGCCACGCCGATGCCTTGCACACCCACGCCAAGGCGGGCGTTGTTCATCATGGTGAACATGCACCGCATCCCGTCATTCGCCTCGCCGATCAGCCAGCCCTGCGCGCCATCAAACTGCATAACTGCAGTCGGGCTGCCATGCAGGCCCATCTTATGTTCAAGGCTAACCACCTTCAGGCTGTTGGCCTTGCCGGGGTTGCCCTCCGCATCTGGAATAAACTTAGGCACAATAAACAGGCTTATCCCCTTGGTACCCGGCCCCGCACCGGGCAGGCGCGCCAACACCAGATGGCACACGTTCTGGGTGAAATCATTATCGCCCCAGCTGATGTATATCTTTTGCCCGGACACCGCATAGCTGCCATCCCCGTTCGGCTCCGCCCGAGAGCGCAATGCCCCCACATCACTGCCCGCCTGTGATTCGGTCAGGTTCATCGTGCCCGACCATGCACCGCTGACCAGATTGGGCAGATACACACGTTTGATCTCGTCACTGGCGTGATGTTCCAACGCCTCGATCTGGCCTTGGGTCATCAGCGGGTTCAATTGCAGGCTCAGGCATGCACTGCTCATCATTTCGTTCACGGCTGTGGTCAGCGTGATGGGCAGGCCCATGCCGCCATTATCAGGACTGGCGCCAATCGACACCCAGCCACCTGACGCAATCGCCTTATACCCATCGCTAAATCCAGGGCTGGTTCGCACAACACCGTTTTCCAGAAAGGCAGGGTCAGTATCGCCATTTCGTTGCAACGGGGCCAACACATCTTCGCACATGCGACCCGCTTCAGTCAGGATCGCGGCAGCCATATCTGGGGTGGCTTCGCCAAATCGGTCCGTTCCTGCCACTTGGTCCAGCTTGATCACATGCTCAAACAAAAACTGAAATTCGTCCACTGGCGCGCGATATGTCATGCGTGCTCTCCTGATTTATATCTTTAAGGGGCGGTTTGGCTTTAGCGTTGGCTTTGGCGCCCGACCCTTCTATGCAGTCCATCCATGGTCTAAAGTAAATGAACCTCTCCTACCAGCAACAGAAACGCCGCGTCAGACTTAATAAATGCAAAACCCTACAGAAATGCTTCATCCTGACACTCCGGGCTTTGAACGCGCCGCAGACATATTGCGCAGCGGTGCTCTGGTCGCCTTTCCGACTGAAACGGTTTACGGGCTGGGCGCGGATGCGCGCAATGATCGTGCCGTGGCCCGGATATTTGAGGCCAAAAGCCGCCCCCACTTCAACCCGCTGATAGTGCATCTGCCTTCGGTTGATGCTGCCAAAAAATTGGTCGAATGGTCAGACACAGCCAACATCCTTGCCTCAGCCTTCTGGCCCGGCCCGCTGACGCTGGTGATGCCATTGCGCCAAGGGCACGGGCTGTCACCTTTGGTCACCGCAGGGCTGTCAACGCTTGCCATTCGCNTGCCGACACATCCTGTNGCNCAGGCGCTGCTGGCGGCATTTGACGGGCCAATCGCGGCGCCGTCGGCCAATCCTTCGGGCCAGATCAGCCCAACCACANCAGCCCATGTCAGCCAGGGCCTGACCGGGCTGATTGACGCCATTCTGGATGGCGGTGCCTGTGATGTGGGGTTGGAATCAACGATTGTTGGCCTGGCCGATACGCCCACCCTACTGCGCCCCGGCGGGGTGCCAAGCGAAGCAATTGCCCAAGCGCTTGGCGCGCCATTGGCCGATCATGATAGCGACGCTTTGACTGCTCCGGGCCAAATGGCATCACACTATGCCCCCGGCGCGCAGGTGCGGCTGAATGCGACGTCGCGCCATGATGGTGAGGTGTTGCTTGGCTTTGGGCCAACAGAGTGTGATCTGAACCTGTCGCGCGCTGGCGATCTGGTCGAAGCGGCGGCCAACCTGTTTGGCCATTTGCATGCGCTGGATGCGCTTGGGGCTGGCACCATTGCCGTGTCACCCATCCCCGAAACGGGCCTGGGCCGCGCAATCAATGACCGGCTGCGCCGGGCCGCAGCACCTCGCGGATAGTGGTCCAGTAGCCGGACCATCGTCAGCCCCCGGGGTGGCGATTCCAGCCATAATTCCAAAGCACTTTATCTCAGCAACCCTGCTCTCAGAATGAGCGTTGCGCATCCAATAGCCATATCGCCAGCCCATGCAGGGGGG
>JGI24025J20009_10000701_pt1 | contig 25992 bp, 21 predicted proteins | sample Cruoilmetagenom3_FD_20009 | JGI IMG/M metagenome (IMG submission 20009) | reverse complement strand
AAGTCATTATCAAACCATTTTTCTATGTGTTCAAGATAATTTAATACTCCTCTCTGAAAAACTCTTGAAAAATAGGGATTTAAATCTTCTATGATAAGATGAACAGATTCGTTTCGAATGTCAGAAATATATTCGATATTCTTTCTGACAGGGTCAAGTTCATTCGTAAATACTTTCTTAATACATTCATCTATTGTTAAAGATTCTCTTTTTTGATTTCTTTTCTTCCTACGAAAGACACTAAGTTTTCGCCCTTCGCTTGTTTGGAAAAGATACGCTTTTAATAAAAGTTCCCATGCATTCGTAAAGAGAATGCTAAACGACTCTGTTCTATATTCCACCGTTGGCTTATTAAAGATCTCTAAAGAGAGTAAAAAGGCACTTTCACTTTTCTCGAGTAGCTTTTTCGTTAATCTCCGCATTTCAGCTTTCTCAAATACTCAGCTATTTCCTGTTCTTTCATCTTCCAGCACCTCATTTAATTCAAAATTCATAACTCATCATTCAAAATTAATCATGCCACCAGCACCTCGTTCATCTCTTCTAAAATATCCTCTAATTCACCTTTAAAAACTCGATATGCCTTTACTGCTCCACCTTTCTCATAAAAGGGAGCAAATTCAAAGTCTTCCATTTCTATACTCAGACTTGTAGCAATGTGATCCTTTATTGTTTTAAGCCACTCTTTTTGTTCAGGAGTGAATTTATGCCCCAAATTCTCCTGCTTACTAAGCCATTCATCAAATCTTTGATTTACAGTGTCTGAATATGGTTCAAGAATATCACTTTCTCCAATAGCGAAACGAATTAGGGAAATAATATCAGTTAAAAGTTTTGGGGCTCCAGCCCTTTGCACCTTTGCTCTCTCCAGTTGCTCGTAAGCCCTCCAGAGCTTTTCAGTATTTAAGAAGTATGGTGGCTTTTTTATAGCTTCAGCAAGTTCTTTAATTTGCTCATATGTGAGATGACGTTGTCCATGTGGTTTACTATAAATAATCTGAAGCGCAGTGATTTCATCTTTGTTTTCTTCAATAAACTGCTTGAATGTATTCACAATAGTCCGAGATCGTTCTTTTGCCTTTTCATCAAATCCTGCAAAAATCACAGAATCTTTACTCACTCTATCAATAATCTGTTCATTCCTTTTTTTAATATCTATGAGGGTGTTCCTGAATTCAGGATTATCAAAAGGTTCACAGGCAATTTCTACAAGTTTCTCTTGAGCCTTCATTATTTCCTCCTCTGTGGGAGAATCAGTATTGAATATTTCCATTGCCTTTTTAAATCTTTTATCTGCATCCGCCGCATCTAAAAGACTATTGATGATTTGATTTAATGTTTTACCACCTCCAGCTTCTTCAATTTCTCTTCTTTCTTTATCCTCTATCTCCCTGTTCAATCTTGCAAGTCTCCCAGAAAGAGCGGTAAGTGTATCCTCATCTTTTCTACCAAGAACAATTGAATTAAGAAGTTTCTCAAAAGATACACTCCTTTTCCTTTCTAGAGGCCAAGAATCGGTTTTATCATTCTCACAGACCCCAATGGCATCCACGATTACGAAGTGCGTTTTGTGAATTGCGTCTGGTGTAACAGCGTTAAGATCAGTAGGGAGAATAGTTCGAGTTCCACGGCCCTTCATTTGCTCAAAATAAACCCGCGATTTTACATCTCGCATAAAGATTAAACATTCTAAGGGTTTTATATCCGTTCCTGTTGAAATCATATCGACAGTTACTGCTATGCGTGGATTGTAGGAATTCCTGAAGCTGGTAATTAAATCCTCGGTTTTCTCTCCAGTGGTTTTATAAGTGATCTTCTTACAGAATTCATTACCCCTTCCAAATTCTTCCCTTACAATATGAACAATATCCTCTGCATGTGAATCATCTTTGGCAAAGATAAGGGTCTTTGGAACCTCTTTTCTGCCAGGGAATATTTCAGTGAAAAGCTTCTCTTTTAAGGTCTTTATAACCATCCTTATCTGATCAGGAGCAACTACGCTCCTATCTAATTGTTCGGGAGGATATTCGAGGCTCTCATCTAGCTGTTCCCACCTTACTTTTCTCGTAAGCTTGTCTCTTTTGTCTATATAATATCCTGCCTCGACTTTGCTGCCTTCTTCTGAAATTTTAGTTTGGATACGATAAACCTCATAACCCACATTTGCATCATCAGCAACCGCCCTTTCGTGAGGATATTCTGTCACGAGATTCTGATTGAAAAATCCAAGAGTCTGTTTGGAGGGCGTTGCGGTTAAGCCAATAATGAAAGTATCAAAATATTCAAGCACTTGCCTCCAGAGGTTGTAAATAGAACGATGACATTCATCAGTTATGACAAAATCAAAGGCCTCGATAGGGATTTGAGAATTGTAGGTGACTACTTTTGCCTCATCTTCCCATGGGGTTAAACTAAAAATGGAACGTTCCTCAAGCTCTGGGTTAAATTCAGGCTCACCTTTAAGCATTGAATACAATCTTTGAATTGTGGAAATGCAGACACGGCTGACGTAATCTATTGTATTGCTTGTAAGATACTGAATATTGTATAGTTCTGTAAATTTTCTGCCATCATCAGGGGTAACATATTGCTGAAATTTTTGGAGGGTCTGTCTTCCGAGAGTTCTTCTATCAACAAGAAAAAGAATCCTTTTTGCATTCGCAAATTTTATCAAACGATATACAGAGCTAATAGCAGCATGGGTTTTCCCCGCACCTGATGCCATTTGTATTAAAGCCCTCGGTCTTGCTTCTGCAAAGGACTTTTCAAGGTTCGTAATAGCCTCAATCTGGCAATCCCTTAGGCCTTCCGTGATTAAAAGCGGCAGGTTCTGAAGTCTTGCCCTGAGAGTTCTATCTTGAGAAAGCCATCTTTTCAGTGTTTCTGGTCTATGAAAAGCAAAAACCCTGCGAGAACAAGGATAGGGATCTCTTTCATCCCTAAAATAAGTCTCAACACCTGTGCTCTCATAGGCAAAAGGAGGGGGTTCTTGAACATGAGGAAGACTTTTGAGTACCCCAGTTATATATTTCTCGGATTGTTCTACAACCCCACTTAAGGTTGTACCTTCTGGCTTTGCTTCTACAACTCCCACAGGCTTTTTATCAACAAAAAGTAAATAATCCGCATAACCTGATTTAAGAGGAAATTCGCGAACAGCAACTCCAAGAGAAGAACCAGGGTTAAATTGGTCCAGATCTTGAATATCCCATCCAGCTGCTTTAAGGAGCAAGTCAATTTTTTTGCGTGCTTTTTCTTCGGGTTCCATCTAAGTCACCAAGTTAATTGTACGGGGTCTAAAAATTCCTGTCTCTTTTACTTTGAACTTCCTAAGATATAATTTATAGAATTCTCTGATTCCCTTTTTCTCTTCTTTTAACTTAACCATTATTTTATATTTTATGGTTTTTTAAGAAATTGTCAACGATTCTTTATTTTGGAGTTTCATGATTTTTTTCGCAAGAACAAAAAGATGGTAGGTTTTTCAAAACATATGTTATTGTGATACGCTCATACCAGTAGAGCGGGGTCTTGTACCTCGCATAATACTGAGAAACCCTATCGTCCCCAATTTGTCTAAAGAAATATTAAATCCACAGATTAACTAAAAATCAGACCTAAGCACATCTTCCTAATTCATATAATGTCAAATGGTAGTGCCAAAATGTCAACCCCGTCCCCAATTTGTGGAATTATCAGAAAAAAGGTTATCAAAAGACCCCCTCCACACCACCAGAAAAGGGGCTCTATTTTTTAAAATAATCATTTGAAATACAATTATTTAAAGAAATAAAATCAAAAGGAAAAATAAAAGAAAAAATTAATTGCCTATTTTGTAAAACAAAATCGCAGACTTAGTATGCGTTTTTCTAAAAGAAAATCGAAACGGTTTTTGTATATTTTTCTCCTTGACATTCTAAACCTTTTCTTAATTATTTAATATGTATAAAATAGGAAATATTAGACTAAATGTTGCCTTAAATTGTATGCTTATAATTATAGGAACGTATATAGATGGATAGGTTCTATAATCGTTGTATATTTTGTAGAAAAAAATTGCCTTCGAATTCAAAAGGAGAAGGTGAGCATGTCATCCCTAAAAATATTTATGGGTTTTGGAGAATTTACGATATTTGCGATGAATGCAAGCAATATTTTGGGGATAATATAGATCAAATTTCACTTCAAAACATGGATATTTTGGATGCAATGAAGGGCTTAAATTTACCTAACGCGGATAAATTATTTGAAAATTTATCTTATGTAGGATTTGATACTATTGATAAGCGTAAAATCCCGATGATTAAGAAAGGCGACGGATTTAAAATAAAATCTACAATGAAAGACAAGCAATTCTTGGAATGTTCTGAAGATGATTGGGATAATTATCTTGTGAGATGGTTGGAAAATAACGTTGGTAATAGAATTGATAAAGACGAATTCAATAGAGAAATTGAGCATCTAAAAGTTAAATATGACGCTCTTAAACCTGGGGAAACAGTTCATTCCAGTGTTTTAAACTACTCTATCAGAAAACGTCAAACTCATAATTTAGAAGTTAATCATCAAAAACTTCCTCCAATCTCTAAACTTATTGCAAAAATTGTAATATGTTTCCTGCGATATGTTCTAACACCCCAACAAATTGAAACGATTCCTAATTACGAATTATTGATTAAACATGCTAGATTTGAAGGTCCTCTTGAAAAACCTTTGATAAATTGGTGCGCTCGAGCTTCAAAAATTAAGTATCATATGTTTCACAAAATCGCAATTTATACGCTTGAAAAAGTCCAAATGGTAGACGTAACTTTTTTTGGGTATCCAAATTGGAGGACTGTTTTGGGAAGTACAAGCCCAATCATAATAAAGGATAACAGGGGTAATGAATTAAAAGAACTTTGGTTTGTTTTGGATTTTAAGAACTTGGAAAATAGAGAGAAATATATTTGCCTTAAATATGCTGGAGATAGTCAGCTACGATGCGTAAAAGGTGAAGGGCTTTAAGGAAAATTACAGTTGCCTGTCACCGTAATTTTTATAAAAGCTCCCTTGATTTTAGATGAGTTTTATTTATGATTTAAGAAGAAAGGAGGTGAGTATGAAAAAATTTATTTTGTCTATTTCCATTATTTTTTTCTTTATAGGGTGTAAAGAAGAGCCTATTGGTTTTGAAGTTCCTGTTGAATGGGAGAAAATATACGGTGGAGAAGATTTTGATCGTGGATATTCAGTATGCCAGACCTCAGATAAGGGATATATTATTGTCGGAGAAACGATGTCCTTTGGGGCAGGTAGCTATGATGTTTATCTAATAAAGACAGATGAAGAAGGAAATGAAGAATGGTCAAAAACATACGGAGGTAGCAGTACTGATTTTGGCTTTTCAGTCCAGCAGACCTCAGATGGGGGGTATATAATTAGTGGAGAAACTTTTACCTATGGAGTAGGTGCTGCTGATGTATATTTAATAAAGACCAATACTTCAGGAAATGAAGAGTGGTCAAAAACATTTGGTTTTGCTGGTAATTATTGGAGTGGTGGAAAATCTGTCAAACAAACTTCGAATGGTGGATATATCATTACAGGATGGGTTGGATCTTCATCTACTGGCGATGAAGATATTTATCTAATAAAGACGGATGTTTCGGGAAACGAAGAGTGGTCAAGAACCTTAGGGGGTAGCAATTATGATGTAGGTAATTCAATAGACCTAACCGAAGATGGGGGTTTTATCATTGCTGGCAATACTATTTCTTATGGTGCTGGGGGAAGCGATATTTACCTGATAAAGACGAATAGTTCGGGGGATACCCTCTGGACGAAAACCTTTGGGGGAAGTGGTTCCGATAAAGGTTACTCAGTCCAACAGACTTCGGACAGGGGATATATTATCGCAGGAGAGACTAACTCCTACGGTGCAGGTGGTTATGATCTTTATCTAATAAAGACAGATGAAGAAGGAAACGAGGAGTGGTCAAGAACATATGGAGGCGAGGAAACGGATTCGCAATCGGATGTAGGAAATTCAGTTCAACAGACTTCGGATGGAGGATACATTGTAATAGGAAACACATGGTCTTTTGATGCTAAGCCTGGGGAGGGTAATATCTATTTAGTGAAGACAGATGGAGAAGGAAATATAGAATGGGAGGGAACTGTTGATAATACTGATGATAGAGGTTACGGCGTTCAACAAACTAGTGATGGAAAATATATTGTCGTAGGAAGTACGTGGCCTTCTGGCGCTGGACACTACAGTGTTTATCTCGTTAAAATTGATTAGAATATTAAGCTTTTAGAAATCTATATCAGTAAAAGATGATTAATTATTTCATTTACGCACGGAAATCAACAGACGAAGAAGATAGGCAGGTTCTTTCAATTGATTCACAATTAAGGGAATTAATTCACAAATCGCAACAATGCAAGGACCGTCCCTATATTTTTGTAGTGGCTGGGGAGTAGGGATTCGAACCCCAACGCCAGGATCCAGAGTCCTGTGTCCTGCCATTAGACGACTCCCCAAAAATAGCGCCACGGGGATTTGAACCCCGGTTTTATGGCTGAGAACCATATGTCCTGGGCCAGGCTAGACGATAGCGCCACAATTCTTATATACTCAGTTTGTAAGATTTGTCAACCTTTGCGAACTTCCATCTATTCATTTTGTAAAAGAATAAACCCTTGCAAAGAAAAATAATTTTAATATAATAGAATAAACGGGGCGTAGCGCAGGCTGGTTAGCGCGCCAGCATGGGGAGCTGGAGGTCGGTGGTTCAAGTCCACTCGCCCCGATATAAATAAGAGAGGAATCGTTAATTTAATTTACAGGATTTAGGTAAATGACCTTTTTATTTTTTCTCATTCGAGTTTTGGGGTATTTTTTGCCCAAAGGTTTGGCAGAATTAACAACCCGCGGTATTGCTAGACTTTTCTACTACTCTGTATATAGAAAAGGTGCAAGCAACCATTTTTCTAATCTTAAAGCAGTATTTGGAGATGAAATTGAAGAGAAAAAATTAAGGGAAATATCCAAGAGAGCAGAATATAACCTGGCTATAGCTCTCTATGAGCACTCTATAATGGATAGGCTAAATAGTAGAAATTACGCTAAATACCTGAAGGCGGAAAATATAGAAAATCTTTTTCAGGCGTATAGAGAAGGTAATGGAGTGGTAATACTCAGTGCTCATCTTGGAAATTACGAATGGGGAGCAGCTTTAATGGCATTTAAAGGGCTTCCTGTAGCTGTAATGTCAATAGAATATAAAACCGAGTTCATAAAAAAACTTTACGAGGTCAATAGAAGAAAGGTTGGAATTAATGTATTCTATGTCCGTCGATCATTTTCCGGCCTGATTAGATTTTTAAAGAAAGGAGGAGTTCTTGCTATAGCCGCGGATAGGAAATTTGGCGAATCCAATATGCCGGTTGAATTGTTTAAAAGGAAAATTGAAATACCAAAGGGTGCTTTTTTTCTTGCATCTCATCTTGATGCATCCATTGTTCCTGCTTTTTCCTTAAAAGAGCAGGATAGGTTATATCATGTCTATTTTGAAAAGCCCTATAAGATTACAGGAGATCAGATTGAATATGGTGCAAAAAGATATGCAAAAATCCTTGAAAAGTATGTCAAAAGGTATCCCGAACAATGGCTTGTCTTTGATAAAATATGGGATTGAAAACCTTAATAGTCATACCTGCATATAATGAAGAGGGTAATATCGGTCCACTGCTAAATAAAATATATACATTATTTCCCTCACAGGACGTTTTAATTGTAGATGACGGTTCACAGGATAAAACTGCGGTGGATGCTGAAAAAGCCGGGGCAAAAGTAATAAAACAGGCTAAGAATCTTGGCAAGGGTCTTGCGTTAAGAAGGGGTTTTGATTTTGCCATACAGAGTGGTTATGATGAAGTTATAACAATGGATGGAGATGGTCAACACAACCCGTCTGAAATTCCAAAATTCCTTTCCGCATCTAAAAGAGAAGAAGGTAACTTGATTATTGGAACAAGGAATCACAATTTATTAGAAATGCCTCTCGTGAGATTTTTTGTGAATAATATAACTTCGCTCATTGCTTCCCTTCTTGCAGGTATTCGTATCCACGATAGTCAATCAGGCTATCGCCTGATTAAGACAAAATTGCTTAAGGATATTGACCTTAAAACAAGCCGTTTCCAGACAGAAACTGAAATCATAGTGAAGGCTGTTAGATCAGGATTTCAAGTGAAAGAGATACCAATAGAGATTCTCTATATTGATAAAAGTCGAAGTCATATTAACCCTTTAATAGATACAATACGATTTTTTATACTCGCACTTAAATTGTTATGGCGTTAATACTTATTTCAAATGATGATGGTATAAATGCAGAGGGGCTGAGAGTCCTTAGAGAATCTGTTAAGGATTTGGGCAGGACAATTGTTTTTGCTCCAGATGGAGAAAGGAGCGGTTATAGCCATTCCCTGACCTCTCGCAAGCCTATAAGGGTGAGAAAGATTGGTAAGGATACTTATTCACCGATGGAACTCCAACTGACTGCATTTTATACAGTATTCGTGGAATACTAAAAGAAAAGCCAGATATAATTCTTGCCGGTATCAATCACGGAGCCAACCTTGGAATAGATGTTTCTTACTCGGGGACAGTGGCAATAGCAATGGAAGGAACATTCCTTGGTATTTCCTCCATTGCATTTTCACAGGTTAATTTCCGCGACTCATTTAATCCGAATTTTGCAAAAAGAGTGGTCAAAAGCATAGTTGGACGTGTATTGGAGGAAAAATTACCTGAAGGTGTGTTCATTAATGTAAATCTCCCTCCCGAACCAAATGGGAAACTTCGAATAACAAAGTTAGGCAACAGGATTTACAGGGATTCAGTTATAAAGACAGGAGAAGATGGAAATGAAGTATTGTATTCTCTTGGGAGAGAGTCCCCTACCTGGATATCGGAGAAAAACTCTGATTTTGATGCGATTGATGAGGGATTTGTTTCCGTTACCCCTATACATATGGAATGCACCGAGTATGAGACGATGAAAAAACTCTCCAAATGGGAGAAAAATTATAAGTTATAAGCATCAGTGTGAATCAATGGTTGAAAATCAAATAAGGAGAAGAGGTATTACAGAAGAAAGGATACTCAGGGCTATGAAAGAAGTTCCAAGACATGAATTTGTGGGAGAAGGCCTAAAAGATGTAGCCTATCAGGATAGTCCCTTGCCAATCGGTTATGGGCAAACCATCTCGCAGCCTTATATAGTAGCCTTGATGACTCAGCTACTCGATGTATCCGAAGACCATAAGGTTCTTGAAATTGGCGCAGGAAGTGGCTATCAGGCTGCAATTCTTTCAAAACTTGCAATGAGCGTAATAACCGTAGAAAGAATTCCAGAACTCTCCAGAAGGGCAAAAGAGATTTTACAGAAACTCGGGTATAATAATATTACTGTGGTAAGCGGCGATGGGAGTATAGGTTACAGTAAATATGCACCCTATGATCGGATAATAGTCACTGCTGCTGCCCCTGAAGTTCCTAACTCCCTTATTAACCAATTATCTGATCAAGGTAAGATGGTGATTCCAATAGGTAATATAATCACACAGTGCTTAGAAGTTGTAAAAAAAAGAGGAAAACGTATAATAAAAGAAGGGCACGAAGGGGTACGATTCGTTCCCCTCATCGGCAAGGAGGGTTGGCAAGACGGGGCGTAGCGCAGCCAGGTTAGCGCGCCTGGTTCGGGACCAGGAGGTCGGTGGTTCAAATCCACTCGCCCCGAATATTTTAGGATTAGTATAAAGTGCAATTCTTGAATTGCTGTTGATTTTTATAGGGAAATTAAAAATTCACCTCAAAAGCCACCCACATAAAGCAGATATTGGTGCCATAAATAAATTATCCTCAATTTTTGGCAGGCTCTCAACGAAAGTTGCTGTTATAGCACCAATGATGAGTTGTAACAATGAAATATTATAGTATAACCTTACAATGAGACCTGCAAGAAGACAAATAGAAAGGCAGGCTAAGGAACCCTCCAATGTTTTATTGTGAAATATTCTTACTCGCGGAAAATTTAAACCAACGAGTTCGGCGACCAAATCACCAAGGGTAAGGAAAAGTAGCGACAAACCTCCAATCCCTCTTGGAAAGATGAGTATAACAAAAAGGGAGGATATTAAATAAAGGGTATAGCCAGAGAAAATACGGGTTGATTCTCCTTCTTTCAGCAATATTTTAAGCCAACGGGCCTTGTGCAAATCAGGTCGCACCCTGCGAAGAACTTCAAAAATTATGAAAACTCCTAAGAAGGCGGCAGTGAAACCAATAGTGAACTTCCTTGTAAAACATAGATCGAAAAGTGGAATAATTATGGCACCCAATCTTATTAATTTTCTTATAAGTTTTATTTTTACAACCTTTCTACCATGGGATTCAAATTCAGACTTTATGCCACCAGCTTTAACAATTGTTACTAAAGAAGAAATTAGCAAAGTGATACAGATTATAGCGGTAAAGATTGAGTAAGCGTTGAACCCGGAGTGCCAGAAAATTAAGTAGGAAAGGGTGGGCAGACCAAAAAATGCAGTAAAATTTGTGCTTCTTGTAATCCAGAAAGATACAAGCACAAAGAACATGAAAAATGAAAATGGAACAACAGAACTTATTGTAAGAAATTTGATTGAGATTGTGATGAGAAGGTAGATAAGTATACCATAACCAGTTGCAGCACCTCGACCTCCTTTAAATTTTAAATAAAATGGGAAAGTGTGCCCTATAATAGCAGAAAATCCACTTGCTAAGAGGATAACTGTAGGTACTTGTAATAAACAGGCGATGAATATTGATATGACACCTTTAGTCATATCAAAGAGCAAGGTAAATATTCCAGGGAATTTTCCTAAAACCAAAAAAGCATTCATTGCTCCTGGATTTTTGCTGCCATGTTCCCTGATATCTATCCCGCGCAATAACTTACCCAGAACATATGCCGTAAGAATTGAGCCGAGTAAATAACCTATTATAATTGCAAGAATTGAATTGAACATTCTTATTTGAAAATTATATATTGAAGAATTAATCTGTCAAGGAAATAATGAAATTTGTTATACTGTTAAAAAGATCGGGTGCTTGACAGAAAGGGTTGGAATTATATCCTTTGAAAAAAGGAGGAAAAGATGAGAAATTTTTATCTTGATTTTTCAACAAAGATTTATTTCGGAAAAAAACAGATTAAGAAACTCGGGAAGGCAATAAAACCCTTTGGGGATAAAATCCTAATCGTAACGGGTAAGGGCTCTGTTAAAAAATACGGCATATTTGATGATGTCATAAAAGAACTTAAAAAAGATAATATTGAATGGTCTGAGTATTCCGGGATAACACCAAATCCACGATTGAAAGAAGTCATGAAAGGAATCGAAATTGCTAAAAAGGGAGATGTTGACTTGATTCTCGCAGTTGGAGGAGGCTCGGTTATTGATGCATCGAAATCGATAGCCTTTGGCAAATATGTAAGTGGTGATCTCTGGGAATATTTTGTTGAGGATAAAAACGTAGAGAAGGCTCTGCCGGTTGGAACTGTTCTGACCGTTGCTGCAACCGGTTCAGAGATGGATGGGAATTCAGTAATAACAAATGAAGAAAAAAAGCAAAAATTCTCAATTCATTCTGAAAAAATAAAACCTAAGTTTTCTATCCTTGATCCTACTTATACTTTTACAGTCCCACCCAAACAGACAGCTTATGGAATTTCTGATATTTTCTCACACCTACTGGAGCAGTATTTTTCCCCTACAACAACCGATTGGTGGATTCCCGATAGAATAGCAGAAGGAGTTCTAAAGACCCTTATTTACTGGGGGAAAGTTGCCTATAGAGATGGATATAATTACTTTGCAAGAGCTAATATAATGTGGGCTTCTACAATGGCTCTAAATGGAATTACTGCAACGGGGAAGATAACCGATTGGGCAACTCACAAGATGGAACATGAACTCTCTGCATACTATGATATCCCCCATGGTGAGGGTCTTGCAATACTACAACCCTACTGGATGGAATATGTTCTGGATAGCGAGACTCAGGAGAGATTTGCGATATACGGCAGGAATGTCTGGGATATAAAAGGTCTTTCTGATGAAGAGACCGCAATAAGATCGATCAAAAAGACAAGGGAATTCTTTAATTCGCTTGATCTGCCTTCAAAATTAAAAGAAGTTGGAATCAATGGCAAATATATTGAAGAAATGGCAGGGAATCTGGAAGAAAGACTCGGCAAAATTGGCGGATTAAAAAAACTATCTAAAAAAGATGTGGAAAACATCTACAGAATGGCTTTGTAAAAGTTGATTTTTTTATGGGATAGATTATGAGGTTGAAGAAAATAGGGGGGTTTAGTATAGGGACTCTTCTATCCCGTCTCAGTGGGCTTGGGAGGGAAATTGTCTTTGCATATCTTTTTGGTTCCTCTGCGAACATGGATGCTTTCCGGGTTGCTTTTAACATTCCAAATCTATTAAGAGATTTTTTTGGCGAAGGAGGAATAAATGCAGCTTTCCTACCTGTATTTTCTGGATATCGATCTAAGGAGGGTAGGGAGAGCGCTAATGGTTATTTATCTTCATTCCTTTTTCCTCTGATTCTGATCCTTCTTTTTGTAGTTTCTCTTGGTATTATATTCTCTCCACAGATAATCTCTGTTGTGGCAAGAGGTTTTACAGGGAATCCCGAGCAATTTCACCTGACGGTGAAGTTAACGAAGATAATTTTTCCCTTCTTAATTTTTATTTCTCTTGCTTCCGTTGCAATGGGTATTCTTACATACTTTGATCGTTTTTTCATTACAGGGATCTATCCTATATTCTTTAATCTATCAGTAATCCTATGCTCCTTCTTATTATTCAAAAGTTTTGGAATTGTTGGTGCGGGTATTGGAGTTCTTATAGGAGGGCTTTTACAATTCTTGTTTTTGCTGGTTTTTCTCCCTCATTCTGGTATAAGACTAAAAGCTCCTGAATTAAGGCATCCAGGTGTCTCGACTTCTTTTAACCTTTTAGGCCCTGTATTTCTTGCCTACGCTGCAACAAAAATAAATGTAGCGGTAACTCTTTTCCTCGCTTCTCTTCTTCCAGTTGGAAGTATCTCATACATGAGTTATGCATATAGAATAATGCAGCTCCCCCTCGGAATGTTTGGGGTGGCGGTTGCTGCAGTTTCCCTCCCGGAGCTCTCAAGAATAGCAGCAGCCAGAAAGTCTCAGGATTCTTCTATATTGGGTGCCCTTAGATCCCTTTTCCTTTTGACCATTCCTGCAACTTTTCTTCTCTTTGCACTGAGGATTCCTGCTGTTCACGTGCTCTACGAACACGGGGCATTTAGCCCTCAGGACTGCTACAACACTGCATCTGTTCTTCTCTTCTATCTATTGGGGATCCCTTTCATTTCAGGGAATAAGGTTATAAGCAATGTGTATTTTTCCAGAAAAGATGCAAAAACCCCAATGAAGATCAGTTATATTACAATGGTAATGAATGTCCTTCTTGCTATAATTTTGATGAACAGATTAGGAATTAGAGGTTTGGCTCTGGCAGTATCGATTTCTGGAGCAGTTCAATTCGCTCTCCTTTCTAAACCACATTTTGAAACTTTGAAGAAGATGATACCCTTTTTTGGAAAAATTTTACTTCTTTCTCTTATCTCAATTATGCCTGTTATTTATATTCAACATAATTTTGGTCCTTTATTTTCTCTTATTGTCGGCTCTATCCTTTTCGGGTTGATTTTTGTATGGTGTGGATATATATTAAAAATAGAGGAGATATGCCGGATTATAAAGAGGTAAAGCATTCTGTGGAAAGTTTATTATTTGTTGCCAGCTCACCTCTGAGTGCGAAGAGGATGGCTAATATAATAGGTTGTTCACCCAGGATGGTTGAGAAAGTGGTACACTTACTTGAGAAAGAATATAGAGAATCTGAAAGATCTTTTACAATTCAGAAGGTAAATAAAGGTTACCGACTTTATACCATATCCGAGTTTTCTGAATTGGTAAAAAAACTTACCAGCAAACGAAGGTTATATCTTTCAAGGCCTGCACTGACCACACTTGCGATAATTGTTTATAGACAGCCAATTGCCAAAAGAGAAGTGGAGAGAATAAGAGGAGTTGATTGCTCGGGTGTTATTATTACCCTTCAGGATGCTGGTCTAATCAAGGTGGTAGGGAGAGGAGATGGTTTTGGACACCCATATTTATATGGAACAACTGATAAATTTCTGGAAGCCTTTCAACTTGAATCCCTTGAGGAACTCCCTGAAATAGAGAATGAAGATTCAGCGTTTTTTGGCGAGGGCGGGAGTCGCTTCCAGGAGAAAAGCAGCTGATCTTATCAAAAAGGGTTTGGTAAAGGTTAACGGAGAAGTGGTTGACAAACCCTACTTTCAGGTAGATCCTGAAAGGGATTGTGTTGAGTTTAAAGGAGAACAGATAAACCTCCCTCTTGAATGGACTTATATTCTTTTGAATAAGCCAGAAGGAGTAATTACAACTGCCTCTGATGAATTTGGAAGAAAGACAGTGATGAACTTAATTGACTTAGATGAACCAGGTCTCGTTCCTGTAGGGCGATTAGATGAGGATTCCGAGGGGTTGATACTTATTACCAATGATGGGAAGTTAGCGCATCAATTGACACATCCCTCCTTTGAAATAGAGAAGGAGTATAAAGTTGTTTTGCCAAGGGCACCAGGTTATGAGATTAAAACGATTGAGCAAGGGATAAAGGTTGGGGATGATTACTTGAAAGCTTCCAGACTTCGTTTTGGAAAAGATAAAATTATATTTATTACACTTAAAGAGGGTAAAAACAGGGAGATAAGAAGAATGCTTGGAAGATTGGGCTACAGAGTTGAACATCTTATCAGAATAAGGATTGGAAATCTTGAACTTGGGGATCTTTCTCAGGGAGAGTGGAGAAAACTTACTCAAAAAGAAGTAAAAAACTTGAAAGAACTTTGTTATGGATTCTAATAAAAATTTCATTGCTTTAGATCTTGAAACCTCAGGCTTGGATTCTTCAACCGAGGAAATTATTGAAATAGGTTTAGTTCGTTTTGAGAATGGCAAAGTTGTGAATGAATTCTCAAAGACGGTTAATCCAGGAAAAAGTGTTTCTGATAATGTTTTAATGCTCACTGGACTAAAACAGAAAAAACTGGACAGAAGTCCAACCATCCAGGAATTGATACCAGAAATCAAAGACTTTATCAGGGAAGAACCCCTGGTTGGGCATAATATTTCATTTGATACAGACTTTCTAAAATCTCATCTTCCTCTTCCTAATATTACCTATGATACTCTGAGGCTATCACAAATATATTTGCCTTTTGCCAGTAGCCACAAATTAGCATATTTGGCAGAATATCTTACCATTCCTTATAAGGATGCTCATAGAGCATTAAATGATGCAAAGATGTGTGGAAGAATCTTTTTAAAGATCTATCAGATAATGACCAACCTGAGTCCTGAGTTATTAAAGAGACAACTGGAAGTTATAGAAGGTAAGTTTCCAGAAAGCGATCTTATAAAAAGCGCCTTAGAAAATTCCTTGAAAAAAGGCTTGAATAGAAAGCCCTATCCCTTCGAGATTCCCGTAAATTTCAGGGAAAATAAGAAAGAAGAGGAAGGTAAAGAACTCTCATCAATTAAGGAATATTTTGACTACAAAGGTTTGGAGAAGAGACCTTCGCAGCTAAAGATGGCAGAATTGGTATATTCCTCCTTAAACAATGATGAATTTCTTTTAGTAGAAGCTTCTGCTGGAACAGGTAAGTCCCTTGCCTATTTAATCCCTGCTATCATTATAGCCAAGGAGTCAGGAGAACCTATTTATATATCCTGTTACACAAAGAACTTGCAACAACAAGTATTTACTCACGATATCCCTTTTGGAGAGGAGATTACGGGATTTGGAGTAAATACATTACTTAGAAAAGGTAGGTCCAATTATCTATGTCTTCTAAAATTTAGAGAACTCCCTAAAAGTCTAAATCCTATTTTTCTATCAGCTCTCTATCTCTGGGGTTACCTTACAAGAACAGGAGATCTCTCAGAAATTTCCTATCTGTTTAGAGAGATAAATAGCGGATTATTATCAATGGATGAGTCTTGCAGGAAGGAATCCTGCCCCTATTATAGCAGTTGTTTTTACTATAATATGATGAAAAAAGTAAAAAATGCAGATCTTATTCTTGTTAATCATGCTCTCTTTTTTACTGGAAATCCGAATTCGAAGAGAGTAATCTTTGATGAGGCTCACGAGTTAGAAAAGGCTGCAACTTCAGGATTTTCTTTAACTATAAGTTTCGGAGAACTCCAGGCAGTTCTCAACAATATCAAAAAAGAGTTAAAAAGAAAAAAGAATAAGTTATATAAAAATATCAAGAAGATAATTGATGAGGCAAAGAAATCCTTTGAGAATGTTGGAAAATCAATTGTTTCATCCAACGAATACAGTGTGGGATTTTATAAGGATGAACAATTATTGCCCCTTCGATCTCTTACAGAGCATCTGGAAGATCTGATCAATATTCTTTCCTCTCCTGAACTGGAAGAAGATCAAACTGTGGATAGATTGCAGGAGGTTATCTCAAAATTGAAGATTATTATCGAACAAAAAGAAAAGGAAAGGGTATTTTATTACAAATTTCCAAATCGAAATCGCCCCTTATCCCTTGAACTGATAGCGGCTCCATTGAATGTTGATTCATACTTAGAGGAGTACTTATACCCAAACATGGATTCTTTTATTATGACCTCTGCAACTCTCACAGTGGGTGAATCATTCGATTTTGTAAAGTATATTCTTGGACTGACAAGGCTAAATAAGCGTTTGAAAGAGATATCCCTTCCTGATACCTATAATTTCAGGGAACAGGCTTTGACCATTGTTCCAACCTATTTATCAAATCCTGTGGATTCAAGTTATATCGAACATGTTAGTCAGTTTATTAAAGATATCATCCTGCCTGAAAAGAGAGGGACCCTTGTTCTTTTCACATCATACGATCATATGAAGGGTGTCTATCAAAAGATCCATTGTGATTTCGAAGAAGTTGGCCGTGAATTATTAATTCAAGGATTTGGAAAGTCCAGGAGTAAACTACTAAGCCTTTTTAAAGAAAATGAGGGTTCGGTTCTCCTTGCAACAGGTTCCTTCTGGCAAGGTATTGATGTTCCAGGGAAACCCCTTGAGATCGTGATTATTGAGAAACTCCCATTCCCTAATCCTTCTGATCCTTTAATTGGCGCTAAGTCTTCCTACTTTGAAAATAAGGGTCTCGGGGGATTTTCTTCTTACACACTTCCACTCTCTGTGCTTAGATTCAAGCAAGGATTTGGCCGTCTGATCCGTTCCACTCGGGATATGGGAGTAGTCTTTATTCTGGATAAAAGAGTGGTGAATAAATGGTATGGTTCAATATTTCTGGAGTCCTTACCAACAGAAACTTCCCTTGTGCGTTCCAGCCTCGAAGCTAAAGAAGCCCTTAACGCCTGGTTTGAGGAAGGAAGGGTATATAGAGCCCTCTCTCTGGATGAAGATTGGGAGCAATTTTAAGGAAATCATTAGAGTAAATTAGGGTTAGAGATTATTAATAAATTAACCGCTCTTCTATCTATTTCTTATCACGGCAAAGAAAGTTTAACCACCTTGACAGGTTTGGAATTCCATATAGATTCATTTAATAGTGAAACAAATAAATAAAAGAGTTTTAAATGGATAAGGAAACTATTCTGGTTACTGGAGGTGCTGGTTTTATAGGTTCTCATTTGGTGGAGAGATTATTAAAAGAAGATTATAAAGTAATCTGCCTTGATAACTTTAATGATTATTACGATCCAAACTTAAAGGAGAAGAATATTTCAAGCGTCCTAAGAAATCCCAATTTCGAACTAATAAGAGGTGATATACTTGATATCCCTCTACTTCGGAAAATCTTTTCGGGTAGACAATTTAAAAATCTTGGTACAAAACCGGAGGTAATAATTCACCTTGCTGCTTTGGCGGGTGTGCGTTCATCGATTGGCTCTCCAAAGATTTATGTAGATGTAGATGTAAAGGGAACAGTAAATCTTCTGGAGATGGCAAGGGAGTTTGATATAAAACAGTTCATCTTTGCGTCTTCATCTTCTGTATATGGAGTAAACAAGAAAGTTCCTTTCTCTGAAGATGATCCCCTTTCTCTCCAGATATCACCTTATGCAACTGCAAAGAGGTCAGCTGAGCTATTTTGTGAGACCTATAATCATTTGTTCGACATTCCAATAACTATATTGAGATTATTTACCGTCTATGGTGAAAGACAGCGTCCAGATATGGCAATTAGAAAGTTTACAAAATTTATATTTCTGGGTAAACCTATTCCTATGTTTGGAGATGGGTCTTCCATAAGAGATTACACATACGTTAGTGACTGTATAGATAGTTTTATTTCTGCCCTTAAGAATCCTTTTGATTTTGAAATATTTAATATAGGTAGTGGGTGGACTATCGAATTAAGAGAATTAGTCGAACTTATTGGAAGGATAGCAGAAAGAGAAGTAAAAGTAGAACATCTAAATGAACAAATTGGTGATGTCCCTGTAACTTATGCCGATATCACAAAGACAAGTAAAATATTAGGCTATAAGCCGAAGGTGTCAATAGAAGAGGGCATTAAGAGATTTATTAATTGGTATAGAAATGAATTTGATAAGTAAAATGACTAATGAGAAAGGAATTGGAGAAAACTGCAACTTCGCAAGGACCGTCCCTAATAGATAGAGGATAATCTTCTGTGTAATTCGTATCTATCAAGGTCTATTTCCTTATACCCTTCCACGGATTGCTCTAAGTCCATTGTAATTATTTTACCATCCTCGAGCCCTACCATTTTTGGCCGAGTTGGAAATTCTTTTAGTATCTCATAAGCATAACTTGCATATTGCACTGCTAACATTCTGCTCCTTCTTGTTGGAAAACCCCCTCTCTGAATATAACCGAGGATTGATTTCCTGACTGTAGAGCCTGTTTTATCTTCCAAAAAGTTAGGTATTTCGTCTTTGTTCTTCACACCTTCCGCTACAACTATTATCGCATTACTCTTTCCCTTCTTTCGTGCTTTTATGATACCATTTGCAATCTCTTCTAAGGGTGATTCCACTTCAGGAATTAGTATAGCTTCGGCTCCTGATGCAATGCCTACCTCTAAGGCAATAAACCCCCTTTTTCTACCCATCACTTCCACCAGGAAGATACGTTCAAAAGACACGGCAGTATCCTTGATTCTATTTATCGCTTCAAGCGCTGTGTTACAGGCAGTATCAAAACCTATAGTTTCAACTGTTCCATAAATGTCATTATCAATAGTAGCTGGAATTGCAACTATTGGTATTCCTGAATGTTTATGAAGATCAAGAGCACCTCTAAAAGAGCCNTCTCCCCCGATAACAATGAGACCTTGGATTTGATTATTTTTCAGATTTTTTGCTGCTATTTTCAACACTTTCTCTTTCTTGAAAGAATCCATTCTCAATGAATGGAGGATCGTTCCGCTAACTCCCATAAGCCAGTCGTAGGAAACGCCTTTTAAATCGTGAAAATCAGATTCAACAAGACCTTTAAAACCATCGCATATCCCGATAACTTCCCTTTTTTCATTTCGGGATAGGCTGAGTATGGTTCCTATTGCAGCATTTATGCCTGGTGCATCTCCCCCAGGAGTTACAATACCTAATTTCTTCATTGTATTTTATTGTATAACAAAATCTCTGGATGTCAAGATTTAAATATTCTGAGGTGAAACATAAAAATACATTCTTACCATTCTGATTTACTATAAATTGTAAAAATTTGCATTGCAGTGAAATCGATCATTGGTATAATATTCATGATAGAGGTAATTACATCTTGACAATTTAATATTTCTCATTATTATTATCAAAGACATATTAAGGGGCCGTAGCGCAGCTGGTAGCGCGTCTGACTGGCAGTCAGGAGGACGCGGGTTCGAGTCCCGTCGGCTCCATAATTTAAAAGGGAGTGTTTTTTATGCGGAAATTTGTTTTATATCTTACAGTTTTTGGTATATTTCTAATTTCATGTGGAGGGGAGGAAACTTTTGCAGGAATGGCACACCGTTTGCGCGCTGAGTATGGTCTAAAAGAAATAAGGAATACCCTTGCCAAATATGAAATAAAAAATAATAAGTATCCTGACGAGGAAAACTGGCAAGAAGTATTAAAGCCATACTTCAAGAAAGATAGGTTCCCTGAACCCGAATGGATCACAAAGCGTAAGATGTTCGTAATGGTTGCAAAGAATCATATTACCCTGACAGAAGGAATTATGAAAGAATTAGAAAGGAAGTTATTCTATGCTGATAGTTCTCTTCAGGCCAAGATGGCGGAATACCTCTCACCAATTGATTCATCTCTTACTTTTGCAGGATATGAAATTAAAGAGGCAAGAGAATATGAGTATCGTAATATAGTGCCTGAGTTAAAGGGTCTTTATAATTTTGTTCAAAGTCTTAATCTTGCTGATGAAAAGAAGGATGTCATAAGTAAGATGGAGCAGGAGGAAAAGGAATTAGCAACCCAATTAGAACAGGTGAAGGGTGATTTGTTGGTGAGGGATAGTATAATAGGTGGGAATGTAATAGATGAAGATATAGTGAGGGAATTGTTCAATCTGATTGAGGAATTTCTGGAGAAACCCTTACTCGAAGTTAAAGGAGAATCTGCTCCATCCGGTGATACCATCCCATTATATTCGGAAGCGGTTAAGAATCAGGTAAGCGAACAGATAGCCTCACTTGATTCCAAGAAAGATTCCCTGCTTATTAAAGAATTAAAAGGATTAGATAAAGACCTATCATCCTATACTTTTAGGAAAAACACTATTGATTTCCTTGATTATCTTAATGAACTCAAGAAAAAGTTGCCCGCTTCTATAAAACATTTTGATAGCTTTTATAAGGAAAGAGAAGAGGTCCGTGATGCAAACAAAATCTTAAATGGATATTCTGCTCTGGCTAATCTTCGGGCGTTGGTAAAACTTTACGAAGACCAAAATGATAGCCTCCCCAAAGGAAACCTTTATGATTTATTCAAGGAAGAAGAAAGTATGAAAGAAATAAGGGAGGACATTGCTTCCGATCCCTATCTGGAATTGGTCGAGAATGGCTACAAACTGAAATCAATTGCAAATGATAGGGATCAAACTCCAATAGTATTGGATGTGGACTTTGTTAATATTTATAAGGATTTGGTGAGTGGATCTTTCAACGCTGGACCATTCTATGAAACTGATGACTCTAACTCGACTTACTTTGTGTGGATAAAAGCAAAAGATAAAGAAAAAACAATTGTAACAATAAAACCAAAATTAAGGGAAGAAAGATAGGAGGAGTAGAAAGTGAGAATTGCAAAAATTTATTTATCGTTGGGATTTTTAATCCTATTGAGTTGTGCGACAACCAAGGAAAGCAAACCCACCGAAAGTAAAGAAGTAACAGAAGAAATCACCCCTGTAACCCGTTATTCTGAAGCAGAAAAAAATTATAGTTTTGCCTTTGAATACATGAGGCAGGACAACTATGAAAAAGCAGAAACATTGCTGAATAAAGCGATTCAAGATAGTTCCACATATGTTGATGCCTATGTTGCCCTGAGGAAGATTTATCTTATTCTTGGAGATACGAGTAAGGCTATAGCACTCTGTAAGAGTGGACTATCTTGCCTTGAGGAAATCACGAGTAAACCTTCTGCAGGAGAATATGAAAAGGCAGCGAGGAAATTAACTCTTGCTCTTGCAGATCTCTATACAAAGATCGGAGAATCCGAAAAGGCAGAAATTCTTTTTGCGAAAATAATAAAGGAAAATCCAGAGGAAGCAAATAGTTATGATCTATATGCCAGCTATCTAGAAAAACAAGGAGAAATCGACAAGGCTATAGAATATTACAAAAAGGCCTACCAATATGAACCCGAGAATAAAGGTATAGCCTTCAGACTTGGGGATGCATACTTTCTGGCACATCGTTATAAAGATGCTGCAAAATTCTTTAAAAGTGCGGAAGAAGCCTTTCCTGGAGATATAGATATCATGAAGAAACTCGCTCAATCTTACATGGAACTGGAACAATATAAACTGGCTATTGATGAATACAAGGCTATTTTAGAGATAGCCCCGAAGCATGTAAGCAGCAGAATCATAATGGGTAATGCTTATACGAAATTGAGGGAATACGAAAAAGCTAGGCAATGCTATCAACGAGCATTAGAGATCGAACCGAATAATTTGAGTGTCTATTATCAATTGGTCAATATGGAACTCACCAGGAATAATCTCTCCGCTGTTGACCGATATCTGAAGGAAAGCTTTAAGATTGCTCCGAACGATCCAATCCTTCTTTCTCTGTATGGAGAATACTATTATCGTCTTGGTGTTGCTAAAATGAAAAATAAAGAATGGAATCCTGCATTAGATAGGTTTGAAAAGGCCATTCAAATTTGGAATAAAACCATAAGTAAAGCCCCTGAGTACAAATGGAAAATTTATGCTCAAGAGGGAATCAAAAGAGCAGAGAAGATGATCGAAGAGATCAAAAAAGTGAGGTGGTAGGATAGATGGGTAAAATTCTTGGATGGCTGATTTTACTCGGAATAATCGGATATGGAGGATATTTAGGTGTTCATTGGATTGAAATAAGGTTAAACTATGCTGATATTAAAGATAAGGCTGAGACTATGCTCAGTCCTTCTTCGTCCATCCTTTTTAAAAACATTCCTGATGAATTGATGGAGGTAGCTGAGAAGAAGGGAATACCTTTGAAAAGAGACAGCATTAAATTGTTAATCGATGAATGGGAGGGGTATAGAGTCCTTTCGTTCAGATATTCTGATTCTTTATTACTCTTTAACAGAAAACCTCTATATTTTAGATATTCTTTTGTTGATACAGTGCCTTTTAAGCGATAAGAAGGTAAACCGCCTTCTATAATGATTTTTATTATTGTTTTCTTCTTTATGCCCCGAGGTGATTCGGGGCTTTCTTTATCTTCTGAGGATTCACTTAAGGTTGGAGATATTTCCCTTGAAGGCAATACCATTCTATCCAAGAAGGAGATTGAAAAACTCTTACCAGAAAAAGGAAGGCTTTTTACACAAGCTACCTTTGAGTTAACCATAGATAAGATACTCAGATTTTATTCTGATAGAGGATTTCCCTTTGCTACAATAAAGCCAGGAAGGTTTTCAATTGATTCAATCTATGTTAATTTGGAATTTCTTATTGCTCCTGGAGATTTAGAAAGAATTGAAGAAGTTATTATAAAAGGGAATTCTTATACCAACTCAGAATTTCTTCGCCGAAAACTCCCGATAAAAAAAGGGGAAGTTTTTAACGAAACAGAATTGAAGGATGCTGTAGCAGAACTCGGGAAGTTGGAGTATATAGAGATTGACTCATTTCAAGTGATACCAGGGGATAGGAAAGGGTGGGTAGATGTTAATGTGAATGTTAGGGAAGGAGATATGGGGAATCTTATAGGCGCTGTTTCCTATTCCAGAAGTGGGGGTTTGAGTGGGAAAATTTCTGCGAACAACAAAAATCTTTTTGGCAAAGGGAGAAAAATCAATCTTGATTGGATGAAAGAAGATAATGAGTTTCAGGAAGAGGAGATTGAATATACTGAACCTTATATTCTTTCTCTGCCAATGGATTTAACATTTTCTTTAAAGCATACATATATTAAGGGAAGTTATAATTTGACTTCTTTATCTCCAGGAATAGTTTATTCCCATCGGGATGTCTCATTTTTCCTTTTACCTGGCATGGAATATTTTTCCCGATTCCAGGAAGAGAGTGAATCTTATCCTTTTTTCGAGACAAAATTCTCATACATTACTGATCCTTTTAAATTTTTTTATCGAGAACGATTTCGGAGAGGAAGAGGATGGGATTTAGAAACCTCGGGTGATTTTTCATTTCTCTTGTTTAATTTAGAGATAGAATATTTTAGTTTATCGCTAACCAATACAGAGTTGATATTTTTTAAGTCTTTTAGAGGGTATCCAGGAATGAAGATAAAAAGGGGTGCAAGGTTAGGTTTGGAATTGAACTTTAGATTTGGGAATCTCGTAATTTATCCTTTATTTGATGCTTCCCGCATTAAAAATAACTGGTTATACTCATATGGTTTTGGTTTTAATGTAGGGAAAGTTTCCTTTGAATACGCAATCCCCTGGGAATTATCCCCGATGAAGGGTAGAGTATATATAACATTTAATGAAACTCCTTAGTTCGAGGTGCACCCCAAAAGTTGACCTAAATTGGAGTTTTTTGTGAACATTTGGTCCAGTTTTCTAAGTAAAATTCATCTAAATTTCTCATAGTTTTTTTCTCATCTGTTTTATGTCTTCAATATAGGCAACGTTAACCATCGTCCCTAATTTTTATATTAATAAATCTTATAACCTCCTCTGTAAACCGAAAAGTTCTTTTAAGTTAATCTGGCATTATCTTATTACCATAAGCTTTCTCGTTGCCTTGAATTTTCCTGCCTCCATCCGATAAAAGTAAACTCCTGATGCAACTCTGTTTCCACTGTTATCTTTTCCATCCCAGTAAACTCTATATCTGCCAGGCTGATTACCTCCGGACAGAATTCTGATAGCTCTCCCTGTTACATCGTAGACTTTTAGTGTTACATTTGTAGTGGTTGGTAGTTCATATTCGATATAAGTCCCGGAAATCACAGGATTAGGAGAGTTCTGGAAAAGGAAAAAATCCTTGGGAAGCTCTTGAAAATTCTCCTCTTCAACGCCTTCTCCACCCGTTTTTACTATTCCAGTTCCAATAAAGCCCCATAATCTATAGTTACTTGAGCTTGCAGAAGTTGCTCCACCAACTACAACACCTTTAAGTTGATAGCTAAAAGCAGGAACAGAAAACAATAAAAATCCTAATAAAAGTTCTATTTTTCGCATTTTTTCCTTCCAAATCTTATCTTGTTGGAACCTGTTTTAAACTTTCATTCATCTTTACCTCTGCTTCTCTCTCTTTTATTCTCTTTTCTCTCCAATTCAATGGAATAGAAGGGTCATTATCATCAGGATATAAAGACCTATCCATATAACAACTTTCAGTTACTTTCAACCTTCGTTCCTCATAGCCTTTTCTCTTTGCCATTATCTTATAATCAAATCTTGCATTACTTATGCCTCCTTGAAGTTCAATCACATCAAATCCACTTATCCCTTTTCTAACATAAACACCTTTGCAATCATCATTTAATTGAATGAAGACCTTCATTGGATTGTTAGCATCTACACTAACGGTTTCCAAAAAAAGTTGGTCAAGTTCTATATGACATCTACCATTAATCAATTGACCTGAGCCAAAATCTTCAAACCAGATATCTGGAGCCTCAATGCAGTATAGCTCTGTTGGCCCTTTAGAGGTTCTCACAACTGCTGCTTTAGCTCCACTACACCCAAACTTCCCGTCGCAATAAACGCCATAATCTGCACCATTAGCATAGCCGAATACACCTGCCGATTTGCCGCTATAGCCTTGACCATAAACACCACAAGATGCACCATTAGCAATGCCGTATACACCTGCCGATTTGTCAGTACTGCCTAAACCATAAACACCATAAGCTGCACCATTAGCCTCGCCCCGCACACCTGCCAATTTGTCAGTACTACCTGTACCCAAAACACCATAATATGCACCATTAGCATCGCCCCGCACACCTGCCCATTTGCCGCTATAGCCTTGACCATAAACACCATAAGCTGCACCATTAGCTTTCACAAAAAGTCTACTTTGTGTGTTGGGTGAAGTTGTCCCAATACCTACTCTCCAGGTGGTGTCGTTTGGATAAAGAGAACTGCCGGATTGCGTCCAATAGCCTGTACCACCAGTTTC